>Ga0116178_10002085_pt1 | contig 15991 bp, 19 predicted proteins | sample AD_STIC12_MetaG_FD_89880 | JGI IMG/M metagenome (GOLD analysis project Ga0116178, IMG submission 89880) | Active sludge microbial communities of municipal wastewater-treating anaerobic digesters from USA - AD_STIC12_MetaG | ecosystem: Engineered > Bioreactor > Anaerobic > Digestate | place: USA... | reverse complement strand
TAAACCCTTCATACTTTTTCTTTCGGAGCGCTATGTTCCGCATACTTTGTGTTCAATTCCTCATAGAAGCTCCCTGGAACGGGCGATTCAACATCTTTTGTAGCAGGCGTGGATTTAACCCAATCCAGGTGTCCCATTTTCCAGGCATACGCTAAACCCATCACTAACACTAATATAAAAATCAACATCTCAGTGAAGGCGTACCAACCCCACATACCATCGGTTTGATCGATTAACTCTTTATTCGCAAAGACAACAGACCAGGGAAAAAGAAAAACAATCTCGACTTCGAACAAAATAAAGATCAAGGCAAGTACATAGAACCGAAGATTAAACTGAATCCACGCTGGGCCCTGTGGAGTTTCCCCACTTTCATAGGAGCTAAGCTTTTGAGCATTGGGTCGATTCGGTCTGATTAACCTCGAAACCAACAGTGCTGATACGACAAACAGCACTCCGCCAACGGTAAAAAGCAGGATCTGAGAAAAGATAGAAACAGACATTGACTCAGCATTCATTCGAACCAAAGATACGCACAGGGGTGGTTCATACCCAAGAATTTCGAAATACTAAAGATTAGGGGTATTGAAGGTATCACCTTGATTCAAGTCACCGGTATCAAATCCTTTCTTAAACCAACGCTGACGTTGGGCCGAAGTGCCATGCGTAAATGAGTCGGGTACAACATAGCCACGAGCTTGCTTTTGAAGCCGGTCATCTCCAATAGCACTGGCAGCATTCATAGCCTCTTCATAATCACCGTCTTCTATCATGTTGTTCATATTATTGGCATGATGAGCCCAAACTCCAGCCAGAAAATCAGCCTGCAATTCAAGTTTTACTGAAAGCTTGTTGTACTCCTCTTCACTCAATTGCCCACGCATCTCATGCACTTTATCTGTAATTCCCAATAAATGCTGAACATGATGCCCTACTTCATGCGCAATTACATACGCTTGTGCGAAATCTCCAGGTGCCTCGAATCGACTCTTGAGTTCTTCGTAAAAGCTCAGATCGATATATAACTTTTCATCGGCACTGCAATAAAATGGTCCGGTGGAAGCATCGGCCGAACCACAACCTGATTGTACACTCCCGCTAAATAGCACTAAGGTTGGTTCGCGGTAATCATTCATTAACTGATTCCAAACATCTTCTGTATCGGCCAAAACTACTCTCACAAATTGTGAAAGCTCTTCCTCCTCCGGGGTTGCCTGATAAGGAGCCGATTGAGAAACGGATGGACCGTTATCTAAAGGAACCTGCTGCAGTAACGACAGTGGATTCTGGCCGGTAATCAATCCGATCACAACCACGACAATGACCAGTCCAATTCCGCCTTTGATGGGCAGACCACCAAAGCCACCACCCCCACCGCTGCCACGTTGATCTTCTACATTACCGCTTTGCCTTCTTCCACGCCACTGCATAAAAATTGATTTTAGTGGAGGAAGGTACGACCAGAATTAATTTAAAGCAAAATGTATTTGCAGACGGGTTTTTCTATTTCCAGGCAGCTAAAATTACGCCCATGATTGTTAATGCAACAATGCTATAGCCCGCATTTATCAGAAATAATTTGAAGGATCTCCTTTCAAACAAATAATGCGTTCCCACAAAGGTAGCTACCCAGCCAAAGCCGGCAAGAAATCCCCACATAGCGCCCATGGTAGGATCGTTTTCGGGGCCCATAAACATGGCGAGATTAACCGCAGCAATCAACCCAAGAATAAAAGCCAATCCAAAAATCTTAACCATGTTGCCACCTTTCATGCTTTCTTCGGTGAAACCATTTTCTTTCATCCACGCTTTACCAAATAGAGCGGGTGAATACCAGAGCCCTCCAATCAAAAAGGTGGAAAGTGCAGCAACGAGAATTGCGAGGTAGTTCAATTGAATATCCATACGGGTCGGGGTTAAAGGGTTTATATAAATTTATAAATTCTTTTCTTCTATTCCAGTCGCTTTCCGGTGCTGAGGTAATAGTTAATAGCCTCCTCCCAATCTTTCAAATCGTGAGTGAACATTTTGTCAAGTGATTCCTGATTGATGTGACTACCAGCGTCTGTTAATCCCGTGTATAAATATGTAACCGATACTGATGTGTTTTCCTGTTGCGGTTTACATTCTACCGTGATAAACCAAATTCTCAGGTGTGTAGAAACCTGGTACTCAATAATAAATTCGGCCGGCTTGTATTGGGCAACTACCCACACATATTCCTTTTCATCCGGACTATTGCTTGCTGTTTTAAAAATCATGTGCTCCTCTACTTCGGGATGTTGCGAATAAATTACTTGCGGTTCCCAGCCTGCTGCCCACTCTTTTTCACGTATGGGCCCAAACAAGGGAAACACTTTTTCGACACTAGCTTTTACAATAAAGGAAGCCGTTCTTTCAATTCGCTTGGCAGTTTGAGAATATGTATCTGCTTGAATCATGAAGATCACTGTGAAAAGAATTAGTCGCACGATTACCCACTTTTAATGAGTTGAAATTGCGAACTTTATAAACACGAAATTTGAATCTGATACTGAAACGGAAAAAACCGTGACTGAACCGGACAAAATCAATCCACCAGCTGAGGAAGTAAAACTGAATGATGGCCTTATGCGGCTTATTGGTATTCCGTTTTTTGGAATTGCCATTCCAAACTTAACCGGGTTATTCGGAAACCTGAGTTGGACAGATGCCGGCTACTGGCTCGGTTATCTCTACTTTATCGGATTAGCCGCGGCTATCTGGCAGGGCAATCGCTATTTACTCTTTCGCACCCGCAAACGGTTTACCTGGTTTGATAAGCCTATCGAGAAACTGGTGCTACTCTTCATGAATAATATTTTCTACACTACCCCCCTAACCATTGCGTGGCTGTGTATGTGGTATAATCTGGCGGGCTTTGAGGGAATAAAATGGGACGTGATTTTGATTGTGGCGCTGGTAAATGTTATCTGCGTATTGTTTGTAACACACGTGTATGAAACTGTATTTATGGTAAAAGAGCAGCAAAATGAACAGGTCAAAACCTCAGAACTGCAACGGGCCAAAGCGGAAGCAGAACTGGCTGCCTTAAAAAACCAGATCGATCCACATTTTATGTTCAACTCGCTGAATACGCTGACGCACCTAATAAAAGTAGATGCCTCTAAAGCACTCGAGTTCACCGAAAATCTGGCGGAAGTCTATCGGTATATTCTAAGTCAGAAGGATCAAACCTTTGTTTTACTGGATGATGAGCTGGACTTTACTCATAAATACACCGATCTGTTACACCTGCGTTTTGGAAACGCCTTAATTATTAAGAAACAATTCAATGGTACAGCGGGCAAAGAATTTTTGATTCCACCTACCTCTGTCTTTGTAGCTTTTGAAAATGCGGTGAAGCACAATGAGATCAGTGAGAAAACACCCATGTATATACAAGTGGATATTAAAGAAGGACATCTTACAATTACCAACTCAATAAGGGAGAGAAAGACCAGATCTCATTCCTCTCGGATCGGGCTAAAAAATCTAGACGAACGGTTTAAACTGGTTACTGGCAAAGGAATTTCTACAAATAAAGAAGAGAACAAGTTTATAGTACATCTTCCCTTGATCCCTATTAATAGTTAAGCATGAATGTAATCATCATCGAAGACGAACTACCGGCTAGGGCTAAACTTATCTCCATGCTACAGACGATTGACCCCTCCATCCGCGTGGTGGCGGAGTTAGGCAGTGTAAAAGAAACTTCGGAGTGGTTGAGTAAACACATTGAGCCGGATTTAGCGTTTGTTGATATCCAACTATCCGATGATCATTCTTTTGAAATTTTCAGAAAGCATCCGGTGAAATTTCCCGTGATCTTCACCACGGCTTACGATAAGTACATACTCGAAAGTTTTGAATTCAACTCCATCGACTACCTACTCAAACCCATTACTGAAGAAAAGTTAAAACGTTCGCTTGACAAAATTCAAAAGCTGGAGCACTTCTTTCAGGGAAATGTGCTGAAACTGATTCAGCAACAATCTCCCGCGAAGGGAAGAATTGTGGCACGGAAAGGAACTGAGTTTGTTGCGCTAAATGCAGATGAGATTGCCTACTTCTTCAGCGATCACAAAATTGTGTTCGTGCGCGACTTTCAGGGGCGGCAAATGATTGTCGATAAAAATCTGGGGGAGTTGGAAAATGAACTCGATCCTAAAACATTCTTTCGCGTCAACAGAAAATTCATCACCCACCAAAAAGCGATTGATCGGTTTAAACCTGATAATGGAAAGATTCAAATTTTCTTAAAACCTGAAATGAAAGAAGAAGTGCATGTTAGCAAAGAAACAGCACCAGAGTTCAGGAGGTGGATTGGACAATAATGGAAATGGATAATTGATTAATTAATAATTCGAGGTGATTCCCTCATTTAGATTATCCATTGTCCATTATTAAACTATCAATTATTAAATCCCTCTTCCTTGGGCTCCCACAATTCAATCTTATTTCCTTCCGGATCCAAAATCCAACCAAACTTGCAGTACGAGTGTTCCTCCATCTCACCAACGATCTGAACGCCTTCTTCTTTTAGAACCTTTAACAACTCCACCAGATTCTCTACCCGGTAGTTAAACATGAACTGTTTTTCACTGGGTTTAAAGTAAGTTGTATCTTCTTTGAACGGACTCCATGCAGTCAGTGCCGGTATCTTGGCCTCTTTATTATCAAGATCAATCCATCGAAAAGAAGCCCCATATTCATCCACTGGTAAACCCAAATGTTTACCATACCAATCTTTTATATTTTTGGGATCAGTTGCTTTGAAAAAAATACCACCCAGTCCGGTTACGCGTTTCATAGTTGATTACTTTTATCTGTTAAGTTCACTTTTTTAGACTTCGCTCATAACTTTCAACCCATTGTTTTGGGGTCAGCTTTGAAGCAAGTTCACCAATCAATTTGACTGGAACATCTTCCGCTTTTCTAAACCGGATGCAACTCTTGCCCATGTCCAGTTTTTTATTTGTTGTCTTTGGCCATTCACTCACAAACCAATCATGTAAAGCACCTTGATTTACGGCCATATGATATACCGCGATATGATTCTTTTGTGACGCTATGCTCATAAAGGGCAATGCATCCTTAGGGTTTGTATGATAACCAGCCAGATAAAGTTTATGCGGAACCACATAACTAATCATTCCATACTGCATGGTTTCTTCAAAACCCTTCGGGAGATTCTTTTTAATCTCGTTTCGCAACGTTGCAATAATTTCTGCCCGTTCGTCTGGCAACGTGAGTATGTACTCGTCTGCTGATTTAGCCTTTGATTGCATGTTCTCTGCTGTTTATTTTAAAATATATCTGTGTTGATCTAGCAAAATTGCATTTCCATCGGGGTCGATCATATCCATTGTCTTGAAGTTGCAGACTTGAGATAATGGCCACCACCAAATGACAGCTCAAATCGTATAATTATCAATAACGTCTTTTTCATTTATCTATTAAATTAGTCTTGGCTAATTCGAAGTTGGTAAAAATTCTTTCTTCCGCAGCAAGGCAGCACTGATAAGGGTAATGATTAGTCCCACTGGTAAGATTTCCATCAGCGTCATGGCAAAACGAATAAACGGGTTCTCATAAACAGCTTTAAATTCTTCCATTTCTTTAATAGCTTTATTCACCTCAGTCTCAGGCTTTCCCTCCGCCTTTACCTTATCAATATAATGCGCTGTAAATTTTTCAGAATAACCCTTTGAAACTGTATTGTAAGCAACCTCCCACGATAAAGCGTATAAAAACGATGCAACCAAGGTAATTAATATGCCTACCTGAAAGCCCTTAGCAAAAGTAATGGCTCCATTTTGTTGGTTATCGCGGTAAGACTTTACCCCTAAGAAGACAAGGGATAGTGCTACCACCATGGTAGTGTAGCCAATCAGCATACCATTGTCGAAATTCACAATCCCTTTGTCGTACAGGGGTGCGGTAACAAAAAACATGGCTCCCAGAATTACACCGGAAATGAGTCCGTAGGTGATTACAATTTTTTTCATAGTGTTTTCTTTTTGCCTCAAATCAAGGTGTGACAGCCGTAAATTCCTTCACCCGAAAGGGTGATTTGAATAAAATTAAGGGAAATCATTCAAAAGTATGAATCTAGTATCCAAAGTCTCTACCTCACGGGATAAGCCTGAGTTCCTTTCCCCGCTGCACAGCCTGCGTTCTGCGGCTTACTTCCAGTTTGAGGAATAGATTGGACGAATGCGTTTTAACCGTGTTGAGGGAAACAAAAAGTTTATCGGCAATTTCCTTGTTGCTTAGACCTTTAGCCATTAACTCCAAAACGTCATGTTCGCGCTTACTGATTCCCAAACGATTTAGTTCAGCCTCGTTGAGAAGGAAATCAGGCCCCATTATTACTACTTGCTTTCGTGTAAGCTTAAGTCCCGCCCAGATTCCTAATCCAGTAAAGAATAAAGCCACCAAGCCAATATAGAACTCGATGGAAAGATCGTGAACGATTAACCGATATTCTAAATACTTTAGCAGGAATACCAGCACAGCCAGCGCAAGCCCATAAAGTATTACAATTCGTTTCATGCCGAAAGTTGAAGACAAACCTTACAGGGTTTCGAGAATCCTTTTCAGATTAACAAAATTCTGATTCATGTCTTTAAGCAGCATCTTCTTTATCATAGGAATCATCAGGTTTATCGGAAAAGGATTACTGCCACTGAAGACCGTTGTGACTTTCGTTCGATTGCTATCTACAGAAGTAGTTGTAGTGTATGCCTGATTAGTTGCTTTGAATGGCTTTTCAAAACGCAGTTCCACATCATAACGCTCGCCTTCTTTAATGGCAATGATCTCCTGAGCGCCTACGCCCACATTTTTATTATCACTGGTCCAAGATGAAATAAACCCCACGGTGCCATCAATGCCTTTATAGTTGATCTTGATATTGGGATCGGCCATGATCCATACACTGTATTTTTCCTGATTCTTCAGGTTCTTCACGAAATTGAAGACCTCCGCGTTGGGTCTTTCAATAACCGCCTCAGCTGAAATAGTAAAAGCCTTAGGCATAATGGCTGCTACCAATAAGATTATCGCAATCAAGGCGAGGAGGATGTAGAGGAAGATCATATTGAGTTTAGTTTTGGTTACCGAAGATAGCGGATTTTCAGATTTATTTGCTTGATAAATGATCTCAGGCATCAGCAATCTAAACCATCTCGTTTTCATTTCTTTCTAAAAATCCTTTGAAATGATCGTATCGTTTGCCCAACAAAATCCTCTGACCATGGGTTTCCAAAGCTATATAGCCATCCAAAATTTTTTAAGGTATTTTTCAATCCAGCAAAGATGAATATAATTGAGGGTAGAAATTATGGACAATGATAAACCTTGACTGAAGGTATCTCTGGCTGAGCAAGGTTAATTTGCTAAATCTTTTTATGTTTAAGTATGAAAAACCTCAAAACCAGCCGCAGAAATTTTATCAAGAAGAGTGTAACCACCGTTGCGTTATCATTACCGGTTTTTAACATTATCAGCAGACCAATCCTTGAAGAAGAAATTATTGGTCATGGTAAATTCCGCTACCGGGTACATAAGAATTGGGGAAACCTGGATCCGGCTAAAACTCCGGTGAAGAACTGTCATGAGATGGTGATTGATAAGAAAGGCCGGTTGATTATGGTCACCGATGAAACCAAAAACAACATCATCATCTACGATCGCTCAGGCAAACTGATCACTACGTGGGGCAATGAGTTTCCGGGCGGCCATGGACTTACATTATCCGATGAAGGTGATGAAGAATTTCTTTTCATCTGCGATCCGGAAACCGGCAGAGTAGTAAAAACTACGTTGGATGGACAACACCTGCTTGAGTTACCACACCCGCGCTCAATAAACGTGTATGAAAGTACTCAAGCTTATCGCCCAACCGAAACAGCCATTGGCCCAAATGGTGATATCTATGTAGCTGATGGCTACGGATCGCAATACATTTTACAATTTAATTCAAAAGGCGAGTTTATCCGAAAGTTTGGCGGCCCCGGAAGTGAAGATTCTAATTTCAGTACGGCCCATGGCGTGTGTATTGATGCGCGTGATAAGAATAACATCACCTTGCTTTGTACTTCGCGTGGACACAATTCATTCAAGCGGTTTACCCTCGATGGAAAATATTTGTTTACCTTATTCTTACCAGGAGCTTTTGTTTGCCGCGCAGTAATCGATGATTCAAACATCTATGCAGGCGTCTGCTGGTCGCGCCTGCGATACCTTGAGCAAACGAACAACTCTGGTTTCGTAACCATACTGGATGGAAAGGATAAAGTAATTTCAAATCCGGGAGGCACAGTACCTGTGTACAAGAAAGGTGAACTGCAGCTAATGGTTCAGGATAAACCGGTTTTCAACCATTGCCATGATGTATGCGTGGATAATGACAAAAATCTTTACGTATGCCAATGGAATGCCAGCAAGACGTACCCGGTTAAGTTGGAAAGGGTTTAAGATTTATTCCTTATGACCAACACTTATGAAGTGATATATACTGAAATGAGTGACCTGGGTTTGATCTTCGAATTGTTTGAACAATCCATTAATTACCAGGAAAAAAAAGGGTATCCCGTTTGGAGAAACTATGATCGGAATGCTATCATTAAGGACATTGAAAATAAAAATCAATATAAAGTAATCATCGGCTCCAGCATAGCCATTGTATTTAGTGTTGGTTATGCCGATAAAATTATCTGGCGACACCACGACAAGGGAGACTCACTTTATCTTCATCGCATTGTGGTAAATTCAAAACTAAAAGGGCAAAGACTAGAAATAGTGGACAGGGCCATCCATCATTGTAAACAAAAGGGACTGAATACCCTTCGCATGGACACCTGGGCCAATAACTCCACACTTATTGAATACTACAAAACCTTTGGTTTTAACGTGATTGAGAACTACACAACTCCTGATAGTATTGAATTACCAGTGCATAACAGAAACCTGGCACTGACACTGTTGGAGTATAAAATCTGACCCCAATACAACCGGAAATATTGAAAACCAGAAGCGCATGGTTGACAAGAGTAACTGCATTACTATTTTGCCTGAATTGGTGGTAATGGAATTTACCAAACCACAAATTAAACTTGTGAAATGTTTAAAAGAACCCAGTCCTGCTCGGGAAGTAAGCCTGGCGACCCATCGGGATCATATAAAAACGAAGCTTATTAAAACCCTGAAAGAAGAAATACTCAATATAGTACCGAAGCAGATGCAGAAACTGCATAATAAAAAAGTAGTTGAGATTACTTATTAATGATAGATGGGTTCCTGCCAATAATGTTTGGCGAAGAATACTAACGAAGGTGAAGCGGCTGGCATTCTTTCACTCTTTATATTTTGAACCAAAGCGATAGTTGGTATACAAAACTTATTCCGTTTAACATACTATGCAGCCAGACTCCATGCCATACATTCCTGCTTTTGTAAACAACAAACCCAAGGAAGAGTCCCATAATAAATTGTTCATTGATTGTCGCTGAAATACTTCCCCATAAATTCTCAAAGTATGGCGATTTGGTGTTAAAATACCTCATTGGGATATGATAGCTTGAAAAAAGCAGGGCACTGGTAAAAATTGAAAGACTTGGACTACGAGAAAGACGCAGAATACTTTTCAACACCACGCCTCGAAAAAAAAATTCTTCCCAAAAACCAACGATTACAAACATGTAAAGTAAACTCATGGGAAAATATATAAGTATCTTCCAGGTTCTGGCAATAACAAGAATCTGAGCACTGTCACGGACGCTAAAAAGCAGAAACGGAAGGATAATGATTCCAGTAACAAGTACAACCCAAAAATCTCTAAATATCTGGTTCCATCGAAAATCCAGTAGTTCTAGACGCTCATGAAAAAATTTTAGGATAAGAACCGGGATTAGAAATTGTACAAGCCAATAGGAAACAGAACTGCCAAGCAAATGAACAAAGAAAATACTAACACAGTAAAGCAATGAATAGATTATTAATATCCTTGAAGTGGTCTTAGTAAGTTCTTGGACTTCCGAAACATAATGTCCATAACACCGAGCATAAAACAGACAAGGCACAAAAAGTAAACAAATAAGTTCGAACTCCAATTCATGTTGCAGATGCAATGTTGTCCCCACGTAGATTACTAGGGAAAGAATTGAAACGATTAGAATGTTGATTCTCGCTGAACTTTCATCGATATTTAATTTCATTCCATTGCGGTTGTCATCACAGGCCGTTTTGAAATCCGTATTCAATTATCCACTGTCAAACTATTCATCCCGCCCATCCTTCTCTATCTAAACTTCTATATTGAATCGCTTCCGCGAGATGTTCGATTTTAATTTCAGGAGTTCCGGCCAGATCGGCAATGGTACGCGACACTTTTAAGATGCGATCGTAGGCACGGGCCGAGAGGCCGAGTCGCTCCATAGCAGTTTTTAATAGTGTACGGCCGGCATCGTTGATCACACAAATCTCTTTTACCATATTGGCGGGCATCATGGCATTGCAATAAATATCCTTGCGACCTTTAAACCGTTCGCTCTGTATTTCACGGGCCTTCACTACACGCGCCCGGATTTCTTCGCTGGTTTCATTCTTCCGTTGCGTTGTCATCTGGTCGAAACTCACCGGCACTACCTCCACATGCAAATCAATGCGGTCGAGCAGCGGGCCACTCACCTTGCTTAAATACCGTTGCACCACACCGGGTGCACACACACATTCTTTTTCAGGATGGTTATAATACCCGCACGGGCATGGGTTCATACTCGCCACCAGCATAAAGTTGGCCGGGTAATCAATCGAAATTTTTGCACGCGAAATAGTTACCCGTCTTTCTTCCATGGGTTGACGCATTACTTCCAACACCGTGCGTTTGAATTCAGGCAGCTCATCGAGAAACAGCACGCCATTGTGAGATAAAGAAATTTCCCCAGGTTGCGGGTTGCCTCCGCCACCTACGAGCGCCACATCTGAAATGGTATGATGCGGACTACGATATGGTCGCGTGGTGAGCAAAGTTGAGTCGGCCCCAATCCGGCCGGCCACAGAATGAATCTTGGTGGTTTCGAGCGCTTCGTTTAGTGTAAGGGGTGGCAGAATAGAAGGCAGTCGTTTGGCCAACATGGTTTTACCGGCACCTGGTGGTCCAATCATAATCACGTTATGACCACCTGCTGCAGCAATCTCCAATGCACGCTTGATGTTTTCCTGGCCTTGCACATCTTTGAAGTCAGCATCGTAGTTATTCAGTTTGCTTTGAAACACTTCGCGCGTATCCATGCGCAAAGGTTCGATGGTTTTCTTCTTTTCAAAAAATTCAATAGCTTCCTGTAGTGTCTCTACGCCTATCACATCGAGGTTATTGACGATAGCAGCTTCGCGCGCATTGGATTTGGGTAATACAAATCCTTTAAACTCTTCCTTACGTGCCTGGATGGCAATGGGCAATACGCCTTTGATGGGTCGCAAGATTCCATCCAGCGACAGCTCGCCCATGATCACAAACTTATCGAGTTCTTCGGCTTCAATTTGTCCGGAGGCTTTCAAAACGGATAGGGCAATCGGTAAATCGTAGGCGCTTCCCTCCTTTCGCAAATCGGCTGGTGCGAGATTCACCACCACCTTGTTGCGCGGCATAAAGTACTTCAAACTCTTAAACGATGACTCAACTCGGTGCTGACTTTCCTTTACCGCAGTATCGGGCAAGCCACTCATGTGAAAGTCTTTGCCTTGTGTTACATTCACCTCCACCGTAATGGTGCGGGCATCTACTCCGTGAACTGCGCTACCGAACGTCTTCGCGACCATTGCTGAATTTTAGAATTACGATTTTATAGTTAAAATCTTCGTAAGCTAAGATAAGAATATCAGTTGATTACCCAACAGTTTCCTTATTAGCCATATTATAGCTCCAGAGGAGCAACCTGTCTATAGCAAGACATGTTTGATTTGCTTCAAGGGCTCCAGCGGAGCCATCTTCTTTCGAAAAGTCCCCTCCAACAGGAGGCTCCTACAGAGCCAGATTCTCAACTTCTGTTCGAACTCTACAAACAGGTAGCTCCTACGGAGCATGAATATCAAAAAAATATGTCTACCGAAGTCCCTTGTGCAAAGTGATAAAACGAGATTGAAATCTAAGAATGAACTTGGAAAATGGGTGAGATTGGAAAATTAAAATTACCCAATCACTTCCTTCTCTATCAGCAGGATAAGGATGTGGATGATCTTTATGTGGACTTCCTGAATGCGGTCGGCATAGCCGAAGTGGGGCACGCGCAATTCGATGTCGGCAAGGGGTGCAAGTTTGCCACCATCCTTTCCCGAAAGGATAATAACTTTCATTCCTTTCTCTTTAGCCGTTTGTGCCGCTCTGATGATGTTGCCAGAATTTCCGCTGGTGCTGATGCCAAGAAGTATATCACTTTTATTTCCAAGCGCTTCCAGATAACGCGAAAACACAAACTCATAGCCGAAATCATTACTCACACAAGAGATATGACTGGGGTCACTAACACAGATGGCTGGAATGGCTTTTCGATTATCGCGATAACGGCCAGTAAGTTCTTCGGCAAAATGCATGGCATCGCAATGCGAACCACCATTGCCGCAGGAAATAACTTTACCGCCTTGCTTAATTGAATCGGCAATTGCTTTAGCAGCAGTCTCAATATTCTTTAAATTATTTTCGTCCTTCAAAAAGCCCTGAAGTACTTCAGCGGCCTGATTCAGTTCGGCTGAGATGAGACTTGCGTAACTCATAGATTACTTAGATGCAGGAGTTTCCTTTACGGGAGGCTTAGCGGCCTGTTGAAAATCATATACTTTGGCTTTCAACGTGTTGTTCTCATGCCGTAACGTGTCATGCTCCTTCCGGTTATTGCGAGATTCAAACCAATTCCACGCGAAATCAACAGCGAATAAAACGATGCCAAGAACGGCACCATATTTTAGCAACGAAATCTTTGAATAAAGGCCATACAACACACTCAAATCTTCTTTTTGCGACTCTACATAGATTACAAAAGACAGAATGAAGAGATGATACACTCCAAAGATGTAGAAGAAAATACGTCTGCGTTGATTCATTCTGCCATGGTTATTCGTAACAAACTTAGGCTTTTTCACTTAAAGCCAAAATGTAATTGGTATCAAAACCTTGCATAAACAAGTTGATCAATTGGTTTATCGCTCTGTATTTTGAATAGTAACCAATTTGCGATACAAGCCGTTTTGGCTGGTCAATTGCTCATGCGTACCGCGTTCTGCTATCTCGCCCCCTTGAATTACCACAATTTCATCGGCATGCTGAATCGTGCTTAGGCGATGTGCAATAACAATCGAAGTGCGGTTTTTCATCAGGTTAAACAAGGCTTCCTGCACCAGTTTTTCCGATTCAGAATCCAGGGCAGAGGTAGCTTCATCTAAGATCAGAATTGGTGGGTTTTTAAGTACGGCACGCGCAATACTTAACCGCTGACGCTGGCCACCCGAAAGCTTGGAACCGCGCTCCCCAATCAAGGTCTTATACCCGTTTTCCGTTTGCATGATAAAATCATGGGCATTGGCAATTCGTGCCGCATGGATTACACTCTCTTCACTTACATGAGGCATGCCAAAAGCAATGTTATTGAAGATAGTATCATTGAAGAGAATCGACTCCTGGGTTACGACTCCAATTTGTTTGCGAAGCGATTCCAATTCATAGTCAGTTAATGAAATCCCATCGATATACACCTCACCAATTGTTGGGTCATAGAAGCGCGGCACCAGATCGGCCAAGGTCGACTTGCCTCCACCCGATGGACCCACCAGGGCAAGAGTCTTTCCCTTTTCAATAGTAAGATCTATGTTCTTCAGAACGGGCTCCGTATCATAAGCAAAACTTACCTTATTAAACCGGATCTCCTTTTCAAATGATTTTAATTCGATGGCTCCGGGCTTATTACGAATTACAGGTTGTTCATCAATCAGGGCAAAAATCCTTTTAGCAGAAGCAGTACCGCGTTGCAAAGAAGTGATGCCGTTCGAAAAACTCTTTGCAGGTTGCATTATCATAGCAAACACCCCAAGGAAACCTATAAATGCTTCCGGCTTCAAGGTCGAGTCGTCTGCCAGTACCATGTTTCCACCAAAGTAGATAATTCCTGATACAATTATAACCCCCAATATTTCAGAGACCGGAGCGGATAATTCGTTTTTATACGCCATCGACTTGGTCACTTTCCGATAATAGCCAGTTTCATTTTCAATTTTATCAACCACAAAATTTCGGGCATTAAATGCCTTTATAACACGCATGCCGCTAAACGTTTCATCCAGAATGCTAAGTATTCTACCTAAGGACTCCTGACTTTGTGTTGCTTGCTTCTTTAATCTTTTTATTATTTCTGCAACCACGGTTCCGGTCAATGGCAAAACAAGTAAGGTAAATAGAGTTAATTGGATCGAAATGGTAAATAGTACAAAGAAATATACAATAATGGTTATGGGCTCTCGCATAACTGCCTTCAGGCTATTCATTACTGCGTTCTCAACTTCGTTTACATCGTTGGTAAACCGTGAGATTAAATCACCCTTTCGTTCTGTATTAAAATAACCAATGTGTAATAGCGTAACCTTTTTAAAAATATCCATCCGGATATTTTTTGTGAGGTCTACTTTGATTTTAGTAGCTATTACCCGCTCTAAAAATTTAAATATATTGGCCAGTAGTACAGTGATGATTATTAAGGTGCATACAAACAGGAGTGCGCTTATCTGTCCATTATTCTTAATGTTACTTAAAAAGTAATGATCGAATAACCCCTGAAAATAATCCGTTGAGAAACTAAATTCTGGAATTGTGGGTATTTCTATTTGTTCCTTATCCTTTCGGAACAGGACTGACAACATGGGTATAATAAGAACAATATTGAAGGCACCGAAGATAGCTCCTAAGAAAGAGTAGAGAAAAAAGAAAACCAGTCGTGTTCTTAGTTTGTTGGCGTAGGAGAGAATTCTAAAAAAAATCTTCATCAAATTGACTTAAAAATCATACAAACGTTGCGGAATATTCCAGCGCAAAGCTAACGAAGTAATTGATGTATTAGAGTTGTAGGAAGGGAGATCGCTTTTGCTTTGGCGGATGATCTGCTTGGCATCGATAAACACATTGTGCCTGATCATATAAGAAGCTGTAAAATCCATAAATAAAATGGTATTACTAACTCCTTGTCCAATTGTGTTTCCATAATCCTGTTCGCGACTATTATAGTTCTTCAGGATATCACCACCCCAGTTTTGATCTACATCATCGCGACCCGGATTAGCGAAAAAGGTTTTTGCAATCAGATTTAGTTTCGGAATCGGCTGATAGCGAATAATGCCAACCCACTCATTAAAATTAGCCCCTAGAGGGTGCGCCAAGGACTGCCGGTAATTGCTGTAACTACCATATTGAGAATAATGAGAATATGTATACGGCCTTACCGCATTAAATTCTGCCTGCAAATCAAGATTGGAGACGCCAAACGCGTCAATATATTTTAACCCCAGTTGCATGGAGTATTTATTTGCCCACCAGCCTTCACCGGCCATCACTTCATCCAGCTTAAATTCATCCAAAACCAATTGCCCATACATGGAAACGCCTTTCAACATATTCCATTTAAAGTCAAGACCTAACAACGCATTGTCGCTGCTGCCATATTGTTGCTCGATGGCTCTGAAAAAAATAACCGGATTCAGGTAGCTATAATCAAAGGAGTTATTATTCACGGAATCCTGCGGACTGAATACTACTGACTCAAAGACTCCAAGATTAAATTTCTTACCAATGTTAAACGTGAGATGATGAAAGGCTGCAAACTTTTCAGGATACCGCTGATTGCCGGAGGTGCGCGCATCGGCAGCCATACGATTTAATTGATACATGTAGTTGAGCTTCCATACTCTTACGTTGGCACGAAGAAAAAGT
>Ga0116178_10002083_pt1 | contig 15998 bp, 8 predicted proteins | sample AD_STIC12_MetaG_FD_89880 | JGI IMG/M metagenome (GOLD analysis project Ga0116178, IMG submission 89880) | Active sludge microbial communities of municipal wastewater-treating anaerobic digesters from USA - AD_STIC12_MetaG | ecosystem: Engineered > Bioreactor > Anaerobic > Digestate | place: USA... | reverse complement strand
TGCCCCTTCCGCTCGCGGTTGATCTTGTCGATCATCGCGGCGAGCGTCGTCGACTTGCCCGAGCCGGTGGGACCGGTGACGAGCACCAGACCGCGCGGCTTCTCCGCGAGCTTGGCGATCACCGGCGGCAGGTTGAGGTCGGCGAACGTCTTGATGTTGAACGGGATCTGGCGCATCACGATCGAGACGCAACCGCGCTGCTTGAAGCAGTTGCCGCGGAAGCGCGCCAGGTTCTGGATGCCGAACGAGAAGTCGAGCTCATCCTCCATCTCGAAGCGCTTCTTCTGGTTCTCGGTGAGGACCGAGTAGGCCAGCTGCAGCGTGTCCTTGGGGGAGAGGACGTACTCCACGTTGGAATTGACGATGTCACCGTCGACGCGGAGCTTGGCGCGCTCTCCCGCCGTGACGTGCAAGTCCGACGCTTCCCGCTCGATCATCTCTTCGAGCAGGGCGCGGAGGTTCACGTTGGGTGGTGCGGCGGGACGCGTCATGCGATTCGAGAGGACGGGAAGACGGGAAGACGGGAAGACGAGATGGGGGGGCGCAGCATACGGCGTGTCACCTGCGGTGCTCTCATGTACTCATCCCCTCCCTTCCCCGATGGGAATTACCAGTATGTAGACGTCCGCCGAAGCGGCAGCGTCACTATGTAATGCTGCGCACATTCGTCGTGCGCGTCGAATCAACTCGTCCTCTCGTCTTCCCGTCTTCCCGTCTTCCTGAGCGAGACGGCCGTTACACGGCCGTCTCGCGAATGACCTGTTCCAAAGTCGTGATCCCCTTCAGCACCTTGAGCCAGCCGTCCATGCGCAGCGTCAGCATCCCTTCCTCGATGGCGGCGTCGCGGATTTCCTGGGCGCCGACGTTCATCAGGATCAGCTTGCGCAGGTGCGGGGTCATGAACATGACCTCGTACAGACCCTGCCGCCCCTTGAGCCCCGTCCCGTTGCAATCGTCGCAACCGCGCCCCTTGAAGAACGGGATGTCGCCGATGCACGAGTCGAGCGAGAGGTTGGCCAGGTGCGGCAGCGCGTCGGGGAGGGCACGCGACTTCGCATTCTCCAGCGCCTCGGTCGTGAAGCGCAGCTCGCGAAACGTCGTCTCCGCCTTGACCTTGGCGCCGCCGAGTTCGACCTCGTCGGGGATGTACTTGTGCCGGCAGCGCGAGCAGATGCGCCGCACGAGTCGCTGCGCCAGCACCAGGTTGAGCGCCGACGCCACGTTGAACGGCTCGAGCCCCATGTCGAGCAGACGGGTGACCGTCTCAGGGGCCGAGTTGGTGTGCAAGGTGGACAGCACCAAGTGACCGGTGAGCGCCGCCTTGATGGCGATGCCGCCGGTCTCGAGGTCTCGCACCTCGCCGACCATGATGATGTTCGGGTCCTGGCGCAGGAAGGCCTTCAGCGCCGCGGCGAAGGTCATCCCGATCTCGGTGCGCACCTGCACCTGGTTGATCCCGAACAGGTTGTACTCGACGGGATCTTCGGCGGTCATGATGTTGACGTCGATGTTGTTGACCTTTGACAAGGCCGAATACAACGTCGTCGTCTTGCCCGACCCGGTCGGGCCGGTGACGAGCACCATGCCGTACGGATTGGACACCGCCTCCATCAGTTCGCGCTCGGCGCGCGGTTCGATGCCGAACTTCTCCAGGTCGAGCGTCAGGTTCCCCTTGTCGAGGATTCGGAGCACGACCTTCTCGCCGAACAGCGTAGGGAGGGTCGAGACGCGATAGTCGATGACCTTGTTCCCCATCTTGAGCTTGATGCGCCCGTCCTGCGGGACGCGTCGCTCGGCGATGTTGAGCTGCGCCATGATCTTGAAGCGCGAGATCAGGGCGGCCTTGAGCTTGAGCGGCGGCTTCATCACTTCCTGCAGCGCACCGTCGATGCGGTAGCGCACGCGCAGTTCGTGCTCGAAGCACTCGAAGTGAATGTCGGAGGCGCCGCGCTTGACCGCGTCGGTGAGGACGGCGTTGATCAGCTTGACGACCGGAGCGTCGTCGACCTGCGCCGCGAGTGCGGCGGCCGAGACGTCTTCTTCCCGCTCCTCCACCACCTCGACGTCGCCCATCTCGGCGATGTCGTCGAGCAGCGTCGACATGGCGGAGTCGCCGGCGTCGTACTGCTTCTCGATGACGGTCCGCAACGTGACTTCACCCGCCAGGACGGGGAAGATGTCGTAGCGGGTGATGAACTTGAGGTCTTCGAGGATCCCGAGGTTGGTGGGATCGGCGATGGCCACCGTCAGCGTGCGTCCGTCGCGCTTGAGCGGGAGGACGAGGTGCTTGGTGGCGATGTCGGCGGGGACGAGCTTGATGATGCGGGTGTCGACCTCGAACTTCGAGAGGTCGACCGCCGGCATGCGCGCAACCCGAGCGATGATCTTCGTCAGCTCGAGCTCGTCGATCGCCCCGGTCTTGATGAGGTTGTACGTGACCCCAAGGTTGTTCGACTTTCCCTCGCGAACGGCGCGTTCGAGCTGCTCACGCGTGACGTAACCTTCGCGCAGGAGGAGCTCGGGGATTCGTTCGGTCTGCGGGGCGGGAGGCGCGGCCATTCGGGTAGAAAGCGGCGAGGTCTTCGGCGCCTCAGCGTAGCCAAGGCTTGGCATGTCAGGGACGCCCTGTAGTCCCAAACGTCACGTGCCCTTGCAGTTGCCTAGCGACGCCGGGGCCAACCCCTCGCACCCGCTGCAGCCCCTCGAGCGAGCCGAACGGCCCGTGCGCGGCGCGGTCCTCGACGATCCGGCGGGCGAGCGCCGGACCGATCCGCGGCAACCGCTCGATTTCCCGCGCGGAGGCCGTCTCGAGATCCACGAGTTCGGCAGCCTGACCGTCGCCCGCGAGCGGGGCCGGCGAGGGGCGCCGCGCCCGCCGCGAGCCTCCCTCTCCCCCGCTCCCGCCGCCGCCCTCGCGCCTGGCCCTGCCGGCACGCCCCTTCGACTCCTCGGCGGCCAGCTCCGCCTCCCGTCGAGCGAGGAAGCCCGGGGAGACGGCCCCGATGGGGGTCCTTTCCGAACGAATGGCGCGAGGCAGGGACGAATCGGGCTGCGCCGGCCGCCGCGCCGCCCCTCCGGTCCCGGCCGACGGGTTGCCTCCGTTGCTCCCCTTTGCCCGGCGCCGAGGCACCGCTGGTCCGGCCCCCTTCTGGCGTCCCCGCCCCCTTCCCGCCCCGCCTGGCCCTCCCGCCCGCTCTACCTGGGCGAGCTGCGAGTCGAGGGCGACCCGGGCGAGCGGGGTGTCGCCTGGCGGCGCCTGCTCCCCACGCAGCCAGCGCCCCCCAACCCCGAGCAGGATGACCAGCGCCAGGAGGAGCGGCGCACGATTGGCGGAGGCGTTGGACATGGACGGATGCTACCCGCCGCCCGCCCCCTGACCGTCATCATTCCACGTCGGACCGTACCAAAAGTGCGATCGACCGGCGGTTCACCGCTGCAACAACGCCCACGCCACGTCGCCCACGATCTTGAGCGATCCCGCCGAGACCTTGTCGATGGTGTCGTCCGGGGTGTGGTGCCAGGGGTACTCGAGGTCGATGACGTCGATCACGCGGAGCCCGCGCTCGAGGAGCGGGATGTGATCGTCGGTGATGGCCAGCCCCTCGACATTGACGAAGGTCTTCCCGTAGCCGAGGGCGCGCGCCGTCTCCCAGACGAGCGTGACCACTTCCGGCGCCTGCCGCAGCGAGTTGGACTCCTGGTCGATCCTGAGGTCGCGGTCGCCCACCATGTCCCACAGCACGCCGAACAGGGGCTGATAGTTGGGGACCAACAGGTGCTCGGCGAAGTAGCGCGAGCCGAGCAGGACGTCGACCTCCGGTGGCCCAAACTCGCCGTAGTCTTCCCCGTCGACAAAGAGGAAGTCGACCCCGATGCGCGGCGGCGTCGCCTTGAGCAGGTCGCCTAACGCCACCAACATGGCCGTCCCGCTCGCCCCATCGTTGGCCCCGGGAACCGGGAGGCGCCGCCGCGCCGTGTCGCTGGCACTCTCGGACCTGGGGCGCGAGTCCCAGTGCGTCACGTAGAGCACGCGCTCGGTGGCCTCGGGGCGAAAACGGGCGAAGATGTTGCGCAGCGGGAGGACCGTGCCGTTTGCGGTGCGGTGTTCCCACTGCTGCTCGATGACGGTGTCGGCACGCGCGCGCATCATGCGCACGATCCAGTCGCCCCCGGCGCGGTGCTCCGCGGTTCCCGGGACGCGCGCGCCGAGGGCGAGCTGTTCGCGCACGTAGCCCATCGCCACCTCGCCATCGAACGGCCCTGGGGCGAGCGTGGTGGTCGCGGGCTCCTCCTTTCCTGCGCACGCGGCGAGCCCGACGAGCATGGCGACGACAAGGGAGTTCCTCACTTTCCCACTCCGGCGAAGAATTGCAGCTGGAAGACGGCGGTGATCACCGTCTGCACGAACCGTCGGTTGAAGTTGCGATCGAAGGTCACGACCCGCGATCCCTGCAGGCTGAAGGTCATGTTCTCGGCCACGTCGGTATCGGCGTTGAAGTTGAAGGCGCGGCGCCCGTTGTCGGTCAGGCGGCTGCGCGCCCCCTCGGCCTGCGAGTTGGCGATGAAGCTCTGCGTGAGCGTCTCCTGCCATGAGACCCGCGTGCGCACCGGGTTCTTCACGCGCCAGGATTCGGGGAGCGTGAAGCTCTTGCTGATGTCGGCGGCCAGGTCGCTGGCGCGGCGGCGCGCCACGCTCCCCGGGAGCGAATCGACGCGGCGGGTGATGGCGTAGGTGGCCGACAGCGCCACCTCGCCGTACGCGGTCACGGCGGTCGCGGTGAAGGGATACGAGGCCTGCCGCGACTCGCGCATCTCGGTGAGCAGGGCGGCGGCATCGCCGGGGATCGTCCATGCCTGACGAGACTGCAGCGCGCGCGCGGTGGCGCCGAGTTGGCTGAACAGGAGGCGCACGAGCGACGGGCGCCCGCTCCAGCGCAGCGCCACGTCGGGATAGACCAGCGCCTCGCCGGTCACCTGCGCCAGCCCCGCCGCCTCACGACGGCTCCAGTGCCGCGCATCGGTTCGCTGCACGCGGTTTGTCACGGTGAGCCCGCCGGGGAGGGCGAGCGCGTTGGCGACCACGAGGTCGCTGCTCGCCCCCGCGCTCGAGGCGTTCTCTCCCCCGACCGACCGGAAGTCGTCGATCCCGCCCACGCCGAACTGGAAGCCGATCCCGGGGGTGAGGGCTAACCCGTCGAAGGAGGCCAGCTGGTTGCGGCTGAACGAGACGTCGATGGGGCGCAGGACGCCGATCACGCGCCGCCAGCGCGAGCCGTCGCTGGTGATCGCCGAGATCCCCTGCAGCGGGTCGAGCGTGGTCGCGGCGGTGAGGACCTGCGTGTTGCCGACGCGTCGACTCAGGCGCGGGTCGATCGCCCCCAGGTCGTCCTCGGTGACGACGGCGCGATTGTTCGGGTCGCGCAGCATGCTGTAGGTCGAGGCGAGGGCGACGCGCGGGCGGAACCACCCCTGCGCGACCGGCGAATAGGTGAGCGTCGCCGCCATCGAGCGCTCGCGCTCGAGCCCGATGTCCATCCCGGCGAGCGCCGAGCGCTCGTTGGTCGCCGCGAGCGCGTTGGCGGTGGAGTCGCCGTAGTGGCGCAGGTCGTGCACCGTGCTCGCATCCCAGCGGGCGGTCACGTTAGGCAACGGCTGGAACTCGAGCGTGCTCACCGTGCGCCAGACGTGCTGCAACCCGTTGACGATCTTGACCGTGTCGCTCGCCGCAAAGGCCGGCTTGAGGTACGATGCGCGCGAGTCCTCCGTGCGCACCATCGCGCTGGTGACCCGCAACATCGTCGGCGCCAGCTGCAAAGCCGTCCCGCCCTCGGTCGTCCACGGAAGCGCGAGGCTCCACCCGCGGCGCGACGACGGCGCGGCCGCATCGCGCATCGGCAGCCCGCCGAGCAGGCCGGCGGAGGAGAAGTCGATCCCGACGTTGAGGTCGCGCACCGTGCCGTTCTGGAACTCGGTGCGATTGCCGAAGGCGCTCACCGCCCCGTCGACGACGAGGTTGTTGACGATCGGCGCGTACCAGTGCCCGGTGAGCGGCGACGCACGCCGGGCGGTGAGCGTGTAGGTCGTCTGCTCGGCCTTGGGGGCGCGCAGCCCCGGCACCGACGCCCCGGGAATGTCGGAGCGCGAGAGGAACTCGGGGGCGGCGCCGCTGGCGCGATGCGACACCGTCAGCGGGAGGGCGTACCCCCACGACGCCGGGAGGAAGCGGTCCAGGCGCCAGGTCGCACTCATCTCCAGGTCGTCGTTGGTCAGGAACGACGGCGCCTCGTTGATCTGCCGGAAGTTGGGGTCGCGCCGCCGCACGCCGATGTGCACGCTCCCGAAATCGCCGGCGTTGAGCGTGGCCGACACCTCGCCGGCGAAGCCGGTGGTATTCACCACGTCGGCGAGGCGGATGTCGTCGACCCACAGCTCGAGCGTGTCGCCGCTGATGGGCGGGTCGATCCCCTTGAGCGAGTCCACGCGCACCATCCCCACCGCGAGTTCCTGCACCGCCGCCAGGTTGGGCGGGGTGACGCTGGGGTCGATGGTGTAGACGATGTAGCCGTCCTCGCAGGCCGCATAACGGTCGATGCGCCCGCCCACCGGGAGCCCGCTGCGCACGATGAGCGCGGAGTCGAGCGCCGTGCAGCCAAGAAGGCTGCGCCGGTTCTGCAGGAAGGCGTTCTGCAGGCGGGAGCGCAGTTCGTAGAAGCGGTCGAAGCGCACGCGGACCTCGGGATCCCAGGCGTCGCGCGTGTTGCCGCTGCGCGCCTCGCGGCGGTACAGGTAGAAGTTGTCGACGTCGCGCCCGATCTTGACGAAGACCTGCAGGTCGCCGCCCGGCCCCCACCCGCGACCGCGCCCGCGCGCCCACAGGCGCAGCTCGCGGTATCCCATCACGTTCCGCTGCCCTTCGGGGAAGCGGAAGTACGCCTCGGCACGCGCGCCTAACGGGAGCGCGGTGGCCAGCAGGCGGAGCGAGCGCTCATTGATTTGCACCTGCTGGCCGCCGAAGACCGACGACGCCTGGTCCGGCACCTCGACGACCCCCGGTGGGGGATCGTAGAAGACGCCGCGCGTGGAGTCGCGGTCCTGCGTCCCGATGAGCGAGGCGATGACCGTGCCGCCGCCGAGCGACGGTTGCGCCCCGGCGATCCCGTCGATGGTCCGGTCGGAGCGCTTGAGCCACGACGCCCCCACCACGCGCAATCGCGCGACCGGGGTGAGCGAGAAGGCCTGGTCACCGAGCGTGACGCCGGAGACGACCGTCAGGCGCAATGCGCGCACACGCCGGATGAGCGGGCCGCCACCGGTGGAGTCGTCGGGGGCGTTGAAGGGGAGGCGCACCTGCACCCAGCACAGGCGCGACGTGGCCGGGACGGCGCCGTTCACGTCGGGGACGGTGATCCCGCACTTCCCCACGCGCGCGTAGCTGCGCTTGTCGGAGAGGTCGACGACGAAGCGCCGCACGCGCTCCAGTTCGCGCTCCCGCGAGGTGAAGTTGAGCGCGTTGTCCTGGTCGATGTCCTCCTCGTCCAGCCGTCCGTTGCGCACCGTGCAGTCGTCCTGCGCATCACCCAGCGCCCGGCTGAAGCCCCGCCCGAGCGAGCAGATCGGGACCGCATAGTCGGTGAACGGCGGCGTGCCGCCAAAGACGGTGAGCGAGTCGACGACGTCGCCGGGGAGCCCCTGGTCGTTGACGTCGGCGTTGAAGGCGCGCGAGAAGGGGTCGCGTTCACTCCCCAACCGGTTGAACCCCTGCACCTTCTTGCCGCGATAGGTCGAATCGCCGCTCGCCACCGAGAGCGTCTCGGGGGCAAAGGTGACCGAGTTCTCGGAGACGTCTCCGAAGTCGAGGACAAGGGTCGGGTTGCGCTGCCGCCGGATCCCTGCGGTGTCGACCAGCGTCCAGAACTCGAGCTGCTCGCCGCGCGACAGGTCGATCCCCGCCCCGCCGCTCGTCGACCCCAACACCGTGTGGATCGAGCGCCAGCGGCGCCCGGCGATGCGCTTCCCCGTCTGCCAGCGGTAGCGATCGCCCGCGGCGTCGTACAGCCCCCCGATGCCTAACGGGTACAGGGTGAGCCAGAGCATCGGCTCGGCGGAGGCAAAGCCGACCCCGGCGAGGGTGGCCTGCGGGTCCATGTCTCGAAAGGTGAACTGCACCAGCTTGCCGTCGCGCCCGAGGCCAGCGTTCTGGTAGGCCATCGTCGTCGCGCGCGTGGTGTCGAAGGTGGACGGGTCGAATCGGGCGGCGAGCGCCTTTCCCAGCGCGGGCTGCGACGAGAACTGCCACTGCGCCTGCAGCAGGTTGATGTTCGTCCCGCCGTCCCCCTCGAAGCTCTCCACGTACGCCTGCTGCGACGAACTCTGCCGGGGCCGGCTCACCGCGAACTCGGCCTGCACGTCGAGTCGCGCCGGCGCGCCGTTAGGCACGGCGCGCGGGGAGCCGCGGTTGGCCGGGAGCCCATCCAGCGCCCGCGAGAGCGAGGGGAGTGCCCAGCCGAAGTTGGCCGACATCCCCGCCACCACCGACGCCTGCGGCTCGAAGCCGAGCGGAGGGCGGTTGAAGGTGCTGCGCTGCGTCTGCGAGATGGCGATGAGGTTCACCTGGCCGTCGCGCAGCTTCCACTGGGAGCTGAGGCCGACGACCGAGGTGGGGACGGTCGCAAACAGCGGATTCTCCTCGTACCGCGCCACCACGCGCCGCTCGCGGGCGATCAGCGTATCGGCCGAGAGCAGCTGCACCCGCCCGAGTTCGTAGTCGATCTCGTAGTCGACCCCCTTCACCAGGGGGCGCCCATCCATCGTCAGGCGCTCGCTCCCCGGACGGATCTGCACCGCGTTGAGGGCGATGGTCCCCATCGCCCCGCCGCCGTCGGTCTGGTACTTCACGCGCAGCCGATAGTACGACTGCGGTCGCTGCGGCGAGTACAGGTACTCCGACGGGGTGCGATAGATCGTGTCGTTGGCGGCGACTTCGCCGGGGCGAGCGAGCCCGCGGCGCGAGAACGGCTCCAACGACGGAAAGACGATGAACTGGTCGCGGAAGATCCGGGCGCCCGGGAGGTTGGCGACCAGAAAATTCGGGTCGTTGGGACGCGGCCAGATCCGGTTTTCCCAGTCGAACGTCGTCGCGTTGGCCAGCTGCGCGAGGCCGAAGAGCTGCAGGTAACTCCCCGCGCTCCCGCCGGGGGGCTTCTCCTGGTCGGCGCTCGTCCCGGCGACGATGCGCACCTGCACGCTCTCGCGCCGCACGTCCTCGCCGCCTAACCGGTAGACGCTGCGGATTTCCTGGCGAAAGGCCGGGTGCTGCGGCGTGACCTGCGGATCCCAGAGGAGGTTGGCGTACTGCGGGCGCTCGTTGGTGAACTCGAGGTCGGGGGTCCCGCCGAGATTGGCGATGACGGTGTCGCGCCCGCCCACCTTGAGCGAGTAGGCCACCACCAGCCGCTCGTTGTTGAGCGCCAGCGGGCGGACGAGGGCGATCCAGAGCAGCGACGGATCGACGTAGTAGTCGATGTTCTCCCGCAGCAGTTCATACACTTGCCCGGGCCGCGACAGCGGGTCACCGAGCAGCTGGAAACGCGGCCCGTTGGGGTTGGGAGGCTGCCCGCCCAGGATGAGGCGGTAGACGAGGAGGCGGGCCGGGCGCTGCGTCTCGGGGAGGGCGGCCGCCAGCGATTGCATCTGGCGGGCATTCAGGATGTCGATGTTGGGGTAGGCCAGCCCGAAGCGCTGCGGGTCGACGGTGAAGAAGAAGCGCCGCGGCTCGACCTGGTAGTCCTCGATCTCCCGCTCCTGCGCCTGCGTGGTACGCCGCCCGATGGAGAAGACCTGGTCACGCACCACGTTCCCCTTCTGCTGCGCGGCGATCGCCGTCAGCTGCATGTTGCCGAACTTCCCCACCGCCTGCACGCCGAAGTTGCCGCTGGGGATGCCGGCCGAGATGAAGCGCGACGCCGGTGGCTCGAAGAAGACGTTCCCCACCTCCAGCTTCTGCAGCCGCGACGTGGGGGTGCCGCGATACGCGATCGAGATCTGGTTGGAGCCGTCGAACTCGCGCTGCGTGTCGTAGTCGACGTCGAGCTTGACCCGGTCGGCGATCCCCCCGTTGGTCCGGAGTCCGAACTGGGCGTCGAACGCCGGGGTGAAGGCCGAGCGACAGGTGAAACCCACCGAGAAGAGCTGGCTCGCCGAGCAGCGGTCATTCTGTGTTCGCTCGGCCTTGGTCTCGAGGCGGGCGGTGAGGGCGATGTTGAGGTCGGCCGCCGACTTGAGGAAGGGACGCATCCGCGCCGCCAGCGAATCGAGCCGGGCGAGGGAGTCGCGCCGGGCCTTGGCCTGGGCCAGGGTGTCGCCCGGGGCGCCGCGACCACCGCGCAGCGTATCCCGCTCCGGGACCGCCACCCGCGCCGAATCGCGCCGGGGCGACTGGGCGTGCCCCGGCCTTCCCCAGCCCGCGAGGGTGAGGAGGAGGAGGATCGCACCGCGCACCATTGCAGGGCGGGAGGGTATCAGCCGGTCGTTCCTCGTTCGGAAGCCAAGCTCTGCCGGGTGGGCGAGGGGCTATATTACGCCGACTTTTGCGATGACGGGAACCGGAGGAATCCCCCTCGGGATCTGACGGCAAGCCATCGCACCGATGGTCGCCGATTCGTCGGCGCCGAGCGCCGCCGGGAGCCGTCGACCATTCGCAAGATCGCCTGTAGTACGGGGGCCCACGTCCCGGGTTCCGTTCATCGACCGGAGAACCAGCCGCGCGCGTGAAGATAATCCACAAGTACGTCCTTCGAGAGCACGTCGGCCCCCTGGTCTTCGCCCTCTCGGCGCTCACCTCCCTGATGCTGCTGAACTATGTGGCCAAGCAGCTCGGGAATCTCGTGGGCAAGGGACTCCCGTGGACGGTGATCATGGAGTTCTTCCTCCTGTCGCTGCCGTTCACGGTCGCCATGACGCTCCCGATGGCGGTGCTGGTGGCGGTGCTCTACGCCTTCTCGCGCCTGGCGTCGGAGAACGAGATCACGGCGCTCAAGGCCAACGGGGTGAGCATGGGGCGGCTCCTGGTCCCCGTCGTCATCGGCGGGGCCCTGCTGTCGATCTCGATGATCGTCTTCAACGACCAGGTCCTCCCGCGCACCAACCACCGGCTTCGCACGCTGCAGGGCGACATCGCCCGCAAGAAGCCGACGTTCGCCATCAAGGAACAGATCATCAACGAAGTCGCGCCCAACAGCTACTTCCTGCGAACCAACCACCTCAACCGCGAGACCAACGGGATGCGCGAGGTCACGATCTACGACCTCAGCGACCCGATGCGCCGCCGGACCATCTACGCCGACAGCGGGATGATGGCCTTCACCGAGGATGGCTCGGACCTGCAGCTCAAGCTGTACTCGGGCTTCATGCAGGAAGTGCCGAAGGACACCCCCTCACAGCTGCAACGCCTGTACTTCAAGGTCGACCTCATTCGCGTCCCGGGGGTGGCCAACGCCTTCGAGCGCGACTCGAGCGACACGTACAAGAGCGATCGCGAGATGTCGGTGTGCGAGCTGCAGAGCGAAGTGGCGCGCTTCGAGCGTGACTACTTCCGCTCGTTCGACGACTTCAAGCGCGCCGCCGATGCGGCCAAGAAGGACCCGCGCGCGACGGTCATGCTCACCAACTCGTACCCGACCGACGCCCCCGGCGGATCGGCGGGGCGCTCGCGGGTACGCTCGCTCGGCCGTTCGTACTGCGACGCGGTCGCCTACGTGCGCCGCGTGGCGGCTGGCGGCGCCGTGATGGCGCGGCGGTCCGGGGTGATTCCCGCGGCGCTGGCGTTGGTGACGCCGCGCGAAGCCCAGGCGGCGCCGGTCCGCCAGATGCAACAGGCGCAACAGGCGCAGCAGGGGCAACAGGCGCAGCAAGGGCAGCAGGCACCGCCGCAGAAGGGGGCGGCGCCCCCCGTGCAGAAGGCCCCCGAGCAGAAGGCGCAGGACCCGAAGCCGCCCGTGCAGAAGGTCGACACCGTCCGTACCGGGGCGGCGCGCGACACGGTCAAGCGCGACAGCGCGGTGGCGCCGGTGCCGCAACCCGCGCTCCCGGCGCTCGACTCGCTGGGCCGGGTGACCGCCGACAGCGCGCGTCGACGCGATGAGGCGATGCTGCGCGCCGCGGCCGGCGGTCCTCCCCCAGGCGACAGCGCCGCGGCCGCCGCGGCGGGGACCAGCCCGGCGATCGTCGATCCGGGGCGCATCGCCCCCTCGGCCGGTGGCGGACTGGCGCAGCCCGCCAACGTCGTCATGGAGACGGCGCGCAGCCAGATGCTCACGGCGCGCTCGCAGATGAACCAGTTCGCCGTGGAGATCCAGAAGAAGTTCGCGATCTCGATGGCGTGCGTGATCTTCGTCCTTTTGGGGGCGCCGATCGCGCTGCGCTTTCCGCGCGGCGGCGTGGGGCTCGTGATCGGCGTGAGCCTTGGTGTCTTCGGACTCTACTACGTGGGCCTTATCGCCGGCGAGTCGCTGGCCGATCGCACGATCCTCACCCCGTTCTGGGCCATGTGGTCGGCCAACATCCTCTTCACGCTCGTGGCGATCGTCCTCCTGTCGCGCATGGGGCGCGAGACGGCGACCTCGCGTGGCGGCGACCTCTCCGAGATCGTCGATGCGCTCAAGGGGCTCTTCCGGCGCCGCCGGGGCGGGGCCGCATGATGCGCTGGCTCCTGCGCCCGCTCGACCGCTATGTCGCGGGTGAGTGGACGAAGATCTTCTTCAGCACCGCGTTAGGCTTCCCGCTGATCGTCACGATCTTCGACCTCACCGACAACATCGACAAGTACTTCAACCGCAATCTGACCCCCAAGGCGATTGCGATGAGCTACCTGTACTGGATCCCCGACTCGATGTTCATGGTGATGCCGGCGGCCGTGCTCTTCGCCACCGTCTTCTCCATCGGTGCCTTCACGCGCCACGCCGAGATCACGGCCGCCAAGGCGTCGGGGATCTCGTTTCACCGCCTGACCCTCCCGATCTTCTTCGGCGCGCTGGTCGCGACGGGGCTCGCCCTCGCCCTGGGCGAGGTGGCCCCCTCGACCAACAAGCGACGGAGCGAGTTGCTGCAGGAGACGCGCTTCACCAGCGGCAACGAGCGCTTCAACTTCACCTTCGCCGCCGAGTTGGGGCGCGTGTACAAGGCGTCGCTCCTCAACGTGGAGCGGCGGTACATGGAAGGGATCGAGGTCGAACGGAAGGGGAACGAGGGGTCCGACAAGTACCCCACGTACGTCATCGCCGGACGCGAGGCCTCGTTCACGCCGACCGGGTGGAAGATCACCGACGGGACGCTGCACGTGATCCCGGGCGCGGGGCGCGACGTCGCGTTCAAGTTCGAGTCGATGCAGGACAAGCACATGGTCGAGACGCCGGTGCAGCTCATGGCGTCGTCCAAGGCACCGGGCGACATGGGCTATGAGGAGCTGGGACGCTACATCACCGCGCTCGAGCGCTCGGGGAGCGACGTGAACGTTCTGCGCGTCGACCGCGCGCTCAAGATCGCGATCCCGGTCACCTGCCTCATCATCGCCCTGTTCGGCGCGCCGCTCGCCACCAGCAACCACCGCGGCGGCGCGGCCTACGGCATCGGGCTCTCGCTCGGCACGACCGTCGTCTTCCTCATCATGATCCAGCTGACCAAGGCGGTCGGTGGCAAGGGCGTCTTCTCACCCGAGATGGCGGCCTGGGTCCCGAACGTCGTCTTCGGCATCATCGGATTCATCATGCTCATGCGAGTGCGCACGTGATCACCTCCCCGATGCACGGCACGCATCGCCCCACCGAGGAGTTCCCGGTGGTGCAGCGGACGGGGATTCGCGTCTTCCGCTCGATCGGGCACCTGGGGCAGGGCCTGCTCGCCGACGTCGGCGAGCGCACCTACTTCCTGCGCGACATGCTGCGCGCCTTCGCGACCGAGTGGCGCACCTACTTGCCGCTGACGTTCGCGCAGATGCGGCGCATTGGCGTCGACTCGCTCCCGCTCACGGTGATCGTCGCGGCCTTCATCGGGTCGGTCATCGCGCTGCAGACGCGCTACCAGCTCTTCCCCGGTGTGCAGCTGTCGGTGGTCGGGCTGATCTCGCGCCAGATGATCATCCTCGAGTTGGGGCCGCTCCTCACGGGGCTGGTGCTCACCGGGCGCGTGGGGGCGCGCATGACCGCCGAGATCGGGACGATGCGCGTGACCGAGCAGATCGATGCGCTGGAGACGCTGTCGTACGATCCGGTGGCGTATCTCATCGTCCCGCGCTTCATCGCCGCGACGCTGATGCTCCCGTTGCTCGTCATCTTTGCCAACGCGGTCGGCGTGACGATGGCGGGCTTCACCTCGCTCACCGCGACCGACGTGTCGTGGCAGCAGTTCTCCGAAGGGCTGCGCATGTCGTACACGTTCTTCCAGATCGCCTACTCGTTGATCAAGGCCACGATCTTCGGGGCGGCCATCGCCTTTCTTTGTTCGTATGAGGGCTTCGTGACCGATGTCGGCGCCGAAGGCGTCGGGCGCTCCACCGCAAAGGCGGTGGTCGTCACCTCGGTTGCGATTCTCGTGCTCGACGCCCTCACGGCCTCACTCCTCGCCAACCAGCTCCAGGGATGAAACGGCGCGACGAAGTACTCGTGGGCATCTTCACCACGGCGGCCATCGCCGTGATCATCGTGGGCGCCCTGTGGCTGGCGCGCGGGGGTCTGACGTCGGGCTACCCGCTGTACTCGCGATTCCCGTGGGGATCGGGGCTCAAGCAAGGGCAGCCGGTCTGGCTCGCCGGCGTCACCGCCGGCTTCGTCGACGATGTCTCGCTCGACCCCAAGGGGACGGTCGTGGTGACGTATCGCCTGCGCGACGAGTACAAGGTGCCGCGCGGGACGACGGCCACTGTCGTCCCGAACGGCTTCTTCGGCGACATGGCCATCGCCCTCACCCCCACCGGGGCGACGTCGGAGTCCTATGCCCCGGGCGATACCGTCCCGTTAGGCATCCCGGCCGCCGGCCTGGCGATGCTCACCGCCCGCGCCGACACCATCACGCAAGGGGTCAACGCCATCCTCGGCTCGGCCAAGCAGCAGTTCGTCGACTCGGGCGGCATTCGCGAGATGCGGCAGACACTGATGTCGACCAACAAGCTCGTGTTGCAGCTGGCCGAGATCGCCGCGCTGCAGTCGCGCGAGCTGCAGGCGACGCTCGTCACGGTGCGCTCGCGCGCCTCCGCCATCGACTCGCTGCAGGTGGACTCAACCGTGCGCTCGCTGCGCACCGCCAGCGCCAACATGGCCACCTTCACCGGTGAGCTCAAGGCGACGACTGACCGCCTCAACGCGGTGCTGGCCAAGGTCGAGAAGGGAGACGGGAGCGTCGCCCTCCTGCTCAACGATCCGGGACTGTACAACGACCTGCGCAGGGTCCTGACGCGCGTCGATTCTCTGACGGCCGACTTCAAGAAGAACCCGAAGCGGTACATCAACCTCGAGATCTTCTAGGGACCGCCGGTGCGGGGGCTCCGTTCATCAGGGGCCCCGCAGCACGGGGATCGTCTCCGGCGTGGCGTCAGTGAGGTCGGGTCCACGCCGCTCGCCGACGGCATGCGACGCCCCTTCACCCCCGCCGGCATCGTCACCACGTAGACGAGCGTGTCGTTGACGGGGACGGCGTCAGGTCGAGCAACGCCACCACTCCCGCAAAGTCGTCCTCTACGACGCGAGCGGAGAGTGCCGGCACCGTGCGCTGCGCCTCCAGCGCGTCGGCGTCCGGCCTCGCGCACGCGGCGCTCCCCGTCGCCGTCGTGCCAACGGCATGTCCTCACTTCGCATCCACGCCGCCTCGCCAGCGGTCCGAGTATCCGATCCTTGGTTCGACGCCTAACGACTATCCCGCACGCAGCGCGGCATGACCGCAACCCGTTGGTCGTTCTCGAGGTGCCGCAGGCGCCACCCCTGATGCGTCCGTATGGCGACGAGCGTGGAGAG
>Ga0116178_10002076_pt1 | contig 16030 bp, 9 predicted proteins | sample AD_STIC12_MetaG_FD_89880 | JGI IMG/M metagenome (GOLD analysis project Ga0116178, IMG submission 89880) | Active sludge microbial communities of municipal wastewater-treating anaerobic digesters from USA - AD_STIC12_MetaG | ecosystem: Engineered > Bioreactor > Anaerobic > Digestate | place: USA... | reverse complement strand
TCCTGAACGTGGTCTCGTACCACCCTGTGAAGCGCTGTAGCCTCGGGGTGGCGGCGACGGTACTTCGCCGGAAGTGGACGGCTCGCAGCACCAGGCGTGCGCTCGAAGGCCAGTGGCGGGCACAGGGCCGCCGCATTGCCCATGATTTTGGGGGATATGGCTGGGGTGGAATCCATCCACCGGGATATCGTCTCCGGGCGACCGACGTTTCATCGGGCCTGTCAAACTGTCCGCACCGAACAAATCTCAGAGAGGCTTCTTGCTGGCGGCCACGATGTCCTTGACGGGGATGTCGAACAGGTTCTTGACGGAAAGGGTGTCGCCGCCTGTGGTGCCGATGCGGACCGCCTGGCATTGCGCTTTTTGACGGCCGGTCATATCTGGACGTATTAACAGATTTCACAAGCAGCCAACGGCCATCTAAGCCCGATGGATTAGAAAAGGCAGGTCACCACGGCAGTTTTACAAATGTGTCCACTTTTTGGGGGAAAACCAATCGTACTCAACCCCCCGCGATGACGAATACTGGAATCAAATTTGAACCCGCTACACGGACGAAGCAGGAAGAACCTGCGCAGGGGGCAGGTCAATCCGCCTGTTACATTGAAGCCAGGACCTTATGAATGTTGTCCAGTTCTTCAGGGGTGATTCCCCAGAAGGAAGCAACCGCTTGGTCGATTCTTGCTTCAATACTTCTGACCTGAGATTCGTCGCCTTTCTTCGTTGCGTCATGGGCTTCCTTGCCAAGTTTCGCAACCGTCTGGAAAACGTCCCCGGCATCTGCAACAGCAGGAATACGCACGTAATCAAAGATCCCAGATACTGAGGTTTGAACTGAATAGACTCGAACAAACAGACGCAACGGAGAAGAGTTCAAGAAACCTGCCAAAAAATACGCTGGTTCGGGCGAATCAAAGGCCACTAATACGAGTTTGTGGTCTGGAATGATTGGGATACTCTCAGAGACGACGACCGCTGCCTCAATTTCCTGACATATTTCCTTCCAAACAACTTTGTATGGAGCATAAGTATAGTCGCCAACATTATAGGATGAATAGAATGGATCTTGCGCCGGATCAAAGAACTGTTTCAGCAGCGCACAGCCTCTAATATCAGCCTCAAAGGTTCTAAAAAAGCTGTAGGTTAAAGGGTGTGCCCTTTTCAGCCGCCCTACATCCATCGCTTTTGCTCTCGCCTGAGGATCTTGGGGTAACACAATTGACAATTGACTTTCCGCAGACCACCGTCCCGTGTCTTTTCCGCGCAACAAAGGGTGCACAAAGAAGTCTTCAATCGCAACTGTGACTTGTTGGACTTTCTTCTTTCCTGTGTCGGCCAGATTCGTCACTATGACTTTGCCTAGACCAGCGTCGTGCCTATCAACAAGCCAATATACCGCATTCGTTGGACAATAGACCCCCTTTCGGGCTTTATACCAAGATGAAGACCCGCACATTTTTCGGCACGACGCCAGAACCGTAGATGGCGCCGTGACCCAAGGTGAAGCAGAATTCCGCGGATCCACAGGGGATGCATCTAACCGCACCATGTTGACGTTTGACTTCACTTCGTCAAGTTGCATGTTAGATGAGATCCGACCGCCAGCGACTTTTTTCCAGACCGTATATGGAACCGGATACTCGAACGGGCGCCTCGTTTTGTCCACCACAAGGACCGCTGTCCTATTCGTTGCGCCGTCGAAGGGTTGAAAACCACTCATATCATGAACGGCCAAGGGGGCCAGGTACCATTTTGCATCTGAAGTCTTATACTCTAACGCAGTACGATTCCGGCACGCGTCATCGTCGTTTGACGCGCCCCCGATGTCCCTTGGATTCGAGCTTTCACCTCAGCCATCTCCTTGACGCGCCACCCCATCTCGGCATCAAGTCGATCCTGAAGTTGCGATAACGTACGCAGCATGATTACGGCCTGAAGTACTCTTCTGCAATTGGCAGTAGCGCCCTAAGCCGAGTAGTCCCACGAACCCCGGCCCCACTGTTCTTTGTGAATCTAACGTCCGCCCACAACTCCTTTCGCCTGCGGTCAATGAAGTCACCCAAGTCGGGGTCACCCATTGATTCAAGTGCGTCAATGTTTTTGGAAACGCCCAACGCAACCACTTCGAACACGGACATCAAGAATTGCCCAGTGAAAGAAAAGCCGTCCCATTTCTTGAAAGTTCCAGCCCCGGAATGACGATTCAGAAGCTGGAAAGTACGGTCAAACACGTCTTGTTCCCTCGCCCGGTCAATGTTTTGCGCGATTTCGACCAAGGCATCATCCAAATACTCGTTGACATCGCGACCAGGTTTGTATGGAACCAATCTAAATGCAAAATAGCGAAGAGCCAGTTCCATTGTGCTCTGCTTCATGGCCGCTTGTTCCGTCTGACAGATTGTCGCCAAGAAATTAGCATCAGCGGCACGAGAAGCAAGCCAATCATAAAAGGTCTGATCTATCATTACAGCAATACTGTTGCGAACCTCTTGATCCGAAAGCGACTCTCCTCCAGTATTCAGACGTTGAAAGAGTTCATACTTGGCCATAGGGTCGCTGTCCTGCCGCAAGATCTCGACTCTGATTCGAACACGCTTTATTGCAAGCTGGATTGCCTTGTCGATTCCATCCGCCGATCCGTCATCTTTGGACTCCCAAGCCATATTGGCAAGACTTGGCAGCATCTTAGTTCCCTCTAACACCGAAGATGGTCTCAGACTACCGTCGCCGTCTTTTAGTATTCCCGCAAATTCGAAAACGGTAGATAGTCTTTGCAGCCCGTCAATGAGTTCCCAAACGCCGTCTTCTCTTTGAAAAACAAATATCGGAGGAATTGGAATTCCGAGAAGGAGCGACTCGATAAATCTGGTCTTTCGAGATTCATCCCATCGAAACAACCTCTGAAACGCCGGACTGATAACGATCTCGTCGTCCCGGTACAGATTCATCAATTCGCCAAACGACATATCGTATCCATCAGCGACGATCTCTTTTCGCGCAATCGCAATTTCTTCAATAAGTGACATTAGAGTCCTCCTTTGCCGACAAGACTACTCCTTCTCAAACACAGCCGTTGTAAACTTCATCGTCTTTGCGTTTTCGGAAACCGTTCGGACGACGTCGTCGGGTGTGCCGCGGGGTACGCGGATCTGGACTTCCAGGCGGACTTCCATTTCGGCGCCGGGCAGGGTCGAAAGGTGCTGAAGGACCTCTTCGTTTATCTTGCCGGCGTGGAAAGCGACGCGAGTTTCATCCAGACGCACAGACCCGACAAACAGATTTGGTTGCTGGCGTGCTTCCGGTGTGGTTGGCACTGAAACAGGCTCCGGCCGCGTTCCGCCGCCGCTGTAAGCACCGCCAAATCCGCCGGCTCCGTCCATGCTGCCGCTATCGACCCCAACCGAAGCCCCGCCAATTGCACCACTGGCTGCGGCCACAGAGGCCGCCGCTGCCGCATCAGCTTCCTGCTGGCGTTTGGCTGCTTCGCGCTTCACCACCAGACCGGAATTTTCAACGGCCAAGGGGCCATGCATGTGCAAGCCGACGTAACGGCCGGAGGCCTCGTCAAAACCGGATGCATAGGCAAACGGGTCATCCCCGGGCAGGAACTGGTTCAGGCCGTTATTGATTGAATCGTACAGCACCGACCGGTTCACGATCCGCGGCAAATACAAATAACGGGCAAACCACTCGGCAAGCTGGCCGACCTGGACGTGTTCCTTGTCTTTCCACAGCCAGAAATCCAACGCCTGTAGCAGATTCTGCCCGCCAAGCACGGTGTTCAGAAGGCCGTCGTTCTTCAGTTTGACCGACGTCCGCGCGGCAAGCCCGTCCGATCCCTGTACCGTGATGTCGTCCCACGCGATCATGCCGCCACCCGCGACATCCCCCTGGAACGGCACCAGAGCGCGGGTCCACACGCCACCGATTTGCTGATCGACAAAATCATTGGCCTCGCGTTCCCGCAAACCAGCCTGCTTCCTCTGGAACGTGTCCAGGTTCAGTGTTTCGTAATCCTCGCTGATGGACTTCCAGGCCAGGTACTGAGCGACCCGGCCAAGCAGGTCATCGGTTTTCGTGGAATCAGCAGCCAGAAAGACAAGGGTGTTGCGGTTGATGCGCGGGCCATTTCCCCGCTGTTCAAGAATGGTGGCCGCATACTTCATCGCACTTGAATCGGTCTGTCCCTTGCGATGGTCGTACTGCGGGCCGAGGATCACCAGCCTGGCCTCGGGCTCGTCGTGAACATCGGCCGAGCTTTCCGGACAGCAGTGGACCCCGGCAAAATCACCACGGGATGCTTTGGATTTGTGTGCATCCTGGATACGCCGGATCAATTCGGCATAAAGCGATTCCCTTTCCCGCAACGCCGAACCGGCCCGGTCTTCCGCAAGCCGGTTCAGGTTCGTCTTGGTGCTGATCCAATAACGGTTGTTGTCCTGATGGACATGCTTGGCACGGTCGCTGATACGGCGCAATGCATCCCCGAACGTGGCGGCGGCTTCCCCAGGCTGCGTGCATCCCAGTTTTACCTGACGGTCGTCAATGCCGGGGTTCTTGCCGTTTGCACCCGGGGCCGTTCCGACATAAAGGGTCCGGGCCACACGACGGCACGCAGAATAACGTCCAAAATTCGTGTTCGACCGGTCGAGCTCAAGTGGCAGGCTGTTCGGCCCGTCGACATCTTCGCTGATGATCGGTTCCCAAACATCGTCCAGATACCTGGTCAATTCCGACTTGACCCCAGGATCGTCCATAGGAATCGACGCCGGCATTATCAGGATGCCCGCATCGTTCTGTTCCCACAGCCTGTGAATGACTTTGGCCAGCAGACGCAGGACACCGCGGGTACGCTGGAATTTGTCCAGTGTCGACCATTCACCGTAAAGCTGGTCAAACAGGTCGGGATGTATGGGATACGCTGCCTCAAACTTCTTTCGATAGGCTCCGTCAGCGCAACCGGTCGGATATTCAGCCTTGTTTTCGTTGTACATGCGCATGAAGGCATCGATCACGGCCCCACGATGCGCGGACGATTCCCGGTCGTTCTTTTCATCAAACAGGCGCCGACGGACGATTTCAAAACCCTCATCAGGACTTGCCGGTCGCCACGGCGTACCAAGACGTTCAAAGACGTTCCGAAGCGCGGTCAACGCAAATTCGCCGTTGGTACCGCCGACTTCGATTTTGGAAGAAGGTATTGATGCCACGACAAGCGTGCGATCCGAAGCCCGTGCAGCTTCAGTCAGTGCCTGGGCGAATGTCACCTGCGATTCAAAATCGCCCGACGGCAAGTCGCGCCGATCCACCGTGTTTCGGGCATACGCCACCCATTCATCAATCAGGACCAAACAAGGCGAATACCGCCTAAACAGATCGGACAGGACCTCAGCTCCCGGACTGACACCCTTTGCATCCGAATCGGCCACCATTCGGAAGGCATCCGGACCGCCCAACTGATAGGCCATTTCACCCCAAAGAGTTCTGACCTTTGTCCCGTCAGCCTTGGTGGTGACCTGCGAAGGTGCCAACCAAGTTCCAACAAGCACGGCCCGATTCGCTGCGAACGCCGATTCGACGCCAGCCTTCTTCAGAATGGACTCCATCCCAGGGAGTTGGTTAGACGGTATTCCTCCAAACAGGTGATATAGCGCCAGCATACTGTGTGTCTTGCCGCCACCAAAGTTAGTCTGAAGCTCGACAACAGGATCACCACCCTTACCTGCCATGCGAAGCAATGCACCGGACAGCAACTCGCTCAAACCTTCTGTGATAAAGGTACGACGAAAAAACTCTGCCGGATCGCCGTATTCCGGGGTCACATTAACGCCACGATACACGTTGTGAAGATCCGCCGCGAATTCGGCCTGCTGGTACCTGCCGGAAATTACGTCCTGGTGCGGTGTCACGATTTCGCGCCACGGGCGAAGCCCGACGCCACCGATGGCTGCCATCTGAACTGTCGCGCGCGTCTTGCTTCTGGCCTGTTCAGCAAAAACAAGGCGCTGAAGTTCGAACCTGATTGCCTCAACTTCTTCGGCCTGACTTACGGCGGACACCGAGGTCAGAAGCCGATGAACGGAATCGAGCGCGCGCAGGGTGTCGTCAGAAGAAAACGGTTTCTCATGGGCCCAGTGGTTACGGAATTCAAGAAGCTCGCTGACAACGGACCTTTCAAATCGGCCGAGCGTCTGGCTGAAGACTTCGCCCCAGAATTCGATCATAGTCTTCAGCAGGCCAGACGTGTCCCATCGAATGCCGCCGGCGTCGACATCGATCCGAGCTCGGGTTCGGCCTTCGACCTGGGACACCCAGTCGTCACCGAACACCTTCCTGAATTCACGCTCGGCATATGGAATCAGACCGGCCAGAAGCAATTCCAGTCCCTTCTGCACGCGCTCACGGTTCGTCTGCGCCATGTCCGTTCACTCCCTGTAACTCACAGCATTCGGAAACTCTATAACAAATCGCCCTGGTTCGGTCCGGTAACTCTGGCACTCGACGCCAGCCTTTCAAGTTCGGGCCATGCGGCAACAAGGCCGTTGTACGAACGGCCTTCTTCGGCCCAGCCCTTCCTTTCGCATGTTGTGTAAAGGCGAAAGGCCAGGTCTCTTGCCGGAGCCGCACGAGTTCCAAGGCGGGCCATTAGATCGGCCGCAGCTTGCTCACCTTTTGTTTCAAGCCGCTTGATCAGATGCTGAGTGGCTTCCCAAACCGTGGGCCGGCGGTCGATTTCCGGATCCCAGTCGTCAGGAAGCTCGTCCCGCCGGACCAGACGAACCTTCCCTGCCGCCGCGTGGATGATTCCAGCTTCCACGACCCCCGAGACAGATACATTGCGGGCCTTGGCGATGTCTTCCGCTCTGCCGAACTGCCCAACTTCGAAACCGAAGGAATCGAACCAGGTCAGGGCAAATCGCGTATCGGAATCCATTTCACCGACTAATTCGTCCTGAAATTCATCCAAGGCCTGATTGATCATCTGAAGAGCAGTCCGGACGGTCATTGCGCTGCCGTCCGACTCCAGAACGTTGGCGTACCGGGAAAAAATCGCCATGCCCGGTCCGATGCTTGCCTGGGGCATGTCTGCAGGCTGGATATTGCCCATCTGGAGAGTCTTGATTGCCGGGGCCAATTCGGTCCGAAGCATCCTGCGGAAACCAGTTCTGGTTATGATGTCAGCGCTTTCCAATTTCTTTCGACAGACAAGAACTATGGACGAGGCAAGAGCATTCGTCCCCGAACCGATCATCCGATTACCAAGTTCGGTTCTCATTGGCCAGGTACCAGTGATGGCAAAACCTGCTTGCAGTACAGCCTCCAGGAATGTCTCCCACCCGGTACTCGAAGTGCCAGCCACGTCGGAGGTTTCGCTCTGCTTAAAGGCGTAATAAATAGTCGCCGGATAGGCCGGAAGCGCCTGATTTGCAATGTTGCTCATGGCGCTCGTCATGCCCGCAAGAAAAAATTTCTCGGCTTGCTCCTTGCCGCCGTGGCGATATGGCGCGGCCACCAGCTCTTCAGCCTTCGGCACGACCAACGTGCAAAAGAGCTGTGGGTACCAAGGCTTAAGAGAGCGGCGCAACCAGATATAGAAGAAATCCGAAAGATCCGCGTATCCGATATTATCATAGTAGGGAGGGTCTGTTGAGACGACCTTGCCCGCGCTCACAGTCTGATTCTGTGCATCCGCCATCGTAGAATAACCCACTACGGTACCAGTAAGACCTCTAATTGCAGGCTCAATCCACTCGAAAGCGCTATTGTAGCCACCACCTGAATCGCTGAATGGATTGGCCTCACCAAAATCCCACACCATCGGAATCGCCTGTCGGGCAAACAGGTTCCTTAATGAGGCTGTCCGGGCAGAACCGCCCGTCGAGGCCTTGGTTCCCGTCGGACCATTATCCCAAGTACAAAGCGCATTATTTCTATCTGCGAAGCGACTCATCGCCAATGCCAAATACAGCCCAACGAATTCAGCATAAGAAGCCGCGTCAAGGTCAACTTTTTCAGCGGATTCGGCCGACGAGGACAAACCTGCGGAAATGGCGCCACTTCGGATCTTGGCAATAGCCTCGCCCACCAGATCGGAAAACGTGGTCAATGCCGCGAGTTGGCGCTCAGTAAAAATCTCATGCCACCACTTAAAACCGTAGCCACGCCCACTCAGCAAATCCTTGCTGTCCTGATTCATCTCTGCTTCCGGCTTCCATGCCGGCTCGGCCCTATATGCAACTGCTTCATGTTCTGGTGTCGGGCCAAAATAGACACGACCATGTTGGCCTTCGGCGACTATGGCCATAAGCCGCACACCAGCACGCTTCGACTTGAACTCATCTCGAATATGCTTTTGCTCGATTGGCGCACCCGACATTACGCAACGAAAGTTTGCGCCACGCGCCAGCTTGGTACCGCTGTTAGCCTCATCTGGGGGTGTGCCTATCTCAACCGTGAAACGATATCTATCGCCTTCGACCACAGGCCTAACATAACTTTCCTTGCCCGCCTTACGGGAAAGGACAAAAGAGGAGCACAGCGGCACTGCAACATGGCTGAATGCCGGATCCGGACTCGCGACCGTGCGCGCCCAAAGCCAGGCGATTACCGTCAGATCCTGTCCGACGTACTGCTTGAGGTCAGGCCGGTCAGCGGCCATGTCTTCCGTTACCCGGACCGGTGGATAAAGATGACCAATGCGCTTGAATGCTTGGTCGCGCATCCATTTGCCGTAATAGCGGACATCCTCGGCCAGACCCTGCGCGCCCTTCCATGTGCGGGTCGCGTTTTCGGGTTTTGACCGTGATTCCGGATTTACCGGGGGCCGGCCAGCGAACTTGGGCGGAATCTCAATCAACGCCTTGTTAATCAGAACCGCGACCGGGTTCAGGTCGGTGGCAATCGCCCGAAGCCCAAGACGCTGTGCTTCTAGCGGAATCGAACCGCCGCCGGCAAACGGATCGTGAATGGGCGGGGCGACCTCGGCCAGGTACGAGTTCACAATGGATGTTCTCGCAGGGTCCGACGAATCGTTGCCATCAGATGTGCCAATCGCCGATCCCGCAATCACTGGATGAATTTTAAGAACTGCTTCGTCGCGTTCGTCGCCCAATCCATCAGCGACTCGACCGCGGGCAATGCTTCGGGCAATCTCCAGACGGGCCGCGCCAATAATGCGTTCATCGTTGGACGCTTCCCACGGCACCATCTGCTCGATAATCTTGAACAGACGCTGGCGTTCCGCGTTCTGGGCTTCCTCGGTTGGGAACAGGTCCGGCCACGAAGACGGGTCATCAACCAACTGCCCGAACAAAACAGCCCGACACGCAGCCAGTGGTCGTCTGGCCCACCACAGATGTAATGTGGACGGATGCCCGTGCCGAATGGATTTTTCCCGCGCCGACGCCGCATTAATGGCATCAAGGGGCATCGCAACTTCAATGAGTTTCTTGCGTATTGTGGTCAATGTTTGCCTTCCCAGAACAAGTCTATGGTGCATATCTATGGGCGGACCGAATCAAAGCGCCCATAGAAATGAACGTGTTTTCAATCAGTTATCAAATCCTATGGACGACAATCAATCGTTATTGGGTGATTTTGCGCCCATATCGTCGCCAGGACCGTAGAACCACCTGGTCCAACGGTACGTCCCCTTACTGTGAATCAATTTTTCCTGCCGTAGTTCCAAAATCATCCGTTTTATCTGATCCCTGGATTTGGCAGGCAGTACCTGAGTCAGTTCTTCCATTCTGGTACCTTCCGACCCTGAATTCCGGATGTGGCGCAGAAGAAGCTCCTTGTTGGTCTCGTGATCCAGTCCCTTTCTTCTGGTGTACTCACCCAACCGATTGATGTGCTTGTAGAATCGCTTTGACAAGACGAATTTACGACTGCCGGCACGTTCAACGACACCCAGTTCAAGCAGACGGGCCACCCCATCTCGCAGGTCTTCAGGAATGTTTCTTCCGTCACGAATTGACGCCATCAGCACCAAATCCCGCAAGCCGAAAGACTCCCCGGTCTCCTGCGAAACTTTTTCGATGAACCTGACGAACTGGGGGTCCATCACGGTACCATGCAGGGTAAGAAAGACCCCGGACGCATCTGTGTGCTTGAAGTCGGGCTCGGCCTTGCCCTCTTCAATAGACAAACGGTACATCAGATCCGCGCCCTGGCCGGAACGTTCAACAAACCCGCAGCGGGCAAGATTATCTGCCAGCAGACGGTTCCGAGGATTCTGACGGTAAAGGATATTTTCGACGGATATACCGTCCGGAAAGCCACCAGGGCTTTCCACTACCAGGCTACGCGAATACTGCCGAACAAAAACATTGGCCCCGCTTCGATAATCCCGATGACACACGGCGTTCAAAATCGCTTCACGACAGACCCTTTCGTTGAACGTCGGGATGTCCCAAATAAACAGGCCATCCTGGTAGTGCTGCTTGTCATTCCTGAGGTTGATAAGATTCCAAAGTTCATCGAAGAAGGTCAGAAACCCCTGTCTGAACTCCACCCGCTGGTTGGCTGGACCGGGTTCCTCGGTCGAACGGTATTCAAAAACCACCTCAGCCCGGGCCATCTTGCGGTTGATAGCCTTCGGCGTGCCAAGAAGGATGAGCGCCGCGTAAGTCACGCGACCGTCCGACAGAAGACCCGCATCTTCCAGCAATTGCTGAGGTGGAAGGTCCCTCAACCCGTCATTGCCTGACTTCTTGATCCATCGCGTGCGGAATTCTTCGATTGCTGCAGGATTGAGGTCTTCAAATACGGCTTCATTGCATATCTCGGCCGAGAAGTCGGGCATACCTTCGTCAAAAATGCGTTTAAGGACATCCGGAGTCATGGCGGTCAGACTTTCACCGGAACGCATCCAATACGATCCGTCGATCTGAATTGGCATGCCGATCGGACGGGAAGGAACTGTAAAAACCAGGACACGGCCATCGGAATGGTTCAATTCCATCCATTCAATCTTGAGCCCCGTCTTCTGAAGAATCTGATGGACTTGTTTGGCAGGATTGAGGAAGGCCTGCGTACCAACAACCTTCCGAGGAATCTTCGGGGAGATACCCAAGACGATGTATCCCCCTCGCTCGTTTGCCATGGCAGCGACGTACTTAAGCAAATCGTCATAGCTGAACTGGGTCTTCGCTTCCTTGAACTCGACATGCTCGTCTTCGCGACAAGACAGCCACTGCTCGATTTGTTCCAATGTCACGGTCATGACGGCAATCCTCCACGGGCCAGAAGACTGGCCAATGAATACGTCGAACTGGTCTGGGCGAAGCCAGGCTGACCGAAGTCGAATCCCTGGATGTAGACGGGCGACTGACCAGTACCGTTTTCGACCACGACCAGTGCCAGACGGAAACGATCCGGTTCATTCAAGGCACAGATAATTTCCGAACGCGAAAGGGTCACCTGGTCATCGCGGCCGGCCCGGCCCTTGACTTCGATGAAATACAATTGGCCAGTTGCCTTGTCGGTCGATTCGATGTCGTATCCGATACCGCGCAGGGCCGACACGTCCTTCGGAACACGCCCAAGTGCCATCTCTGACGCCATGACGGCTTGCATTGCCAGATGCTCGACTTCGGCCCTGGCGTCGGCGTCGATACGGTCCCGTTCAGCAACACCCTGCAACTTGCGCAAAAGCCCGCCGGGCACAATCAACGCACCGCCGATGACCCGCGGAGGCTTCGGGGCAATTGCCCTTTCGCGCTGAAGCTCTGACATCCGGCGTTGCAGCCTGTCCGTCAGAAGTTGGGCGCGATTGGCGGCTTCGTTTGCGGCAAGGCGGGTCTTTTTGCCCGCGGCTTCCTGCAACTTGTATTGCTCGGTCAGGGTCTGCCAGTGGTTAATTTCCTTCCGAAGACGCGCGTTGACTTCGTATTCAACCTTTTCGATGAACGGCAATCGCTGGGCCTTAACAGCTTCGACATGCTTTGGGACCAATTCCCGAATGGCATATCCCACAGACTTATGTTCCCAGTCCTGGTCCCGCATCCAACCGCCGTCGAGCGTCTGCTGTAACAACGCCAGTTCATCAGCCGCAGCAGCCCGACAATCCAGATACGGCGCATAACCGGCATCGCCGAACGTTCCGTCAGGTTGGACGTCCACAAACTGCATCCTGGTCGAAATGACCTGGTGTTCTCCGCGACCGTTCACGCGGCCGTCAACAACGGAGTGTTCCAGATAGAACAGCAGGCGGGGCAGGTCTCCGTCATCGTTGTCATCAACCAGGACGGCACCGCGCTTCAGTATTTCGCCGTACCGTTCCAACACCAGATCAATGGTCGAATCAAGAAGCGGATTCCCCGGACACACCAGCATTGCACGCGGCTGCTGATCGACCTTGTCCTTTTCAAAACAGATGCGTTCATAATGCTTAAGGACTGGCGCGCCGGTTCCGACCTGGCGGTCGTGTTCACGTATCGGTCCGGGAACATAAGCAATCTGAAACCTTCCGGATTCCCGACGATTCATCTGGCCGCCCAACCGGCTAAACGCTTCTGAAAAGAAAGCCTGAATGTGATGCGGTTGCAGACGCCGGGCCGACGCGCGCTCCATGTCTTCCCGGATTGCTGCGATCTGGCTGGTGTCCATCTTGTCTTGGACCAGGGCAGACGTTTCTATCATCATCCGCAGCCTGTCGTGATCCATGACCGTGTCCACGGCCTTATACAACCTTGAACGGACGTCCGGGTCGTCTCCGTAACGGATCGCCTGCATCAGCAGGTCAGCAAGCGGCCGCTCGTCGAACAACTGACCAAGCACATCAAATACCTTGCCCTTCAGGGCAACCCGCTCCTCTTCCAGCTTGTGCAGCAACGCAAAATACACGTCGCCTTCACGCGTATCCTTGGCAAGCAGATTCCACAGGTGACAGACCTCTTCCTGGCCAATTCGATGGATGCGGCCGAACCGCTGCTCCAGGCGATTGGGATTCCACGGCAGGTCGTAATTAACCATCAGGTGCGCACGCTGCAGGTTCACACCTTCGCCGGCAGCATCGTTTGCAACCAGAACCAGAACGGACGGGTCATTCATAAATGCGTGAACAACCCGACGCCGCTCCTCACGGGTGACGCCACCATGAATCTCAACAACGGCTTCGGGACGCCCGAGCCTGGTCCGAATGCGGTCCGCAAGATATCCAAGCGTGGCTTTGAATTCTGTGAATATGACCAGCTTGCGGCGGTTGCCGTTGGCATCGGACATCAACGGGTTGTCCAAAATGGTGTTCAGCTGATTCCACTTCGAGTCCTGCCGGGACAACCGCACCGCACGAGCCTGTGCTTCAAGGCCGACGAGACGCTGGATTTCGATTTCCAGTTCTTCGACGGTCCTCGCCGCGGTGGCGTTGTCGGTCAATGCCTGCTCAACGGCCTCGCGCTCATCCTGTGGAGCGTCATCGTAAAGTTCATCCAGGTCGGCATTGGAAAGGGATGGTTCGGCTTCGGCAAGCGCGATTCTGGCGTTTTCGCCGCGGATCTGCTGCCTGGTTTCCCGCAGCCGTTTTTCAAGACGCTCGCGACGGCCGACGATTGAACGATAAATGGCTTCCGGAGACGAAGCTAGCCGACGCTGCAGGGTCATCAACGCGAACCCAACGTTCACACGTCGCTGGTTTTCGTTGTCGGCGAAACGTTCGGCCCGGTTCATTTCATCACGCACGTAATCCGTGACGTCGGCATACAGGGCGGCTTCCTGGTCGGACATTTCGTACTGGACTGTGTACGACCGGCGTTCAGGAAACAATGGGCGGCCGTCGAACTTCAGAAGGTCTTCCTTGACCAGACGACGCATCATGTCGGATGGGTCAGCCGTATGAACGCCATCGCGGAACCGCCCTTCGAAGCGGTCGCCGTCCAGCAGTGCCAGAAAAAGTTCAAAATCCTCTTCCTTGCCGTTGTGCGGGGTCGCGGTCATCAACAGGAAGTTCCGGCACTTTCGGCCAAGACGCATGCCCAAGTGATAACGCTTCGTCAGCTTCACTTCGCCGCCCAGGTAATGCCCGGACATACGATGCGCTTCGTCGCAGATGATCAGGTCCCACTCCGGGGCATTTTCGATCAGTTGCTGAACATCTTCGTTACGACTCAACTGGTCCAGACGGGCAATCAGCAGCCCCTTGTTTTCAAAGGGATTACCTGTCCTGCAGGACGCGATCATATCGGTCGTCAGGATTTCGAATTCCAGTCCGAACTTGTCAGACAGTTCATCCTGCCATTGTTCCGTGATACTGCCCGGGGCAACAATCAGACAACGCTCGAGTTCACCCCGGACGATCAATTCCTTGACCAGCAGGCCGGCCATGATGGTTTTGCCCGCGCCGGGGTCGTCGGCCAGAAGGAAACGCATCGGCTGCCTGGGCAACATCTCCCCATAAACGGCACTGATCTGATGCGGAAGCGGGTCAACAACGGATGTCGTGACGGCCAGGTACTGATCGAATAGCCAGGCCAGACGGATTCGGTTGGCTTCCGACACAAGGCGCAGCAGATTGCCGTCGCCGTCAAAGGACCATGGGCGGCCGCCTTCAACAAGCTCCAGCGAAGGTTCGTCGGTGCGATAGACAAGACGCTGCTGCAGGCGACCGTTTGTTTCTATGACGGCTTCAACACAGTGATCGCCATACCATGTCACCGATTTGACCGAGGCGATGGAGTCCGGGGTCAAACCCCGAATGCGAGTGCCCGTCTGAAGTTGTTCAAGCCGAACCATGTCTTTCGTTCCCTGCTGGCGACACCACCGGCCACCAATTGCGTCGACTGCCCGAAACCGCAAACATGGTCAGAGTTTATCCTTTACCGCCGCCCCGGCCAAGGCGCAATTTGCCGGTTTTCGATTCTGATCGGCGGTGGGAACGGAAGGTTCTCGATACCGCCGGCCGACCTTAGCCCTCCGGGGATATCACAAGAGACGGCAAGATACTTGCCGCAGGAGAAACTTCAGGACTCGCGGTTCAGGAATTACTACTGGACGCATCTAAACCCTATGTCAGCGATGTTGATCGACGGGAGCCCCTCAAACCTGTTCGTCGCGTACAACAGATCCTGGGTACTTTGAAAACTGCCGCCGCGATAGACACGTGTGGTTCCAATTGTCACACGACACTGAAAAACTGACACAACCCGGGATAAAGTACAACACGACGTTCCAACGTGAAACACCGAATATCGTTGAGGAATCGTTAATGAATCAGTCGGCAAACTGGAAACCATCAACGACAGCCTAAATTGCAACGGAAAGCCTATTTCGAGCCAAACCAACCCTTGCGTTCAACGCACGTTCAAATGGCGTCAAACCCTTGTTAAACGCGTATTAGAACGATTTTGGTATGGCCCTATTAAGGCGGACATCTGGACGTTAAGCGGACATTAAGCCGGACATTTTTTTTGCAAGGCGGACATTGTAATAAAATCAAAGGGTTATCTGCCGTCGATTCGATTCAAGGTCGGACATTCTCAGCGCCGCTTTCGTCGTCAGATCGGCCGGATCTCGGTTGACCTTTACGGTTATCGATCCTCATCACAACGACCTGCTGATCACCGGATCCATGTATGACCTCACAAACCAATTGTTGCGCCGTTCGAAGCCGTTCAAATGTGTTTGAACATTTATAGGAAGCTTTCATTTAGTCTCCTTGGCAGGTCTCAGTCTTGCCACGCTGACCGAACCACGAATGCCGTTGAGCCAGGCGATCCATTCGTTGTTCGCCCACGAGATGAAGTCGATTCGATGAGCCTTTGTTGAAGGATGTCCACCGTGAAGAGGTCGGATGTAAACCATGTCGCCTGGTTTGAATTTCAGCTCAGGATAGTAAGTTGTGAGGTACTCTTCCAGGTCGGCGATCCGCATGGTGATGTTGCTGCGGCATTCCAGCGTGGCCGGCGTTGCGTGTAGGAACTTTCATCCACAAAACGCCTCCATGGGACGAGTATGGCCGGGGTTCCAGCGGGTGTCAAAGTCGGGAATCGGCACGAACGCGTGGGATGCGACGCGAGCTGCTGGCATGACC
>Ga0116178_10002071_pt1 | contig 16061 bp, 10 predicted proteins | sample AD_STIC12_MetaG_FD_89880 | JGI IMG/M metagenome (GOLD analysis project Ga0116178, IMG submission 89880) | Active sludge microbial communities of municipal wastewater-treating anaerobic digesters from USA - AD_STIC12_MetaG | ecosystem: Engineered > Bioreactor > Anaerobic > Digestate | place: USA... | reverse complement strand
GACATCAACGGGTACATTTATTTGAATCCCGCCACGGAAATAGTCACAGGTTATTCTCTTGAAGAAATACGTCACCAGAAATTCTGGGAAATAGTTCATCCCGACGACAGGGTCTGGATCAAATCCCGAGGCATAGCTAGGCTGCGGGGTGAAAAGGTTCCCGCTACACGCGAGTTTCGGATTATCAAAAAAAACGGCGAGGTCATGTGGATAAACGTTTTTTATCTAATAACGACCTGGAGCGGCAGAAACGTCAACATTCTCGGGTTCACCGATATTACAGAAAATAAACGCCTGAGCGAAGATTTGCGTGTCTCGCGTGCCGATCTTGAGCTTCGCGTCGAACAAAGGACAAGGGAATTGAACCGGACCAATAAGGAGCTGATTATTCTCAACCAGAACCTCAATAATATTCTCAATAACATATCCGACGGTGTGGCGACGATTAACGATTCCGGAGAGGTTCAACTGCTTAATCCGTTTTTCAAGCGCATGTCAGAACAAACCGCAACAGAAATCAAAAGTATCTTGAAAAACATGATTTTAAACAAAACCGACGGTTCGCTGCACCGGATGTTCAGAGAGAAAAAGTCCTTCAGAGACGAGGAAATGATTTTTCAGGTATCAGAGGGGGCCCTGAGTCTTTTGGTTTCAGGAACTCCAAACTTTGATGAAAAAGGCCAGATGCATAGTGCTGTTATCATTTTTCGGCCGATGAAAGACGTACACCGTCTCGTTCAACGTTTCAGCGGATTCATGGCAAGTTTCTGCTTTGAAGATATCGTCACAGTCGATCCGATTATGACCACGCTGATCGACAACGCAAAACATACTGCGCTAAGCGACAGCAGTGTTATGATAGAAGGGGAAAGCGGCACTGGCAAAGAATTGTTCGCACAGGCCATTCATAATTACAGTCTTAGAAAAGATGGCCCGTTTGTTGCCATCAACTGCGGAGCCACACCCCGCGAACTCATCGCCAGTGAATTGTTCGGCTATGCCGAAGGTGCTTTTACGGGCGCGAAGAAAAACGGAAATCCGGGAAAATTCGAACTGGCTTCCGGGGGCACACTGTTTCTCGATGAAATAGGCGATATGCCCCTCGAGCAACAGAGCTCCCTTCTGCGGATTCTTCAAGAGAAAAAAATAACCAGAATCGGAGGTTGCCACGCAATACCCACGGATGTCCGCATCATCTGCGCAACCAACAAAGATCTTTATCAGGAAATGAAAAAAGGCAGTTTCCGCAATGATTTGTACTATCGCCTGAACGTGATCAATATAAAAATTCCACCTCTGCGTGAAAGGCGCCCGGACATTATGCTTTTGATTGACCACTTCATGAAAAACACAGAGAACCGCTCAGGGGAAAGAGGGATACAGGTAGGCGGCCAAGTTTTGAAATGCCTGATGCATTACGATTGGCCCGGAAATGTCCGGGAACTGCAAAATGTTATAGAACGTCTTTCCAGCATGACATCCGGAACATCAGTGACGACAGACCACCTGCCGCCGGAAATCCGAGCGTTTCTTCTGTCTCCGCAATCACCCTCTTCAGACGCCGGTACCCCCGGCGAACCGGATAGCATGTATTTGCTCAAAGCTGAGCGAAATGCATTTCGCCGCAAATCAGAAGAGGAGCAAATAAAACGCATCATCAGCTTGCTGGCTATCAACCGCTGGAACATAAGCAGCGTAGCCAGAGAATTAGGAATATCACGTACTACGCTTTACAAAAAAATAAGGCGTGCAGGTATCAACTGAGACGCTAAAACCGTTCACCTGCTGTAAACCATGTGTTCACATGGTTGCAGAAACATTAACACATTGTCCATTGTATTTTACAGTCAATTTTACAATACATTCGTTTTTTTAACAACCTACATCATGCAATCCTTTAGGGAACAACCATGGCATTCATTTTGCGTTAAGGATGAGGCGAAAAGAACCGTTTAGTGGAAAAACAACTAACTTTAAGAAAGGAGTTTTATCATGACCGGAAAAATCAGGCTTTATCCCGAAGAATTGAACAACATGAGTTACGAACAGCGCAAAGAACGAAAGGAAAATCTTCTGCGTCAATCCGTCAAGTACATGTACGACCACTCCCCTGAATATTACCAGTTGCGATTTAAAGAATGCGGTGCAACGCCGAACGACATCCGGACAATCGAAGACCTGCGCAAATTGCCCATTTTTATGGACAAAGATCGGGAACGGCAGAGCATGGAGGCCTCTCTTGAAAAGTATGGACATCCTTTTGGGCTTCACGTTTGCTGTGATCCGGCCGACATCATCTCTACCGGAGGTACATCTGGAACGACGGGGCACCCTACATACCCATACAGTCAGACCGTAGAAGATAAGGAGTTTATCGCGGATGCCACATTTTTTATGCATAAGTTACTGGGTTTGGGAAAGGGGGATCGGGCATTTTTCCTGTATCCACTCGGTGTTTACGCCACATCAGCCATCCTTCCCGGAATTGAAAAGGCGGGCATACTTCCTCTTCCCATCGACATTCGCCTGGGGCCTCAGCCGGCTATGGAAATGGTAAAATGGACGCGCCCCACGTACTGGTACACAGGATCGGCCATCGTTGAATTTTATGCAGATTTATTGAAGGACAAACTGAATATCGATCCAAAGATGCTGGGATTTAAGTGCCTGCTTCTCACGGGGGAGGCAGGCTGCGGAATTCCGGAGCTGAAAAAGAAGGTTGAAGATGCCTATGGGTGCCGCTGGTACGACTGGTGGGGCCCCTCCCTGCTCAATATCGCCGTCTCCTGCGACTCCGACACATATTACGGTCTTCACAATTTTGCAGAAGACTGGGATATCTCATCTGAAGATCTTGTCGATCCTGTAACCAAGGAACCGGTGGAAATCAAAGAAGGAGCCATAGGTGAAATGGTGGGGACGCATTTACAGAAAAAAGCCTCGCCCTATCTCAGGTACGCCACGGGCGACATTGTCGAACTCTATTCATCTGAGTGTCCTGCATGCGGCTTCAAGGGCTTTCGCCTGAAAGTTGTCGGCCGCGCTGATGACATGCTGACAGTCAAGGGCGTCAATGTTTTCGCCGGCGCGATCCACGCTCTCCTGCAGCGATTTGTTCCCCGTGTCACCGGGCATATGCGCGTCATCAAAAATGACCCGTCTCCGCGCCTTGCCGAACTGATAATGATTGTGGAACACGGTGAAGGTATGAAAGACCAGGTTGAGGAAATCGGAAAGGACATCCGCGCCGCCTTGAGGAGTGAGCTCAGGATAAGCCCTAAATTCGAATGGGTCGCACCAAATACGCTGGAGAGGCCGATCCGTAAACCGATTCTTTTCGAAAAGCGCTATGAAAAGAAATAACGATTTCCGTGTGACTCAAATGAAGTGAGCATGCTGAAGAATTTGTCTCAATCTTAAAAACGCTGCCTTCCGGCGACCGTACAGGCTAGTCATGGCGGTCCGGTTGCCGGTACCAGCGTTATTGCCCAACAGCAAGATTTCAAACCAAAAGAGGTGAACGATATGCCGTTTGAGGAACTACTGCAAAAAATGAAAGAGGAAAAAGAAAAGGCCCTCGCCCAAGGCGGGCCTGACAAGATTAAAAAACAGCACGACAAGGGGCGCTTGACTGCACGTGAAAGAATAGAAAAGCTTCTTGATGAGGGCTCGTTTATGGAACTCGGCGCCCTATGTACTTCAGATATACCTGGCATGGAAGACAAAACACCGTCAGACGGTTTAATTCTGGGATTCGGAAAGATCGGAGGCAGGCAGATCGGTGTCATTGCGAACGACTTCACGGTCTTGGCAGGTTCCAGCGCCATGATCAACAACAAAAAAATGGGAATCTTCAAAAACCAGCTCTATGATTACGGTATTCCCATCATCTGGCTTGGTGAAGCCGGAGGCCAGCGCATTCCCGACCTTCAGGATTCCGGAAGAATGCTCTTTTATGGTGTGGGTTCCGACGCGGCACGCTTCGGGTACAGTCACCTGCGCGAGGTGCCCTATGTTATGGCGGCCATGGGCGATTGCCACGGGGTTCCCGACTGGCAAGCCTGCCTGGCTGATTTTACAATCATCGTCAAAGGGGCTTCTATAGCTGTTTCCGGTCCGCGGGCGCTGGGTAAGGCCCTGGGGCAGCAATACACGGCCGAAGAGATGGGCGGCTGGCAGATTCACGCGGAAATCACCGGTATGGCCGATCATGTTGCCGAAAATGAGGAGGATTGTTTCCATATTATCCGGAAATATCTTGATTATATGCCTTCCAATAACCGTGAACTCCCCCCTGTGAGACCCATCCCGCCGGGATCCGAAGAACGGATGAAGAAAATTCTCAATATTCTGCCCGCACAGAGGCGGCGTGCCTACGACATGCACAAAATCATCCAGTGCGTGGTGGACGGCGGCGAATATCTTGAATATAAACCTCATTTCGGGACAATGCTTATCACCTGCCTGGCGCGCGTGGGCGGAGAAACAGTAGGATTCATTGCCAGCAATCCCTTGGTCAACGCCGGTGCAACCAATACCGATGCGCTGGAAAAGGCAACCTCGTTCATGTGTCACTGCGATTCCTTCAACATTCCGCTCATCTTTTTCGTGGATACACCCGGACATCAGACCGGCATGGAGGCGGAACTTAAACGGGTGGGCACCCGTGTGGTAAACAATCTGCAGGCTCTTTATCAGGTTACCGTTCCTAAAATCACCGTTCTGATTCGCAAAGGATACGGTCAGGCGCTGGTCAATATGTGTGCCGCCGGAGCCGGAGCGAATTTTATGGTGGCCTGGCCTACGGCGGAAATCAGTTTCATGGATCCTCAGATTGGCGCTGACATTGTTTTCGGCAATTTACCTGCTGAAGAACGCGAAAAGCTGGTTCAAAAAATCATGGCCGATTCGTCCCCTTATCCGGCTGCCCGGATGTACGGGATTCAGGATGTCATACATCCCTGCGATACCCGCGATTATCTGATCAGGGTTTTAAACATCATCCGGAATTCAAAAGACAGGGGTATCGGTAGACATTTACTGGCCGGCTGGCCGACGAAGCTTTAGAATTTTAACGGCGCCTGAGGTCTAGCTCGCAGCTATAAGTCCTCTCTTCGACTCTCGACGAGTTACGTATTCACGAAGCCCGTTCAGGGAGCGAATTCCCCCTTTGCGGGTCCCGCGCCTGAATGCGAGCGCGGGACCCGTCCGTTGATGCCTTTTGACAACATGGGGCAGCCTTTAAAGTGCGAGCTTCAGGGGGATTTCAGCGCGGTCTGTTTAAATTCTACGTCGTTGTTCCTTCAGAAAGCAGGGCATATCGGGCCGGCCGCGGGGCAGAGTGAATTTATAACTTGGTAGTAATCGATAATGAAAGGGGGATAAGTATTTTTATGTTTGATATGGCTTTAGCTTTTAAGATCTCCGGCGGCGGACTGGGCGTCGTCTTTTTACTACTGGTGGTTCTCTGGTTCACCATCTGGGTAACCAGAGTCGTCACGGAAAAAATAATAAATTTATGAATAAACACTGTTTGATTTTCGGTCCAATAACTATCGGACCATCCAGCACAAAAGGTAAGTACAAATCTCTGACGCACTGTGCTTAAAAACTAACAGGTTTATTAGCCTGACTACTATTTTAATGGAGGACTCGACGTGTTCGGCTTTTTAGAAACAGGCTTTCAGTTTTTTACCTGGGGAAATGCTGTCATGCTTATTATCGGTAGTGTTTTGATTTATCTGGCGATAGGCAAAAAGATGGAGCCTCTTCTTTTGCTGCCCATCGGCTTCGCGGTAATACTCGTCAATTTGCCCGTGGGGGGGTTGATGGACTATGAGCATGAAATCAAAGCCAAACAGCCGGGTATCATCAGTCATATCGTCTTGTCCGAAGGAGCAGTTTTCAGCAAAGATGCGGCCATCGCACAAACAGACGGCGAAGCCGTAAGCGCGCCCGTTTTTGGGCGGGTCAAGAAAATCAGGGTCAAGGAAGGGCAGCACGTCGAAGCGGGTGACGTCATCGCCGTTGTCGTCACCCAGCAGCAGACCAACCAGGCGGAAATTCCGACAAAGCCAATCGGCTTGCTGGCGATCTTCTTTTCCTTCGGGATCATGTGGCAGATTCTCCCTCCTCTTATTTTCTTGTGCCTCGGTGCACTGACGGACTTCGGCCCCATGCTCGCCAACCCTAAAACGCTGCTTTTGGGTGCGGCCGCTCAGTTCGGCGTTTACTTTGCTTTTTTCCTTTCCCTGCTGTTCGGTTTTTCCTTCAACGAAGCCGCCTCGATCGGCATTATCGGAGGGGCGGAGGGGCCGACGACGATCTACGTGACGGCGCAGCTGGCGCCGCATATTATAGGTGCTACGGCCGTGGCCTGCTATTCCTATATGGCCCTGGTGCCGCTGATTCTGCCGCCGGTCATCAAACTGCTGACCACAAAAAAAGAGCGTGCGATTTACATGAAACCGACGCTCCGGCCCGTTTCAAAACTCGAAAAAATCCTGTTTCCGCTGGTCACCGCGGTAGTCGTAATCCTCTGCGTTCCCGCTTCCGCCCCTCTGATCGGCTGCTTCATGCTGGGAAATCTTTTCAGTGAAAGCGGTGTGGTAGATCGCCTCAGCAACACGGCGCAGACTGTCTTTATCGATATGATGACCATTATTCTGACGCTCTCCATCGGCGGGACGATGGTGGCGGAAAACTTCCTTCAGGTCAAAACGCTGCTTATTTTGCTGCTCGGGGTGATTTCATTTGCCAGTGCAGCGGCGGCGGGTGTCCTGCTGGCGAAATTCATGAACCTGTTTTTGAAGGAAAAGATAAACCCGATGATCGGTGCGGCGGGTGTGTCGGCTGTGCCCATGTCCGCACGGGTGGTCCAGATTATGGGGCAGCAGGAAAACAAAAAGAACTTTCTGCTGATGCACGCGATGGGGCCCAACGTCGCCGGAGCTATCGGCGCGGCGATCGCCGGCGGCGTGTTCATCGGTATCCTGGGTTAGGCGGCAAAGCCCCATGTGTGAATTATACTTCTCATTAACTTCAACATCACAACCGGCCAAGCAAGTTAGCCCAAAACAAAACTCCACGCCGTGGAGTGGATCGCTATCTGCTGTTTTAAAGATAGGGCGTTTGGTCTGACAACAAAAGGGGAGCTTCGAAGCTCCCCTTTCGAAGGAGGGGCGGGTGCATTGGCTGGTGAAACTTGCCCGCCTTAATCTCCATCCACGCCCGGGATGTAGCCCCCGCCGCGCATCAGATCACCGCGGTATCCAAAGCCGGGTCCCCGGCAGCCGGGCCAGTATCCCGGAGAGTAGCCGCCGCGGCCGCGGATGCCGTGGCGCGGACCGAATCCGTAGCCGCCCCATCGCAAATCGGCCAGTTTTTCATTTTGCTCCGGTGTGAGAACGGCGCGGATTTCCAGCTTCAGTGCTGTGGCCTTGTCTTCCACTTCATTTCTATATGTCCTTAATTCCTTCTGGGCCGCGGTGATCTTGTTTTTATCCGGGTTGGCCTCAAGCCAGAGTCTGCGGATTTCCGTAGATTTGTCATAAATTTTTTCCCGCAGCGGTCTGGTTGCCTTGTAATGCTCATCCTGCAGAGCTTCGATTTTAGCTTTCTGCTCAGCGGTTAAATTAAGTTCGCTCCAGACACTCCCCCGGCTGTAATTCCAGCCTCTGCCTTTCCAGAAGCCCGGGCCCCAGGCAAATGCCTGCGAAGCCATCAGCACCCCTACCGTGACTGTCGCCACTATCAAGGTTAATTTTTTCATCGTTGGTCTCCTTTCGTATGATTTATGCTAACCTTCGCCAGGTATTAGTGCATACGTTATGCCACATATAGTATGTATCTGTAATTACGAGCAAATTGGCTAAACTCAAAAAATATCCTTTGCCTTTTGCCGCCGATAATTGGATAATCACTACCCACTTGAGGTATCCAATGGGACAATTGTAACCACAAGGATCGGTGTAAAAAATGAAGGAAATAAAAAAGAAAAAAATTCGCCCCGATATTTCCGTCTGGGTTTTGCTCGGTGCCGTGGGAGTCGTGATTGTCATGCTCACAATGATGATTTTCATGCAATACCAGCAAAGGAAGAATCAGGCGGTCACCCTTTTTGTCGAGAAAGGCACGACACTGATTCAATCCTTTGAAGCGGGGCTGCGCTGCCGGGCGGAAATGGACGGCCTGTTTCATACTCAGAAACTGCTCATGGAAACGGCCGATCAGCCGGATATCGATTATATGATCGCTACGGACAGACAGGGGAATATTATAGCTGACAGTGACCCGGTTATGGTGGGCACGAGCTACGGGCTGGATCTGGCGATCGAAAATGAAGAGGATCTCCGCCGGGTGCACTGGCGGCAAAGCGCCAATCCCGAGGGGGCCGACACCTTCGAGGTCTACCGGATAATTTCCCCCAAACGCGGCCACAGCGGACAGGACCTGCCCTCACTGATTGTCTTTATTGGTTTCAACATGGACAAAATTGAAAAGGCATCGCGAGAAGACGCACTCAGGACAGTTTTATTTGCCGTGATTCTCGTCGTTATCGGCTCTTTTGCCCTGGTTTCGCTGTTTCTGGTGCAGGCGTACCGTCATACCCGTGCCTCGCTTTCCCGCATCACACTTTTCTCGGAAGCGCTGGTGAAGAACCTGCCCATCGCGCTCCTGGCCGTGGATAAGGAGGGTAAGATCACCGCCTGCAACCAACAGGCGGGAACGCTGCTTTCCTGTGATACACGCGACGCCGCCGGTCAGGATGTGGCAATGGTTTTGCCCGCTGTTTTCAACGAGCTTTTGGAAAAAATCGACCGGCAGGAGGAACCGGTCGAAGCCGATGTTTTGGTGTCTTCCGAGACGAATGAGCCGGCCACGTGGGAGGTTGTCGGGGCCGCCTTCGCCGATGACGGGATTTCCGAAGGCAAGATTCTCCTGGCCCGCAATGTGACGGCGCTCAGACATATGGAGCGCGAACTTGCCCGCAGCCGTCATTTGCACGCTATCGGGTCCCTTGCGGCGGGAGTCGCACACGAAATCCGCAATCCGCTGAGCTCCATCAAGGGATTTGCCGTTTATTTTAAACAAAGACTTGCCGGAAACAGTGAAGACGAAGAAACGGCGGACGTTATGATCGCCGAGACGGAAAGGCTCAACCGCGTCATCACTCAGCTCATTGATTTTGCCCGCCCCCTGACACTGGCCAAAGAGCCGTCAGATCTTGCGGATCTCGTCAGGCAGACACTGCGTCTGACGCAGGCGGAGGCGAAGGCTCAGGGAATAGAAACAAGCCTGCAGGCGCCCGGTCACCTGCCCCCGATCATGGTCGATCCGGACAAGGTTAAACAGGTGCTCATCAATATCTTCCTCAACGCTTTTTCCTCCATGTCCCGGGGCGGCAGTCTGGCGGTGGTTTTATCGCAGCAAAACGGTTTTCTGGAGATTGACGTTTCCGACACCGGAGGCGGCATCAGCGATGCGGACATGCCGCGGATTTTCGATCCCTATTTCACCTCCAGGCCGGCCGGGACAGGTCTGGGGCTTGCTGTGGCCCAGAAAATCATGGAGGCGCACGGAGGTACGATTAAAATAGAGAGCCGCACCGGTGAAGGCACCAAAGTATCGCTTGGCTTTCCTGTTTCGCTAAAGGAGGAATGAATGCAAAAGGGTCTGGAAATTCTGATTGTAGATGATGATTCGGCACATCGGGTGATGCTCAAAAAACTCATCGGCGGCTGGGGCTATCGTGTTTACGAGGCGGATGACGGGGCGGTGGCCATTGAAGAAGCCGGCCGCCGATCTTTCGATCTGATTCTGATGGACGTCCGGATGATGAACGTATCCGGCATTGAGGCGCTCGAGAGGATTAAGATGATCAATCCCGCCATTCCGATCATCATCATGACGGCCTACGCTTCCGTGGAAACGGCTGTGAGCGCACTCAAAAAGGGTGCCTATGATTATCTGACCAAGCCGCTTGATTTTGATGAACTGCAGATCAAAATCGCCCGGGCGACAGAGCATAACCGGCAGAAAAAAGAAATCGAATACCTCAAAGAGAGACTCGGTGAAAAGTTTGACCGCCAAAACATTATCGGGCAAAGCGCCGCGATGACCAGACTGCTGGAGATGGTCGAACAGGTGGCGCCGACCCAGGCGACGGTCCTCGTCAGCGGTGAATCCGGCACAGGCAAGGAAATCATCGCCAACGCCATCCACCAAAACAGCAGCCGGCGTCCGGCCCCTTTTGTGAAGATCAACTGCGCGGCCCTGACGGAGACTCTTTTAGAGTCGGAACTGTTCGGCCATGAAAAAGGAGCCTTTACCGGCGCGGACCGCAAACGAGAGGGAAAATTTGTGCAGGCCGATACCGGCAGCTTATTTCTCGACGAAGTCAGCGAAATGTCGCCCGGCATGCAGGTGAAACTTTTACGTGTTTTGCAGGAAAGGGAACTCACTCGCGTGGGTGGCTCGGAGGTGATTAAAGTAGATGTGCGCGTAATTGCCGCGACGAACAAAGACCTGAAAGAAGAAGTATGGCGTGGCCGCTTCCGCGAAGATCTCTTCTACAGACTCAATGTCGTTGTACTGACCGTGCCGCCGCTCCGGGAGCGCCGCGACGACATCGCCCTGCTCGCGCACCACTTTTTAAAGACGTTTGCCGCCAGAAACGAAAAATCAATACAAGGCTTCACCCCCGGGGCGTTGCGCAGGATGACGGACTACGCATGGCCGGGCAACGTCCGGGAACTGATGAACACCATAGAGAGGGCGGTGGTCCTAAACCGATCCGAGATGATCGGCGAAGAAGAGCTGGTTTTTCCGATGGAGGAAAAAGCGCTCCGCGATAGTGCCAAAGCACAGGACAGCCTGCCTGCCGGCTCGTCACTTGAAGGATTGCCGCTGGAAGAAGTGGAAAGAAGGAGCATTCTGGAGATGCTCCAGGCCACCGGCGGCAACAAAAGCGAGGCGGCCAGGCGTCTGGGAATTACACGCAAAACGCTCCGCAAGAAGCTGGAAAAATATGAAGAGAAGAACGGATAAAGCAAAGCTGGCGAGAAGCGTGCATTTCCGGGCAGAAGCAGGCAGTGGTCTTTTTATGACCACCGACGCCGGAACGCCACCCCTTTGATTCCAGCGGTAATCATACTGACGTACCATTTCGGATTCGGGTTTTGCCGTGCAGGGCATCCGGTCTTTTGACTCGGGCCTAATTCTTCAGGAAAGCGTTTACCCAGCGCCTGTATGGCGGATCGAAAACGACGGCGTTTTTGTCGAATTTTTCCGCATGCCATGTTTTACCCGCCCACGTTATCATATCCTCGTACTCTTCGTGAGCGGGATTCGCCAGAATCTCAAGCAGGTTTGCGTATCCGTAAGGGCCGCCGCAATCTTCGGGCGGGCAGGCGCGCGCCCCGTCGATGCAAAGCGGGTATTTGACGCCTTTTTCCCTGTAAATATATCCCTCAAGCATTACGCTATGTATCCAGTTGTCACCATAGTCATAAATGTAGCGGGCTTTCTGACCTAGATCGCTGAAATATTGAAAAACGGGAATTTCCCATCCCGGAAAAATTTCAAACGAATCATTGATCAGTTCAAAATCGGGAATTCCGATGGCGTCGGTTTTCCTTTTGCTTTTTCCTTTTATCTCGAAGTGGTGCAGATGATAATCGAGCCACCCCATGGCGTCCTGAACAGCAACGTGCAGATCCCAGAAATTATATTCGGAGGGAACGAGAATGCGCCGCCAGATCAAGGGCGTTATTTCATCGAGCTCGATCCTGAATTGCAGCACACGGCCTTTATAGCAGGCTATGTTGGGCGCTTTTTTGTAATTCATCAAATAACCGCTTTGAGTGTAGTTTTTTCCGTATTTTAAAATCATATAAACACCTTCCGTCTGTTTTTATCAAAATTGCACTTTAGACGAACAGCAATTTTTACCCGCCTCTCCACGCCCGATATGCATGAGTCTCACAAACCGGTTTTACGGCTCATCCCGATATTCGCGATCCGGTGCGATTATTTTTTTATCCAGACGCCCCAGGCGCAGCTTGAGAGATTGCTTTTCTTTTTCAGAAAAAACGCCGCCGGACGCGAGTGCTTTTCCTACAATGCTTCGGGCGCCTGCGAAATCTCTTTTGTGATGCTCCAGATATTTGGCCAGCTCCGTAACCTGATAAAAGCCGGCCGGGTCCTGTCCGAGCATTCGGCGCCAGATGTCTGCCGCCTGATCGATACGGCCCGTGCGCTTGTAAAGTTCGGCAAGCTTCCCCGGCGAGTGCGGGGATGCTTCCGGGCGGAGATCATTGGGCAGGGCATCCACGATTTTCAGAGCCGCTTCTTTTTGTGACCTGTCCAGACACAGTCGCGCCGCCGCCACATAATCGTCTGTGTGCGTGTCTTGTCCGGTTGTGCAGGCGGCGACAATTTCCGCCAGATGCGCGGTCAGTGTCGCCATCGAGGCCACATCCAGACGATTGTGTTCAAAAATACCCGCCAGAAGATCGGGATTGCGCTGTCTGAGCCAGTCAAAGTATCGCTGCGGGATTTCCCATCCGGGAACGTCATCCTCGCGGAATACACCCAAAATCTGCTCTTCAAGCGTCGCCAGCCGGCAATTATCGAGCCGGTGTCCCAGAATCCGGCGCGACGGATGCAGAAGATCCAGATGCGGCAGACAAGACAGACCGTCTGCCAGACGGTTTAAAACAAACCTGGTTGCCAGCAGATTCACGTCAAATGCCTTGCCGTTGAAAGTGACGAGAAATTTTTTTTGTGCGGCTATTTGTTTGAGGTGCGCCAAAAGAGCCTTCTCCTCACTGAAATCACGTGCCAGCAGTTGGTGAAGATGGAATGCCTGATTTTCAAACCAGCCCAGACCGACCAGGAAAGGCATCGTGCCGCTTCCTCCTGACAGGCCGGTGGTTTCCGTATCCAGGAAAAGAGCATCGGTTGAACGGTACCTGCCGATGGACGGATCGTTGGCCAGCATACCGGCCACGATCGTGTCGAAATTGTGCACTTCGTACACATTGCGGTGTCCATGGCGGCTTGCACCGGACATGATGCGGGAGGCGAGGAAAAAGCGTCCGTGCTCGTTTTCAACTTCGACGCCTCCGACAAGATCAGCCAGCCTGTGGTTACCCGGATGAATATTTTCTCTCAAGGCGGCGGCTTGCGGTTTGGCGCGTGAGGTGATGGCTTCAATTTTCAGGCGCAGACCGGCCAGGCGCTGCTGCTTTTCGTCATGAGCAGAAACAGACGCGGACGGTTCAGTTTTTTTTACCTCTGTGTCCTCACCGGTCAGTCGCTTTAATTTATCGATCGTTTTCATATTTCAATATCAAACAACTTTTCAGTGTGCCGGTCATCCGGAAATTATTAATCGTCTCATACTTATCTCAACATTTTGCCATTCCGGCCTTCGCCGGGAAGACGTCTGGTTGCCGGGGCAAATATTCGTCATACCGGCGCAGGCCGGTATCCAGTTAAATAATGTCATCATAGAGATCCCGCCAATCAGGATTACTTTTCTCGATGAGATTCAATTTCCACTTGCGCTTCCACTCTTTAATATTCTTTTCTTTTTCAATTGCTGAAGTCATATCAGCATGGAGTTCATACCAAACAAGATCATGAACACCATAACGTTTCGAAAATCCCTCTACCAAATCATTTTTATGTTCCCATATTCTTTTGATGAGATCTGATGTCACACCGGTATAAAGTGTGCCATTCTTTTTGCTTGCCAGGATATAAACTGCAGGTTGTTTTTTCATTTATTTTTCTCCTGGTTCCCGGCCTTCGCCGGGAAGACGTCTGGTTGCCGGGGCAAATGTTTGTCATACCGGCGGGCCTGTATCCAGGCATTTTTCTCCTGGTTCCCGGCTTTCGCCGGGAAGACGTCTGGTTGTCGGGTCAAATGTTCGTCATACCGGCGCAGGCCTGCCCGCGCGAAATCGGCGGGCCGATATCCAGACATTATTCTCCTGGTTCCCGGCCTTCGCCGGGAAGACAAAAACAGACAACTCATTGATTATAACTCGTCACACTTGTCCTTTTAAAACCAGTTCAATTATTTTCGGCACAATCTCTTTGGCCGATTTGCCGACTTCCAGCGTCGGGCCGACGCACGATGGACAACCCCACGCGCAGGGACACCTGGCAATCAGACTTTTGGCCGCGGCCAGCAGATCAGAGTGTTCATTGTAGAGAAGTTGTGAAAAACCGATGCCCCCCGGATAGGAATCAAAAATGAAAATTGTCGGATCGAATTCATCGATGCGCGCCCCGTCCGCCGTCTGCGGCCGGCCGTCAGCAAAAGAAGTAATCACGCGTCCGCCCTTGTCACGGCTGACAAACCACTGGCCGGACTTGTCGCCCAGCGCCCGGTCGATGTCGTGCGTATCGGCCATCAAAAACATGGCTGCCAGGTGCTGGAGCGTATAGGCCAGCGCCGAGAGCCCGTCGATCACCTCCGCCGGCGTACAATCGAGCTTGCGCAACCGGTCGCGGGGGATAGTGAACCAGTAAGAGGTGGTGTGCATGTCCTTTTGCGGTAAATTGACATCGCCATAGCCCAGGTTTTCGCCGGTGTAGAACTTGATCTTCTTGAAGCCCACTACTTTGCGTGCCACCTGCACCTCACCGTGCTCGACAATCACGCCGTTGGCTTGCAGGCTTTCGAACGAGTCGATCACGCGCACATTGGTGTAGGTCATGGCGTCTGTGTAATAATCGGTATCGACCCGTCTGACGTAGGCTTTTTTGCGCTCCAGATCAAGCTTGTCCACATGATACTGCTCCGAGGCCAAAAGATAGATAGCCTCGTCATGTACCGCAGTAAAGGCGCTGTCCCAGTCCACCTCGGCGATGACCTTATGATTGGCCTTGTCGGTGGTATCGACTACCACAACATTTTCGGGATTAATAGCGCGCAGGCTGACTTCGTCGGCGGGATAACTCTCCGCCGTCCAGTGCCAGCGGTCGGCCACACGGTGCAGCACGCCTTTTTCTTCCAGATACAGCAGGAACTCTTCCAGTGGCTCGCCGCCGAATTGTTCTCCTTTTTCAAACGGCAGCTCAAAAGCCGCGCTTTTGATATGGTGCAGAAGGATGAGGAGATTGTCGGGATTGATGCGGCAGTGCTCAGGCGACCGCGCGAAAAAATATTCGGGATTTTCCATGATAAACTGATCCAGCGGATTGCTCCGGCCGATGAGAATCGCCAGCGAATGGCCGGATCTCCGGCCCGCGCGCCCCGCCTGCTGCCAGGTGCTGGCGATCGAGCCGGGGTAGCCTGCCATGATGCAGGCCTCCAGATTGCCGATATCGATACCAAGCTCCAGCGCATTGGTGCTGATGACCCCCATCACCTCGCGTGAGCGCAGGCCGCTTTCTATTTCACGGCGCAAATTCGGCAGGTAGCCGCCTCGGTAGCCGGTGACAAAATGGTCATCGAGCGGTTTGGATTTATTAAATTTATCTTTCAGGTATTTTGTCAGCACTTCTACATTCAACCTGCTTGTGGCAAAAACGATCGTCTGAATATGATTGTTGATCAGATCTACGGCGATCTTGCGCGCCGGTGTCATGGCGCTTTGGCGGATGCCCAGCTCCCGGTTCACAATGGGCGGATTATACAGAATAAAGGTTTTGGCCGCGGCGGGGGCGCCGCTTTTGTCCAAAAGCGCCACCGGCCGCTCCAGTATTCTTTCGGCATGCTCACGGGGATTGGCCACTGTTGCAGAACAGCACACAAAGACGGGATTTGCGCCGTAGAAGCGGCAGATGCGGACTAGCCGCCGGATGACGTTGGCGAAATGAGAGCCGAAAATGCCGCGATAAACATGCAGCTCGTCAATCACGACGTACCGGAGGTTCGTAAAGAGCTTTTGCCATTTCGTATGGTGCGGCAAAATGCCCGCATGCAGCATATCCGGATTGGTGACGACAATATGTCCCTGCCTGCGGATCGCCTGCCGCGCATCGTCGGGTGTGTCGCCGTCGTAGGTAAAAGTTTTGATGTCGGCGCCCAGCTCCTTGATCAG
>Ga0116178_10002045_pt1 | contig 16218 bp, 8 predicted proteins | sample AD_STIC12_MetaG_FD_89880 | JGI IMG/M metagenome (GOLD analysis project Ga0116178, IMG submission 89880) | Active sludge microbial communities of municipal wastewater-treating anaerobic digesters from USA - AD_STIC12_MetaG | ecosystem: Engineered > Bioreactor > Anaerobic > Digestate | place: USA... | reverse complement strand
CAGCCATGTTTGCCAGGTTGTTCAGGCGCATGAAGCCAATCATCAGATTAGCAGTTCTTGCAGAGAGTCTTGATCTGCCGACAAAGGCAAAACCCCGCATCGTAAAACCGACAATGGCTCTAAATACTTCGGCAATATCGGCCAGGATCGTGCTGTTTTCACGCAACATTTTCATCGATTCATAAAAGCCGAAAACGTCGGTGGCCCCATCATCAGCCATCATCAGGCTGGCGTTGAGCATCGACATCCATTCGCCCCAGGCACGTGCTTCGGCCTCTTCACGGCTCTTGCCGCGCAGGCGCATGATCTGTTCGAGGTAATCGGCCGGCGCAACCACCTTTTCGAGGCTGACCAGGCCATTTACCTCTTCGGTATTTATAGAAGGCTTCGGCAGTTCGGCAGCCCGAACCACCGGAATCAGCATCGGCTCGACAAGCAAAACAAAAGCAAGCACCCAGACAGCCAGGCGGTTAAACTTTTTTCGGCTCATGGTTATTACTCCTTGATTATCCCTTAATTTTAACCGCCAACTGGCCGTACCGCTACTCCCCTGTTGCTTCCAGCTTGTAATCGTAATTCCAGAGGTTCTTTATGTTATCAAAAGCCATGACACCAAGATTTCTTGGAAACAGAACCATCAGACTCTGCCCATGCAGAGCAATTCGCGGGTGCGAAGTTTCAATAAACCTGAATGCCCTTTTGGCCCCAAGAAAACCGACGCCGGAAGCGGTCGAGTAAAAAAGCCCCAGACCGTGTTTATAGGCAAGATCGCGAACCTCTTCGGTCGGCTGGGCAGGCACAGCCGTGATCTTATTGTCGGCCAGAGTGTGCATGAGCACAGTTTTTCCAATGGCAATGAAGGTATTGTCGCCATCACCGGTAACTGCATTAATCGTGTCGCCGGTCTGAAAAATCTTTTTGTAGCCGCGCAATTCAGTCTGCCCCTGAGCCGAAGCCGCTTCCGGCCTGAGAACATAAATTGAACTGGTTTTGCTGCGGGCATCTTCCGCCACCAGATAAACACAGTTGCCGGCAGCACGATAAATGCGGCTGTAATAAGCCGGCAGATCGCATATTGGCTGATAAACCATAAGCGGCAGGCCGGCAGCGTCGAACTCGACTTTTGCCGAGGGGGCAATGAAGCCGAGAGTTCGCACGGTAGTAAGCAGCAACTGGCCGTTATCGAGGTGTACCAGCCCCTGGAATGGTTCTGATACGGCAGCTGCCACTTCACGCACCGGGTTCATCAGTTTGCGGTTATCGATGCCGATCCAGGGGTTACCAGATGCATCGACCGAGAATTTGATCTCGTTGAGCGTATGCTTCGGAATCGGCTTTTCCATGGTCGTCGGCGGCACAACCCAGTTATAACTTATATCGCTGCCCGCCGGCAGAACCACGGTTGAGTCAGACATCGGGTCGAACGCAGCGTTGCCTGAAACGGGCAGCCACAGAATAACTGCGAAAATCAGCAGAAAATAACGCATTTTACTTTCCATCTGGGCCTCCGATAAATTCGAGAACCGTTTTCTGGCCGACATTCATTTCACTGCGAACCTTCTGCCAGAATTCCTGTGAGTTGAAGTCCTGACCCACAGCTCCCATGGCTTTTTTCATAAAATTGTCCATGGCTTTAAAGGCGACGTTCGAATACATGCGCCCGCCATCGACCGCAAAGCCGGCCTGGGGCGAACCAATCTTGCCGACCATGAAATCGAGAACTTCCTTGCCAGCCGCCGGCACATCACCCTTCTGAATCGCCGCGGTCACCTTGGCAAAGCCGAGCGCGTTATCAAAAATCTCCTGGCCGCCTTCGACAGCGTTTTCGGCAACTTCGCCGCCCATCTGTTCGGCGAGGGTCTGAAGTTTTTCTTTATTGTATTTTTTAATCAGGTCGACCTCCGGGGCGCCGACGGCAGCCGAAATATCATCCTTGAGGCGGGTCAACTGCTCGACCAGAGTGGTTGCAATCTGCGGATCGGCAAAATCGGCAACCGGTACACTGAGCTTGATGCGACTTCTTTCTTCGGCGCTGAGATTCTCATTGCCGATCGCCCGGTTGTAAAGAACTCTGCAGGCCTGCTGCAGCTGTGCAAGCACCTGCTTTTCCTGATCAGTAAGGCTGCCCTTTTTCAGCAGGGTAGCAATTCTGAACTGATTTTCAGCAAGAGCTTTTCCTTCCTGCCCAGCCGGCACATCGACAGTGGGTGCTTTAAGACTTGGCGGAGTGCCGCGCGGCTGTCTGGGAGGCGGAACAAAGCCACGTGAGTGTTTGAACTCCTCTTTTTGTCGCCGCTTTTCTTCCCATTCGCGATCTTCCCGGTCTTCGCGTTCCCATCTTCTTTTCTGTGCCGCCGCTTTGCGCTTTCTTGCGCGCTCCTCGCGGGCTTTTTTACGCTCTTCCCGTCTTTTGGCCTCAAGCACCGGGTCACGCGGCGCCGGGCGAAAAAGATCCCAGATCGAGGGGCCGGTGTAAGTGCTGCCGCTGTCAGAAGACCCGGAATAACTGCTGCTCGAACTGCCAGAATAACTGCTGCTGTCAGAGCTGCTGCTGCCACTGTCGTAGCTGCTGTTATTATAAGAAGAACTGCTGTCACTGCTGGAAGAATTATTGTATGAGCTGTTATCGGAACTGTTGTAATTATTGCTGTTGTCGTATCCAGAACTGCTGCCGTCATCAACCGGCGTCGGATCAGGAACGTTCGGCACGTCCGGGACCGAACCACCCGCCGCATCGATCAGCTGACCGAATGCGTCGGCATGCAGCGCGACTGGCATCGAACCGGTCAGTGAAGCAGCCAGCAAAAATACTGTTAAAGCCCTTTTCAATCGCATATTTTACTCCTGAACAGAACCCCGGAAGGATAGCCTGACCATATTGTTGTTCGCATCATGCACGAACGCAATTGCAGGCACTATCTTTCTAAATACTCCCATTTGAGCCTTCTGTAAATAATTTTGACCGCCAGACAAGAGCCAGCTTCATGCTTTATCACATTTGAGGCAACGACCAGGCAGTGCTGACACATCATTCAAGCGCAAAACCTTACTCCATAAGCCGAATAAGAAGCAGCCCCCGCAGTCTTCGCAAAAAGAATGCAGGGGCTGGTGGGCACCGATACTGAGTCGGCTTACAGAGCAAAGCGGCGGAACTTGGCACGGCGATTATCGTTGGCCGCAGCTCCGAGCTTTTTAAGATACATGCTTTCGTAATCTTCAAAGTTGCCCTCGAACCACGAAACCTTCGAGTTTCCTTCAAATACAAGCAGATGCGTGCAGATACGGTTGAGGAAAAAGCGGTCGTGGCTGATTACCAGCGCGCAGCCGGCGAAGTCAGAGATGGCGTCTTCGAGCAGTCTGAGAGTACCGACATCGAGGTCATTGGTCGGTTCGTCGAGCATCAGCAGGTTGCCGCCGGATTTGACGATCTTGGCAAGGTGCACACGGTTGCGTTCACCACCCGAAAGTTCACCGACCTTTTTCTGCTGATCCGAGCCTTTGAAGCCGAAACGACCGCAGTAGGCGCGTGACGGAATCTTCATTTTTCCGAACTGCACGTCGTCGAGACCATCGCTGATTTCGTCGAATACGGTCTTGTCACCGCTGAGAATTTCGCGATGCTGATCGACCCAGGCGGCTTTGACGGTCGGGCCGACGACGACTTCACCGTTGTCAGGCTTTTCGACGCCGCCAATCATGCGGAACATCGTCGTTTTACCAGCACCGTTCGGGCCGATAATACCGACTACCGCGCCCTTTGGCAGAGAAAAAGTAACGTTCTCCATCAGTTTGTTGCCATCATAGGCTTTGCTGACACCCTTGAATTCAACGACCAGATCGCCGAGATGCTCGGCCGGAGCAATCTGAATGACAGTTTCATCACCACGGTCGGCACTCTTTTCGCGGGCCACAAGATCTTCAAAATGTGCCAGACGCTCGCGCTGCAGTTCGTGACGATCGCCGGTGTTCATGCGGATCCACTTCAATTCACGCTCGAGTGAGCGGCGGCGGGCTGATTCCTTCTTTTCAGAAGCGGCAAGAATCTGCAGTTTCTGGGCCAGCCAGGAGCTGTAATTGCCCTCGAACGGAATACCATGCCCGTCTTCGAGTTCAAGAATCCATTTGGTGATGTTATCGAGGAAGTAGCGGTCATGCGTCGAGATGATAACGGTGCCCGGGTAGTCTTTAAGGTAATTTTCGAGCCAGGCAACCGTCTGGGCATCGAGATGGTTCGTCGGTTCGTCGAGCAGCAGCAGGTCAGGCTCTTCGAGCAGGGCACGGCAGAGAGCGACGCGGCGCTTTTCCCCGCCTGAGAGGTTATCGACGATCATGTCGTCGGGCGGCAGAACCAGGGCATTGGCAGCCACATTCAGGCGCGTATCGATTTCCCAGCCGCCGGCGGCGTCGATCTTGTCCTGCAGTTGCGCCATTTTTTCCATGGCTTTGTCCATGGCATCGGGGTCCATTTCACCCATGGCTGCCGAAATATCTTCGTATTCTTTGATCATCGCCAGAGTGTCGGCAAAAGCGGCTTCGATGTTCTGACGCACGGTCTTGCCCTCTTCGAGCTTCGGTTCCTGCGGCACGAAACCAACCTTGTAGCCCTTGGTCAGCTCAGCCTGACCGCGGAATTCTTTGTCGATGCCTGCCATGATGCGCAGCACGGTACTTTTACCGGCGCCGTTGGCCCCGACGATACCGATCTTGGCACCCGGGAAAAAGCAGAGGTTGATGTCTTTCAACACCTGTCTGGTGCCGTAGAACTTGTTGAGACCAAGCATGGTGAAAATATATTTGTCAGCCATAAGCCCTCGTTTCGTTGTTAAAAATATGGCGTGATTCTACCTGAAACCGGCGATTATGGCAACCATCAGCAAGGCGTCGCAACCGCAACGCCGCAGAAAATAAAAGTGCCGCCAAAGCGCTGGTCATTTAGACCTGGCTACGGTATCGTCCGCCCAATGGCCGGCATGCGACCATACATGACGCCCGTTCCCGTGCCCCCTCCTCCGTAGACGAAGGCCGCCCTGACGGCAGTTTAATTATAACATCTGAATTTACTCTCTTACAAAGTATTATTGATTGATAAACCAACAGACCAGAAAACCACGGCATTAGATTCGTATTTATCTAAGCAGCCTTTTGCCAGACATCAAAATCATGGATTCCGGGTCTTCGCCCGGAACGACGCATAAGCCAGGTGAATTGTCGACAGTAAAAAACCGGCGCGGCTCAGAGCGCGCGCGCCGGTCTGGTAATCAGTAGATACTGGCGTCAGAACTCGATGTCGGCGACCTTGAAGGTTTCTTTGCGGTCGGTCAGGCGCAGGGTCACTGAACGCCGCTTTTCGTCATCACGGCCGTAGTTGGTAAAGATATCGACCTGCAGGGTGACAGCGCCGGCCACTCTCTGCGAACTGCTGCCGTAGAAATTCGTCTGAATTTCATACATGCCGGTTCTTGCCTTGCGCAGCATATACTCTTCGGGGCCGTAGCCCCGGGTCAGATCGCGCGAAACGAGGCCACCAATGGCAGTGCGCGGGTAACCGTAATAGGCCTTTTCGCCCGACGGCTCGACCACCCAGAGGTCCATGTCGGTGGCGTCGGCATCCCAGGTCATGACAATGCGCAGGTCGACATCGATCGGCTTGAGCAGGCGCGAATCGACCTTAAAGTCATTGATACCGGCTTTTTTGGCCTTAACGACGAGGTTATTGAGCTCTTCGAGGGCGATTACCTCGATGCCCGGGAAACGACCATCCCACTTTTTCAACACGACGTCATAAAGCAGCTCAACGGCGCGCTGATATTTACCCAGGCGGCCAAGAACCAGCGCCAGGTCACGGTAAGACTGCGGTTCTTCGCGTCGCATTTCGAGCACTTCTTCAAAGATCATAGCACTGATTGCCAGTTCTTCCAGCTGAGCGAGGCGGTGTGCCAGAATTCGCATCAGAGCAGGATTTTCCAGTTCAAGTTCAGCGATATTCGAAAGCACCTGCAGTGCCAGATCTTTCTTTTCAAGAGCGATAAAGATGTCGGCACAGTCGAGAAAATACGAGGGAGCATTGCCGTATTCGGCCTTCTGTTTAAGGTATTCGGCATACGGATCGAGAGCTTCTTTAATGGCTTTCGCATAGCGCGCATCGGGCTGCCAGGCCTTGATCGCCACGCCAGGGTTAACCGGCCGCGAACCGGTCGGTGCCGAAGCTTCTTCCTTGGCAGACATACTGCGGGCCGGAGCCGGGGCTGATGGACGTGTAATCGCTCGTGCGATTGAACCATCTACAGACTTGCTCTCTTCTGTAGATACGCTCATTTCATCACGCATTGCTTCGGGAGCACCCTGCGGCATGGCGTCGTCCGATTCCATGGCAGCACCACTCAGTTCTGAAGGTGCCGATCTTTCGCGGTCGGCAGAACCAAACAGACCGCCATACCATGAACCGCCCTCTGATTTTTTATCCTTTCCGGAAGGAATCTGAGCTTTCGAGAAGTCGGTTTCCCACCAGCGCAGGCGTTCTTCCCATTCCGGAATAATGCTATTGAGCTTCTGTTCGCGAGTCTGAGCTACTTCTGCCGCGGCCTTCTCGACTGCGGCAAAGTATTGTTCACGCCAGGCCGCTTTTGAAGCCGGGGGCACGATTTTGTGTTCGATATACTGATCGATGCGCTCGAGCACGATCATCGAGGTGAATTCATTCACGACACCGTGCTTTTTGCTGAGCGTAACGATGTCGAGCCGGTTCTTTTCTTTCTCAGCGAGCAATTCGTCAACTTTGCGGCCCGCCCAGAATTTGCGCAGAAAATCGCCTTTGACAGCCTTGCTGCGGCTGACGTCGTAACTGCGTTCGAAAAGCCCCTGGGCACTGGTTCCGAAACTGAGAGTAATCTTAGCCTCGTCACCGCTCAGCAGGCCGGCGAGCATATATCTCGGATTCACAGCAACTCTGCCGGTGGGAAAAACCTCTTCGATGCCCTTGCCATTGACCAGGCCAGTGATGCCGAAGAAGTCAGCACCGACCATTTTCACGGCGCGGTCGAGATCGAGAGCTTTAAGATTCAACAGGCTGCCGCCGCTGCGGCGGCAGATGTGCTGCAAAAAGCTGTAATCAGCGCCATCGGCCGAGGTGATTGCATAAACCGGAGCGGCAAAATCAGGCACTTCGCTTTTTCCGAAAGTTGTCAGGCCATCAGTTATGAGCAGATAACAGTCAGGTTTGCCAAGCTCTTTTCCGATTCCGGTAAAATTGGTGCCGCCATCGAATTTGACTTCTTCGATATGCTTGATCAGGGCACCGGCATCGCCGCGCTTCACCTGCCACGATCGGCTGCTGCCCGGCCGGTTGCGAAATTCGACAAATTCGACGCGAATTTCGGCGGCCACGCGTTCAGAAGCGAACAGCGCTTCGATAAATTTCTTTTCGAGCGCAAGATCACGCTTGGCGCCGGAGCCTGAAGCATCATAGAGCACGACGATTTTTTCGGCCGGTTTGAACGGCCGATTCTTTTCGGGGTCGGCAGCAAGGCCCTGAACGCTGAAATAGAAGTTGCCGTCGCTGGCTTCTTCGACAAAAACGGCACCGGGCTCAGGAACCGGTATGGTAACCCTGATCTCAGAATCGATTTTCTGGCGCTGCATGGCCACTTCGGTGAACCAGCCTGATTTCATCTGGCTGAACCCGGCAGTTTCTCTGCCGGTTATTTCTATCTTCGGTTTTTGATCGGCGCTGAGCACTTCGACCCTGAGATTGAAATTTTCGGTTTTTTCGCTCAGCCGCAGAGGGACGCGATAAAGCGCTTCACCGTCATTGACAGCCAGTTCGGTGATATAAACGACCTGAACTGTGCGTGAGCTGTTTGGATTCAGCGGGTACACGCGAGTCTTGAAATTGTTACCCTTGACCTTTTCGACAATACCGGGGTCGACACCTCGGCGAATCTCGGTTTCGAGAACTTCGCGGGCTTTCTGCTTTTCGATGGCGACGCCTTCGACCAGCTCACCATCGATATCGAGCGCATAGCCAGAAACAACCGCGCCCTCTGGCAACGGGAATTCAAGTTCGCCTTCGAGCACCCGCGAATTCGGGTTGAAGAATCGCATGGTCATGGTAGTTTCGGCCAGATGTCCGAAAATTCTGACTCTGGCATCGAGACTGGCCAGGCTGATCGGCTGGTCGGCCGGCCGTTTCAGATTCATGATCGGAATCTGGGCCTGCAGTGTGGTGACAGTCAGCAGCAGAAAAGCGAGTAGAAGCAACAGACGGTTTTGCATATATTCCCCTCGATTATGGAGTTTGCTCAGCACAATTTCAGAAACGCAGCCAGGCAAAACCGGATTGCGTTTTTTATTTTTTAAGATCAGCCAGGGCGGCAAGCTTCATCGCATCGGTCTTATCGCCAAAAAAGCGACTGAAAACACTGATGCGGTAGAAAGAAGCCAGCGACAGTTCTTCGCCGGTCCTTCCGAGCAGCCAGACATTTTTGTGACGGAAATGAAAGAAGAGAAAGAGCTGCTGCACCCTCTCGTCATCAAGCTTATCAAGCGAAGGCGCAAAGCTTTTGAGCAGCCGGGCGGTGTTTTCAAGCCTGACGAGCACCTTCTTCTCCTGGGCAAATCTGTCGTTCTCAGTGTTAAGAGTAAAACTGCGCAGCAGCAGCCCCTGAAAACGCTGCCCGTAATGCCGGTTCATGATAATCGCTGCCAGACCGCGCAATGCGACACTGTTGCTGCGCATGGCGTGTTCGAAAAATTTCAGCGCCTGCCCTTCTGGCTTAACGTCGATATAACGCGAAATATCGTTCATCAGGCGCATTTCAATCTCTGATAGTTCAATTGCGCCAACCAGGGCCGGCAACAGAAACAGCGCCAGAACCAGACAGGCTATTTTCGCTCTAATCGATGTCTTCATAAGGGTAACAGACCGTGATCACTTTCGGAATTTCGCAATCTTTCACAACAATCTTGATAAAATCACCATTGAAACGCGCACCGATAATGGCCAGCTTTTCGCCGTCACGCTCCGGCCATTTCTGCACCACCCGGCCATTGATAACCGCATCTTCAACCTGCTTGATAAAGATGTCGCGGGCAATCATCTGGTCATAGGCATGTTTAGTCATCTGATACTCGCCTGATGCCACCATTCTGGCCACTCTGCGCCGTCCCATATTCAACCATTCCCAAATCACTTATTTTCAGCTCTGATTTTACCCCGTCCTGTATCCGCATGTAAAGGACTTAAGGAAGGGTGAAGCAGACACAGCTCAATCCTCCAGATCCTTGAAGAGATCGCCCGGGTCGGTTGGCTGGCGCAGTGCTTCGCGCCACTTCTGCGAGGGTTCGACAGGCTGGGCCGTAGCATCGAGCTCGGCAAAAATGGTATTGCGGGTTTCTCTGATGCTGTCTTCGATGTTGAAAACCGGGGCGGCCTCAGTGACCGCAAGAATTTCGCCATCAATCTCCGGAACGGGCACAACCGGTTCGGCATCAAGATCGATAACGGCAGCTTCAGCAGGCTTGTCGACCAGAAGTTCTCTGACTTCATCGAGTGACACATCATCGGGCGAAATGGTGATTTCGTTGGCCGGCAGCTCTTTGTTACAGCAGTATTTGGGAATCACCGGCTCAAATTCGTCGTAATCGAGTTTGTCTTTTACGGTGGCCGGCGGCGGTTCAGTCGCCTCAGTAAAATCGCTGCGCGAATATTCTTCAGTGTAAGCGATCGGCTGAAGTTCACCTTCTGACGGTTCTGTATCCACTCCTGCCACGGCCGGTTCACCGGCGACTTTTTCCGGAAAATCCTCATGCGAATATTCTTCAGTATAAGCAATTGGCTGCAGCTCTTCAGACGGTGCCTCTCCAGAACCCACGGCGGCAGCTTCAGCTTCGCTGGCAACAGGCGCTAAATAGGCCGGTTCCGGGGTATTTTCTGAGTCGGCAGATTCCTCAGAAGAAGACAGAGACCAGTCATCAACGCTTTCACCTGATACTGCCGATTCGGCAACGCCAGTGACATCGGGAGCATCAGGAGCTTCGGCAATGTCAACGGGCTCAGCGCGGCGCGGCGGCGGGCTGACGAACAGATCATTGAAAAGGTTTTCTGAAGCAGCTTCGGGCTCATCTTCGTAATCGGTATCATCAGCAGCAAGGGCTGGTGCGTCTTCAGTTTCGACGGTTAAATCGCCGCCCGGCGCATACTCTTCACTGCACACTACTGGAGCTTCAGAAGTTTCGGGCGCCGCACCGGCAGCGCCATACTGCTCAGTTTGCGCGTATTCACCGCCGTAATACTGCTCTTCCGGCACCTCACCAGGGATATCTCCAGTCGCTTCAGCCGGCGACTGCTGTGCAAAGCCATCGCTTTGTGCCCATTCTTCGCCAACCGGAGCTTCAGTATACGGCTCATAAGCCTGCTGTTCATATTCAGGTTCATGCCCGGGGTAACCATCTTCGCTGGTCTGTGCAGCCGGTGGAGCGTCTTCCTGATACAGGGGCTGATATTGTTCATTTTCATAACTTGTCTGATCATGGGCATTTTCAGGCCATTGTTCCTGGCTGCCTGGCTCTGCCTGGTCATAACCATAAGAATCGGCATATTGTGGCTGTTCTTCAGCAAAATCGGGTTCGCCATAAACAGCAGACTCGTCTGCCGGCTCCAGGCCTGTATCGGGGTTTTCATCGGAAGCCGCAGCAGACTCTTCGCTTTTGCGCCGGTTTTTGATCGCGCCGAGTGAAATAGCTCCCACAGCCGGTCGATTCGCTGTTTCGGGCTCAGAACGTGGTTTTAAAAGCTTGCCATGCGAAGCGTCGGGAGCGTGCGGAGTAGCATGCGCAGCATCGGTGGCAGCAGCGAGTCCCTTTTCATCAACGGCAGACGAAGCAGCAAAACCCATGGCCTTGACCAGTGGGTCACCGGGCACCAGTTCATGCAGATTGCTGGCATACATCATCGCCTTCTTTTTGTCGCCTGTAGCATTGCAGCATCTGACCAGCAGGCGGAAAAGCCTGACCCTGTCACTGCCATCGCGATAGATGCCAAAACAGTTTTCGAGGGATCGCAGAGCCAGCGACGGAAAAATCTTCGCCAGCAGACCGACTCTCAACCAGTAGGTAGACTCATAAAGAGCTATTATCGGCCGCAACAGTTGAATTAAAACGATCAGAACCACAATCAGCAGAAGCACGACCACCCAGCGGCCTTCACCGTGCGCCCATAACAGCCAGCCGGGCCAACGCAGTCCGGGGTATTTCGGGTTGATTTTGACCGCATTCTGATAATGCACTCTTGCTTCAGCAATACGGTTGTCGGCAAGCTCGAGCTTCATCAGAACAAAGCTGGCAAAAAAGCTCTGACCGGCACGGCCAATGATAGCTTCGGCAGATTCCTTCAGCTGCGCCGCGGTAAATCTGCCCGAATGGAAATTGGCCATCAGGCGCATTTCCCAGACCTGCACCATGGTATCGATTGAATTCATCAAGCCGGGATTACGGTTGAGATAAAGCCCCAGTTCAGAAAATCGCTCTTCATTAAAGAGTCTGGTGGCCTGCTTGAAATTTTCATCCGCATTCAGAGCGGAAACTGCAATCTCGTTCTCTACCGCCGCCAGACGCTCAATCCAGGCCTGATTATCGCTTTTCAGCAGCAGCAGTTCCTTTAAAATTGCTCTGATCTGCAGAACATCCTGCTCCTGCTCAGCCTTGCGTAACTCGACTTCAAACTTTCTGATGGCCAGAAGAATTCTGTCTTCGGCGCTCTCCTGCCTTGAGACCGGGCCACGACTCGCAATTTCATCGATCTGTCGAATGGTATTGCGCGCAAAAGCGTTGTTTTTATCGATCTTCTGGATCTCGCCACAAAGTCTCTTCGCCTCAAGGTAAAGGCGATCGCGCATGGCAACCGAAACCAGGCCGACCAGGCTCTGAATCTCGCCAGCGCGCTTGAGCCTCTGAAAGGCACGTTCGAGATCAGGATATTGTGCGTCGAATTCGCGCACCTTTTCGAGAAGCCCGGCGGCAGCCTCAAGGTCACCCAAAGCCATTGCCACGTCGGCTTTTCCGATGATTCTGGCGGCATTGGCCCTGGCAAGAATCGTCATATTTTCGACCTGAGGCCGGTATTCTGCCGCAGTTGCATCGATGCCCGCAAGAATTCTGAACAGCTGCAGCCGATAAAGCACTTGCGTATTAGCAGTCATAAGCTTTTCGAGGTCTTTAAAAGTTTTAACCCACTGGTCATCAGGTTTTATCGGCATACCGTCGTTGATGCGGTCAAGCAGAGCCTCGCCGGCAACGATAAACTGCTGATCACCCTTGAATGCGCGTGCAACTTCGATCAGCTGCCGCCAGTCTTCGGCGTTAGAAGATCTGAACGAGCAGATCTCATTCTGCAGCACCAGAAATTCACGCAATTCCTGTTCATTCAGCTGTGAAAGACTTCGGTTGTTGGTGATAGCTGAAGTTTCTTTACTGATATGAATCTTGAGAAGGCTTTCTACCGCATCGACATTAACCCCGGCCTGCCGACACAGCCTGAGAAGGCGAGCCGCTTCAGAAGCGTTTCCTGATTCGTGAGCCGCCGAAGCTTCAAGCCAGAGCGCATCGTTAATAACTGACTTTTTGTCTGCCGGTTTTGCCGCAGGTGTGCCCGTACCCTTTTCGGCTGTTTTTGTGGCGACAGCACCGCCCGTTTTCTTTCCGGGAGCGGCGGCAGCAGCATCAACAAGAGACAAGCTCAGCAACAGGGCAAGAAAAGTTGCAAAAACCTTCATTGTTCTCACCAGACGTACAGTTTTTATTTATGTTTTCATTTTCACAGGTACATTACCATGGTAGCATAGACTCTGACCGGAACCAAAAAATTTAGACATGATACAGAAAGCCGGTCGAGCCAACTGATCAGGAGAGCCTCTGTGAGCACGAAGTTTTCAAGCTTTGACGCGATGACGCGTCAGAATAAAATCAATGCGCTGATGAACGTAAAAAAGACCGAAAGTACCAGCCAGGTCGACTATTATCTCGTACTCCATGCAATGCTCAACGAAGACGTTCAGGTAGCCATGGCAGCCAAAATGGCCTACACAAACTTCTCGTCACAAAGCTGGTTCCAGGATTTTGGCAAACCATCAGATCCGCAGACCAGCGAAAGAATAGCAAATTTTCTGCGCCAGAGTATTGGTTATGGCCCCGAACTCGTCGAAATAGAAAACCCGCCAGAGCGGCAGCAGATGGCGCAAAACCTCTCGCGGCGGCAGAAAAAATTCGAAAACCTGCAGGAATGGGATGGCCCTTTCCCCCAGTCGGCCAAGCTTCTCAACACTCTTCGCGAAGACACACAACAGATAATTCAATCGCTTCTCAACCCCGGTGAAAACATCGAAAAATGCTGGCTGTGCCTCTACACCGAGACGCTGCAGCCATTCAGAGAATGTACGCGTTCGCTTGAAAGCAACGCGGCAACCATGGTAGTCAATCTGACACGGCTGCAGAACCCCGCTCAGATCGACCCTTCGCTTGGTGTCATGTTCGGCATGCTTGGCCGGCCAGCCTACATGCTCGTTCTCGTTACCGGCAAGCGCTGCATTCTCTTTCTGCGCGACGAAATCGGCACTTCGCAGGCCTGTGTCAGAGTTTTCAACCTTCAGAACATTGCCGGTGTCAACCTCGTTAAAGACGGCATCCTCGCCAGTATCGAAATTGAAACACATCAGGACTTCATAAAAATACCGATGCTGCTTCCTGACGATGCCGACGAAGTTCACACCTTTCTGCGTCAGCGCAGCGTCGAGGCGATCGAAGCCTCAGAAGAATTCATCGAGCGCGATTTTGAAAAGGAAATGAAAAAACTCGACATGCTGTTCAAGGCCCACGCCATAAAAAGCAGCGAGTATCTTTTCCGCAAATCGCGACTGCAGAAAATGGAACTGGAAAAATTCTCGGATGCCAACATCGAACTGCTTCTGGCACGAAGATTTTCTGATGGCTCAAAAGGCGACCGCTTCGACGAACAGCTGCTGAAAAAATTCACCTTCGAAAAAACCGTCATGTTTACGGATATTGTCGGCTTTTCAAGTCAGGCATCGCAAAAAATGCTGCTCGATACCATGACCCTGCTGGCAGTGCACGACAAGCTGCTGATGCCGGTTATCAAAGAAAATGAGGGCATTCTGATCAAAAAAATCGGTGACGCACTGATGGTGAGGTTCGACGACCCCTTCAAAGCCTGCAGCGCGGCCCAGGAAATGCAGCGCCGGCTGTTCGAATTCAATGGCAAAAGTAACGAAAAAATATTTATCAGAATCGGCATCAACACCGGCACAGTCTTTGTTAAGAACGAAGATGTGTTCGGTGACGCGGTCAACATGGCCGCCCGCATGGAATCACTGGCAAAACCGGGTCGCATTTTCATCACCGAAATGACCATGCAGCGCCTTGAGGGGCGTCTGCCACTCGAAAACCTGGGCCCCAAAAAGGTTAAAGGCCGTGATGAGCCAGTAACCGTCTACTCGCTTGTCGACTCAACGAATATTGGCGATGAAATGGCAGCCATGGCCGCTGATTTTATCGGCGGTAACACTGAGTCTCAGGCAGAAAACCATGCCTCCCTTCATACCAGCCATACCAGAGATACGGCACCAGCGGTAGACAGCCAGACAGAGCAAAGCCGCACTCAGATCCACGCTTTTCCGGAAGCGATATTGCCTGATTTAAATCGAGAAGTTGCCACAACCGCAGATAACGTCGACCATGAGTCTTTTCCTGAAAATCTTTTGAACGCAGTTGACTATGCACGATTCTGCTACATCAGGTCGGTAAAGGCAGGGCGCACAAGAAACCCCGATCTTGAAGACTGGTTCGCAAGATTCGAGACGCTTTTGCGCCCGGATATCACTGGCGGCTGAGCCGGCAACTTTCTGGCCAATGCCAATCAATCCTCGCAACCAATTCTGAGGAAATCAGAGATTAATTGAGCAATTAGATTTTTTTCGCCAGCAGTTGCAAGATTTTACGGGATATATTAAAATTTCCCTGGCTGCTTGTTCTGATTTCCCGGGCCGTCTTCATCGAGAGCTTCTTCTGCCCGGCATAGAAACAGGTTTTTGATCAGGTTCAGCAGCGGTCGGTCTGACAGCCAATTCAACATAAGACATGTTTGTCAGGCCGGCAGAAAGTCTCGAAAAACTTCTTAACGAACGGTTCACACAAGAGTCTGGAACTATGTACCCACAGTGCGCTTTTGCTGCGGGTAACAAATTTAATGTACAGGGAGTATTGCTGGTGGAACAGGTAGTTGAACAGATTGCCAAGCTTCAGTTTCTAAACCATTTTTGGATGACGCTTTTTCTTATTATTCCGATTGTTCTGATTTCGCGAACCGTAGTGGCTGGCAGCCGCTATTCGCCGATTCTGATTATCGTTCTGTTCGGCCTCGGAATGGGCTATGCGCTTGTAAAAAGCGGAATCGGCACCCCCGGTCTGCCTGAGCTTCCACTGGTGGCATTGATAAGCCGTGTCACTCTTGTCGCCCTGGCAGTTTCGTTCTTTGTCGGAGGTCAGGAACTGAAAAAAATCATTAAGGGTGAACATCTGGAGCTTGACGAAATCGTCGTCTACTCCAGTGAAGAAACCCTGCTCGGTACAAGGCGAACTCAGCTGTATTTCATTATCCGCGCCTTTTTCATTCTGATCGGTATCGAAGGCGTTCTCAAACTTTTTACTGGCAGCGTTGATTCAGACCCGATCGGGCATTTTTACCCTCTTATCGCCTACGTCGGCCTCTGCGGCGCGATAATTCTCATCGACAACAAAGCAACGATACAGAATAAAGGTGCTTATCTGCGAAAAGGCCTGTTCGAGATTCTTCTGATCGTCGGCGTCCTGCTTCTTTCTGGCTTCATAGCCAGCATCGTTAAACCAACCATCGCCCTGCCCCAGATTTTCTTCGCCATGCTCATCTCCTCTGGACTTGGCATGTTATTCTCAAACTGGGTAATGGGTCCGACCGGCCGTTCACTTCTTTTTGCGGGCATTCCGGTAGTTCTTGCCGCAAACTTCATGATCGGCGGCTCACGCATCGTCGAAGCATTCAAGATTCAGGGCATGACTTCGGTAATGGCCTATGGCTTTTTCGGGCAGGTTTTCTGGATGTTCGGCGGTCTGGCGCTGCTGATTTTCCTCGGCAATGCCAACAATGTCCGCAACCTCGCTCCCGGCATGGCCGGT
>Ga0116178_10002040_pt1 | contig 16247 bp, 16 predicted proteins | sample AD_STIC12_MetaG_FD_89880 | JGI IMG/M metagenome (GOLD analysis project Ga0116178, IMG submission 89880) | Active sludge microbial communities of municipal wastewater-treating anaerobic digesters from USA - AD_STIC12_MetaG | ecosystem: Engineered > Bioreactor > Anaerobic > Digestate | place: USA... | reverse complement strand
GAGATGCACTCCTTCAAGACAAACAACCCGACCCTCGCCCTGGGCAGGGAGGAGGTGCGCAGGATTTTTCAGGGCAGGATGCCGTCCATGCAGCACGTGGAGCGCTTCGTCGGCGCCGTGGGGAGACTTTTTTTCGAGATTGGAAGCAGAACCCACTCCATTTTTGATATGCATCGACGTTGGCTCGCCTCCGGATTGACCGCCCAGATAGGCGATCTGCGCACTCCGCTGGACAGAGAAACCATTGCCTCGGGCGAGGACGCGCTCGCCCCTCTTCCCTTTCATGATTGCCGCATTGCCGGCTTCGAGAGCGCCAGGCCCCTTTCGAAGAGCCTTATCGGCAGATACCTGGTATCGGAATCCCCGGGAGGGGTGATGGAGCATATCGCGGCGTTCTCCTACCAGCTTGCCCACGAGTGCATTAATGATAACATTCTGGCCGAGTTGGCGCGGCGCAGGGAGCTCCTCGCCGAAATACGCGAGCTTTCGGGAAAGGGCCAGTGAGGATATACGGATTCTTTTCGACCGTTGTCCTGTCGTTCGCGCTCTTTCTCCCGGGGCTTCATGCCGCAGCGCCGCGCGTAGCGGTGGTGGCGAACAGCTATGACAACGTGGAGAAGTGGCTCGATCTCTGCCGGGTCCCATACCGTAGTATCGGGTACGCGGAGCTCGATGACCCGGCGGTCTATGGCCGTTTCGACGCGATTTTCTTTCCATCGGGCATGGAGCCGCCGCCGGAGACGAACATCAACATCCTTTCCCGCGGGACCAGCATACAGGGCGTAACGCTGAAGCAGGGGCATTACAGTCTCGACAGGAAGAAACTGGCCCGAAATCTTCGCGCCTTCATAGAAGGCGGTGGGAGCGCCTACTTCTCCGGGTTTTCCTGGGACATTCTGCACGAAGCCTGCGGCGGTTTCGATTTCTTCAATGCTTTTCCCTATATCGGAAGCGCGGGGCCCGTTGAGCTAAGTCCCCTCGGGGACCTCAGGTGCTTCGTTTCGTCGTCGGTTATTCCAGTGAATATGGCCTTTGCCGGATGGGTCGCGGCCAGGTCGATCGCCGGCGCCGACATCCTCGCCACCGCCCGCTTCGAAACCCCGAGGGGCGGCAGAGAAGGACCCATGATAGCGCGCCTGCGGAAGAAACGGGGAGAGGCCTATTTTACATCCTACTACGCCGGGGAGGCCGGAAATCAGGTGATGCGCTTCGTGGTGCTCAGGGTGGCCCATAGGAATATCCTCGACTGGTTGGAGGAAACAGCCGGCAGGTGGGACCAGTCTCCCGGTGTTACCGTCGTCGACATGCTGCTTCCGGGAGAGACGTCCCGGCGCTATGCGCTTCCCCTGGAGCGCGGCTGTAACACCGTATTCCTCGGGGGGCCGGGAGGCCACTTTCAGGCGGACGTGTACAGGGGCGAGGAGATTGTGGCGTCGCGGCAATCCTGGGAGAGGGTGACGGCGGTCGATGTGCGCGTAGGGGAGGGCGGCACCTATGGCCTACGTGTCTACCCGGCTGAGAACGGCCGGGCCATCGCCTTTGCGGTTTCGGTTAAACACGGGCTGCGGGTGTTCCCCTATTTTAAAAGGGCCATGCTGGGATTCCTTTTCGTATCGGTGATCGCCGCCCTCATCCTTATAAACAGATTTATTAACCCCAGAAAATATTCGGGCAGGGCCCGATAAAAGAGTTGCATTCATATTCCCCGCGGTTTTTTATACCTGTTCGGCCGTTCTCGAATAAATCAATACAGGCAGTGCCGTGTCGTCGAGGCGGGGAACGCCCGCTCCGGAAGACCGTCCCCGCGGGCTAAAAGGCAATTCCAGGTGATGACCTAATGGGTAGAGTAATCTCGGTTTCCAACCAGAAGGGGGGTGTGGGCAAGACAACCACCACCGTAAACCTGTCGGCCTTTCTGGCCGAAAAGGGCCGGCGCGTGCTTATCATCGACATCGATCCGCAGGCGAACGCCGGATACGGCCTTGGCATCAACGTGGAGGACGCGGACAATACTCTCTACGAGGTGCTCATAGGGCAGGTGGACATACGGCAGGCGATCTACAAGACGGGCATTGATAATCTATTCATCATCCCCTCGAACATCCACCTCTCCGGAGCCCAGATGGACCTTCTCGATATCGAGGGGCGAGAGTTCGTTTTGAAAAAGGCGATCGCCCCGATAAGGGACGACTTCGACTTCATCTTCATAGATTGCCCGCCGTCGCTCGGCGTCCTCACGCTGAACAGCCTGGTGGCGGCGGACTCGGTGATGATTCCCCTTCAGTGCGAGTATTACGCCCTGGAGGGGCTTAGCCAACTTTTAAGGATCATCTCCATGGTGCAGGAAAGCCTGAACCGCACGCTTAAAATAGAGGGAGTGGTGCTGACCATGTTCGATTCGCGCACCAATCTCTCGCAGCAGGTGGTGTCCGACGTGCGCGACTTTTTCAAGGACAGGGTATTCAAAAGCATCGTTCCGCGGAACGTGCGCCTCTCGGAGGCGCCCTCGTTCGGCAAGCCCATAGGCGTCTACGACAGGCACTGCGTGGGCAGCGAGCGTTACGAGTCCCTTGCCGAAGAGGTGTTGAACAATGGCTAAAAAGGTGCTTGGCAAGGGGCTGGGCGCGATCATCTCGAGCTCACCCACCCCCGTGGATTCCATGGAGATGGCGGTAGGCGAGGTCAGGGAAAGGATTGTGGAGCTCGACCTGGGGTCCATCCGGCCCAACCCGGACCAGCCGCGGTCTCATTTTAACGAAGAGGAGATTGAAGGCCTTGCCGAATCCATCAGGAATGTCGGGCTCATCCAACCCATTGTGGTGCGGCGCGAGGGCGAGGGCTATTACGTGGTGGCCGGAGAGCGGCGTCTGCGCGCCTCGAAGCTTGCGGGCCTGCAGAAGATTAAAAGCATCGTTATCCGCGCGAGTGAGGAGGAGAACCTTACGCTCGCGCTCATCGAGAACATTCAACGCACGGACCTCGACCCCATAGAGGAAGCCAAGGCCTACCGGATGCTGATAAGCCGTTTCCGTTTGAAGCAGCACGACGTAGCCCAGCGCGTCGGCAAGGACCGCGCCACAGTGGCCAACCTGCTGCGCTTGCTCGCGCTTCCCGAGCAGATGCAGCGCGCCCTGTCCGAGGGGCGGATCAGCGTGGGACACGCCAAGGTCCTCCTGGCGCTATCGCCGGAGCGGCAGAGCGAGCTCTTTAACGAGATCCTCGATAAGGGTTATTCGGTGCGCATGCTGGAGAGGCTGGCCGGCTCGGACGGCGCTGCGGCTACCGGAACTAAAAAGGGCGCCGCCAAAAAGGCGGGCCCAAGGGACGCCGCGCACATCCGCAAAATGGAAGAGATGCTGGTTTCGCTGCTCGGCACCAAGGTGGAGATACGGCACTCGGGGGGAAAGGGGCGTATAGAGATCAGTTATTATTCGCTGGACGACTTCGACAGGATCATCGATATATTGAAAAAGGGTCGCTCCTAAAACCGCTCCTTAGCCAGCTCAGTCGACCTCTATTTTAATTTTCTCCACCCTGTCGGTCTCGGTATCGAGGACCGAAACGGTCCGCTCGTCCTCCCGGTAGACCGAACCGGGGTTTATTATGCGCGTTTTGTTGGACACGTAGTTTTCGAAGATGTGGGTATGGCCCTTGATGATGTAATCGTAAAGGCCGGACGAGACGGCCTTTCGAAACGAGGGGATGTCGTTTCCGTGAAAAAGCAGGATGCGCTTTCCCCCGACACTGAAGTCGCAGCTTTCCTCCACGCTGTCGAAACCAAGATCGTGCGCCTTCTCGTTTATGGCCTCCGTGTCGAGATCGCAGTTGCCCAGCACGAAGCGGCTCGGCATTCCTTTGAAGAGCTCCATGATCTTGGGAGACGTGAGGTCTCCGGCATGAACCACCAGATCGACGCCGCGCGCCTTGAAGACGGTTATGGCCTTGCCGACCATCGCGACGTCGTTGTGGGTGTCGGATATTATGCCGATTTTCACGACAGCCTGGCCCCGACGGGGATGTTGTCGCTTAGCTCGATGAGGACCGGCCTGTCCTTTTTGTCCTTTTTGGCGGCCAGGAGCATTCCGTGAGATGTCCGCTTGAAGAGCACCGCAGGCTTGAGATTGGCGACCAGAAGGATCTTTTTGCCGACGAGGCTTTCGGGCGTGTAATGAGGGGCGAGGCCGGCGATTATTGTGCGCGTGTCGAGCCCGGAATCCACGCGCAGCTCGAGGAGCTTTTCCGAGCCCTCTACGGGCGCGGCCTCGAGGATCTTCGCGACACGGATATCCACACGCGCGAATTCGCTTATATCTATGAGGCCCTCGCCGGCATTCGGCCCGGCGGCATTCTTTTCGGCGGCCTTAGGCTTTTGTTCCACGACCTGTTTTTCCTTTTCCATGCGCGGATAAAGCACTCCCATCTCGCCGAGTGCGGTGTCGGGGGTAAGAGCATCGAGCGAGGAAACGGCGTCGAGCCCGCTTTCGGCCGGCAGGCCGAGCGCCGAAAGAATTACGGGGGCTGTGCGGTTAAGGATGGGCGAAAGCACTACCGCGAGCCCGGCGATGGATTCCAGCAGGTTTCTCATCACCGAGGACAGTTCGGCCGTCCTCTTCTCCCTGGCGAGGAGCCAGGGCTTGCGTTCGTCTATATAGCGGTTTAGCAGGCGCACAAATTCCCATAGCCTCTCGATCCCGGTGCTGAACTGGAAGGCGTCCACCTGCCCGGTATAGGCGGAGAGCGCCTCGGAGTATTTCGCTGAAATGGCGTCGAGCCCCGCGGTCTCCCCCGGATCGCGGGCGGGTATTTTTCCGTCGAAGAACTTTTTAACCATGTCGAAGGTTCGCTTGACGAGGTTTCCCAGGTCGTTGGCCAGGTCGTAATTGACGCGATTTATGATGGCCTCCTCGCTGAAGCGCGCGTCGGCGCCGAAGTTCATCTCGCGCAGGAAGAAGTAGCGGATCTGGTCGTTTCCAAAGCGGTCGATGAGATCGAGCGGGCGCACAACGTTGCCGAGGCTCTTGGACATTTTGGCATCCTCCATGTTCCAGTAGCCGTGTACGTTGAGGTGGAGGAAGGGTTCGATGCCGGCGGCCTTCAGCATGGTGGGCCAGAAGATTCCATGGGGCTTCACTATGTCTTTCGCTATGAGATGGTTGACGACGGGCCAGTAGCGTTTGAACCTGTCGTCTTCGGGATAGCCTATGGCGCTTATGTAGTTTATCAGAGCGTCGAACCAGACATAGGTGACAAACTTGTCGTCGAAGGGGAGCGTTATCCCCCATTTAAGCCGTGTTTTGGGGCGGGAGATGCACAGGTCCTCGAGGGTCTCTCCGTCGAGCATGGCGAGCACCTCGTTGCGATAGCGTTCCGGGCGTATAAAGTCGGGGTTGGCCTTGATGTATTCGGCAAGCCAGGCCTGGTACTTGCTCATTCTAAAAAAATAATTGCTCTCCTCTATGTACTCGAGGGGGGTGTTGTGGTCCGGGCACTTGCCGTCTACCATGTCCTTTTCAGTGAAGAAGCGCTCGCAGCCGAAACAATAGTGTCCGCCGTAGCTCGCGAAGTAGATGTCGCCTGCGTCGTACACCCTCTGGAGTACGGACTGCACCACCGTGCGGTGCCTCTCCTCGGTAGTGCGGATGAAATCGTCGAATTCCAGCCCCATCCTCTTCCATGTGTCGCGAAAGAGGGCGCTGATGCGGTCGGCGTACTCCCTGGGCTTCGCCCCGGCCTCGGAGGCGGCCTTTACGATCTTGTCGCCGTGTTCGTCGGTGCCGGTGAGAAAGTAGGCGTCGTATCCAAGCAGCCTGTAATGGCGCTTCAGAAAGTCGGCGAGTATGGTGGTATATGCGTGACCTATATGCGGCTCCGCGTTGACGTAATAGATTGGTGTTGTGACGTAGAATCGCTTGTCCATCGCGCCCTCTTAAACCGGTTCTTTTTCAAGGTCCTCTTCCAAAGCGGCGGTGATGCGCTCCATCACCTCCTGGCTTATGTGGTAGCGGTTGCCGGAAACCTGTATATCCTCGCGTTTTACGGTAACGACGTGGTCGGCGCAACGAAGTCGAACGGTCTCCTTGAGAGGATCGGTGAATTCGACCGTGTAGTCCTTCGGCCCGATCCTGATGGTGGCGCCGTGCCTCGGCATGAGCTCGTTCATTTCCTTGTAGACATTGTATTCGTATCCCAGGCAGCAGAGGAGTCTTCCGCACATGCCGGAGATTTTAAGCGAATTGAGATTGAGGTTCTGCTCCTTGGCCATCTTGATGGATACCGGGTCGAATTCCTCCTTGAGGTTGACGCAGCAGAGCTCCTTGCCGCATGGGCCGAATCCCCCGATTATCCTGGCCTCATCGCGCACGCCGATTTGTCGCATCTCTATTCGGGTGCGAAAGACGGTGGCGAGATCGCGCACCAGCTCCCTGAAGTCGATTCTATTTTCGGCAACGAAGTAGAAGATGATCTTCGTGCGGTCGAACAGGCACTTCACGGAGACCAGCTTCATGTCGAGTTTCTTCTCCCGCGCCTTTTCGCGGCAGACGGCAAAGGCCTTCTTCTCCACGGCCTCGATCTCGGGGAGCGCGTCGAGATCTCCAACGGTCACTTTTCGTAGAAGCCTGCCCCTGGCCTCGGAATTTTTGCTTTTAAGATGGGCCGGGCACTTGAAGACGCGGCCCATGTCCACGCCGTGTTCGGTCTCCACGATACACAGGGCATTGCGTTTGACGAAAAGACCGTTGGTGCTGACATAGTATATCTGATGGCTGTTGCGGAGTTTTACGCCTGTATAGTCCATGGTGCGTTTCCTTGTTTTATATGGAGGCTCCGGACCCGGCACCCTGCCGGTCTCCGGGGTGGAGGGAATACAGCATCCCCTTCAGTCCGATTTTGAGATTCAGATTGTGCGACAGTCCTTTTTTCAAGGCAAGTAGTATTTTGACCAGCCCGAAAAGCGTATCCTTTCGCACGACGGCAATGTCAGAGAATTCGGCCGGTACGGCCCCGCCGGTTTCTAGAAGCAGCAGGTTCCATCGGTAAAAATTTATTAAAGCGTCGAGGAGCGCCTCGGAGCCGGCAGATTTGGTGGCCTTTTCGAGCGGCGGATTGAAGGTGTCACCGTCGCGCAGGTAGCGCGCCGTCTCGCGGCAAAGCGCGAGCACCTCCATGCGGCGTCGTTCGTCGGCGAAAGAGAGCGCCATGGAAAAGGACCCCCCGGAGAACGGGGCCGCGAGCGCCGAGGTCTCGGGACTGACGCCCCTGGCCGCGAGGAAGGCGGTGACCTCTTTGTCGTCCGGTGCGTGGAATTTAAGCACCAGGCAGCGCGAAAGGATGGTGGGCAGAATACGGGAGCTATTCGAGGCCAGCAGGATAATGCGCGCCGAAGCGGGGGGTTCCTCGATGGTTTTTAATAGCGCGTTCTGGCCCTCTTCAAAGATGCGGTCCACTCCGTCCACCACTACCGCGGTAAGGCCGCTGACCGAACGCCGCGATAGGCGCTCGATCAAGAGGCGTACGGTTCCCTCCTCGCGTTTGGTTTCGTCGCCGATTGGGATGATGCCGCGTTCGTTGGGAGACAGTTCAATGAAGTCGGGGTGCGTTCCGGCCTCTATGGTGGAGCACGATGGGCAGGCGAAGCACGGCCTTTCGAGGCCCGAGCAGAGCAGGGAGGCGAGAAAGCGCCGCGCGATAAGCCCCTTGCCAATTCCCTCCATGCCGGCGAAGAGCATGGTCTGCGGTACGCGGCCTCGCTCGACCAGCCCGTCGAGCAGGGCGATCTGTCGTTCGTGTCCCAGTATCCCTGTGGTATTCATGTCCTCATGCGCGTATGGGAGGGCGGTTTTGACAAGCAAAATATGGCAGGGCGGGGCCGGGTGCGCCGGTGTTCGCTCATTTTGATTTTTTGGATCAGGGCGAATTACAGGCGCATCATGTTAGCGGCGGCCTGCCCAATTCATTTATTCTTGACTGATGGATTAAGGGATGCGATAATTCTTATCATCGTATTATTGCGAGGTGCCGAAATGAAAAAAATAGTCCCTCTCTTGCTCTCGCTCTTTGTCCTTCCCTGTCTTTTAAAAGCGGAACAGACCATTTTTCTGGTCGGAAATATGGAGGCGACGGCGACGCTCTCCGATCCCTCGGACGACGATGACGCCCGTTTTCAGCGCAGCGGCATGTACTCGGTGAGAAAAATGGCCGATGGAGATCCGGCCACCTGCTGGGCCGTGGGCAAGGGGGGCATTGGCGAAAAGATATATGTTCTCGTGAAACCCGGAGCGAAGTCGATTAAAATCATAAACGGCCTGGCGAAGAACAAAAATCTCCACCTGGCGAATAACCGCGTAAGGAGCTTCAAGGTTACGGCCTATGCGGGATTTACCTCGATGAAACACATCACCGAGATCGGTGAGGAATATGTCGTATGGCCCTTTGCGCCGACAGCCAAACTCGTTTTAAAAGACACCATGAACGAGCAGAGCTTACGGTTTCCGTTCAACTGGAAGGAGCTCGAAAAGCTCGGGAGGAAAGCGGCCGATGAGTCGGAAAGCTGGGCCAGGGCCGAGGAGCCACTGGAGGGTTTGATGGAATCCATACGAGTTGCCTATATACTAAGCCTGGAGATTTCCGAACTCTACAGGGGGACGAAATACAATGACACCTGTATCTCGGAGCTCTCGATTAAGTAGACCGCTTTTCGCGGGAATTTTTATACTTTGCCTCGCGTGTTCCGATTCCAGTTACGAAGCTCTAAAGATTAAATATCCGCCGGAGTCGTTCGATGCCCTTTTTGCCGCGGTGAAGCTTTCGCTGGTGGAGGCCATGGAAACGGGTGTGGAAGGCGGCTTCAGAGAGATCGAATACGGAGAGGACGACACAGGCGTTTTCGTAAGGCTTTTAAAGGGAGGACGGGAGAGGGGCTGTATCGGATTCATCAGAGGGGTCTCGTCCCCGGAGGAGGCCGTAAAGGCGGCTGCCGTAAACGCCGCGTTTTTCGACAAACGCCACAAAAGGCTCGGCCCGGAGGAGCTTCCATCCCTCGAGATAGAAATAACCGTTATCGACAGGCTCTTGAGAATACGAAACCATCTCGATTTTACGCCCGGCATTCACACGATCTACATCAAACACCTGAACATGAAGGCCGTGATGCAGGGCCAGATAATTCAAGAGAGAGGATATTCGAAAGAGGAATTTCTGCGCGCGATCTGCAGAAAGGGGGGCATCCCCGAAACACAATACAGGGAGAAGGACGCAGAAATTTACAGGGCCAATACCGTATTTATGAGACGAAGGTTTGCGGACATCAATACTGGAAGGTGAAAAAATAGCTCGTTATGTCCAGGGCCGCTTCCGGCTCGAATTTTGCCGAATCGGTATGGCAGAAGAAATGAGTGTTTGCGACATTCATCCTTTCGCAAAGCTCGAACATTACCATGAGGCCGCCGTTGTTGTCGGATACGGCACTCTTTCCCTTTCCCATCGAGGCGAGCGCTTTGTGCGATCTTCGGTCGTTTTTGGCGGTCATAGCTGCGTCGCCCCTGTGGGAAAAGTCCACCGAAAGCAGAAGGAAGGCTTTTTGGTCTGCCTTAAAAATGCGATGCAGAGAGTCCGTCAGCTTCATGATGAGCGGCACATGCCTTTGCTTTTCATCCAGCAGGATGGGCACGATATCGGCTTTGGGAAAATATTTGTTTACAAAGGGCAGGAGGGCTTCGATGCCGTGCTCGTTTCCAAAGGCGACGTCGTCCGTTTGGATTTCGAGCTCCCTTAAAATTATTCCGACGAGGTCGACGTTGGTTCGCGTCGTTTTGCCGGCTGTCTTCCAGCTACGGCAGGTCAATGAAACAGGCAGGGCGCCAAGCCTCCCATGATTTGGGCTTATGATGACGAAGGTCCGCACCTCCCTTAGCTCGGCGAGGTTTTGAAACCATCTATCGATCACATGGCGGCACAGAAGGTGGTGGCTTGTGGTCCCACTGAAAGGCCTGATGCGCGATGCCGGCTTAAAGTCCACGCCGGCCGGCAGCGGCGCCGATGAGCTGAGCTCCATTAGTTGCTTTTCGGAGACTACCGTCGTGTTCGATATGCAGTCGGCCACGTCCCCGCGCCCGCATGAGCCGACGAGGGAGAGCATGAGAACGGAGCATTTGAAAATCCGCAGGCCCATTTGTCAGGGCAGGATTTTTTTCGCCCAGCCGGGCCCGAGCCTGTCGGTTTCCGGTTTTTTAGAATAAACCATCCTCTTCCACTCTTCGTTGTTCAGGCGGTCGGACATGGGCCGGGTAAATTCATAATAGCTGAAAATATAGCCGGTCGCTATCCTCTTTCCGCCCTGTCCGTCGTTAAGCGCGATGTGCATCCTGTATGGAATGCCCGTTCCCACCTCGAGCACCAGCCCGTTCTCCGAATCGGTGTACACATCGGCGATGAGGGCCATCTTGAGCTCCTCGGTGTCGGCGACGTTGCCGTCGATGGGGACGACGATATTCGACAGCCTATAGGGAATTGAATAGATGAACTCGTTCTGGCTATCGCTTACCCTTTTGTCCGCCGCCTCCAATTCCGCAATAACGACGGCGTCGTCGATGAGTTCGGAGAATTCCCTGAACTTAGTTGCGTATTCTTCGGTCATAAGGCCCAGGTCGGCGAGATACCCGGCTCCGCTTCTGGATATATATCGAATCCAATAAAGTGCGCCTAAGTTCGGTTCTATGTACCCTATGGGCCTTTTAGGTTTTTCGACGCTGAATGTCTTGCAGGGGCCGGGGCCTGCCTTTTCTCCATAGCTCTGCTTTACGTAGAGTATGGTATCGTGGCGTAGCTCCGCCCATGCGGCGTGCGCAGTAAGCAGGGATTTGGTGTTCCAGGCGTCGCCGTCCGTAAAATAAAACGGCAGGCTCGAATCGAAACGGGAGATCTCTCCGATTATTTTTAGATAGCTGTTGTAGAAGGTCCTTTTCCAGTCGAGCTCTGAGTATCCATTGACGGTCCTGCCGAGCTCTCTGTAAGCGGCCTCGTATCCGGGATAGCGCTTCTTTTCTTCGCCGAGCAGCCTGTCCGCAGGCCTGCTTCCCAAGGCGCCCATAACGTCGAGCCCTTTTACCATATTTCTACCGCCAAGTCTGGGGCTGGAAAGCGCGTTATGAATAAACGAATCGAGCGTAAACCTCTGGCCGAGGAACCGGAAGCCCGCCGGGGCCTCCGGGCTGTTGGCCGAAAGCACACCGCTCTGCATAAGCGTGTTTCCCGAAATCGCCGGCGGCTTTAGCTCGGCGTTTGCCCTGATTATAAAGGTCTGAATGTTCTTTTTATCATCGACCCATTTTTCGAAGTTGGCGAAATCCACGCCTCTAAATATGGAGAGGTATTGGTCGAGAGTATAATCGTCCGACTCGCCCACCATGTATCCGATGGGAAGGGAAAGCGCCCGCCACGAGGCGAGGATGTCGGGGTTGTCTCTGGCGATTTTTGTAAGAAGTAAGGCCGAGCGGGTAAGCCTTATTGAATTCTCCAGCATGGCCCTGTCAGGGTGTTTGCTGACGCAGTAGAAGTGCAGCCTTCCGAACCACACCATACCCTTAAAGTAGCTTTTTAAGTCGTCATTTTTTGTATAGTGCCCTCTCGCTTTGAACTGGGAGTAGTCTTCCCTGTACCCAAAGATGGGTGAGGTGTTAAACCCGGCAGCGGCATTTATAAGGGCTATTTCGGCCGATACATCGGCAGGGTATGACGAGCGCGGGGCGAGCTTCAGGTTGAGGAGCTCCCCTGCCACCAGGAAGTACTTCTTCATCTTCTCGATGGCTTCGGTGTAGGCGCGGTGCTTTTTGGCGTCATTATTTTCCAGGTCGGCTATTCTGCCGTAGTAGGCCTTAGTAAGCGTTTTAAGTATGGGTAAAAGCCTCCTGGTCTCGGTATCCTGGAGCATGCGGTCGAAAAGCAGATGAAGGGAGTGGACCAGAAGGTCCGTGCTAATAAAGCTCGTCGCGGTCCTGTCGTTATGCATCATGCTGTACAGGGCCAGCATGTCGTCCGGCCGGTTGCTTTCGTATCCTAACATTAAAAACGGCTCATATTCGGAGTATGCCACCTTTTCCAGCGCGATCCTGTTCTTTATAAGGGAGGCCTGGGAGTTTTTTGCTAGATTCATGCGGCCGTTAAAATTTACAAAGGAGGGGGCCTTTTGCGGTTTGGTGTAATAATAGCCGAGCTTGACGTACTTTTCGGTCTCGTTGTCCTTGTGTTTTACGCAGAGCTCGTCGTTTACCACGGCGGCCTGAGTATATGAGGATTCGAATACATCGTAATCCTCGCCTAACACGAGAAAGGATCCGAACACGAAGCCTTTTTTGCCTTCGAATGAGGTCTCGTACCAATAGTTTTTTTCGTCTTTGAAATCGAAAATCCCGTCGCAGTATCCGTCCTCGTCCCTGTAGCCCTTGTTTTTGATTTCTCGCAAAAGAGGGAGCACGGCTCCAAGAGGAAGATCCGCTATTGTTTCCCTGGCTTCCATGGTGCGGTAAAGTTTGACGCCCCTTTTCCCAACTACGGCGAGCTTTTGCCCGCCCAGGGCTTTGTAGTCGAGGGACTTGAAGATGAGTTTATCCTTTTTGTATTTGGAATCGATCGTATATACGGCCTTCTTGATCCTGGCATCCGATGGACCGGCTTGGGGGTGAGACAGCTTATCGATTATGGAGACGATGTTAAGCCTTTCCCCTTCCACGTTCCCGTACAGCTCGTTATAGGCGGACTGTATCGCCCCCTGTGATGAAGCGTTCGTTCCTGTGCAGCCGCTCGTTATTATCGATACGAGTACAGCCAGCGTAAGAATGGAGGTTTTTTTGATCATGGCTTGCCTCTTCGAGCATGCGGGTAAAGGAAGTTTTTGTGAACGATAGGATGAGGCGACTCACGTGAAAACTCAAGCAGAATTTGGAACCCCCTTTGCTCTGCTTCGCTTTGCTTTTTACTCATGCTAAAGCCATTTGGCTTGACATGGTTTCAAAATGAAACTATTATGGAACCATATCTTGCCTGAGGAGGCGCTAAAAATGCGGGCCATAACACTGAAGGGCATTCCTGACGATCTATACGAACGCCTGAAAAAACGGGCGAAGGACGAACGCCGAAGCATAAACAGCGAGATCCTGATCTGTGTCGAACGCGCTCTGGACGAAGCGGACATAAGTGCCGGTTCCCTCCGTGAGGTAGCGGCCGAGTACAGGGCAAAGACGCGGCGTTTTCCATTAAACGATTCGATTATCGATCGCGGCAAAAACGAGGGGCGTCGGTGATTGTCGTCGACACAAATATAATATCGTATTATTTCCTGACTGGAGAACGGACAGCGAGCGTCGAAGCCGTGTTCGAGAGGGACCGGCACTGGATCGCTCCGGTCCTCTGGAAAAGCGAGTTTCGAAGCGTACTCGGCCTGTATGTGAGGAAGCGAATCCTGACGATCCGGGACGCCGTCACTCTCGCCGGGCATGTGGAGTCGTTTATGAAGAGAGGCGAATACTCGGTAGCGACTGAAAGCGTACTGAGCCTCGCATCGAAAAGCGGGTGTTCCTCTTATGGCTGCGAATTCGTCGCGCTCGCTCTCGGCATGAATGCTCCTCTGGTGACTACGGATAAAAAAATCCTAAGGGCTTTCCCGGGGATTGCTATCACACCGGAAGCCTTTTACGCCTGAATGCTTTCAGAGTGGGTTTAGCATTGAGGCCGATTATGATCTTGCTACCCGGCGAATGGCTTTGCCTTGTGTAACAACCCTGCGGGAATGTGTTGTTACTATTCCGGCGGTTCTTCTTTAAAAAAACGGATATAGTCCTCGGCAAGATGACGCGGGAAGTCACGCATATAGCGTAAATAGCCGACTATGTTTCGGACCAAAGCCATGTCCACTTTGTTCTCGTGAAACATGAGATGCAATAACTCGATCGTGGACCATATCGTAATTCCGTACAGCTTGCCCAGCTCCATCATTCCAGAATCGTCCGTAACCAGCGGAATTTCAAGCACATAGGCGTATGCAAGGCAGAGAATATCGACGCGAGATGCGTTTGACTCTATCCGGTATGATTCCTCGAGGATAAATGAGTACGTCTGTTCTATTTCTTTACGCTCGGCTTTCCCGGTGCGCAAAATGTTCTTCCGATTTTCCGCGTATTCTGTCTCCTCAAACCATGAAAAGCTCGAACGGAGCCTCGGATTCTTAAAGTATTCCTTTTCAAGTTCAGGAAGAACACGGAGACAGTAGGATTTTTTTCCGAAAGGCCGGCCGAGCAGCGGATGCAGGCTCTGTGCAAGGCGCAGATAGGCGTTGGTATCGACTAAAATGTTAGTCCGCGTCATTCGATAGAGCCCTGTGAATTTCGAGCGCGTCGATGGCGGGAATGTTCATGATTCGCTGGATGTAATTATGGTTTTTGCCCGATTCGCAGATATGCTTTTTAAGGCAGTCGAAAAACGGCGTGGCGAAGATTCGGGAGGTCGTCGTGATGTAGTTCTGGGCGAGCGGTCGTGCCGTGCCGAACAGCGCCTCGCTCTGGGTACTGTAGTTTTTTTTGATCTTCGTGGTGGCCGGATAGAGCGATTGTAAAGAAAAGGTTTTGCGCCCTTCGTGTTCGGCGTACGCGTTTATCTCGGTTAGTATAGTGATTGGAGAGATCAGCAGCTCCTCCGCCTTGTGGAGTACCCAGGATAGCTTGTCTTTTTCGCCGTTAAGCTTCGACAGCTCTCGGTACGCCGATTGGGCTCTTTCACAGGGGAATAGCAGCGCACCTGCAAAGCGATCTGCGAAATCCTCGGCGTCGTCTCCCGAGAGGGAGGGCGTTTTGACGTGGCCGAGCTCGTGGGCCATCCAGAACTTGAAGTCGATCATACTGCTGTCAAGATTGAAAAATACCCAGGTCGTCATGGAGTCGGGAAGGTAGATGTGGAGCGAGTTTTCGTGCGTGTCCTTTTTACCCCACAGCACGGGCACGATCACCGCGTGAAGCTCGCGGAAAAATTCGACCAGATCGGTATAGTCGGGAACGCGGTCGTGTTTCAGCCGGCTCCTTACCGCCTGGGCCGCCCTCTGGACGTATTCGTAATCGGGAGTCGGGTCGATCAGGGAGGAAGGCCTCGAGAGCAGCTCGAAGGGCAGGCAGGGGACCAGAGGTCTCAGCATGTGTCCCATGTCCCTGGCGCGCGCGATGTGATGGTTTCGGGTGACGGCGTTTCCCTTTTTTCGAAACGCGGTAACCGGTTCGAAGAGGGTGTCGGCGACCACGACGTCGCCGTAGCCCAGCTTGAGCAGGCGGGCGAGCCTGAGCAGTTTGTCCGGCCGCGGGAACTTGGCGCCGTCAAACCATTCGGAAACGATCGTCCTCGAAACACCCAGGGTCCGGGCGATCGCCGCCCTGTTCAAGCCGAGCTCGTCCATGCGACGGGAAACGGTGGTGATATTCAGTTTCCTTTCCATGGTTTTAATTTAGTATCGGTGTAAACTTTTGTCAACTTTAATTCCGCCCCTCTCCCTCAACCACGGCGATCTCGTCGTCGGTGAGGTCGTAGAGCTCGTAGACGAGCGCGTCGATACGCGCGTCGGTGGCGTCGATCTGGCGCTGAAGGGCCGTGCGCTGGTGCGGCTCGCGCGCGGCGGCGAGCTCGCGGTGCAGGGAGAGCATGCGCTCCACCAGGGCGACCATGCGGTCGTGGCGGTCGCGGTCGGCGGGGTCGTCGAAGTTGATGGGGCGGATGGGGAGTTGAGATAAAAATTGCTTATTTGCCGAAAGCCAGCCACCACGGAAAGGGGCACTCACAAATGGGAAAAACCATTTTAAAAGCCTTGAATTAAGCAACCCTAATAAATATTCCAAACTGTGGTCGCTGAATTGATCAATAAGAGTTATTCCGCCAACATCAACATTATCAAGGAAGTGGTTCCCGTCAATATCATAAGCAGCATAAAGCATCTCAACAAGCCGTGGTACACATATTTTTACTTGGTTTTGTATCCCGATATTCTGGTTTCTTCCAAACCGATGCCAATCCTTATCTTTAAACTTACCTTTTTCGCGATTTTCAAGTCTTGCTTTATTGTCGAGCAAGTATTTTGCTATCTTTGGAGTTTTTGATGGGAACCTCTAAAAATTCACTTTTTAAACCTGACTTCTACCTAATTTAGAAAAAACTCCGCAAATCTCAAAATCAAGAGTCAATTCTACCGATATTATCTTAACTATTACATATTATCATTT
>Ga0116178_10002032_pt1 | contig 16304 bp, 12 predicted proteins | sample AD_STIC12_MetaG_FD_89880 | JGI IMG/M metagenome (GOLD analysis project Ga0116178, IMG submission 89880) | Active sludge microbial communities of municipal wastewater-treating anaerobic digesters from USA - AD_STIC12_MetaG | ecosystem: Engineered > Bioreactor > Anaerobic > Digestate | place: USA... | reverse complement strand
GAGGGAGAATCTTTTTGTGATGGAACAAAAACGTTATTGCCATAACCATCACAATCAACCTCGCTTAATTGACCATAATCAATAGAATAAAATCCGGATTGAGCGCAAAAATCCTTTAACAACCAAAACGCTTTCTTAGGAGTTTCATCTCCCCTCATTACTCCCCATTTTTGAGGAAAACGATCATCATCCATCAATGAATAAATAAAGGCATTTTGAAATCTTGGGCGTCGAGAAAAACGTTCAATAGTATCAACAAGATAAACTGCCTGATGACCTTCACCAACCTTATTGGACTTCCATCCAAATTCAGTCACCCAGACCGGATGGTTGGCAAATCCGTTTTTTCTGTAAATGGTAAATAGAGATGATCTCTTTTTAAAACAGAGAATCCTCAAAAAACATTCATAATCCCCCTTTTCAAATTGCCTAATAACCTCTTCCGGTTTATCTTCGTAGACATTTTGACTCAGAATATCAATGTAATTAGCGCCATTAAGTTTGGCGAGTCTGGAAAAGAAATCCTCAACCTTAATGTGAGTTCCACGATTTGTTTCAAGAGTCGGAGCGACAATCTTCTTATTCGGATCAATAGCCTTAATTTCTTCCCATGCCGGTTTGAGGATAAAATCAAAATAGTCATTTACGCTTCCTAACCAAAACTTCTCGTTATTGGGTTCATTCCAAACATCAAAATAATCAATATCGTTTTGATATCTTTGGACAACAGCTTTCACAAACTTGCGCCAATGCTCTTGAGCCACACTACTGCGTGGCACTCCATTTTTCTGACCATTATCGCTTGCCCATGAAGGCGTATATGCCAATCCCCAAAGAATCTTGAGGTTCCTGACCCGACAATCAGCAACAATCTTATCGGCAATATCCCATTGATAAGTTGGCGGCTCAGTTAATTCGGGTTCAATAAAGTCCCAACCAACACCGGTTCTCACCCAAGGAATTCCAATTTGGACAACCATATCCAAATGATGTCCAATTGCCCAATGAGTAACAATACCCAACTGAAAAGAAGGAGTCTTTGTTACTGATGTAATCTCATATTCAAGTTCCTCAGTAGGAGGAGTTAGATAAATATCATATTCTTGAATATTCGGTTCTAATGGTTTTTCTTGAGCAAAAACATTTCCAAACCCGAAAAAAAAGATCGCCAACACACACACTAGGACAAGCAGTGATCTTTTCATGCTTTTCTCCTTTGTGAAACTGCTAATTAATTTCTATCATTAAAATGTTTCATTAGCAATACCCGATTTAAAATACTGCTCAAAAACGTGGTTTTATTTAAAAACCGGTTATTTGTTATCAACAAGCGCGTGTTTGTATTAATTAATGGAGCTTGATATAATTATGCTAAGTTAAGGTATATTAAAATTAAATCAAAAATATGTTCGGATTAGGCACAAAAGAAATCGTAATAATAGCTGTCGTCTTGGTTCTTCTTTTTGGAACCAAAAAAATCCCCGAACTAAGCAAAAGCATTGTTGAATCGGTGAAACATCTAAAAGGGATGTTTAAGGACGACGAGTCAAACCAAAGCAAGAAAAAATAATCTTTTTATCACAAACCCCCGCTTTAAAACGGGGGTTTGTTTTTTTGATGATTAACTATCTTTATTTGGGTCTAGATTTTACCAAATCAACTATTTTTTCCAGAGTATCCTTAAGCCCGTTGATTTCAACATCATAATCATCGTTTGTGCCGCGTTTTTTCTCAATCTTTTCCAGAGCTTTTATATGATGGTGGGCTCTTTCTATAAGCAAATCAAAGGTCTGATCAATTCTTTTTTCAACCAACTTATATTTCTTTCTGAATCTTAACCATTTATGAACGGCGTAAATTATAATTCCAATCAGAACTATTATGTTAGCAATAACTAAAATAGTGGTAAAAGAAAAATCTATTCTCCAAGGACCAATTTTAATCGCCATCGATTTATCAACCATAAGAACGGATTTTGTGGATTCCGGACTTGATGACCCTCCTTTAGCTACAACTCTGGCCGATATTAGGTAAGCGCCTGAATTTTCTATAGGATCACTTGTGAAATTAAACTTGCCTTCTTTGTCGGTTATTACCTCATACTCTACAACATCCCCCTTATCCGGCATAGCGGATATTTTTATCAAACTTTGAGGATAGATTGATGTTCCAAGAGCTACAAATGAATCTCCTGATTTTATTCTCTCAGATGATAGCGATAAAGATGGCGGAGTTAGCGATTTTACAGATAAAGAAATGTCTTTTTGCGATCTATTCCCAGCTCCATCATAAGCAAAAATAGTAATAACACGATCTCCAAAATCCATAGCCGGAAGAATGATGGATTTTTCAGCCTCTTGATTGCTGATTGTAATGGAAGTTTGACCATCAACGCTTAATTGGTAATAAGAAACTCCGGATAATTGATCGTCGGCAGAAAGTTTTAAAAATATTCCTCTATCGTTCTGATCAAGACTGGCTTTTATTTGAGGGGGATCCAAATCAATACTTATCTTATAATGAGATGTTTTTGACCAACCCGTTCCATCTTTATAACGAATATGGAAATACAAAACACCGTTGCCAAGATTATCAACCTCTTTTTTGATTATCGGCGAATCATAAGTTATTGTTGGAATTGAATCCGGGTTTTTTCCTAAAAGAGTTTGAACGGCTGTGGCTCCTTCGGGAAGATCCCAGGTAAAAACAACTTTCTTTGATGAACACCAAAGATTTTGATCCGGACATGTTGGGGAAGAAACTGTCGGTGATTCCCCCGTTCCCATACCACCAACTTGAGGAACACCCGGGATTTCTTCTTGTACCGGAACAGTGGGTGAAGGTTGTGTGGTGGGAAATTTAATCGTAACAACCGCAGAGCCATAATTAGTTAAAATATTAGTACCTAATCCGTCATTTTCCCGAATAGCCACTCCTGAAAGCAGAAAGTTTGCCGTGCCTGATTTTTTTGCTCTAAAGACAGCCGATACCGCTTCGCCCCTTGAACCAATAAAACCAGGGTTAACCACTCCGCCGTTGAATGTTATTTGGCCGTTAATATTTGAAAATGTCGGTTGTTCAACCCAAAGAGAAAAAATGGAGTCTTTTCCGCTAACTGAAACAACCTCAACTAAATCCGGAGAAAAACTTATAGTCGCTTCCGCGTTATTTATGTATTTTTGCTGGGTATCAACAAAAGCTTTTAAGGTAAATATCCCCCCAACATCCACAGATAAAGAGGAGGAAACAAGAGACATTGTAGCCGCTTCTAACTTAGCCCCAAAAGGAACCAGCAAAAAAACCGCAAAACAAGCGAAAAACACTTTGGATAATATTTTATTAGAGAGCTTTATATTTGCCATCTATTTTTACGCCTTTTTCTTAAAACAATTATTGTTAATAAAATAATCAAACAAATTATTATTAAAACAATAAATAACAAGAACAAATCAAATGATTTTTTGGAACCAATCGTTGTGGTCTGAAAATTCTTGGCTTTATCATAAACCGTAACCGTTATTTTTTGATCATCCTCCTGATTTTGAAGAATATATGTTGATCCGCTAATTACCGAAGGGAGGTCTCCTTCTTTAACTTCAAAATAATCTACCCCAGACTCATCGTCTAAAGCCGACATAATTAAAAACTTTTTTCCATCAAAAACAGATTGATCCTGAGTAAGTTCTACCGATAAATTGTATGGTTTTGTTTTGTCCTGACTAATAATAGAATCCCATTCATTTTGTATATTGCTTTTATCTTGTTCATTTATCTTTATGGATAAAGAGTCTCCTTTGAGGGAAATTAAACTTGTTTTTTCATCATTAATGTATGCCGTAGCACTGTTTAAGGATAAACTCACATTCCCGGAAGATTTTCCCAAAACTATAATTTTAAATAAATGAATATTATCACCATTAATCCCGCCGGGTATACCACCAACAAAAGAAATAATTCCATCTTTTAAAGATAAGGATGGTTGTTGAGGCCAATACTTAAATTCGCTTCCCGCTAAAGAGAAATCCTTGATTGCAAATTTTTCTGATTCACTTTTAATGCTTATTTTACCGTCAATAGCGTTTATTTTTTGATCTTCAGTATCAAGTAATACATCAACAACAAAAGTATCTCCCACTCCAATATTTTGAGAACTGGTTTGATAATAAATTGAAGCAGCTATGGAAACAGGAGCCGCAATAATAGAAATTAGACCGATTATCCAAACAAGGAAAAATTTGTTTTTTGTCATTTTAGTTGAAAATTTATTTATCATTTCCATAACTTGAATTAAGGCCTTTTAGTTCCCCATTGATACATTAATATTGAAAAATCAACGGAATTAACCTGTTTATCGCTGTTTATATCCACGCAAGGATTTCTAAACGGCCAAACTGTTTTCCAAAAGGCAAGAAGTATTGAAAAGTCTATAGAGTTAACCGTCTTATCACGATTAAAGTCGGCTCCGCTACACTCTATTGCAATTGGACTAACTACCGGTGTTCCACCCCCTCCTCCGCCACCGGGTGGAGGAACAACTGCCGCCTGAGCGACAAAAGATCGGGATGCTCCGGATTTTTCCGTTCCATAATAAACAACAAGTTTAAAATAATAATTACCAGCAGCAACGACTGTAGCGGACAGATTAGTGTTCCAGTCTATGCCGGGATTTATGAATTTAGACGCAGAAGCATAATAAGTATCGTCTCCTCCTCCGCAAGAATTATCCACAGAAGAAACAACGCACCATTCATAATGATATTCATAACCAATTAAGCCCTCGTTAGTGATTGTTACATTAGCTAAAATATTGGGAATAGTGGTACCCGTTACGCCGTTAATTATAACTTGAGCCGGTGCTCCTTCTACACTCCAGTAATCATTGGTTTGGATAATTTTTCCGGACTCAACCTCGGTTGAAACTTTGGCTTCCCACAAACCTTCAGCTGCCGATCCTGGAACAAGATAGGTATATTCATAAACACCATCTGATAGCTTAGTCATATCAACCGCGGAAACAACGGTATTTCTATCGGCATCGTATAAAGTTACCTGAGGAATATCAAATGAATCAGTCGGAGTGGATGTCGGATTTACAACAAATATCTTTGCTCTAAATGTTTTTCCGATTAAAACTCTCTCAACATTGGACATAGAAACTCTCCAGCCGGTATTTTGAACTGTTTGAACTTCATTTATCGTTCCAATTACAGTTGATGTTGCCGTATCTATGTAGTTTTTAATTTCGGTTATAATTGTTGTTGTAGCCGAATTTGTTTGATTGTTGGTTTCATTGATAATCGTTGATGTAGCCGTATTAATTATCTCTTCGGTCGCCAACGATCCGCCTCCCGTCAAAACTTTATCAGTCAGTCTTCTTATTGGAGCTGTTGCATCACTCCAAATATTGGAAACAAGAGTTCCGAAAGTTGTCAGTTGTCGCGTTGTCGCATTCCATACATCAGAAGCTATCGATGTTCCGGAGGTTAGAGTTCTGGTGGCATTTTCCCAAACATTGGCAGGAATATCGGAAAATGTGGATGTTGAAATTTCCGAATAACCAACGATAAAGGTTTTGTCTATTTTCGCCAAATCTCCTCCCGCTAAAGAACCACAACTAATAAAAGTCGGCCAAGTGCCTTGAGTACTTGTTCCTGAAAAAACATAATAGTGCCAGCCATTCGCTTGAGCCGTCATAGCTTGCTGAATAATTAGACTTCCTAACGGATCGTAAATATTAATCGTGCAAGGCGTTGTAGTCGCCTGAAAATCATCATCATAAACAAATTCCCCTATTATTATTGATTGTCCGGGAGAAACCGTTTGGTAGGCATTCGTATATTCAACGCCACCCAATAAGAAAATACCGAGCAGAACAAAAACCGATAAAATTAACTTTGTTTTAAAATATTTCCAATTTTTATTTTTTGTTTCCATAAATATTTTTATAAAAATTTAACACCAAGAAATTATGAATAAACCATCTTCTTTTTTATCGGTTTGGGTGATATCCAAATAACTAACTCATACATAATTATGAGAGGTAAAACCATAACTATCAAGGAGAGACCGTCTGTGGGGGGAAGAAAAGCCGTAAAGATAAGAATGGTGGCTATGGCATAACGTCTTTTATTTTTTAAAACATCGGTAGTAATTATTTTGGCTTTAATTAAAAAGGATAGAATTATGGGAAATTGAAATAATATACCGAGTAAAGCTGCACTTAATCCGATTTGAGAAAGAAATTTATTGATATCCCATAAATTTGCCACTCCCATTGATACATTTATTTTAGCAATCGCTCCCAAGGCATAATAAAGAACTCCAAATCCATAAGCGAAACCCAAAACAAAAAGAATAAGACTGGTTGGTAATAATACTAAAAATAATTTTTTTTCATTTTTATTCAAACAATCTTTCAAAAAAGCGTATATGTGGTAAACAACCAAAGGAAGACAAAGCACCAGAGCAAAAAGAAGTCCCACATTCATCGCTAAATCTATAAATTGGAATGGTGAGGTGGTAACTATTGAAACATCTTTGATTTGAAATATTTTTATTAAAAAACTTAAGATTAGCCCTGCTCCTAAAAAACCAATAACAAACAATGATAAAAATATTACCACCAGTCCATATACCCTTTGTCTAATATCTTCAAGATATGGATAATATTTGGAAAAAGTTTTTTTTATTATTCCCGCCATATCACTCTATTATTTAAGGCCCAAAAATTTAGCCACTGTCAAAAGTTTGGTTACAAATTTTCCAATCGTCCCAGTTCCAGTCAACCCACTTGTCTGCACCGCCCAAACATCCGCCGCTGAAAGGTTTGTAGCGATTGTTGGTTTTATTGGTTCTCCATCTGCAAAGTAAGCCAACTCTCCAAGTTTTAACTGATAACCTGCGGGGTATAGAACGGCAAAGTCTGTGAAATAAACATAAGCATCTGTTGTAGTAGCATCTGTATTGGTAGAAAGAGTTACTTTGAATTGAGGATAAGAAGTCGTAGCAGTGATAGGGATTGATAGAAATTGCCAACTCCCTGCAATCTGTGCCGCTTCTGCATAAGCCGTAGTTCCGTTGTCATAGTCTACTGTAATACGAGGCATTTGATGAGTGCCTGCATAATAAGTAGCACTATTTATATTTACCCAAACACCGACCGTCATTGTTTGAGCCAATACATTTCCGACTGGAACATATTGCTCCCAAACAAGATTATTGATTGTGTTATTAGATTCAAATCTCAAACAACTCCCACCAGTAGTTCTAACAGTGGTGTCTGTAAGTCCTGCGGCAGTTCTCTGAATAACTCCGTCTGGTTTGTAAATTCTATGGTCGCCTGCTACGTTGTCATAGTTTTGGAAAGCATACTGTGAACCAGGGGCATTATACATATACCCGTTAGCGTCTACCACATAGTAATACCAACCACCAGTTGCTGAAAGGTTGCAACTATCTATAACTGCCGTGCTATATGAACCAAGATTATACAAAGAGAAATCCCCATTGGTTGCGTTAGCATATACAGTTCCCGCCGAACAGTTTTTAAGACGTAAATTGTTTACACCAGAATTAACAATGAAAGCATTAGACCTTGAAGCATTTACTGTGCAATTAGTTGCGGTAACATTTGCACTGCTAAGAAACATAATTGCACCATAAGATGCACTACCAGCATAACTTGTTGAAGCATTTCTAACGTGAAAATTATCAAAATTTGACCCGTAGCCATATAATTCAAACCCAGCATATCTTCCTCCAATATGATAGTTATTGGTTACCAAAGAAGCAGAATTATTTTTGAAACTAAGTCTAGCTCCGGAAGTCGTATACGGATTTGGAGAATAACTTATAAAATGAACGTTGTCTTTGTATTTATTGTCAGCAATAGCACTTTCATAAGCATAATATATCGGTTGAGCTGATGAAACAAATGATGACCTTATTTCATAAAAAGCACACCCCTCAACATTTACAGCGTGACGAGTATTTTGTGAGGCAAATAAAGTAAATCTTGACGAAGCATTCCCCCCTATATCCGAAAATTCAGCATATTTCATTGCCACTGCCGTAGTAGAAGTGCAATATAAATATCCAAACCATTGTTGATTGGCAGCAGAACAACTCATACCCACTGTTCTAGAAAGATTAAGAACCCAGTCAGCTGCATAGTGAGTATTGGCTAAAGCACTTTCTGCTCCACCTACGCTGTCTGCGAGAGTTATAGAAGTTCCTGCAATAGTTCTGATATATTTAAATTCATATTTGCTGTAAGTATCAGCAGAAAAACCTAATAAATCTCCCACCGCCCAATTAGTTGCTGTATCTACAACAAGTGGCGAAACAGCAGTTCCTGCCCCAGAAGCATACAGTGTCTTAAAGGTTTTTGTCTGCCCTACCATTGTAAAATGTTCAACAGCTGTGTTGTATCCATACACTCTTATTCCACTAGCATAAGTAGTTTTGGGCGTAAATTGTATTTTGGCTTTGTATGCGGTATGTGGAGATGCAGCAGTTCCAAAGTTAAGTTGTCCTTGTGCTACAATAATCGGAGAAGAACCATTTATTGTTAAAGTAGTATCTTGTGTAGCGTCAGGTATAACTTGCCCCATATAACCAATACATAAAGACCAGTTCGCAGACTGCGATGGGACAATCGTTGAATAGTCCGTTCCGTCAACAGCTACGGTCGGGCCGCAAGCACAAGCACCATCAAGTGTAACTGTTGTTTTTGCTCCTAATGTTCCTACTACATAAGCTGTATCAGTAGAACCAATTGCCCCAGTCCTGTTATCAATAACTACTGCCCAAGGTTCAAGTGTTACAGTAGTAGCATAAAAAGCAGTAGAAGAATCATTTACAGCTCTTGACACTTTTATACGATAATACCCTGCTGTGGTAGTTGTATAAACATAAGGAGTCGCAAACTTAAATAACAAGAACATCGCAGTAGCATTAGAGCCAGAAAAGAAGGTGTAAGGAATCAAATCTGCCTCATTGACAGTAGCACTTGCCCCTGCACAATCATTCCAAGCCGCTCCATCATATTCTTGAAGTTGAGCCGTTATAGTGGAAACACTAACTGGTTCAATGGAATACATAGAAACAATCATACCCAAACAAGCATTGGTTGTGTTGGGGGCAGTAAAGACCGCAGTATATCTGGCAGCACCCAACCCAGCACCATTTGATGAACCAGTCCCTGTTTCAGTCCCAGTATACCAAGTTCCTGCTGTATTAAAATTTCCCGAAGCTATTGCTACTTTAATCGCCATTGATTTCGTTTAATGAATTAGTAATATTTTGCAACTCTCCTTCCAGTTGCTCTTTTTCTCTAAGTCCATCAGGAGTAGGATAATTTTTCTTAGCCCAAGCTAAAAGATTTTCATCTGAGTAGTCGTTTAGTTCTAAAAGTTTAGTTTCAATTTCTTGTTTTCTGCTTCTTAGCTCTCTGGCATCTATTGTTTCTGATCGATTAGATCGTTTGTCAAACTTAATGTAGGTATTATCATCAACCTCAATAAAGATTGGCTCGATAACCTCAATTTCTTTTTTTGTTTCAATTAAATTACCGGATTCATCTGTTTCGGTTTTTTGCTCTTTAATAAATAATTTATTTGCTAATTCTCCATCAGAAACTTCCGAACTGAAATCTTCAACTTTTTTTAATATTGCTTTCATATTTTTTAATTAATTTAATTTTTAAAATACTACATCATAATACCCGTAACTAAGGGAAGTGTGAGTAGACCAACTTGCTGAATAATTAGAGTCTCCTTTTATGTATCTGAAAGTATTGGCTGATGTGTCATAAGCCAAAATATACCAAGCACCTGAGCTCGCTACATAACCAAAATAATTTATCGCTCCAGTCTCATCAATATCAGAAATTTTATATCCACCAGAAGTATTTAAAGCAGTTATAACATCATCCAGTTTTTCATTTGTAGCCGGATTAATACGAATATTAGAAGCATCCTTTACTCCAACCGTGCTAGAGGATGGAGTGCTTCCAAAAACAAGAGCGTCGGCTTTTTTGGGAAGAAGTGAAGTAATCAAAAAACCCAAACCAACGACTCCTAATACTTTTAAGAATGTTTTTTTGTTGTTATGAGAATATTCTTTGGTTATTTTCAAAGATGACCTTTTTATATCATCCGCTTCTTTTTTAGTAAGAAGCTTAAAAGAATGTCGCGAAGACAGCATAAAAATTTTGACTAAGTTATTTAGTATTTTATATAGACCTATCCACCATTTATTATAGCAAACACTCTTTTTTAAAAGAATGCTTATCCTGTGCATTTCTTTTTTTATAAAAATTGCAAAAAACACTCTTGATAAAGAGTGTTTTAGAATAAATATTGAAGAATATTATTTAGATTTTTTACCCTTACTTTCAATAGTTTTTTTCATTTCCAATATATCAGCGTGCATCTCTTCAATTTCTTTAATAATTTGGGCCAAACGAGCTTCTTCTTTTCTTATATCATCTTCTGTTTTTTGATCAATTCTTTTTTCCTCTCTTAATCCGGACATAATAATTTCTTCTCCAATAAAGAATGAAACAAATGTTCCCGTTAAAAGCATAATAATAACGCTTATTAATATGGAAACTCCCGCAGTCATAAAATCAAACAAATCCGCAAACATCCAAACTCCCCGCCAAAAAAGCACTATGGCAAAACCTCCGATGAAAGCATAGACTACTGGGTGTTTGCTTAAACTATGTCTAATTCTGTCCTCAAGTTTATCTAAAAAATGAATAATTGATTTGAACATACACTGATTATTAAAAATTATTTTAAAATTTATTTTGTGCGCCCGGAAGGAATCGAACCTTCGACCATCTCCTTAAAAGGGAGCTGCTCTACCAGCTGAGCTACGGGCGCATAAAAACTATTTACGTCTGGATATTCTATAATTTTTACTGGTCATTTTCAAGCTCTTCAATCAATTCTTGCGCCATTTTCTTTGCTTTCACCGACATCTTTTTGGGAGTTTTGGGATGTAATTGAACAATTAAATCTCCTCTGCTAATTTTCCCAAACATTCCTCCGGATCTATACATCCCCTCTCCCCTTATAATTACCGGCTCTGTTATATCAAAATTAGATGGAATTTCAATATTTATTTTTTTTCCATCAATATTTTCTATTTGAATTTCTTTACCCGAAAAAATATCGGCAACTGTTATGTCTTTTTTAAAAATAAGGTTATCCCCTTCCATTTTAAATAATTTGTCGGGAATAATATTTATTTTGATATAAAGATCTCCTGATGAGTTGGAGCGTAATCCGGCTTCCGCTTGTCCTGAGAGTTTTATCATTTGACCACTATAAACTCCGGGCTTTATGTCTATGGTAATTGATTTATTTCCAATAATTCTACCCGCTCCAGCACATTCAGAACATACTTTATTTGGAGCTTGACCCATTCCAAAACATTTTCCACATTCTCTTACTTGAACAAAGTTTCCAAAGAATGAAGCTTTTTGTTCTTTTATCTTTCCAGTTCCATGACAATTGTCACACTTCTTTGTTCCGGCTGATTGGTCATAACCAAATCCAGAACATTTTTGACAAGAAATAAATGTTCTAAAAGATATATCTTTTTTAACTCCAAAAAAAGCTTCTTTAAGCGTTATATCTATTATCGCTTGCATATCATTTCCTTTTTGACGAGTGGATGTATTGCCACGCCTGCCTCCCCCAAAAAATGACCCCAAGATATCATCTAAATCTTCAAATCCTCCGGCATTGCCAAAATCAAATCCGTTAAAATCCCATTGTCCGCCTTGGGAGGAGAATCCTCCAAACGGTCCACCCGCTCCAAAACCACCGCCTTGATTAGAATCAAAAGTTCGCCCAAATTTATCATATTGAGCACGTTTTTTTGAATCAGAGAGAACTTGATAAGCTTCATTTACCTCTTTAAATTTCTTTTCGTCCCCGCCTTTTTTATCAGGATGATATTGATGAGCAAGTTTTCTAAAAGCTTTTTTTATTTCTTCTTCTGAAGAGTTTTTTGGAATTCCAAGAATTTCGTAATAATCACGCATAAGATTATAAATCAGTAACTAGTTATTAGTAACTAAGGATTAGGACTAAATAAATTTCTGTTTCGTAATTGTATTTTTATTTACTAATTACTAATCCCTAATTACTAATTACTAATTCCTGATACCTTATATTTATATTTTTTATGACAATACTATAGTTTCTTTGCTTTTATTCTCATAAACAACCGTGCAAAATTTAAAAGTAATGAGAATTTCATAAATTATAAAAGCGAGTAGAGCAATTATTGGACGAATAATTGGAGATATTGCTGATATTCCAAAAAATACCAACGCGGCACAAATTATCAAGATAATTAATTTGGTTTGTTGTGAGGCATTATTTATTTTGCCAAGAACGGAAAAATATATAGAATCGGAAAGTTTTTCATCTGGATTTACTTTTTGTCCAAGAACTCCTTCGAGTTTTGTTTGATATTCTTCCATAACCCTTGTTTCAAGTTGTTTTCTTAAAGCCGGAGTTATTGATTCTGCGATCGTCGGTTGAGAGGCAATTTGTTGATCAAGAGTTTTTGACGCAATTTCCCGCAAACTCAAAGAAAAATCCATTCCTTGTAATACTCCCTGTAAAGCCCGGGAAGCCCCTTTTAAACTCGCTTCAAAAACAGCTTGAGGAAACAACGGATTATTAACATCAAACGGTTTTAACGAGAAAACGTTAAAAAATATTATTGATGCAAATAAAGCCAAGGCAAGAACTCCTCTGCGAAGAACATTATTGGAAAATCTGAAAAAATGAACTTTGAGCGAATCATCAAGAGCTGCTCGAGCACTAAATCCTCCAGAACAAAGAATAATTACGGCGGCAATAACAGCAAGAACCAAAGTTTGATTAAAGTTGGCAAAAAAACCTGCCCCCAAAGCAATCCCGGAAATAAGTATTGTGGAAAGTAACCATAATTTTCTATCAATCAGAAGAACTGCAAGAATCTGAAACGCTAAGAAAAAAGCCAAGACAACACCCAAAACCACATACATATTCACCGATAGATCAACCCCTTCATAAGCCACACTGTTCATGAAATAACCACCAATCAAAGCACTAATAACAGCGAGGGTGCTTAATATAAATGCTTTCCATCTTGAAAAAGCACCCGTGTACACGCTTGAATGAGAATCTTGAGGTTTGTATTGTCCAATCATATAAAGATGATTTTATTCCGCTGGTTGAGCAGGATTTTCATCTCCTTTAGTATACATTGACTGACCTATTTTTTGAAGTTCGTTAGAAAGTTCTGAGGAAGTTGATTTTATTTTTTCAACATCTTCGGACTTTAGAGCTTCTTTTGTGTCGGTTATTTTCTTTTCTATTAACTCTTTGACATCCGGAGTAATTTTTTCTTTCCATTCTGTTATGTTTTTTTCAGCAAGATAAACTATCTGTTCTGCCTGATTGCGAGCTTCTATAATTTCTTTTTTGAGTTGATCTTCTTGAGCATGAGCCGCTGCTTCATTTTTCAAACGCTCAACTTCGTCTTTTGAAAGTTGTGTGGAAGCTTCGATACGAACTGATTGAACTTTGTTTGTTGCTTTATCTTTCGCCGATACATTCAAAATACCATTAGCATCTATATCAAGAGTAACTTCAACCTGAGGAATTCCACGAGGTGAAGGAGGAATACCATCTAAAATAAATCTTCCTAATGTTTTATTATCAGTAGCCATTGGACGCTCTCCTTGAAGAATATGGATTTCAACTGAAGTTTGATTGTCAGCTGCAGTAGAAAAAACCTGTGATTTAGAAGTTGGAATAGTGGTGTTTTTTTCAATTATTGGAGTGAATACTCCTCCCATTGTTTCTATTCCAAGAGAAAGAGGTATCACGTCTAATAAAAGAACATCTTTGACGTCTCCGGCAAATATTCCACCCTGCACAGCCGCTCCGATAGCCACAACTTCATCTGGATTAATTCCACGATGAGGTTCTTTGTTAAAGAGTTTTTTAACCGCTTCTTGAACCATTGGCATTCTAGTCTGACCACCCACCATAACAATTTCATTAATATCTCCTAAAGAAATTCCAGCATCTTTCACAACTTTCTGAACAAGTTCAATGGAACGATCTACTAAATCATGAATCAAATCCTCAAGTTTTGCTCGAGTCATCTTTATAAGAAAGTGTTTAGGTCCGGATGCATCTGAGGTTATGTAGGGTAAATTGATTTCAGTCTCCATCACGGTAGAAAGTTCATGCTTAGCTTTTTCGGCAGCTTCTTTTAAGCGCTGAAGAGCTAGAGGATCTTTGGATAAATCAGCCCCTTCGGTTTTTTTGTATTCAGAAACCAGATAATCCATTATTCTTTTATCAATATCATCTCCTCCAAGATGGGTATCTCCTCCAGTTGATTTTACTTCAACAACATCATCTCCTATTTCAAGAACGCTAACGTCAAAAGTTCCACCACCAAAATCATAAACACAAATTTTTTCGTTTTTTCCCTTATTAAGTCCATAAGCCAACGCAGCTGCGGTTGGTTCGTTAATAATACGCCTAACTTTAAGTCCGGCGATTTCTCCGGCATTCTTTGTCGCTTGACGTTGAGAGTCGTCAAAATAAGCAGGAACAGTAATAACCGCTTCTTCTATTTTCTCGCCGATTTTTATTTCGGCATCGGCTTTAAGTTTTGCCAAAACCATTGCTGATATTTCTTCGGGTTTATACCATTTATCTCCCATTTTAACTTCCACTCCTCCAGATGAGGACTTTTTTGCTTCAAATGAAAACCACTTCAAATCATTTTGAACTTCAGCATCATCAAATTTTCGTCCAATTAATCTTTTAATGGAAGCGATGGTGTTTTTAGGATTAACAACTGCTTGACGTTTGGCAAGCATTCCAACCAAACGCTCGCTAGCTTTACTAATTGCAACTACTGATGGGGTTGTTCTGTTTCCTTCGGCGTTTTCAAGAACGCGCGGTTCTCCCCCTTCAACCACCGCCATTGCTGAATTGGTTGTTCCCAAATCAATACCTAATATTTTTGACATAATTTAAAATTTATAATTTTTAATAAAAACTAAAACTATTTGGAAATTCAATAACTTTCTATTTAGCCACTTTCACTCTGGCTGCTCGAACAAGTTTACCGCTAAGCATATATCCTTTTTCAACCTCATCCACAACGGTTCCTGAAGGCTTATCAGACTCAATAGTCGCTATGGCATCATGAACACTTGGATCAAATTGCTGTCCGACTGATACAGATATTCTTTCTAATCCATATTTTTTCAAAACATCTTCCAATTGAGTTCTAATGAGATAAAGTCCTTTGCTAATTTTTTCATCTTGAACTAATGCCTGAGTGGCTAAATCAAAGCTATCTAAAACTATTATGATTTCTTTTATAATAGTTTCGTTGGCAAATTTAAGAATCTGCTCAAAACGTTTAGCTTCATCCTTCTTGTAATTAATCAGGTCGGCTTTGGCTCTCTTCCAACCATCTAAATATTCGTCTCTTTCTTTTTTTATTTTGTCCTCAGTTTCTTCAACTAAATCACTGGTTGAATTGTTTTGATCTGATGGCTGATTATTATCCTTTTTTTCTGTTTCGCTCATATTATTTTTGATAATTTTAATAATTTTTATTTAAAAATTGAATTGAAAACATAATATATTTAAATCAAAATATATCCCCCAACTCCCCTTTGTCAAGTATCTCACGATCGTGAGATACTGATAATAAACCATTTTTGTATATATTATACGTTTATTTCATCTGCAGAACTTGAAAATTTATTTTACTTATCTATTCCATATAACTTACATTAATTTTTTCAACGATCCCATCTTGGTAATGGCAAATATTTCCACATAATCCCCCATTTTCATATCTCTTAAATCTTCCAAAAATTTATCGGGAACTCCTTGTTTTCCCATCCAAACACTTTTATGAATCATATTGCAATTTAGATTGTTAAGAGCATATCGCAACCAATCTCTTTTAGCACGCTCTTTTTCGGGGATATCAAAGGTTATTATAGTAGCAACATGGTTGGAATCTTGGGAACTGTCTTTTTTTTCATACTTGGACGTTGGAAACGAAAGGCTCTTTGAAGACTTTATTCCTTTCAGTCTCTCCTTGCCTCTTGGGGTTATTTCCACAAAAATCTTTTTTTCAACAATTTCTCTCCTAACCAATCCATCTTGTTCAAGATATCTGACAAACGTATAAAATCTTCTGGTTTGTCTATAACCCTCTTCTTTTTCGGCTCTATCGTTTTCTCTCAT
>Ga0116178_10002027_pt1 | contig 16313 bp, 20 predicted proteins | sample AD_STIC12_MetaG_FD_89880 | JGI IMG/M metagenome (GOLD analysis project Ga0116178, IMG submission 89880) | Active sludge microbial communities of municipal wastewater-treating anaerobic digesters from USA - AD_STIC12_MetaG | ecosystem: Engineered > Bioreactor > Anaerobic > Digestate | place: USA... | reverse complement strand
CGCATGGCCGTCGGTCTTGGCGCGGAAGTCACCATCGTTGATCGTTCCATCCCACGCTTGCGCGAACTGGACGAATTGTTTCAGGGCCGCGTACGCACACGTTATTCAACGCTCGAAACAATTGACCATGAAATCAGCATTGCTGACGCCGTCATCGGCGCAGTTTTGATCCCCGGCGCCAGCGCGCCGAAGCTTGTGACTCGTGCCATGTTGAAACATATGAAGCCGGGCTCGGTCCTCGTAGACGTCGCCATCGACCAGGGCGGGTGCTTTGAAACGTCGAAGCCCACCACGCATGCAGAGCCTACTTATGTGGTCGACGGAATCATCCATTATTGCGTCGCCAACATGCCCGGCGCGGTACCGCAAACCAGCGCTGCAGCCCTGAATAACGCCACTTTGCCTTATGGTCTCGCGTTAGCCGAAAAAGGTGTCGGCGCTCTGCATGCCTTGTCGGATACGGGACGCGGCCTGCTTGCTGGACTCAATGTCCACAAGGGCAAGGTGACCAGCAAAGCCGTCGCGGACAGCCTTAATCTGGAATTTGTCGCACCGGAAACTGCGCTCGCCGCGTGACTCCCGCGCGCCTTGGTGCTAACCGGCGCGGCATGGGCAAAGAGGGGCGGATTACAGCGCATCAGATCGCAGCGATGCTGGGGGTTTCGCAACCCACAGTGTCGCGTGCGCTGCGTGGCGACAAAAAAGTCAACGAAGACACCCGGGCGCGGATCGTCGCGCTGGCGAATGAGCTTAACTACTCGGTCGACCACAATGCCCTACGTTTGCGCACGCAACAGACCTTTTCGATCGCCCTCGTCATCCTTTGCCGGAGGGGAGAAAATAAGGCGAACATCAACCCTTTCTACCTCTCGCTGCTTGGCTGCATTGCTGCGTCCGCATCTGAACGAGGCTATAATCTGATCGTTTCTTTCCAGGATTCTCCTGCCAATTTCTTTGCCAATTATACCGGCAGCCGCCAGTCCGATGGCCTGATCGTTATCGGCAGCGGGCAAAATGTCGAAGGCTGGCAGTTTTTCGGGGAGTATGCCCGACACAATACGCCTATGATCTGCTGGGGTGCGAGCAAGGAAGACCTGGTTTCGATCAAAAGTGACAATGCCATGGGTACGAGGCTCGCCATGGACCATCTGCGCACAAAAGGATGCCGCAACATTGCCTATATCGGCCCGATGAATAGTGAGCAGCCCCAATTTCAGGACCGCATCAATACCTATATGGCGGTGACACAGGAGCTTGGCCTGCCCGTCATCTGCCCTACTTTGCCCGAAAACGCGGTGCGCGAGGACCAGGGTTACGCCGCGGTCAAGGCTCTGTTGCGGGACAAGACAAACTTCGACGGTCTGTTTTGCGCCAATGATTTCATTGCACTAGGTGCACTCCGCGCGCTGGATGAAGCCGGTATTGCTGTAGGCAAGGACGTCCACGTGATTGGCTTTGACGGTATCGCCACAGGCGCATACGCCCAGCCGCCTCTAACAACCATCGAGCAGGATTATTACAAAGCCGGCGAAATGCTGGTGGAAGCGCTTATTGCGCTACTGAAAGGGAAAACGCCGGATACAACTCCAGTGCCGGTGCGCCTACTATTGCGCGAAAGTGCCTGATAAGAGCAGTTAGACAGCACTGGTAACGCCAACTGCGGAAGTCAGACGTGCCCGCTTAAAGAACTGGTGCCAAAACTCAATTAGAACCAGCGCACGGAAAGCCGCGCAAATTTACACTCTGCTGCCTGCAACCACTTGGCAGCCTGTCGACGTAATAGGCAGAGCAAAATGCGTAACATAAGTGTCGTCCCGCTAAGGAAGCGGCCCGATAGCGAAACGGCACTTGCCTGTCAGTGCCTCAAGTGGGAAAGGGGCTGCTATCAACGCATTTTCTTTTTGGAACGCACCTCAACCATGTCTTCGCATAAAAGCCATCGCCGCCGTGGCGCAGCACCAGTCAGTGGTAATCCCAAATTCTATGGCCGTCACGCCGTCTATGCTGCGCTCGACAATCCCGACCGGCGGTTGATCAAACTGTGGGGTACGCGGGAAGAGTTGGGAAAAATCGTGATTCCCGAAGGATTAGCAGTGCAATTTGCCGATGCCGCAGACTTGGCCCGTTATGTGCCAAAGGACGCCCCACATCAGGGTCTTGTGCTAGAAGTAGCGCCCATGGAAGATGTCTGGCTGACCGATGCGCTAGCGGTGGACGACGACGACACGCGGCCGCTGCTCATATTGGACCAGGTAACCGATCCACACAATGTCGGTGCCATTTTCCGCACAGCGGCAGCGTTTAATGCTGTTGCCGTCATCACGCAGGACCGCCACGCCCCGCCCGAATCGGGAGCCTTGGCGAAGGCAGCGTCTGGAGCACTCGAGGTGACGCCATGGGTCCGCGTCGTAAACCTGGCGCGCGCGCTAGAGGAAATTGCCGAGGCAGGTTATTGGCGGATAGGCCTGTCGGGCCACGCTACCGCGACGCTCGAACAGGCGCTGACTCCGGGGCGCAATGCTCTAGTACTGGGCGCCGAAGGTGACGGAATGCGGCATAACATCGAGGAGCATTGCGACCAATTGGCAAAGCTGCCAATCAGCGAGCAGATGGAGTCGCTCAACGTTTCCAATGCCGCCGCCATTGCTCTTTATGCGGCGACGGTGCGCAGGGGCTGAATGCGAAGGGGAATCGCAATGCAAATAAGTCTGGTCACAACATGGGCAAAGGTGGCGGTGGCCACAGTCGCTTGTTTTTCACTCAGCGGGTGCCTGATCCTGCCCGGAGAATTTGTGTCGGCAATGACGGTGCGCAAAAATGGCGATTTCAATTTTACCTATAAAGGGCAAATCCAGCTAGTGGGCCTTGCCAATCTGTTGAACAATGACTTTTTGGGCAAAGAAGGCACAGCGGAGTTCAAGGCTGTCTGCTGGAACGAAACAATCGAACCTGCTGCCGACAATAGCGAAACGATGGAGATCGACCTGAAGCGCGACGATGTTGCTGCGGTCAGTGGTCCGGTGTTCGGGATTGTGCCTGCGTCGAACTGGCGGGCGAATGTGCTGGCATTTCAGGACGAGCAGAAAGCGCAAGAAGAAGATGCGAATGTCGCCGCCGAAGCCGCGGCGGCAGCCGCAGCAGATGCAGCTTCTGCCGCAGCAGATGCCGCCGCTGCCACGGCGGATGCCGCAGCGGATTCGTGGGAAAGCAACGAACGTGAATGCACCCCAGCCGAAATAAAACAGCAAAAGGCCGACTGGGACGTCGAACAAGCCGAAAAGAAAAAGCGTGAAGAACAAGGCCGTAAGATGGCCGAAATGATGCTTGGCGGAATTGACCCGGAGAATCCCGAAACCATCAAACGCTTTACGCGCGAAGTCGAACGGCTGGCCGCGTGGAACAAGGTGGAGCATTTGGGCAATGGTGTCTTCATGATTGATTACAGCACCAGTGGCAAACTTGCGGACGACTTCGCCTTTCCGGTAATACCGCGATATTCGCTAGGCGAACCGATGATCCATATAACCCGTTGGGACAATGGTCGCCTGCGCGTCGAAGCGCCGGCCTTCCGCACCGACCCCGAAATGTCGCTCAGTTCGCTGATCGGCATGGGCAGCATGGCGGCAGGTTTCATGGGCAAAGGCGGCGCTGACAAGATGCCGGCCGAACCCATTGCGATAAAGGGCACTTTTACCCTTACCACCGATGCGCGCATCCTCGCCAATAACAGCGAAGATGGACCAGAGGAGGCTGATGGCCTCCAGACCTTGCGCTGGGATGTTGGCCCTGCCCTCTACGGCGCGCCGATGGCATTGCTGAAACTGGTCGGCTGATGGGCATTTCGGCTGAAGGGTTAAAGAACGCGTTGGATTCGCTGGCTCAGATTGAGCCACGCTTTGCCGATGCGCTTACCGCCACGGGCTATCCGGAAGCACGGATTCGCGAGCCGGGATATGCAACCTTGTTGCGTACCATTGTAGGCCAGCAAGTAAGCGTCGCGGCAGCCGCCTCGGTATGGAACAAGCTGGAGGCGTTGCTCGGCGAAGGCTGCGCTGCGCACAAGCTCATTGAGCAAGATTTTGACGCGTTGCGCTCCTGCGGCCTCAGCCGTCAGAAACAGGGATATGCCCGTTCGCTGGCCGAACTGGTCGTAACAGGTGAACTCCCTCTCGACGCCCTGCCCTCAGATGATGAGGAAGCCATCGCTTACCTCACAAAGGTCAAAGGCATTGGACGCTGGTCAGCGGAGATATATCTTTTGTTCGCGGAAGGCCGGACCGACATATGGCCTGCGGGCGATCTTGCCGTGCAGGAAGGCGTCGGACGCTTATTGAAGCTGGATTCCCGCCCATCCGAAAAGGAAATTCGCGAGATCGCAGAAAAATGGCGCCCGCATCGGGGAGCCGCGGCCATCTTCACATGGCACATTTATGCCAAGGGCTTTCAGGCGATCTAAAGCTTCAGCCCAGGATTAAGCTTCATCATTTCCAGGATAAAGCTTTTCGGCTTTTTGAAGAACTTGCTCTTCCGGTTCACGTTCAAGCCAAGCAATGCCGCCGCCTCCATCGCGAAATGGACGCAATTACGGCTGTTCAAGCTATAGCTTTTACCCGGCATACTCCGCCATTTCTCCACCAGCGCCATAAACTTTGCATATTCCGCATCCGACAAGCGCAGTGAAAAATGCGGGTTGCTGCTGGCGATATATTTGTCCCCCTTTGTTTCGATCATGCCCTTTACCGACCCCATCAGGATCGCAGGCGAAACGCTGACAGCCGTGAAGCCATAATTGGTGTCGACCTGCTCTCCGGTCGAATCAACTTTGCCCTTCAGCTTCACAAAAGCGTGCGGGAAGTGATCCCCAAAGTCATGGCTGTAGAAAGTTGCAACAACCTCCGCCTTGGCCGCAACGGGGACCAGACTGACAAAGAGGAGGAAAAGCACGGGGAAAATGCGAAACATATCTACTCCTTAGGAGCGCCGGATTTATCCAGCCTTTATGACGACGGCAAGAAACAGTTGACGCGAACGTCAAATTGATGTCGCTGACAAGAGTGTAAACGGGAGAGAGAGTCGCCGATATGGCTGAACAACAGAAAAGCATGTTTGTCACCGGAGCTGCATCCGGCCTGGGCCGTGAAGTTGCCCGCTATTTTGCCAATGTCGGATGGTTTATCGGCCTCGCCGACGTTGACATGGCAGGGCTTGCCGAAACTGCGAAGATGCTACCCCCCGGCATGAGTTCGACGCACAAGTTGGACGTGACCGATCGGGCGCAGTGGACCAAAGCAGTTGCTGAGTTCGCGAAGCATACTGGCGGGCATATGACGGTGCTGTTCAACAACGCTGGAATCGGTACAGGTGGACCTATCCAGGACATGACCGATGAAGAAATTGACAAGATGATTGCGGTCAATTTGACCGGTGTGATTAGCGGCACACGCGCCTGCTTCGATCTTCTGAAGAACACACCGGACGCATGCGTCCTCTACACCAGTTCTGCAGCCGGCATTTACGGCTCGGCCGGGTTGAGCGTCTACAGTGCCACCAAATTCGCGGTGCGTGGTCTTGCCGAAGCGCATGACATTGAATGGCGGCACCTTGGAATCAAATCCCGCAGCCTGATGCCCGGTTTTATCGACACCAATATCATCAGCGCAGTCGACCCCGGCAGCAATATGTCCGGTAAGGACAAGCTCCAGTCCGCGGGCGTTGAAGTCAGTCCGGTGTCAATTATCGGCCCTGCGGCATGGGAAGCTATTCATGGCGCTAATGTTCACACCACAGTGAATAAAATGGCCAAGCAGCTCGCATTTTCCGCGCGCTGGTTCCCGAACCGGCTTCGCAAGTCATTGGGGTTGATGGAAGGTTTGGGCGACGTGGTTGGGACCAAGCCCTAGACCGCGATCGCGTCAATCGCTTGTGCCAACGCAACATCGCGGTCGGACATCCCCCCGGCATCATGTGTGGTCAGCAGGATATCGACCCGGTTGTAAACGTTGAACCATTCCGGATGGTGGTCGGCCTTTTCGGCCAAGATGGCGACGCGCGTCATGAAACCGAAGGCTTCGGCAAAATCCGAAAAACGCAAACTGCGCCGGATGCCCAAGGCTTCGGGATCATAGCTCCAGTGCGGCAATTGGCTCAAGGCCAATGCGCGTGCGGCGTCGTCCAACTTTAAAATGGCCATGTTTGATCCCGATTTTGCAATTCCTGATTTTCATGCCTATGTCGCAGCATGACATCCCGTCAAGCCTATGCCCCTTCGCTTCATCTGGAAAAAGTCGCCGTTGTCCGTGGAAACCGACTGGTGCTCAGCAATGTGAACTTGGACGTATCGGCGGGAGAGTTAGTTTGGGTACGGGGGGCAAATGGATGTGGAAAATCAACTCTGCTGCGCGTTATGGCGGGACTGCTCGACGCATATTCAGGAAAAGTGAGCGCTGAGGGCAAGCTGGCACTGGCAGATGAGAATCTTGCCCTAGACCCTAATTTAACCGTTGGCGCAGCGCTGCACTTCTGGGCGCACATGGATGGCGCATCGCTATCGGATCGTGATGCTGCGTTAGCCGCGATGGATTTGCTCACTCTTTCCGAAGTCCCGGTCCGCTACCTTTCAACAGGCCAGCGCAAGCGAGCATCAATTGCCCGCGTTCTGGCCTCAGGGTGCGCGATCTGGTTACTCGACGAGCCCTATAATGGATTGGACAGCGCCAGTTGCGCTCATCTGGATAAGGCTATTCTATCCCACATCGCTGCCGGTGGGATTGTAATGCTGGCCGCGCACCAGTCGCCGTCAATCAATGTCAGCGAAAGCCTCGTCCTAGACTCAACGGGACGCAATTTATGAAAAGCTTCGTCTTGTTGGTCATGCGCGAAATCCGCTTGGCCTGGACCGGTGGCGGCCTTTGGTTGCCAGTGATTTTCTACCTCGCCGTTGCGACGCTTTACCCCTTTGTCACAGGCCCTGACAAAATGCTGCTGGCGCGAACTGGCGGCGGCATATTGTGGATTGCGGCATTGCTATCGACATTACTACCCATTGAGCGGCTTATACTACCGGACCGTCAGGCAGGTGTGCTGGACCAACTGGCAATTCGCGGCTGGTCGGATGAGTTGGTTGCGGCGGTCAAAATCGCAGGGCAATTGATTGCCTTTGCCATGCCGCTACTGCTGGCGTCCATTATCGCATCAGCCCTGATTGGCTTGCCCGAAGCGAAGTTGCTGACGCTGTTGCTCGGCCTTGCTGTTGCTTTACCTGCTCTAGCTGGCTTGTCGGTCACCATCTCCGCGCTGACCGCTGGTTTGAATGGCGCGAGTGCCTTGGGTGGCCTTTTGCTCATTCCGCTAGCCATTCCCATCCTTATTTTTGGCGCAGGCACCCTATCTGATAATCCTGGCAACGCCATGCAACTGCTCGCTGCCACTTCGCTCGCTATTGCGGCACTGTCGCCCTTTGCGGCTGGCGCCGCGCTTCGCGCCGGGCGGGTTTAACCGCCGCCGTCTTTCGGCGCCATTTTTTGCGCATAGCCGTTCGCAACCATGGCTTCGACCATGTCAAACAGTTGCTCGGGATTCTGGGCCCGCAAGACCGGAATATTGGCTTCCATGCCCTCTGCGATCACAATCTCGCGCTTGCCTTCGGCCACGGCTGTCCAGATAATCTGCGCGACCTCATTTGGATCAATACCATTATCGATTGCCGCATCGCTCGCCCCGCGCACGGATCCGTCCGCATTCAAAGCATTGCGTGAAACATTAGTCCGCACGGAGCCCGGGGCGACAACGAGGACTTTGACACCCTGCCCTGCAATTTCGCTACGTAATGCGTCACTATATCCGACAAGCCCGTGCTTCGCGGCGCAATAGGCCGTGCGCAGCGGCACACCTGCTTTGCCGGCGACACTAGAGATCATGATTAACTGGCCGTCGCCATTCCCGAGCAAATGGGGCAACAATGCCTGAGTCAGCGCGATCGGTGCCATCAGGTCGACAGATACTATCCGTTCATAGACCGAGAAATCCGTATCGATTGCCAAGGAACGCTGGGAAATCCCCGCATTGTTGACTAAAATGTCGACCTTGCCTGTAAACGCCACTGCCTGTGCAGCCATGGACGCGAGTGCCGCAAAACCTTCGGTGTCGAAGGGCAATATGTGGCAACGTTCAGGCGCTTGTGTTTCTTTCGCGACCCGTTCCAATTCGGAAACGCGGCGACCGGATAATATGGCGGATCCACCGCCCGCTACAAAAGCTTTCACCAAGGCCTCTCCGATTCCAGACGAAGCACCCGTAATCCATGCCGTTTTTCCACTTTGATCAGCCATATTCTCCGCTCCTTGCTCTTTGCCCCGAGATGGCAGTTGCTTGTCCCCTGTCAAGGAAAACTCGCTTGCACTTTCCTGCGCCGCGCACCACATACACGCCATGCTGATAGAAACCGAACTGACCCCGAACCCTGCGACCATCAAATTCCTTCCGGGACGCATTGTCATGGAAAATGGCACGCGCGATTTTGCAGATCCCGAAGAGGCTGCCGCGTCTCCCTTGGCCGAGGCACTTTTTAATCTGGGCGATGTCACCGGCGTATTTTTCGGGCGCGAGTTTATTTCGGTAACCGCAGCTCCCGGAACAGAATGGGCATCGCTGAAACCCGATGTGCTCGGCATATTGCTCGATCATTTTAGCGCCAATATGCCGCTCTTCCATGCGCCCGCTGCTGGATTTTCCGTCCCATCGGCCGACGCGGATTATCCGCTGGACGACCCTGCCGATGAAGATATCGTTATCCAGATCAAGGAATTGATTGAAACGCGCGTGCGCCCGGCTGTCGCCAATGACGGCGGTGACATTGTGTATCGCGGCTTTCAGAAGGGCGTTGTGTTCCTACAAATGCAGGGCGCCTGTTCGGGTTGCCCGTCATCGTCTGCAACGCTGAAGAACGGCATCGAGCAACTATTGAAACATTATGTTCCCGAAGTGACCGAAGTGCGCGCGGCTTAAACGGTACGTATCCAGAAAGTTATCCCGACCATGACCACCCCCTTATCCGACACGGCATTAGATCAACTGTTCCGCACGGCGCGCACCTATAATGGTTATCTCGACAAGCCGGTTAGCGAAGCGCAATTGCACGCCATTTGGGAACTTATGAAATATGGCCCGACCTCGGCAAACTGCCTTCCCGCCCGCATCATCTGGTGCGTGAGCACGGAAGCGAAAGAGAAACTGGCCGCGCTGAGCATGCCTGCAAATGGCGAGAAGATTTTGAAAGCGCCGGTCACTGCGATCATTGGCATGGATATGGAATTTTACGAGCAGCTTCCCGAGCTGTTCCCGCATACCGATGCGCGAAGCTGGTTCGTCGGAAACGCCGAGTTGATCGAGAAGACCGCTTTTCGGAATTCCAGCCTACAAGGCGGATATTTCATTCTCGCCGCACGCGCACTCGGTCTGGATACGGGAGCAATGTCTGGCTTCAATAATCAAGCGGTGGACGAAGCCTTCTTCGCCGGGACCAATATCAAATCGAACTTCATTTCCACTTTAGGCTATGGCGATCCCGCCAGCATTTTTGAACGTAGCCCACGTCCCGGATTTGAACGTTTTAACACTATCGTGTGACAACCTAATTGGTTTGCGTGCGGACATTGGTGATCGACACGGCAACGAAAGCCTGTTCCGTTGCCCTATTTGAAGGCGAAACGCTGAGCGCATCGCGTTTCGAAGTCATAGGCAGAGGTCATGCCGAGCGTTTGTTGCCCCTAATAGCCCAGTTGCCAGAAAAAGGCAGGGCAGACCGGATCTTTGTAAATGTTGGCCCCGGCAGTTTCACGGGCATCCGGATCGGCGTTGCAGCCGCAAAAGCACTAGGCCTAGCATGGAGCATTCCCGTTCACGGCTATGGTTGCCTTGCGCTCGTTGCAGCAATGGCGCGCGACGAAGCTCCGAATACGCTGCATCTCGACGTATTGATGACGGGCGGGCATGGCGAATATTTCTTTGGGACTTTTGACGAGGCGAATGAGCCTTTGGGCGAAGTCAAATCGATCAAACCTGGACAAATTGAAGCCTATTCCCACGCGAGCGTCATTGCGGGTGACGTACAAGTTAGCGGCACCGCGCGAAACTGGGTGGATATCTTACCTGATGCGCAAAAATGGCATTTGCTGCGCGACGCCACACCGCTAAAACCAAGCCCTGTTTATGGGCGACCGCCCGATGCAAAGCCAGCATTGGTCGCGACATGATCATCGTCAATGAAGGCGAAGCTGCCCACATTGCTTCAATCATGCCTATTATGGAAAATGCATTTGACCCTGCATTTGGCGAGGCTTGGACCTCGGCCCAATGTCTTTCTGCACTCGCGATGCCCGATTGCCGCCTGTTGATTGCGCGGGATGAACAGATGGTTTGCGGCTTTTCTATTAGCCGCTGGGTATTGGACACTGAAGAATTACTTATGATTGGGGTAGCAAAAGAACGGCAACGACAAAAAGTGGGCACTATTTTACTTCAACAAACTATCAAATTGGCCAGTGACGAAAACAGAACTCATCTCTTTCTAGAGTGCAGAGATGGTAATCGTGCAGTCGAATTTTATAGCAACATCGGTTTCAAACCGATCGGGCGGCGCAAAAACTACTATAAAAGCCCCGATGGTGTCCGCCCCGATGCAATCACCATGGCTTACGCACTATAAGTTTCGAAGCTTTTGGTCCCATTGTTGACTCGTCTTAACATCACCGATACGTGATTTTACGCTAGGAAAACAAAAATAGGGTCCAGGAGGCTAATATGTCCCAAGAAAGCAATGATGCGGCAGAATTGCTCAACACATTAACTGCCGATATAGTTGCAGCGCATGTCAGTAATAATAGTGTTGCTGTGTCAGATGTTCCGACTTTAATCGGAAATGTACATGCAGCACTCGCGGGTTTGTCGAACGAGGTAGCAGCACCTGAAGTCGTGCTTGAGCCAGCGGTGCCTGTACGGACTTCGATTAAAAGAGATTATATAATCTGTCTCGAAGACGGCAAAAAACTGAAGATGCTCAAGCGGCATTTGATGACACATTATGGTATGACGCCAGATGACTATCGCGCGAAATGGGGCCTTGCAGCCGATTATCCGATGGTAGCACCGGCTTATGCGGAGCAACGCCGCGTATTAGCGAAGGCCATTGGGTTAGGTCGCGCCCCCGGTTCGGGTCGCAAGAAAAAAGTGAAGTAAATCCACTTCTGAGGGGCCTTTGGCCATTAGATGAATGTGTTGGAGACAGGCCGGGGTTAAATCCGGCCTTTTTCTTTGACGAATCATACGCTGGCACTAAACATCCGCACCAATGGACACTAAAATCGACATCGAAGCGCTCTGTCAGGAACGCGGGTTACGTATAACCGACCAGCGGCGCGTTATCGCGCGCGTAATTTCCGATGCCACAGACCACCCGGATGTTGAGGAACTTTACCGCCGTTCATCCGCGATTGACCCGAAAATCTCGATTGCAACTGTGTACCGCACCGTTCGCCTTTTCGAAGAAGCGGGAATCTTGGACCGTCACGACTTTGGCGACGGGCGTGCCCGCTACGAAGCGTCACCTGAGGCGCACCACGACCATTTGATAGATGTTGAAACGGGCCGTGTTGTCGAATTCGTTGATCCCGAGCTGGAAGCACTACAAAAAATTATCGCTGAACGTCTTGGTTATCGTTTAGTCGACCATCGCATGGAGCTGTACGGCGTTGCCATCGACCGCAAGGATTGAACGGCGCAATCCGGCCGCTTTCCTAGCCGGGCAATTCATGTTTTTGCTCCGGCTTTTGGTGATGGCGTTTAGTCTGATCGCTGGTCTTGTACTTCACAATATTTGGCGCCTTTTAAAGCTGAATTCGCCATGGCCCCGCCTGTTCCTGCTATCGATTAGCTGGACCAGTGGCATCGCCACGGCCACAAAAGGGGTACGGATCCGCCGAAACGTCTTCTACGCGGCGAACCACCATAGCTGGATCGATATTCCAGTAATGTCTGGCGTCACCGGGTGCACTTTTGTTGCAAATGACGGGATTGAAGGCTGGCCACTGATTGGCTGGCTTTGCAAAATCAATAATACGATATTTGTCAGTCGCGAGAACAAATTGAGTGTTGGAAATCAGGTGGATGAATTGCGGGATGCAATGACTGGTGACCAGCCCGTCACTATATTTCCCGAAGGCACCACGCATGATGGCTCCGGGCTATTGCCCTTCAAGCCTTCGCTCTTCGCCGCGCTGGTTCCCCCTCCTCCCGGCATGTTGGTGCAGCCTGTCTTTCTGAGCTATGGTCGGCATACCCATCGGATTGCCTGGGTTGGCGATGAAAAGGTGACGGACAATTTCTGGCGCCTCCTTTCCTATTTGAAGCCGATCACGGCCACCTTGCACTTTCTGGAACCCTTTGACCCAGCACATTATCCTGACCGCAAAGCCATTTCAGCCGAAGTGCGTGCTCGCATCGGTTCGGCGATGGAGGGTGGCGGCCAGAGCATGCCCTATGTATAGGCGCTCCGCATGAGTACCAAATCGCCTAAAACCTATTCGATCAAAAACTACGGCTGCCAGATGAACGTCTATGATGGCGAACGCATGGCCGAGTTGTTTGATGCCCAAGGCATGATTGCTGCCGACGACAAAAATGACGCTGACATCGTCGTTCTGAATACGTGCCACATCCGTGAAAAGGCAGCGGAGAAAGTCTACTCAGAAATAGGTCGCCTCGGAAAAACGAGCCGCGCCGAAGGTGGACCGATGATTGCCGTTGCTGGATGTGTTGCGCAAGCCGAAGGCAGCGAAATCAGCCGTCGCGCACCCACTGTCGATATCGTTGTAGGACCGCAAGCCTATCACAATCTGCCTCAGATGATCGCCGATGTGACCCAGGGCAAGCGCGCAGTCGACCTGGACCTGCCGGGTCTCGACAAATTTTCGCAATTACCTCCCAAGCGCAAGACAGGCGCTTCGGCATTCCTGACGGTGCAGGAAGGCTGCGATAAATTCTGCACCTATTGTGTCGTGCCTTACACGAGGGGAGCGGAGGTTTCACGCAGTTGGAGCGCCTTGTTGGATGAAGCCAAGGCGTTGGTGGACAGCGGTGCGAAGGAAATCACATTGCTTGGCCAGAATGTAAATGCCTGGTCGGGCGAGGATGACAAAGGACAGATGCAAGGACTCGACGGCCTGATCCGTGCACTCGACCGGATCGACGGCGTACGCCGCATACGCTATATGACCAGCCACCCCAACGACATGACCGACGGGTTGATTGCTGCGCATGGCGATGTCGAAAAACTGATGCCGTTCCTTCACCTACCGGTGCAAGCAGGGTCAGATCGCATTTTGAAAGCCATGAACCGCAGCCATAGCCGCGACAGTTATTTGCGCATTTTGGACCGTGTCCGGACAGTGCGTCCCGATGTCGCCCTGTCGGGCGACTTTATCGTCGGATTTCCGGGCGAGAGCGATGCCGACTTCGAAGATACAATGAGCCTTGTTCGCGCCGTCGGTTATGCACAGGCATTCTCGTTCAAATACAGCCCCCGCCCCGGGACGCCTGCCGCCGATATGGCGGACCAGAACCCGACATCCGTTATGGATGATCGGCTTCAACAGTTGCAGGCGCAATTGATGGCAGACCAGACCGCGTTTAACACACAGACCGAGGGTAAAATCTGCGAAGTCTTGCTGGAGCGCCCCGGGAAATTGCCCGGGCAGTTAATCGGCAAATCCCCATGGCTGCAATCCGTGCATGTTCTTGCGCCGGGGCTAACTATCGGTGATATTGTCACCGTTACGATGAGTGAGTCTGGACCACTAAGTTTGAAAGGCGATCCGATAATGAGAGCAGCAGCCTGAATGGCAAAAAGGGCGCAAGCGCAAGCCGGAGATATGTCGCGGCTCGAAATGAGCTTTGACAAACCCCATCTGATCAATGCTGTTTTCGGGGAATTCGACCGAAACCTGGTCACCATAGAAAACCGTCTCGGCGTCTATATCTCTGCACGCGGTAATCGCGTGCAGATCGAAGGCGAAGCCGGAGCAACCGCAAGGACGCGGGATATACTGAACGATATCTACTCGCGTGTTCTGCGTGGAGAGAATATCGACGCTGAAGCTGTTCAATCCATTATCGCCATGACGGCTGAACCGACATTGGAAGGCATCGTCCGCAAGGAAGTATCCGATGCGCCGGGCATCATGATCCGCACCCGCAAAAAGACGCTGGTGCCCCGCTCAGCAACGCAAATACCCTATATGGAAGCGCTCGCGCGCGACGAGATTATCTTCGCACTTGGGCCGGCAGGCACCGGCAAGACCTATCTTGCTGTAGCGCAGGCTGTCGCGATGTTGATCACGGGCGCGGTTCAACGCCTGATCTTATCACGGCCCGCAGTGGAGGCCGGTGAGCGACTAGGCTTTCTGCCGGGCGACATGAAAGAGAAGGTCGACCCCTATCTGAGGCCCATTTACGATGCGCTTTATGATTGCCTGCCTGCCGAACAGGTCGAACGGCGCATAGCGTCAGGTGAAATCGAAATCGCACCCATTGCTTTCATGCGCGGTCGGACGCTTGCCGACAGCTTCATCATCCTGGACGAAGCCCAGAATACGACAGCCGCCCAAATGAAGATGTTCCTGACCCGTTTTGGCATGAACAGCCGTATGGTAATCTGCGGCGATCCCCATCAGGTCGATATTCCCGGTGGCGAGCGCATGTCCGGCCTGAACGATGCCGTCCAGCGTCTTGAAGGCGTCGAAGGCATCCAGACCATCCGGTTCAACAGCAGCGACGTCGTGCGACATCCCCTCGTCGGGCGAATTGTCGATGCCTATGAGGGCGGGAATGATTGATGTCGATCTGACGATCGGACTGGAATGGGGCAATAGCGATTTCGGGCAGGTTGAAGTTGAGAAAGCGGTAGATGTAGCTGTCCGCTTTGCTGCCTTGCCCGAACTTGCGGACCCGGTTGTTCCGGTCAGCGTCAGTATTAAACTATCCGATAATGAAGAGGTGCACGCACTGAACCGTGAATGGCGGGAGAAGGACAAGCCGACTAACGTGCTCTCGTTCCCGATGCTCGACGATGACGAACTGGATGCTTTGATGGAGGGCACCTATGATGCGCCGGAGATCATGCTGGGCGATATCATTCTTGCGTTTGGAATTTGCAAGGCGGAGGCGGCAGAGAGGGGTATTCCGGTTGCGCATCATGCGACCCATCTCGTGATCCATGGTATGCTGCATCTGCTCGGCTACGACCATATCGAGGACGATGAGGCTGAAGCGATGGAAGCGCTGGAGGTAAAAGCGCTTGCATCGATGGGCCTTCACAATCCATATAGCGACTAATTCAGGGCAAAAAGAGGTACCGATTTTCCCCAATGCCAGAGGGTGACAGTTTTAGCGGTGTCAAAACCGCCAGCGACGACGATAGCGACGGACGAATATGGCAGCGGTTAAAGACGATGTTCTTCGGCCGCGACCACGAACCGACACTACGCGAGCAGCTTGAAGAAGCGATTGCCGAACATGAAGAAGACAGCGACGATCGCGGGGAGCCGGATAATGACGGTGACCTGACGGCCGTTGAGCGCACCATGCTGCGCAACTTACTGCATTTTTCAGAGCACCGCGTCGATGACGTGATGGTCACACGCAGCGATATCATTGCCATCGACGAAAGCGCGAGTTTCGCCGAATGCGTCGCCGCATTTGCAGAACATGGCCATAGTCGCCTGCCCGTTTACCGTGACAGTCTAGATAGCATTACGGGGATGATCCATATCAAGGATATATTTGCGGTTCTTGCCGAAGGCCGAGAAACTCCTGACAACCTCGAAGCGTTCATCCGTCAACCGCGCTTTGTTCCCCAGAATATGAGCGTTCTCGCGCTTCTTGATGAAATGCGCCGCACACGTACACATCTTGCCATCGTGCTCGATGAATATTCGGGCACCGAAGGTCTGGTGACGATCGAGGATCTCGTTGAAGAGATTGTCGGCGAAATTGAAGACGAGCATGACGACGAACCTGAAGAGATGCTCTTCCAAATCAGCCCCGGCATGTGGGAAGCAGATGCCCGCGTCGAACTCGACGACCTCGCCGAAGCTATTGATGCAAAGCTTGCTGAGGTCGACGAAGATGTCGACACCCTTGGCGGCCTTGCCTTTGTTATCGCGGGTCAGGTTCCGAATACAGGACAGATGCTGCTGCACGAAGCAAGCGGCTGGCGGCTGGAAATCATAGAGGCCGACGACAAACGAGTCTTCAAAATCCGG
>Ga0116178_10002021_pt1 | contig 16343 bp, 14 predicted proteins | sample AD_STIC12_MetaG_FD_89880 | JGI IMG/M metagenome (GOLD analysis project Ga0116178, IMG submission 89880) | Active sludge microbial communities of municipal wastewater-treating anaerobic digesters from USA - AD_STIC12_MetaG | ecosystem: Engineered > Bioreactor > Anaerobic > Digestate | place: USA... | reverse complement strand
TTTTGAAATGCCAAATATATAATGAGAGCTCTTGGCTATTACACGTTCTGAATCATACTCTCTTGATTATGAGGATTCATCGTGTGAGTTCTTTGTGTCCATTGATGTAGTGTTATAAGCGTCATAGGCGCAAATTTCAAGCACAGTGCATAGCACTTTTAGGAATGCAGCAAGCTGGTTGTCGATGAATCCATTTCAATTACCCTGCAGTATGTTCCTTGATTTATTACGAACAGGTGTTCTCAACATTCTTGATGGTAATATAAGTTGATGGGTTGTTCATTGGTCTGATCGTGCAATGAGTTGATAGAGAAACCATAACAGCAGAATGATGTAAAATAAGAGATCAATCACGCCTATTGACGTGAGGGGTGTATCATAACCGAAATATGCCACAACGAACGAGGCAGCCGAAGCCAGCAACAGGATGAACGGGGCTGCAAAAAAACGCAATGCCAGCAGCCCTCGGACGTGCATGAACAGCATGTAGGCTAGAAGCGCGCAGAGGATGGCGAGACTCGCATTGTAGAGAAGTGGAGCGGAGAAGAAATGGTGCTCTGAATCGGTTTTTGATTCCGTTTGGACGGAATGTCCTTTGAATCGTTCGTTGACATTTATAAACTTGATGTTATCTATTCGTCCTTCTTCCATCAATTTACTCACTTCATTCGGGTCGACACCTTCAAATACATTATCCGCCTGGGATGAATAATTGGTTTTTTTACTCCCGCTGCTATTCGGATTGTTGTAATTCGAGCCTGAATATGAGTTGGTACTTTTTGAGAATGCCATTTGCCGCTCCAAAATAATACTTGAGATATTCTTGTTCAATTATATCTGAATGTATCCCTGGAAAATTACAATTCATATTTCCCTGAGCATGAACAGAATGTGAATAAATTCGTCCATGCGTGAAAAAACGCTTGCAATTGTCCTGTAACCCGATAAGCATGTACAAATATATACAAGTATATGATTAGATGCACATGGATCATATGCCGGTTAATCCCACCACATGGTATAAGCCTCTTCCCAGGATTTACTCAGATCCGGGATCTCCATTTTGAAAAGGTACCCATCCTTATCCAGGAAGAACAGGTAGTTTGGAACTCCTTCAATTACCAGCGGTCGCGACATGGTGATGTGTACCAGCTCGATGTTTGCCGATCCGTCGCCGTTCATGATGCCCCCGGTATGGACGATACGGCCATCACCCAGGGGATACGGATTGGCTCCGCTTCCCACCTGCACGATGGACGGGGACCCGCTTTCGAGATTGGTCGCCTTCCAGATCGTGTACGTGATGCCCCTGCCGATTACCTCGTACCCTTTTTCGAAGAAGATACTCTTTGAGTCCCTTGACCAGTTGAAATTGGTGATGAACAGCGGTTCCGCGTTCACGCATGTGTACGCTGCCGTCGCCAGGTTGTACAGGTAAATGTAATTCTTTGTGGCGATCCCATAACCGAACTTTTCGGTTGTAAGTATGAACGCCAGGTACTTGCCGTCAGGGGACGGTTTCGGGATGATCTTCTTGCCGATAGGGGTAAGGTTGACTTGCTGTCGATTGGTCCCATCCCGGTTGATAGAGCAGATATTCGTCTCATCGTCGAAATACAGGATGAGCCCATCGTGACTCCATGCGACGTTCCGGCCCTGCGCCGGCAGTTCCTGGTAGCCTGACGCGTCGGTGCCCATTGTGCACAGGAACGGGTGCCGCTCCCCGGGGGCGTCTATCCGCGAGATGGCGAGGCGCCCGTTGTCGGGCGAAATCGCAATAGATGTCGCTATGAAGGGATTACCACCGGGATCCTTCATGGTCGAAACGAGATTGACATACTCGGGATCGCCCGCGTTACAGGCGATCATGCCCGGCAGCAGTAGCAGTGATGCGAACAGTAGCTTTCTCATTATCATCTCCTTGTCAAATGCTGATTGTTGCGCCTGCGCGAAAATTGTTGAACTGGTGCAGCAGCTTCTGTTTCTCTCCGATATTGTAGTCGGTCTCGAATGTGCTGAAGAACCAGTCGGCGTATATGAGAACCGTATTCCCGACGTTGATGCCGACCCCGGCACCCAGCTGCCAGATGAACATGAGGCTGGCGAGCGACGACTTTGAGGTGGGGTAGGCCAGGCCGTCGTATATGGAAATCTTCCAGGTGAAAATTCCCGCGATGGAATCCTGGTAGTCCATTCCGGTACAGATACCCCAGAACTCGTCACGGCGATTTGCGTCGATGAAGAGGTAATCCCGGGTCTTGGGATCCTGCTTTATATAGATGTACCGCTGAGAGGGCTCGACGACATGGGTGATGTAAACGCCGCCGATTCGCCCTCTGAACCGCGTAAGGATCCCCTTGTCCCCCCGCATCGGCTGGACGCCGTCGATATATGCGACAAAGTCATTAATTGACAGCTGCGACTTCGAAGCGCTGTTATTGTAAATGCTGTTCTTGGAATTGAAGGACAGGCCAGCGCGCATGTTTTCACCGCGGTAGAAGTCGAATCCGAGGAAACCGCAGTATTCCTCGAAATCCTTGTATTGGTAGTTGGAATTCTGCTCTTCCGACTTGTCGGAGTTGAAGTTGCTGGTCACGTACTCGCCTACGGCGAACAGGCGCTTGTACTTGGAAAAAACTGTAAAAGTGTGCGCGTTGTAATGAAAGGTTTCGTGGATGTTGAGATCCTTGATGGTGTAGCTGATGTCACGGTACAGATACGTCGCGCTGATTGTTGCGTCCTTCGAGGGATTGAGCTCCATGCTGCTGTTAAGTGTTCCGCTGGCGGAGGCCATGGATACGACGCACAAACCGCCCGCGATAATCGATGCAAGGGATGTAAGTGTATTGCGAAGCCGGGTCGTTTTCATGTCAACTGCTCCTTTCTGTAGGATCAGTTGATTAGACGAAAACGGTGGATGATTTTTATGAAATTATGGTAAAATATTAATCATAATTCATACAAGCCGTATTGAAATAGTATGAATTACTTCAAATTATAATCCATACTTACTATATAATACTATACGAATTTGAATCATGGGAGATTTTGAAAAAGAGTATTGCATGTATTGGTGTTCACTTTATCGGGACAAGTCCAAGTTCACCCCTTCAAATAAAGTAAACCTTTGAGTCTTCACTGTCTTTCCATACAAATAGGCCTTAATATTAATTGCAACATCCAAAGCAGTGGTAATATTTGCTCGAACTAAATGATGGCCCCAGTGAAGAATATTCGCGATGGTAGTTGTGTGCTTACGGTGTAAAAACAGGAACACGGCGTAATGCATATTCACAATTGATGCATCCCAACTCCGCTTTTTCGTTTAGAGGTGCATCCTTCAGGCAAGAATCGTATATACCGTCGATATCTTTTCCGAAACACCCATCCGGCGTTTCTATTGTAAGATAAAATAGCCGCTTGGTAACTTTTGTTTTCTTTAAAAACTCTAATGCGGATGTCTTCCCCCCGCAACGATATATGTCATATTGATAGTGACCGACACTTTTTGTGCGACAAAATCTGACACCCTCTTGACTAACAACTTGAGAGGGGAGCGGTTCAAAGGATACATGTTTTGGTGCCCGGTCCCCTTTCCTTGAACCTTGGAAGGATTTAAACTTCTCAATTGATTCCTCATAAATCGCTGAAGTCATGCTGTCGCCCCATACCATAGCTTCCCAAGTGGATGAGCCGGATGATAGTTGGTAGTATCCGAAATTAATAACCTCCGTTGAAATTAATTCACCAGTGTCCGATGCTATATGAATAAAGGATAGTGAACAAAGCGCATTGCGGGCATCGCTCTCAGTTTTGAAGAGATAACATACGAAAGGAGTTGTCTTCCCTTGGACATTAAGGGCTAGCCAAGCGGCATCTACATGTGATGTGGTGCGATACACCGTGCCGATATTGTCGACTGACGTGTATGCGCTCTTGCTTGCATGGTTTTTTTTAAAAAAATCGAAGATGCTCATTGCTTTTCCTCCAATATTGAAATAGTTCCCCTTCCCGTAATACTCCAAAATACATACTGTCAGTTAACGGAAATGGGGAAAAGAAGCCCAGTATTAAGAACACGGCTCAAATTCCTGGTTCTTATAAAATTATGGTTATTTATTGTTCTGAATAATCTTCATCACCGCCTTATTGAAAACCGGCAACGGCATATTCGGCAATGAAAGCGCATTGTGGATCTTCTCAAGGATCGTTCCTTCGCTCGCGCTGAAGCTGTCAGTGACGGAAGTGGACTCGAGCCTGTCGCGTATGAAATTGATGAGCATCTTCACTTCGGGCTTGGCGCTCAACTGCGTTATCATTATTTTTAGGTGCGTTACCGCCGCTTCGACCGTCATGGCGTGATCGGCGGTTTCAGAGGTTTGGGCAGGGTAGAGCTTCTTGTAAAGTAGACGCGCACGGCGGTTCACGGTGTTCCGGTCCACTGGACTCAGGTCCGGGTTTGCATCGACTTTACCCGCGGCTCGCTTAAGCTTGGTGTATTCGGTTCCGTAGAATTCGTCCGCCGCCGAACCGAGATTCGACACTATGATTTCATCGGCTTTCATGAGATTGATTTTCTTCTCGTTCATGGTGGTACCTCATTCGAAAATTAGCTGCTGGGAGTATCCCTTGCCGGAAAGGCATGATCGGAGCGAGGCATAGGCCTTGGTGAGGTTCTGACTGAGCAGGGAGGCTGAGATGTTGTACTGTGCCGCGATTTCACCTTTCGGGATCTCGGCGAGGATCTCGTATATGATTCCGCGGAGGGTTTCGGGAAGCGTGTCTATGCAGCCGTAGAGGTCCTCGAAGCTTTTATTGCGCTCGAAGGCCTTGGCGTGTTGTTGCCTCGGATCGGGAATCTGAATACCCACGTCTCCGCCCCCTTCATGTTTTTTGCCCATACGGGTGCTCTCGAGAACTGTAAGGATATTTCTTTTCATGTAAAAATAGAACTCGCCGGCGGTATTTCCCCTGAATGAATCCTTCCGTTCGAGAAACTTGGCTAATGCTTCATCTATTATGTCGAGATAATCATCGGGATCCCGGGTATAGATAAGCTTGCGGAACCACTTTTGAACGGTATCGTAGGTGTGTTCAAAAATGTCCGAATCAATCTGTTTTCCGGATTTCAACTGCTCGAGATATTTCTCGATGTGGTTGCGGTGCTTAGGGGATTGATCGGATTTACTTATTGAGGATTTCGCATCATGATTTGATTTGCTGTTAAGATACATACGATTCCCTTACCTTGATCATGATTGGTACACGTATCATTATGAATACAGAAATCATATTTTTATAGATAGAAATATTCAAGAGATTTTATAAAAAAATGCGTATATTCTCAATAATAATTGCTTTTATTACATTCAACGTAGTGAAGTGGTATTATGGAATGTAAAAAAAGATCAGCTTTGCAAGCCTAAACGGGCGTATGGTGTCCAGGATTAAGATCCCAGCGATTCAAGAGGTTTATTTCAAAAATCTCTTTTCAGTCCTGTCGTCCGACCGGGGCTCGCGGATTTTCGGGAAGCAGAGCTTCCTGTTCTCCATACGAGAGTTCCAGGTCGAAAAGCCGATTCTGTCAGCCTGGTTCGATAAATGGAAAACCGAGCCGGGAAAGCTGTATGAGTGCGCCGAGCCAGACGCGAACCAGGAGGTGGTCCTGCTCCTCGTGTCGGCCCTTTTATGCGAGGTTGATCTCCATCCAGAGATCACCCGGTCCGTACTTCTCATGGCGGCAAAATTTGACATACCTAACAATTTCATTCACCATCTCTTTTCGAATCGACAGCAATACCTCTCGGAAAAGTCAATCGCGAAACGTGCCGGAATGCTGAAAACGGCGTATCGGAACCTGGACAAAGAGGGTAAGGTGCGCCCGGAAAAGGCCGGTCGGGACGAATCGAAATTCTATATTGCGAACCAGGTCACCCCCGAGGGGCTCGATGAGCTCCAACGATTGCTGATGGCCTACTGGTTGGGATGCCATGTGGCGATCGACGGGCCACCCGGAGTGGGGAAGACCCGTTGCGTACTCGAGGCGGGAGATATCCTCGGGCTGAACATTTACACGAAGACTTGTTCCCGGAGAACCACGGAATCCCATATTATTTCATATCCGGTACTGGACGTCCGGGACGGCGCAAGTTGTACGGCGCATGTGAATGGTCCGCTGGTGTGCGCGATGATCGAGCCGGGAATCTTTTACGGTGACGAGTTCAATCTGCTCAAGGAGGATGTCCAGAAACGGCTTAATTCGACCTTTGACGAGCGGGAGTCCATCGATAGGAATGACGGCGTCATCATCAGGGCCCAGCCGGGCTTCTGGGGGATCATCTCCTATAATCCATCGCAAAACCTGGCATCGCGCGACCTCGAGGATTCGATAGCAGACCGTTTTGTGCACATGAACTTTGGCCGATGGCATCCGGATTTTAGGGCCTATGTAGCGCGCCGTAAATCCCGGAGTGCCTCGCAGCCTGTCAGCGGCAGCCATGAGCGCCTTCTATCGCTTCAATGGCGCGGTATTTCTCCAGCCAAGAAGGGATTTTATGTGGGGACCAGCCATGATGAAGAGATCGCATGGACGGATTTCTTTTCCGGAAGGCCCGTTCACGAGGAACCCGCGTACCGGTACCAGGTGTATGATCCGAACAGCATGCTGAAGAAAAACGATCCGGATCTCGAGAAAATGTTGCTGGACATCGAGCGCTCGGCCGTCCAGGAGAACGATCTCCCCCGGCTGATATCGCGTTTTACCGACCTCCTGTATTCGCTGTCACAGACCGGCAAATCCCCGCTTATGAAGAAGATCGGTCTCAGCGAACTTGTCAAAGAGGAGGACCTGGAACTGCTCCAGCTTCACGAGAGCTCCGCCCGTATCGAGGTGATGGCGCTGAAGCACTATGACTACCTGTGCCGGAAGGGATGGAACCGGTACCTCGCGCAATCATACGCCGTTCACCTCGTGGTTGACCAGGTGTGCTATGGACAGTACCGCAACAAGAAACTGAGAAACCACACGGTGTATGAGTTGGTGGTGTCTATCGCGAAGGCAATGAAGCTCTTCTCCGATGTGAGAAAATTCAACACGCAGCTGGGCAGCCAGGAATTCGCAAAAGCAAAGTAGGTGCGATGGATCACCGCAGGCTCAAGGCCGTTCTCCACCAGGACACCCGGAAGCACCTCTGGATCATATTCAGGAAAACCCGAAACAAGATCAATCTGCTCTACCGTGTCGCGGCACACCTGTTTTCCGAGAACGACATCCACGTCTTCGAACGCATGGCGCTGCATCCAGGCTTCTCGACGTTTCTGCGGCCCCGTCTCAAATCGTCGCTGTTCCGGCTTGAGGACACGTTCCACCTTCTCCTGCGTCGGGTGTCGCTCAACGGAAATCCCGATCTCATGGCCTCGATCGCCGAACGGATGTCCTGGTTGGCGTACCGGAGGATCGAGAAGTCGTTCTTCATGGTGCCGGTGGACCTGGAAACGTTCCGCATGTTCGAACGCGGGTTCGTCGCCGTCGCGGAGCGCGACCTCAACCTCGTCGAGGAATACCTGGAGTTTTGCTCATCGCTGACGTTCACTTCGTATAAGCAGAAATACCTTTTCAATCGCGAAATATTTTCTGGCGGCTTCCACCAGCTCGTGAACCTTCTGTATTACAAGCGGGACCATGCGCAGGTCGAGAAGGCCGCGCATTACCTCTTGCAGCCGTCCGTGTTTCGCTTCCTCGAGATCAGCATCGAGATGGAGCGATGGAAGAGCTACTTCGAGGACATCTTTACCGTGCTCCGTGAGCACCCAGCGCCGGAGAAATTCTTCGAATGTCTGAACATCTATCACAAGCGTTATCCGATGCGGAAAACGGTTCGCGCTAAAAACAGGACGGAGGTGTTTTTCTTTCTTCGTTTGATTCGGCTCTGGAAATTCATCGGCAATCTCCCTCCAGAGAGAATCGCTGATTTCAAGGAGTTCTTGCACCGATACGGCAATCCCGACGATGAGTTCGAGAATTTTGTGTGGGATATCGTTTTCGAGTTGGACGGCGATCGGGCGATCAAGGCGATGTCGATTTTCGTCTCGACGGCGTTCACCTCGCTGCGGGGTTTTTACGGAAAGAACGCCGAAACGATCCGATTCCTTGTCAAGAACATCATCACGGTTATCATGGAAATCGAAATCCGCGATATCCAGGCGGCGTTGTACCGCGTCGTCCTCAAGCTCCTGGTGGGATTGAAGATAGATCGCGGATTCATTAAGCGACGCGCTGAATTTTTTCACTGGCTGAAGCATCAGACGGGCTCCTTTCTGCTCGAGCTGGAGGTCATCCGGTTCATGTTCTTTGAATACATTTATATCGCGCTTAAACAGGTGGACAACACCTACAACATGAAGATGACCCGCTTCTGTGATGAAAATCACCGTCAGTTCTGTCACTATATTGACGAGCTCTACAGCAAAAAATTCAGGATGCGAGCAGAACAGTCGGACGTGGTATTCAAGAACGCACTCGAGAGCCTTCGCTTGTTTCTCTGGGCGCCAATGAGGAACGCTTTCGATGGCTACCGCTACGAGCTTATGGAGGTGATCAGCATTGCAGAAACCGTCGATCGGGAGGACGCGGTGTTCGGAGCGCTGGGACGGATCAGCGCTGAGCACCTGCCGTTCTATCACGAGAAGCTGGTATCGGTCTTCCGGGACAATCCGGGCCGCATCGATGAGGCGATCGAGCATGACTATTGGTGCCGCGTGCCGCTCACGGTCGCGCTCTCATACGTGAACGAGATCATCCTGCCACTCACCGGCGCGATGCAAATCTCCGAAAGCGACGGGACGATCGCGGCGACTGACGGGAAGACGATATACCTTCCGCCGTACATCGGTTTTTTTCTGGATCCTCTCGATCCCATCACGGACAACAGGAATCTCACCGCGTATATCGCCATGACACTTCATGAGATAGGGCATGTGCTGGGCGGGAGCTTCTGTTTTAACCTGAACTACTATTTGAGCAAACTCGAATATCCTGAGCTATTCCGTTGTGTCATGAACATCTTTGAGGATTTCAGGGTGGAATCCTATCTGATCCAGATTCGCGCCTACCCGCGAATTGAGAAGATACTATCGATGCTCAACCAGTACTACGCGGTGGTCATTTCCCGGTCGGACGTCGGGGTGATATCACAGGTGCTTTTCTACGTTACCGACGAGGCGGGCGGTTATAACCGGTATGCGAAAGAAGATCCGGGGTATCACGAAATGGTCGGGCAGATTATGAACCTGCCGTTTCCAACCGGTAGGTTCCGGGGGGTGCGCGAGCTCGTGGAGTATTGCGTGTCCCGACTGCAGAATATCGACGCGTACAATCCGCTCGCCGTATACCCGCTTGCCCGGGAATTGTACGAGATACTGAAGGAATGGCCGGAGGAGGAGCTGGCCGGGCTTCTTGAATCCGATTTCGCGCATCGCCGTGGCCATGATTACGAAAGCATGATGGATGCAGACAAGGCGGCCCCTTTTAACGAGGAGGAGCTTATCGAGCTCTACCGGGAGTACAATAAAAACCAGCAGGCCTTCTTTCGGAAATATCATCTCGCGGGGAAGCCGGGCGAGGACGCTACCGGTCGTTACCCCGACCGGGCCCGGGAGTATCTCTCGGATCTGCTGTCAGATGATCATGGGGCGTATCATGATGAAAGCGGCATTTTCGATTATTCAGTGCGAACGAGGGATGACGATGATGCCGCAGCACGACAACTCAAGGGTGGCGACGACTCAGACGTGGATGTGCGATACCCGCTGGAGAGTGGCGGACATCCCGTGTCACGTACCCCCTCCGGCGTAATCGGCGGGAAAGCGCGTACAATGCCGCGTCGATACGTGTATACGATCGATCCGCGGACAAAATCCCGGACGCGACTTTCCGAGATAAGGGAATATGCCGTACACGATGTATCAACCCCATATTTCATTCGTTTCAAGAAATGGGAGTACTTGGCACAGCGGGTGTACCGTCAGCTTTCGGTTCTGTTACCGTCCGTCGATGAGGATGAGGATACCTCGTCCTTCGAGGGTGAAATGAATATCGAGCTGCTGATAGAGTTCATGAGCAACCGGCATCACCAATTGGTGCCGGAATTTCTCGATGTCATCAGGGAAACCCGGCGGACGCTCGAGGTCGTGATCGGCATCGATGCAAGCGCATCGACCAGCCTCTTGATCGGTCATGAGCCGGGATCGCGGACGGTTGCGTGTGCGGATGATCGGATCGGAAGCGATAACGAATTTCGCGACGACCGTATCATGGACGTAGAAAAGGCGTTCGCGATAATATTCGGCCGGGCCCTTTCGCTCGTGACCGATCGAGTCGCCGTCTACGCGTTCAACTCGGTAACCTCGACCAATGTGTACCGGGCCGAGACGATCGATGCGGTCTCATCGTTCGTTTCCGACGCCCAGAACCGGGATGGCGATTTCATTCGCTATATCCGGAGTCGCCTCGAACGCAGCGACGCGGATGAGAAGTATTTCTTTCTCGTTAGCGACGGCCGCCCCAACTCCGACAACTACCAGGGCCGGGAGGCGCTCGACGACACCCTCATCGCCATCCGGGAAACCGTGAATGCCGGCATCAAGCTCATCTATTTCAATATCGACATCAATCGAGGGGACTACTTCGAGCTCTTCCAGCAGGAGGCGACCTACGCCGAGTACTTCACCAGCCCCGAGCAGATCCTGCCGATCATCCCGGAACTGGTGAAGAGCGTGCTGGCGTCGATAGGGTGAGGAGAATGTTCTTTGTGCCGATTGGCAACCGACGATTAATGCGGCACCGGTTCCACGCTCACGCCTTCCTGAGTTTTCTCCGTGAAATGACGAGAAACACACAAACGCCGGACAAGATTGCGATGATGCCAATAAGGATCGGGATCGCTAGCACCCCGAATGATTCCTGTGTCTGGGGCTTTTCGTAAATGAGCGGTCCATTTGATGCATATGGATAGCCTACCTTTCCATGAAGCGCCGGATCAAACCCATACGGATTAGCGAGATTTGTATCGATGTTCTGATTTGATAGCTTGTTCAGATCGGCCATTCGTTTCGCATCTTCAGCGGCTTTAGCTGCTTTTGCAATTTCCGATAGCTTCGAAATCGCGTAGAGAGTTTGTGGGATCTTTTCCACACCGGCTAAACTGATCGAACCCGTAAGTTCGATGATAATAATAACAACTGAAAGAGTTTTCATGCTTTTCATCGCTCTCTCCATTCCATATAGATAATGATTTTATAATAGACGAATGTAATGAAAATATTTCAATAAAAAAAAAGATCATTAAACAGTCGAAAATGTTGAACTGTTAGGGTTGCACTTCGGCTATGGAACGAAAAGAGATGATATGCCGAGAACAGATGAATGGGACCGGCGTCATGAAAAACATCGGATTGACTAGAACCTCTGCAGATGGAACGATTATACAGGAATGCTAATGCCAATGAAACCATTTCATAATGATTACTCGGCGGCATGGCGATGTGCAATATGTCGATGTCGATACTCTCAATCATCGAACGGCAGTCATCTTAGCTATCACATGACCAGTTTTTGGAAAAAATGGATCTCCTCTCGGGATCGGTGTCACAACCGGCAACGAGAATGCAGTCCATGTTCGAGGTAATGGCGCCAGCGTGTGAAGACGGTTTTTCCCTGTAAGGAGAGGATGGTTTTCCAGGAGACATCCGATTCTACCAAGCCCCACTATCGCGCATCTTATTTATTTCATCATTCTATCCTGAATCAGCCTTAACTGCTCTGGCAATTAAATTTCTATACTGTTGCAGAGTTTTTCAGGAAACTGCTAATAGTACTTGTATCTGTCGTTATTCATTCATTGCCGCCGTTCTTTCGTTACCTCGTAAATCCATTTCATCGACATGATGGTTGCGACGACAAGCAGGATAATGACGACGATCCACCATGACGATCGATCATTTTCGAGGAACAGCAATATGAACGCAGCGATCAAAGACGGTGGCGCCAAGAAAAGCAACTTGTTTCGAACTTTGCGCGGTAAAAGAACGGACATTATCACAATCAGTACAAGCATTGCCGCAAGGGTTAGCATCGAAGGTAATAACGCCGATTCCTGCATCGGCTTCTCCCCCCGCATTTCACTATTTGCTGTAGTCATGTTATCGATAGTGGAATTATCGTATAAGCCCGTCCGGCGGCTATCCGTAACTTGTAGTACTTTTTCTAGATCAACTTGTTTTTGGGTTAGTTTATCAAAAGTCGTTGCTTCATCTGTTTCAATCCTTATAGGCTCTTTACTCTTCGTCGATAATTCTTCCTTCATGTACTTGCCATTTCCGCTACCAGATTTATACCCGGATGAATAGCCTGTATTCGATCTATTATAATGTGCCATGACCATGCTCCTTCAGAATACTCGATTTGTGGGAGTCAACTATACCAGAGTTTTGTACGAACTCCTCGCCGTATGGATCGGGTCGCATGCATTATGTAACCCAATTTTCTTCTGTCAAATCCTTTTCACTCACTGGTCGATGACGGTGAAGTACAGCCGTTTTTCGACATTCTCCCAGGGCCAGTCAATACGGTTATTCCAGCTCAGTTCGATGATCCAGGTGCCGGTCTTTCCCTGTGGAGGGTTGAAGCTCAATGTATCCTCTGGATTGTTTTAATGGCTCTCGGACCACCGGAAAGTTATGTCGCATTTTTGACTGGCATCGATGGACCAGTTCATGAAATGCTTTACGCCCGATCCATCGATTTACTGCTTGTTTCTTAATTGCTATGGTGTATGTGGATCATGACATGCTTCCGTTACCGTGGAACCGTCCGCACCGACAGCTTTATGACACGTCCGTTTTTGGTCAACGTGACGGTTTTGTTGCCGTCCGATTGGAAATAGCCGGACAATTCTACCGACCCCTGCCGGAAGGTGCCATAGCCGGATACCGGTTTGCAGCTGCTGAACTGGCCGGTGTAGGTCGCTCCATTCGAGAAGGTGACCGTTTGTTCGCCGTCCGCGCATTGAAGGGGAGCCGTACCATGGCTGACCGTACGGTAGTTAGATTCGGCATTCAACGCCGCCGCCGACGCGAAAAGCGCTATCGCGAGAAGAACTATGAGCTTTTTCATGAACCGCCTCCTTTTGATCTATATGTTACTAGACTAAGAAAGTGGTTTAATTTTATGTTTTTATTTTTCGGGAGGATTATTTTTATTTACGCAATTTCACGCCGGTTGGTCATCAGGAAAGCCGTTGTTCCTGGTTGGGACAAATGGACAGCGTAAAAGGTGGTGTTAGGTCGTTTCCCGCAACCGTCTTCCCTGGTGAATCATTACAACAATAAGTGAAATAATACCGGCGATTGCAATAGCCGCAATTTTTATCGACAGCGTTCTTGCGGTAATAATTGTTGCACGCTCGGAATAATCGATCCGAACAGTGCCAAGGCGCTGCTTGTATAATCTTTCATGCAGATGAAGCGCGAACGTATACATAGTTCCGTATTCCGTGTTCCGGGAGCCGATAAGTGCTGGCTTGTTATGATTGCTTTCATCAAATATTCTTCGCGGTATCGCGTCGTCGAGCACCTTCCCGTTCATTTCGGGATCGAAGTTCTGGCGTATGCGGCCGTCCCGGTCAAGGACGTATGCCTTGACAATCGATGGGTTCATTTTTGCCGATTGTATCGCCGATAGAAGCTGCAGCTCGCTTTCCGACGCCAGCGCGTCGCGCGACGCTTCCGCGAGGATTGTTACCTCGCGATGCGCCGAGGAAAACATCTCGTTCCTGAGCGTGCTTCTAATCAAGTACATTGAAGCCGCGGCAGTTGCAACAATTGCAATCATGGCGATGATCAGCAATGATCGTAACGCAAAAATTGCGTGGTTGTGTTTTACTGCCCAACTCCTTACGGGTTCCTCCTGGTGGATGGTCGGGGGCTCAACGGTTAAAATTTCAACGTGTTTGCTTTTAATGCGTTTCGAATCGATCTTGCCGGTTTTCGGTTTGCCCGGTTTCTTGGTTCCCATGTTGTATGGACTCCTTACAGTGCTTTTACCGGATAAAGTGTATCGATTTCCTTATCATACAGGCAAGCGTAAAACCATTTGCCGGTTGACGGTTTTTCGAACAGACATGCGGTTCCCGCCGAAGCGGTTTTCAGGACCCTGATGTCATTGTTCTCAATCATTTCGATCACGTGCACCGGGAGCGGGCCGTTAAAGGTTATTGTATGCGTGGTTTTCCCAATGGCCGTCGTGGTCTGTACCAGCAATTTGGTGAAATCCCACTTCGTGTTGTCGGCAAAGACCTGGCAGCCGTAATAGGAACTATGACCGGAGTATGTTCCGGGGTGAACGCCGGCGCCGATCGATCTAAATGCGGAATTCATAATATTCGCCCGATGCCCGGAGCTGTTCATCCAGCTCGTTACCATGGTGTTGCCCATCTGGCGCTCGTTGAGCCAGAATACGGTATGATTGCCGAAATCCACATATTCGCCTTTTTCGTCCGAATACCGGGAATAGCTTTTCCTTGACATGTTGAGGGCGAATTGGATGGTAATGTTTTCTCCATAGGTCCACCATTCACCGCCAAATTTCCTTATGCGATCGCCAGGATTTTTCATGCCGGTTTCATTCGCGGAATGCGTCAGGTAGCCTTTTCGAGAACAGTATTCAGCTTGCCAGAAGGCCGCCTTCTCCAGCTGGGGATTGTACACGAGCGGTTCGAGCCCGCGATCCACCCGCTCGATATTGGTGTAAAATATAACCCAGCGGGCGGTTTGTTTCATGTCAAGTTTTGTCTGCTCGCCAATGTCGCGGGTGGTGTTAGCGAATCCGGGGCCGCACCATGAAAGTACAGCGCCCAATAGCGCTATGATAATGACGATCGTTGTTCTATTCATGTGTCCTCCTGGGTGAGTTCTGTGCGTCGTTGTAGTAAATATATCATTACCGTTGATTGCGTACGTTGCCACGGTAGCTATTGAATCGCACTTATGCCGTGGCCATTCGATTCACGATCTTCTTGATATGTCGTATGTTCGCCTTGATGTATTTCACGCACTGTTGCAGATCATCGGGCAGCGCATAGTGCATATTCCGGTCGGCGAAGTTGCAATGGATAAATTTCGTGTAGTATTCAATGGATTTTTCAAAGTCGAATTGCTTGAAATATACCTCGCCGAGGGCGGCATATATAGGCGGTACGTTATCGTATGATGCCATGATTACATTGGACAGTTGTATGAAAAGCCGATAATAATTTTTCACATAATACAGGCCAGCAAGCTCCATCATGATTTCGAGCAGAGAGCTGGTCGCTGTGGTCGGGGATGTGCACTCGTCGATGTCCTCGATGTCGAGATCGTAACGGGCGTAATCGAACCGGCCGTTACGGATAATGTGCCCCAAATCGTGCCCTATGATGCCTTCATACAGTTCTCGTGCTACATCCTGCGGCCGTTCAATGTACATGTTGTCAAGAACCAGTTGTATTTCCTGCCGCGAGAAGTACGAGGGGAATATTCCCTCCATCGTCCATTCAGCCGGGTATCCCATCTCCGCTGCAAGTGCGTAGTAATGCCACTGCGCCATCATGCATTCATCACATGTGAGCTCTGTTAGTGCGTACTCGTCTGTAATGATGGGTTCCAGATGATGCCAAGCCGCATCACGACAATCTAGGTAGTAATTGCAGAGCGAGGCATAGAGACGGTATCGCGGATGTACGCGGTCGTAAAAGGCTATTAGCCGCGTGAATCGATCGAGCGCAGTGTCATACTCACCCGAATCAAAAAGGGTGATACCCTCCGTGAGCAATGATGATAGGTACGATGTCGTATCAGTATTCATGCGATTATAGACGCCTTACGGCGAATATTTTCAGGCGAAAATCAATTTTTCTGAGGTTTTTCTTGAGCTTGGAGCCGTAGGTTAATCTTAATTTGAGATGCGAACCAGAAGTTAAAAATAAACACTCGTTCGCTTCAAGTTATTCCCAGCTTCAAGGCGGTATCCGCGATTAGCGGGTAGGGCCGCTCGTCGGGAAGGCAGGATATTCGAGCGTCTCTGTCGACTAACGCGTTGATCTCATGGATGTCATTTGACATGTCGGTGATCCGTGAGATCGATGCGGCGTACTCGCGCAGGACGGGTGTCTTGAGACCGATCTGGATAGCCTTCCAGGTGGGCTTGCCCCGATTTTGCGGACACGCAGTTAAGCAACATTCTTAATCCAGCCGCCTTGTGATTCAAATTCTTCCGGAGACAAATAGTCAAGGAAAGAATGCTTTCTATA
>Ga0116178_10002019_pt1 | contig 16362 bp, 15 predicted proteins | sample AD_STIC12_MetaG_FD_89880 | JGI IMG/M metagenome (GOLD analysis project Ga0116178, IMG submission 89880) | Active sludge microbial communities of municipal wastewater-treating anaerobic digesters from USA - AD_STIC12_MetaG | ecosystem: Engineered > Bioreactor > Anaerobic > Digestate | place: USA... | reverse complement strand
GCGGCAAACCCAACAGCTCCATGCACGTCGGGCTCAAGCTGCAGCCCGAGGGTCGGTCCGACGCCTTCGTCTCCGCTGGGAACACCGGCGCGCAGATGGCCATCTCGACGCTCGTCCTCCGCCTGCACCCGGGGCTGTCCCGCCCGGCGATCAGCACCGTCTTCCCGACCGCTGCGCAGTCGGTCGTCGTGCTCGATTCCGGGGCGAACGTCGATTGCTCCCCGCAGGAGCTGCTCCAATTCGCCCGCCTCGGCAGCGTGTACGCCGAGGACATGCTGGGGCGCAGCAACCCGGTGATCGGACTGCTGAGCATCGGCGAGGAGCCGGAGAAGGGCAATGTCGCGGTGAAGGAGGCGCATCAGCTCCTCCTCCAGTCAGGACTCAACTTTCAGGGAAACGTCGAGGGGCGCGACCTCCCCATGGGACGGAGCGATCGCGGACCGATTGACGTCGTCGTCTGCGACGGCTTCGTCGGCAATGCGCTCCTCAAGTTCTACGAAGCGGTCGCCCCCATGCTGATCAACATGGTTGCCCGGCAAGCCGGGTTGTCCAAGGAGCAGCTGGCGGCGACGTTCAAGAACCTCGATTACTCCGAGCATGGCGGCGCACCGCTCCTGGGGGTGAAGGGCGTCTCCATCATCTCGCACGGCAAGTCGAGCCCGCGTGCCATCACCAGCGCGATCAAGGTGGCGGTGCGGGCCGTGGAGACGCGCATGAACGATCACATCGGGCGACGCCTGTCGGAGAGCGAACAGGCCGGCAGCGTCGCGTGAAGCGCCCCATCGTCTACCTCGCCGGCGTCGGCAAGTACGCGCCGCCGAGGATCATGCGGAACGCGGAGTTCGCCGAGCTGGGACTCGAGACGGACGACGAGTGGATCGTCCAGCGCACCGGGATCCGCGAGCGACACATCGCCGCGCCGCACGAGACCAATCGCACGATGGCGTCGGCCGCCTCGCGCGTCGCGATGGAGCGCGCCGGCGTGAGCGCGGGAGAACTCGACCTCATCGTCCTCGGCACCGCCTCGCCCGACCGCCTGCTCCCGTCGACCGCGGTCGACGTGCAGGCCGAGCTGGGCGCCACTCGCGCCGCAGCCTTCGACGTCATGGCCGCCTGCTCGAGCTTTCTCTATGGGCTCATCGTCGCCGAGGGGCTCATGCACACCGGTTCGGCCGAGACGTCACTCGTCATCGGGACCGAGAAGCTGACCACGATCGTCGACTGGAAGGACCGCTCCACCTGCGTCCTCTTTGGTGACGGCTCCGGGGCCGCGGTGCTCAAGCGCTCGGACGGCACGAAGGGGATCCTGTCCACCTTCATGCGTACCGATGGCCGGCTGGCGGAACTGCTCTATCGCCCCTCGGGCGGTGCGGCGCACCCGTTCGACGCGACGGTGCTGCAGGACCGCTCGTTCTACGTGAGGATGGAAGGGCGTGAGGTGTTCAAGCACGCCGTACGTTCGATGTCCGAAGCGGCCGATCGCGCCCTCGATGGCGCGAAGCTCACCGGCGCCGACATCGACGTCATGATTCCGCACCAGGCCAACATTCGCATCATCGAGGCCACGGCGAAGCATGCCGGGATCCCGATGGACAAGGTGTACGTCAACGTCGACCGCTACGGGAACACCTCCTCCGCGTCCGTCCCCATCGCCCTCGAGGAAGCGCTGACGAGCGGTCGGATCAAGGAGGGGATGAACGTGCTGCTCGTCGCCTTCGGGGCGGGCTTCACCTGGGCGTCGCTGGTCATCCGTTTCTAGCCTATGGACGTCGTCCTGCTGTTTCCCGGCCAGGGATCGCAGAAGCCGGGGATGGGGAAGGACCTGGCCGAGGCCTTTCCCGCCGCGCGCGACACCTTCGCCGCCGCTGACGAGGCGTTAGGCGAGTCGCTTTCCACGCTCTGCTTCGAGGGGCCCGCCGACACGCTAACCCTCACCGCCAACGCGCAACCGGCGCTGCTCACGCACGGCGCGGCCGCCTGGGCAGTCGTGCGCGACGCCCTCGAGGGGCGCGTGCGTGCGGCGGCGGGGCATTCGTTGGGTGAGTTCACCGCCTACCACGCGGCCGGCGCCCTGTCCCTCTCCGCGGCGGTGCGCCTCGTGCGCGAGCGCGGTCGGCTGATGGCCGAGACCGGGACCACGCGCCCGGGGGCCATGGCGGCGATCCTTGGCGACCTGAACGAGCCCGTCGACGTCCTGTGCGCGCGCGCCTCCGCCGACCCCGAAGGGGGCGAGGTGGTTCCAGCGAACTACAACTGCCCCGGGCAGGTCGTGATCTCGGGCGAAGTCGCCGGCGTCGAGGCGGCGATGGCGTTGTGCAAGGGTGCCGGTGCCAAGCGCGCGATGCGACTCAACGTGAGCGGTGCCTTCCATTCGCCCCTGATGCGCCCGGCCCGCGAGGGCCTCGCGCAGGCGATCGCCGCCGCGCAGTACGCCACACCGACGCTGCCGGTTTACGCGAATGTCACGGCCGATGTGGTGCGCGACGCCGAGACGGCGCAGCGCCTGTGCCTCGAGCAGCTGACCGCGCCGGTCCGCTGGACGGAGTTGGTCGAGCGCCTGAGCGCCGCCTACCCCGACGCGCTCTTCGTGGAGCTGGGACCCGGGACGGTGCTGGCCGGGTTGGTGAAGAAGATCGCCCCCTCGGTCGCGACCGCCGCGTGCGGAACGGCGGCCGACGTCGAACAGCTCCTCAACCGCCTCGCCTGATGCGCATCGACCTAACGGGAAAGAACGCGCTGGTGACCGGGAGTACCCGGGGCATCGGGCGCGCCATCGCACAATCGCTCGCCGAGGCCGGCGCGCGCGTGGCCATCGTGGGGCGCGACCAGGCGCGTGCCGAGGCGGTCGCCGCCGAGGTCGGGAACGGCGCGCAGGGCTTTGCGTGCGACGTGAGCGACGTAGCGCAGGTGACCGCGCTGGTCGAGGCGGTGGAGAAGGCCTTCGGCGGCGTCGACATCCTGGTCAACAACGCCGGCCTCACGCGCGACAACATCATGCTGCGCCTCAAGGACGACGACTGGGACGCGGTGATCAACGCCAACCTGCGCGGCGCCTTCGCCAGCACCCGGGCCGCCATTCGCGGCATGATGAAGAAGCGCTGGGGGCGGATCATCAACATCGCCAGCGTCGTCGGGATCATCGGGAACAAGGGGCAGAGCAACTACGCTGCGAGCAAGGCGGGGCTGATCGGCCTCACCAAGTCGGTGGCCAAGGAGTTCGCCTCGCGCGGCGTCCTGGCCAACGTGGTGGCCCCGGGGTTCATCGAGACCGACATGACGGCGGCGATGACCCCCGAGGCCCGCGCCACCATGAGCCAGCAGATCCCGCTGGAGCGCCTCGGGACGCCGGAGGACATCGCCAACGTGGTGACGTTCCTGGCGTCCGACCGGGCCGCCTACATCACGGGGCAGGTCCTGGTGGTGGATGGCGGACTGGTCATGTGACACCCCCGGCACATCGTTTATCTTAGCACGTCCCATTTTTCACCCACGCACTTACGGAGAGGACCCGGCCATGGCCGACTTGAGCGAGAAGGTCAAAGACATCATCGAGAAGGAGCTCGGCGTCGAGCGAGAGAAGCTCACGAACGAGGCCAGCTTCATCGAGGACCTTGGCGCGGACAGCCTCGACATCGTCGAACTCGTCATGGAGTTCGAGAAGGAATTCAACATCGACATTCCCGATGAAGACGCGGAGAAGCTGCGTACGGTTGGGGATGCCCTGGGCTACCTGAAGGAGAAGGTCAGCGCGTAATGCGGCGTCGAGTCGTCGTCACTGGCCTCGGGGCCGTCACGCCCGTTGGAAACGACGTGGCGACGACGTGGCGCGCGTTGCTCGCGAGCACGTCGGGCGCAGGTCCGATCACGAAGTTCGACACCACTCACTTCAAGGTGCGGTTCGCCTGTGAGGTGAAGGGGTTCGATCCGCTGGCGTACATGGAGCGCAAGGAGGTCAAGCGCAACGACCTCTACACGCAGTATGCATTGGCGGCCTCGGTGCAGGCGATGCACGACGCCGGGCTGGCCGACGGGGGATTCGTCCCGGAGGACGCCGGCGTCATCATCGGCAGCGGGATCGGCGGCATCCGGATCTTCGAGGAGCAGCACGATGTCTATCGGGATCGGGGGCCGAGCAAGATCTCCCCGTTTTTCATCCCGATGTTCATCTCCGACATGGCCGCGGGGATCGTCTCGATGCGCTTCGGCGCCAAGGGACCGAACTACGGCACAGTGTCGGCGTGCGCCACCAGCGCGCACGCCATCGGCGATGCATTCCGGACCATCCAGTACGGCGACGCCGATGTCATGATCACCGGTGGGTCGGAGTCGGCGGTGACGCCGATGTCGATCGGCGGGTTCGCCAACATGACGGCGCTCTCCGAGCGCAACGATGATCCCGCCTCCGCGTCGCGCCCGTTCGACAAGGGACGCGACGGCTTCGTCATGGGCGAGGGGGCAGGGGTGGTCGTGCTCGAGGAGTTGGAGCACGCGCGTCGACGCGGCGCCCGGATTTACGGTGAGATCGTGGGCTACGGCGCCACGGGCGACGCGTATCACATCACCGGGCAGCCCGAGAACCACGAGGGGCTGCAGCGCGCGATGAAGCGCGCCATGCGCGACGGTGGCATCGCCCCCGAGGCCGTGCAGTACGTGAACGCCCACGGGACGTCGACGCCGCTCAACGACTCCAACGAGATCCGCGGCATTCGCGCGGTCTTCGGCGCACACGCCGATGCGCTCAGCGTCAGCTCCACCAAGAGCATGACCGGACACATGCTGGGAGCGGCGGGCGGAGTCGAGTTCATCGTCAGTACCCTGGCGATCGTCAACGGCATCATCCCACCGACCATCAATCAGTTCGAGCGCGACCCGGAGTGCGACCTCAACGTCACACCCAATGTTCCGGTGGAGCGCCAGATCGACGTCGCCATCAGCAACTCGTCGGGCTTCGGGGGACACAACGTGACCCTCGCCGTTCGGCGCTATTCCGAGTAGGCCGTGCCGCTCGCAGTGGCAGTCCCCCGTGAGGCCCTTCGTGACCCGGCATTGCGCCCCATCGCCGACAAGGTGGCAGCGGGCGAGCGGCTGACCGAGCACGATGCGCTCACGTTGTACGAAACCCCCGACCTGCTCGGCGTCGGGGCGATGGCCGATGCGGTCAATCGCGCCAAGAACGGCGACGTGGTCACCTTCGCCGCCAACCAGCACATCAACCCGACCAACATCTGCGTGCTGCGGAAGACCTGCGTCTTCTGCGGATACGCCCGCCTTCCCAAGGAGGAGGGGGCGTATCGCTACACGATGGATCAGGTGATGGCCGAGGCCGAGCAGGCGCGCAATGGACTCACCCGCGAGTTTCACATCGTGGGCGGTCTCGATATGCAGGCCGGGCTGGCGTACTACACGGAGATGTTCCGTACGCTCAAGCGTGAGCTGCCGCACGTGCACATCAAGGCGCTCACTGCGGTCGAGATCGCGCACCTGGCGCGCATCGAGAAGATGAGCTGGGCCGACGTCCTCTCGGCGCTGCGCGAGGCCGGGCTCGACACGCTGCCGGGCGGCGGTGCTGAGACCTTCAGCGCGGCCGTGCGCGAGCAGATCGCCGACAAGAAGCTCGGCGGCGCCGACTACATCGGCGTGCATCGCGTCGCCCACCAGCTCGGGATCCGCTCCAACTGCACGATGCTGTACGGGCACGTCGAGACGCTCGCCGATCGCGTGGAGCACCTGCGCATGCTCCGTGAGCTGCAAGACGAGACGGGCGGCTTCCTGGCCTACATCCCGCTCGCCTATCATCCCGACGACAACGAGTTGGGGAAGCAGCTCGACCGGCAGGGGCGGGGAACGACCGGCTTTGACGACCTGCGCATGCTGGCGGTGGGGCGCCTGTACCTGGACAACTTCGCGCACATCAAGTCGCACTGGATCATGGTGACGCCGGCCCTGTCACAGGTGGCGCTGGCCTTCGGCGTCAACGACCTGGAGGGGACCGTCGTACGGGAGAAGATCTACCACGCCGTCGGCGCACAAACGCCGCAAGGCATGTCGCTCGACGCGCTCTTGCAGCTGATTCGCGGTGCCGGGAAGGTCCCTGCCGAACGCGACTCGTTCTACCGCATCCTTCGCCGCTTCGAGCAGACGGCCGAAGGCGCACAGGCCGCCTGACGTGCGCATCGGGCGCATCCCGTACATCAACTGCTACCCGGTCTACGGGGCCATCGATCGCGGGATCGTCACCTTGGACGGTACGCTTGTCGACGGGATCCCCAGCGCCCTCAACCACCAGATGGCCGACGGGTCGCTCGACGTGAGCGTCGTGTCGGCCGTCGAGTATGCGCGGGACTCCCGGCGCTACCTCCTGCTCCCCGACCTCGCCATCTCGTGCGACGGACCGGTGCGCTCGGTGATGCTCTTCAGCAAGCGCCCGGCGCGCGAGCTCAGCGGGCACCGGGTCATAGTCTCGCGCAGTTCCATGACGAGTGTGGCGCTGGTCGAGTTGCTCGCCGAGAACGTGTGGCGCGTCCGGCCGGAGTTCGTTCCCGGCAACAGCGAGTTGGCCGACATCGCGCGGTTTGGCGAAGAGGAACACGAGGCACGTCTCGTGATCGGCGATGCCGCGCTGATCCTGAACGACGCGCGCCACGGCGTGGGCGAGGGGACGCAAGCGACCTACCCGTACGTGTACGACCTGGGGAGCGAGTGGAAGGCATGGACCGGACTCCCCTTCGTCTTCGCCGTGTGGGTCGCGCAACGCACCACCCCCGTCGCCCCCGCGCTCTCCGCGCACGCCTCGCTCATCGCGTCCCGCGACTGGGGACTGGCGCACCTGGACGAACTCGCGGAGCAAGCGACCCGCGTGACAGGCGTCGCGCGCGCCGCCTGCGTCGACTACTTCCAGGGACTCGACTACGGGCTTGGCTACGAACACCTCGCCGGGCTCACGGAGTTCTTCCGGCGATTGGTGGCGGCGGGGCGTGTGCCGAACGGCTCCCTCGCCTTTCTTCCTGCCGCGTAGTTGTGCTTGACAGGGGGCACGCGCCCCTTGAATGATCCGTTTCACGGATTCCATCCGGGGGGCGCGTCGCCAATTCACGCCGACGCCTGACGACTCCGGGCCCGGGTCTCGACGTACCAGTCGCTCGCCCGATCGCACGCCTGCACGCCTGCACGCCTGCACCATCGCACGCCCGCACGCCTGAACTGTCCTGCGTCCGCGCACCGCTGCTCCGGACGGGGAATCGCACGGCACGACCGTCCCCCGCGTGAGACGCCCCCTCCGTCTCCTCGCGAGTTGCGGAACCTGCTCGTGAGGACCGGGCCATGCCCGACGCACGCTTTCCCGCCTCCGCGCAACGCCTGCGCGCCGTGGTGGAGTCCTCGCCCATCGGGCTCCTGATGGTCGATGCTCGGGGGACGATCGTCCTCGTCAACGCAGAGGTCGAGCGCCTGTTCGGCTACTCACGCGAGCTGATGTTCGGTCGTCAGGTCGAGTTTCTTCTTCCCGAGCGCTTCCGAAACGGACACCCCGGGGCTCGGGATGCGTTTCGCGCCAACCCGAGCACGCGCCAGATGGGAGCCGGTCGCGAACTGCGTGCCCTCCGCGCCGATGGGACCGAGTTCCCGGTCGAAATCGGCCTCACGCCGGTCGCCACGGATGAAGGGCTCTTCGTGGTGGGCTCGATCGTCGACATCACGGCGCGACTCGCCGCGGCGCACGAACGCGCACAACTGGAGGATCAGCTCCGCCAAGCGCAGAAGCTCGAAGCGTTGGGGACGCTCGCCGGGGGCGTGGCGCACGACTTCAACAATGTGCTCGCCTCCATCGTGGGACTCGCAGAGCTGCTCGTGCCGGCCACGCAGGACACGCCCGAGGTGAACCGCGACGTTCGCGAGCTGCTCGACGCCGCGCGCCACGGGCGCGCGGTTGTGGAGCGCATCCTGCGCTTCAGTCGCCGGCAGCCCATGCGGTCCGAATCGGTCGACGTGCGCGAGATGGTCGCGCAGTCGACGCGGCTGCTCCGCGCCTCGCTCCCACCCAACGTGCGTATCACGACGCAGCTTACCGCCGGACCGCGACTCGTGCGAGGCGACCCAACCTCGCTGCAGCAGGTACTCATGAACCTGGCGACCAACGCGGCGCACGCGATGCCCGACGGAGGACGGTTGGAGATCATCACCGACGACTTCTATGTGCGCGACGGCGCCGCCCGCAGCCGTCCCGGCCTTCGCGAGGGCACGTACCTGTCGCTGACGGTGCGCGATGACGGGCATGGGATGGATGAGGCCACTCGGCTCAAGGCCTTCGAACCGTTCTTCACCACCAAGGTCGCGGGGGAGGGGAGCGGACTGGGGCTCGCGCTGGTGCACGGCATCGTGCGCGACCACGACGGCGTCGTCGAACTCGAGTCGGTCCCCGGCCGCGGGACCGTCGTCCGATGCCTGTTTCCCCTGTTGGAGGGAACGATGCCGGCGACTGACGCCGCGCCCGGGGCCCTGGCACGCGGTAGTGGCGAACGGATCGTGTACCTGGACGATGAACCGACCTTGGTCCGGATCGGGCAACGCCAACTGGAGGCCCTCGGCTACCATGTCACAGGCTTCTCCGACGCGCGGGCCGCGTTGGCCGCCCTGCAGGCCGATCCCACGACGTGCGATGTCGTGGTGACCGACTTCCTGATGCCGACCATGACCGGGCTGGAGTTTGCGCGCGCGGTGCAGCAGCTACGCCCGTCGCTCCCCGTGCTGGTCCTCTCGGGCTACATCGGCGACTTCACGGTGAGCGATCTGGAGGCCGGGGGCGTCCGCCGGGTACTGCAGAAGCCCGTGTCGGCCGAGGAACTGGCGCTCGCGGTGCACGAGTGCCTCGCTGGTGGATGACCCCTGCACGTCGATAGGTTTGGAGACCATGACGCGCGACCTCCTCGACTTCTACACGAACGCCCCGCTCCTGGAACTCGGCCTCGAAGCCGACCGGATCCGGCGCGAGAAGCACCCGCACAACACGGTCACGTACATCGTCGACCGCAACATCAACTACACCAACGTCTGCGTCGCCGACTGCGGCTTCTGCGCCTTCTACCGGCGACCGAAGCACGGGGAAGGGTACACGCTCTCGTTCGAGCAGATCGGGGCGAAGATCGAGGAGACCAAGGCGCTGGGCGGGGTGCAGATCCTCATACAGGGCGGCCACAACCCGTACATCCCGTTCGAGTGGTATCTCGACCTGCTGCGCTACATCAAGCGCCACCACCCGATCCATGTACACGGCTTCAGCCCGAGCGAGGTCGACTTCTTCGCCAAGACGTTCCGCATGGAGGCGGTCGACGTCATCCGTGAGCTGCAAAAGGCGGGGCTCGACTCGATCCCCGGTGGCGGTGGCGAGATCCTCGTGCAGCGCGTGCGCGACATCGTCGCCCCCAAGAAGGCGGGGGCCGACCGCTGGCTCGAGATCATGGAGCTGGCGCATAACGAGGGGATGAAGACGTCGGTGACCATGATGTACGGCATCGGCGAGACGCTGGCCGAGCGCATCGAGCACCTGCAACGCGTGCGCGACGTGCAGAGCCGGACTCACGGCTTCACCGCGTTCATCACCTGGCCGCTGCAGCCGGAGAACACGCCCGAGATGTCGCACATGGCCAAGACGGACGCGACGGAGTACCTGCGGACCGTGGCCATGGCACGCATCGTCCTCGACAACGTCCCCAACCTCCAGTCCAGCTGGGTCACGATGGGGATGAAGGTCGGGCAGCTGGCGCTCACCTTCGGCTGCAACGACTTCGGCTCGCTGATGATCGAGGAGAACGTGGTCTCGGCGGCCAATACCACGTACCGCACCACCACCGACGAACTCGAGCGGCTCATTCGTGATGCCGGCTTCTCGCCGGCGCGCCGGCGCCAGGACTACTCGATCATCCCGGTGGGGACGCCGGTCGCGGCCTAACGCGTGACCGCTCGCACCGGGATCGGCTACGACTCGCACCGCTTCGCCGCGGGCGGTCCCATGCGTCTGGGCGGGGTCGACATTCCGTCGGACGTCATCCTCGTCGGCCACTCCGACGGTGATGCGATCTGCCACGCCCTCACCGACGCCATCCTCGGCGCCGCGGCGGCCGGCGACATCGGCGAGATGTTCGCCGACACCGACCCGGCCAACCGCGGGAAGGACTCGGTCGAGATGCTCGTCGCCGCCCTCGAGCGCGTGCACGCCCTCGGCTTTGCCCTGTCCAACGTGGACGTGACGGTGATCGCCGAGCGCCCGAAGATCGGGCCGCATCGCCTCCGCATCCGCGAGCGGCTCGCGCACGCGTTGCAGCTGGACGTCTCGGCGGTGAGCGTGAAGGGGAAGACGAACGAGGGGATGGGATGGGTCGGGCGAGGCGAGGGGCTGGCCTGCCTCGCGGTTGCCACGCTCGTCCCCGCGCGCGACTAGTCCGCCGGTGCCGCAGCTGCAATCGCTGCTGGACTGGCTGTCGGCGCTCCCCCCGGCCACCCTGCTGGCGGCGATGGCTGCCCTCGCCGCGGTCGAGAACATCTTCCCACCCATCCCCGCCGACGTGCTGGTGGCGTTCGGCGGCTTTCTCGCCGCCCGAAACCATGTGTCCCCGTGGCCGGCCTTTCTGGCGGTCTGGTTGGGGAACGTGGCGGGGGCGCTGGCCATGTACGCCGCCGGCCGGCGACTCGGGCGCGCCTGGATCGCCAAGCGCTTTCACGTTGCTCCTGGGGGGCGGAACGAGGCCCGCCTTGCGGCCTGGCAGGCGCGCTACGGCCCGATCGCCTTCTTCGTGACCCGTTTCCTCCCCGGCGTGCGCGCCCTCGTCCCGCCGATGTCCGGCGCGTTGCACGTCCCGGTGACCGGGCTGGCGATCGCGATCGCCGCGGCGTCCGCCCTGTGGTACGGCACGATCACCTGGCTTGCCTTCACCGCGGGCAACAACTGGGAGGTCCTGGCCGAACAGATCGGTCGACTGGGGTGGTGGTCGGCCGTGCTGGCCGGCGCGGTCGTGCTGTCCCTCCTGGCCGCCTGGTGGTTGGTCCGGCGCCGCGCCGGTCCCCGCGAGGAGCGGTAAGCGCCCATGAGTGACGCGCTCGCCCCGGACGACGTCGTTCGCGCCTTCTTCCTCGAACGATTCGACGACTACCTCTCGCTCGAGCAGGGGTCGTCCGACCGAACGCGCGACGCGTACGGTCGGGACGTCGCGCGCCTCGCCATCTTCGCGGTCACCAAGGGCGCCCGAACCCCCTCGGCACTCGAGCCACGCACCCTCCGCGACTTCGTCTACCACCTCAAGGATCTCGGCCTCTCTCCGTCGTCCATTCGGCGCAACGTCTCCGCGGTGCGCACGTACTTCAAGTTCCTCGTCGGCGAAGGGGTCGTGCCCTTCGATCCCAGCGACCGGCTGGAGATGCCGAAGCGCTGGCGAGACCTCCCCGACGTCCTCACCGTCGACGAGATCGATCGGCTCCTCGGAGCGCCCGACATCGACGATGCGATGTTCTTCCGCGACCGCGCGATGCTGGAACTCGCCTACGGGGCCGGGCTTCGCGTGAGCGAGTGGATTGGGGTGGAGGTCAAGGACGTCTTCCTCGAACAAGGACTCGTGCGCGTCTTCGGCAAGGGAGGGAAGGAGCGCCTCGTCCCGGTCGGTCGCTCTGCCGTGGGGGCCATCGACCTGTACCAGCGCGAGCTGCGCCCGAGGCTCGAGCGCGGCGCCGGCAAGGGGATCCTCTTTCTCAACGCGCGCGGAACCGCGCTCTCCCGCATGGGGGCATGGAAGATCCTGCGCAAGCACGTGGAGGCCGCGGGGATCGAGAAGCACGTATCCCCCCACACCCTGCGACATTCCTTCGCGACCCACCTCCTCGAGGGGGGTGCCGACCTGCGCGCCGTGCAGGACATGCTCGGCCACGCCGACATCTCGACGACGCAGATCTACACGCACGTCAACCGCGACTACCTGCGTACTGTTCACAAGCAGTATCATCCGAGAGGCTGACGTCGAGCGCCTCTCGCGTCTCCTGCCTCCCGACTCCCGTCCCGCCGTGCTCCTCGTCATCGACAACTACGACAGCTTCACCTACAACCTCGTCCAGTATCTCGGCGAGTTGGGGGAGACGCTGCTCGTGCGCCGCAACGACGAATTGTCCATGGACGACGTGCGGACGATGGGGCCGCGGGCCATCGTCGTCTCTCCGGGGCCCTGTACGCCGAGCGAAGCCGGGATCAGCGTCCCGCTCATTCGTGCCCTCGGGGCCTCCACGCCGCTGTTGGGCGTGTGTCTCGGGCATCAGGCGATCGGCGAGGCGTATGGCGGACGGGTCATCCGTGCCTCGCGCGTGATGCACGGCAAGGTCTCGCAGATCGAGCACGCGGGGACTGGGCTCTTCGCCGGGCTTCCGTCGCCGCTCGAGGTCATGCGCTACCACTCGCTCATCGTCGAGCGCGACTCGCTTCCCGCATCGCTCGAGGTGGTGGCGCACGCGGCCGACCTGCCGGCGGAGATCCACGCGCTGCGTCATCGCGAGCATCCGGTCTGGGGGGTGCAGTTCCATCCCGAGTCGATCCTGACGCACGGCGGGATGGACATGCTGCGCAACTTCCTGGCGATGGCCGACGACTTTCACGGCAGCGTGCGCACCGCCTGACGCGGGCCACCTCCCCACGCGCTCCCCGGCACCTAACGACCTCCCGTGATCCGCCGCCTCCTGCTCCTGCTCGCTGCCGTGGTCGCGGTGGGACTCGTTGTGTATTTCACGCGCGGCGCCAGCATGGCGGACCGTTCGATGAACACGCTGCTCGCCCGGGGACCGTTCACCGCGCCGCCGGCCGCCGAGTCGCTCCTGCGCACCATCGACGTCGTCGACCTGCACGCCGACGCGCTGCTCTGGCCGCGCGACCTGCTCAAGCGCCACGACCACGGGCACGTCGACCTGCCGCGCCTGCAGGACGGCCATTTCGCCCTCCAGGTGTTCTCCGTCGTCACCAAGACCCCGCGCGGCATCAACTACGAGCGCAACACCGACGAGACCGACAACGTCACCATCCTCGCCATCGCCGAGCGGTATCCGCTGCGCGCCTGGTTCAACCTCTACGAGCGCGCCCGCTGGCAGGGGGAGCGCCTCAAGGACGCCGTCGCTCGATCGGCGGCCCGAGGCGACTCGGCGCTTCGCCTCATCCGGTCCCGTGAGGACCTCACGGCTCTCCTCGCCGCGCGCCGGTCGGGGCGACCGGTCGTGGGGGCCCTGCTCGCAACCGAGGGGCTACATCCGCTCGCCGGACGCCTGGAGCACCTCGACTCGCTGGCGGCCCTCGGCTTCCGCATGTTCGGCTTCACCCACTTTTTCGACAACGACCTCGGGGGATCGGCGCACGGCGTCGAGCGTGGCGGGCTCACGGCCTTCGGGCGACAGGTCGTCGCCCGAATGGATGCGTTAGGCCTCATCATCGACGTCGCTCACGCCTCGCCGCGCCTGGTCGACGACATCCTCGCCACCACGCACCGCCCCATCGTGGTGTCCCATGGCGGAGTGCAGGGGACCTGTCCCGGACCGCGGAACCTCACCGACGATCAACTCCGGCGCATCGCTGCCGGCGGCGGCCTGGTGGGCATCGGCTACTGGGATGGGGCAATCTGCGAGCCGAGCGCCGCCTCGTTCGCCAGGGCGGTGGTCTACGCCATCGGCGTCGCAGGGGAGGATCATGTGGCCCTGGGGTCCGATTTCGACGGGAGCACCGCCGAGCCCTTCGACGCCAGTGGAATGGGGCTCGTCGCCGGCGCGCTGCGCGACGCGGGGCTGACCGACGCGCAGATCGGGAAGGTGATGGGCGGCAACGCCCTTCGCCTGCTCGGCCAGCTCCTTCCTGAGGACTGACGGCGAGGGCGCGGACGCCAGAACGCGCACGGGCGAGATCGGACGTTGTTGCTGTTGGAAAAGCCGTATCGCGCGGATTAACTTGGGTGGCGTGCCTTTTGCTAACTCGGCCGCCCCGACCCCGAACGCTGTCCTCGCCGTCATACCGGCGCGGCTGGGGTCGACCCGCCTCCCACGCAAGCCGCTTCGCCTCATTGGCGGGCGCCCACTCATCGTCCGCGTCTGGGAGCGCGTCTGTGCCATGAACGTGGCAGGCACCGTGGTCGTCGCGACCGACGCGCCGGAGATCGTCGAGGTGATCGCCGCCGCCGGCGGGATGGCGGTCCTCACCGACGCCACGCATCCCTCGGGGACCGACCGGATCGCCGAGGTCGCCGCCCGCCCGGAGTTCCGCGCCCACGAGGTGATTCTCAACGTGCAGGGCGACGAACCGTTCGTGTCGGCGGCGGCGGTAGAAGGCGCACTGGCGATGGTGACGGTGGAGCGCTTTCCGCTGGGCACCGTCTCGGCGCGCGCCGGCGAGGAGATCCTCGCCACGCCGCATGTGGTGAAGGTCGTGTCCGCCGATGACGGGCGCGCGCTCTACTTCTCGCGCGCCCCGATCCCGTTCCTGCGGGAGGCGGGGGATGCGGCCGTGCGCGCGGGGATCGTGCGGCAGCACCTCGGGATCTACGCCTACACGCGGGATGCGCTCGCCGCGTGGGTCTCGCTGCCGGAGCATCCGCTCGAGCGGGTGGAACGACTGGAACAGTTGCGACCGCTCGCCGCCGGGTTGGCGATGGGCGTGGCGACGATCGATGAGCCGCCCCCGGGCGGCGTGGATACCGAAGACGACCTGCACCGTGCCAACGCGCGGTGGAATGACCTCTACGACACACGACGCTGATGACGACTCAAGTCACGCCCAACCAGACCACGCGCTACATCTTTGTCACCGGCGGCGTCGTCTCCTCGCTCGGCAAGGGCATCGCGGCGGCATCGTTAGGCCGGCTCCTCGTGGAGCGCGGCCTGCGTGTCTCGATCATGAAGTTCGACCCGTACCTCAACGTCGATCCCGGGACGATGTCGCCGTTCCAGCACGGCGAGGTCTTCGTCACGGACGACGGCGCAGAGACGGACCTCGATCTGGGCCACTACGAGCGCTTCATCGACCGCTCGCTGTCGCAGCTCAACAACGTGACGACGGGGCGCATCTACCTCAACGTCATCACGAAGGAGCGCCGCGGCGAGTACCTCGGCTCCACCGTCCAGGTCATCCCGCACATCTCTGATGAGATCAAGTCGCACATCAAGCGCCTCGCGCCGGGGAACGACGTGGTGATCGTGGAGATCGGCGGCACGGTCGGCGACATCGAGTCGCAACCGTTCCTCGAGGCCATCCGCCAGTTCCGGCAGGAGGTGGGCAAGCAGAACGCGATGTTCATCCACCTCACGCTCGTCCCCTATATCGCGGCAGCTGGCGAGGTCAAGACCAAGCCCACGCAGCACTCCGTGCGCGAGCTCATGGAGATCGGCATCCAGCCCGACGTCCTCATCTGCCGCACCGAGCGCCCGCTCTCCGAGGACGTCAAGCGCAAGATCGCCCTCTTCTGCAACGTGGAGTTCGGCAACGTTATCGAGAGCCCCGACGTCCCGTCGATCTACCAGATCCCCCTCGAATTCTCGGCGCAGGGGCTCGACGAGCGGGTGATGCAGCGCCTCAACCTGCAGGGGCGCGAACCCGACCTCACCGCATGGCGCGCCATGGTGCAGCGCGTGGTGCAGCCGCGCGACCGCGTGCGCATCGCCGTCGTAGGCAAGTACACGCAGTTCGTCGACAGCTACAAGAGCGTGCAGGAATCGCTCATACACGGTGGGATCGCCAATGACGTCGGCGTCGACATCGCCTGGACGTCGAGCGACCTGTTCACGAGTCCCGAGAAGGCGCGCGAGATCCTGCAGGGCTTCCACGGCCTGCTCGTCCCCGGCGGCTTCGGGGTGCGCGGCGTCGAGGGGATGGTCGAGGCGATTCGTGCGGCCCGCGAGCTGAAGATCCCGTTCTTCGGCATCTGCCTCGGCATGCAGGTCGCCATCATCGAGTTCGCGCGCAACGTCCTGGCGCTCGCCGACTCGCATTCCAGCGAGTTCGCGCCGGAGTGTGCGCACCCTGTGATTGCGATGATGGAAGAGCAGAAGCACGTGACCGACATGGGGGGGACGATGCGCCTCGGCGCCTATCCCTGCCGGCTGGCGCGCGGCACCAAGGCCGCCGAGATCTACGGCGTGCCCGAGGTGAGCGAGCGGCATCGCCATCGCTACGAGGTGTCGAATGCCTATCGCGACGCCTTCGTCGAGCACGGCCTCAAGCTGAGCGGATTGTCACCCGACGGCTCGCTCGTCGAGATCGTGGAACTCGCCGACCATCCGTGGTTCGTCGGCTGCCAGTTCCACCCGGAACTGCAGTCGCGCCCCACGCGCCCCCATCCCCTCTTTGCCGCGTTTGTCGCGGCG
>Ga0116178_10002016_pt1 | contig 16373 bp, 15 predicted proteins | sample AD_STIC12_MetaG_FD_89880 | JGI IMG/M metagenome (GOLD analysis project Ga0116178, IMG submission 89880) | Active sludge microbial communities of municipal wastewater-treating anaerobic digesters from USA - AD_STIC12_MetaG | ecosystem: Engineered > Bioreactor > Anaerobic > Digestate | place: USA... | reverse complement strand
TTCTACCTATGGTGGTGAGGTTAATGCTCCTACACTTACCCGCGTGGCGAATATGGGAATCTCCTACAATCGTTTCCATTCCACTGCGATGTGTTCGCCTACACGAGCTGCACTACTCACAGGACGTAACCATACATTCGTGGGGAATGGCCAGATATCAGCTATTGCCAATGATTTTGACGGCTTTAGCGGAACCATTCCAAAGACCTCCGCTACGGTAGCTGAAGTGCTAAAAAACTATGGATATAACACAGGTGCCTGGGGTAAATGGCACAACACGCCTGAAGAACAGATCACGAACAAGGGGCCTTTTGATTATTGGCCTACCGGCTATGGATTTGAGTATTTCTATGGTTTCCTTGCTGGTGAGGCTTCCCAGTATGAGCCAACCATGACGCGCAATACGAATCTGGTCACGGAAGAAAAACCAAAGGGATATCATCTCAGCAATGATATAGCAGATGATGCGATCAAATGGCTGCGGGAACAAAAGGCCTACGCTCCTGACAAACCTTTCTTTATGTATTGGGCGCCCGGTGCAGCCCATGGGCCTCATCAGGTTTTTAAAGAATGGGCAGATAAATACAAAGGCAAGTTTGATGATGGTTGGGACAAATACCGTGAACGTACATTCAAGCGGGCCAAAGAAAAAGGCTGGATACCGGAGAATGCCCAACTCACACCACGTCCGGCATCCATGGCTTCATGGGAATCGATTCCTGAATCGGAGAAACCATTCCAGCGCAGACTCATGGAAATTTGGGCCGGGTTTGCAGAGCATGCTGACTATAATGCAGGCCGGGTGATTGATGAGATTGAGAAGCAAGGTGAACTTGACAATACAATCATTATTTACATCTGGGGAGATAATGGCTCTTCATCTGAAGGATTGAACGGCACCATCAGCGAACAACTTGCTCAGAATGGAATTCCAACGACGATCAAGCAACATCTCGATGCCTTGGAAGAGCTCGGTGGTTTAGCAGCACTTGGCGGACCTAAAACAGACAACATGTTCCATGCCGGATGGGCCTGGGCTGGAAGCACTCCTTACCAGGGGACAAAACTGATGGGCTCATACTTTGGTGGTATTCGTCAACCTATGGCGATATCGTGGCCAAAGACCATAAAGCACGATGACATACCACGCTCGCAATTCCATCATGTCATCGACGTGGTCCCAACACTGTATGACATGCTGGATATTACACCTCCACGCGTCGTCAATTGTTTTGAGCAAGATCCGATTCATGGAGTCAGTATGGTCTATTCGTTTACAGATCCAAATGCAAAGGGTACGAGGACAACACAGTTTTTTGATATCATGGCCAGTCGTGGTATCTATCATGATGGCTGGTTTGCCAGTGCTCCTGGTCCACGCGAGCCGTGGGTAAGCGGACTGCCAAAAGGCATAAAGGAATGGTCGCCACTCACAGACCGATGGGAGCTCTACCATATCGATGAAGACTGGAGCCAGGCAAATGACCTTGCCGCCACTAATCCGGAGAAACTCGAAGAGATGAAAGCACTCTTTATTGAAGAGTCTACTAAGAACAAAAACCTTCCTATTGGTGGTGGCCTTTGGTCAACAGCGATGTTTCATCCTGAAGACGCTCCGGCCCCTTCACTTACGGAATGGTCATTTGACTCACCTATCACCCTGATGCCCGAATCAGCTGCTCCAAAACTTGGAAAGAACAGCAATCTGGTCACCATGGAATTAAATGTTCCTGCCAATGCAAATGGTGTACTATATGCCCTTTCAGGATTTTCAGGAGGAGTGACATGCTATGTAAAGAATGGTATCCTGAGTTATGAGTTCAACCTGTTTGAAGTGCAACGTACTAAAGTGAAATCCAAAACTAAACTGCCAACAGGTAAAGTCAAAGTCGAAATAGAATCTAAGCTTGTTGATAAAATTGGAGGACCAATGGACATCACCTTAAGAGCAAATGGCCAGGTGGTTGGACAAGGAACAGTTCCGGCAGCGATGTCCCTTCATTTTGGTTCAAATGCAACATTTGATATTGGTATTGATCTGGATTCACCGGTGGCGCTTGATTATTACGATTTAGCACCATTTCCATTTAACGGTACTATAGGTAAAACAACAATAGCGTATACAAAATGATAATAAGTCATGTGCTGCCATCCTGATCAGGATGGCAGCACATGATTATATCCTTCATGATAATATTGATCGGAGTAATGATGAGAATGTCAGGTATTTTGGGTGTTATGGTTTGTGCTCTTTTAATGAGCCTGCCTGTGATGGGCCAGGATATACCTGTAACAGAGGGAGTAAATGAAGCAGCAGCCAATGCCACAAATCCACTTGCATTTGTTACCAAACTACAGGTGCAACCCAATTTTACCTGGATGGATAACAATGGGCGCCAACTCAATCTCACTTCCCGCATTATCCAACCTTCTAAATCAATTGGGCTGCCATTTTTCAAAAGCAAGGATCCATCAAAGGTTTATACACTGTACCGGTTAGAAGTACCCATCATTGGGCAAACCTTACCGGAGAACAATGCAGTGAATGCAACAGGACTTGGTGATCTCATCCTACTGGATGTAATAGCCTTCAAGCAAAAGTGGGGCTTATTAGGTGCGGGACCAGGACTCATTATTCCCGTGATGAAACCCGAGCCGATCAGCAGTCGTAAATGGGCCGCTGGTGCTACGGTGGTGGCACTGAATACAATGACCAAAGGTTTGCAATGGGGTGCTTTAGCGCAACAGTTCTTCAGTTTTGGTGGAGATGACAACCGGCCTGCACAAAGTTTTATGTTGTTTCAACCCATCTTCAATAAGATGCTGGGTGGAGGCAAGTTTATCCAATTCAATCCTATCATGAATTTTAACTGGACGAATAGCACATTCAACATTCCATTGGGCATTTCGTATGGCAAGGCTTTCGCCAAGAATTTAAGTGTTTCGGTTGGAGGAGAGTATACCGTGAGTGGGCCTGGCCAGGGTGACTTCACTTTTCGATTTAATCTCAATACCATGTTTCCGGCATCATAGTTTTTAACCCTGATGGGGGTACTAATGTGTACAATTAAAAATAGGAGAATGAAATCTATTAAATACAACAAAACCATAGCTCAATGGACAGCCATTATTTTATTAGGTTTTGGAGCACAGCAGATCGTTGCACAAACCACCCCTACCAAGGAAATCGGAGGAGAGGTATCGCTGGGACCAAGGTTGGGGGGCTCTTCCGGTTTGAGTTTTAAAAAGCATTCAGTCACCAATACTTCTGCATTCGAAGTCCTCGCAGGTTGGAATTTTGATGAGAATGTCGAAGGGGTAAACATGAATTTCCTTTGGGAAAAATTAGTCCCGTTTTCAGGCGAACGTCTTGGAGTCATATTTGGTATTGGACCGGGCCTTGCTTTCCTGGATGAATTCAGATTAGGCGCAGCAGGTATCATTGGCTTTGACTGGCGAATAACCAATATAGTCAATCTCCAGGTGGATTGGCAGCCTACCTGGTATTTTATTAATGGATCTGATTTCAGTCCGATCAATGCAGGGTTTACAGCAAGATACGTCCTCAATCATCAGGTACTTCATCCTAAGCAATAACCTATTCCCATAAATAGCACTAACCTGAAATTACAAATCGATACTTCAACTCACGCTTACTTATGAAAATGAATACCAGATCAAAATTCTTACCTCGATTAAAGAAAGCGGCAATATCGTTGTTGCTCTTAATAGCGGGTTTTGTACAAGTGATTGCACAGGGTGATGGGCCACGAACTTTTTTATTGGCTCCAAAAGGTGTCTGGGGAGTGAATCCAAAACCGACATTCCTGGATCAAAACTTTTTGCCTTCCGGAGATATCCTGGTGAAGAATGCACATATCAATGTGAATGTATTTCCGACTACCTTCTTTCATACCATTGGTATCGGTGGGCGTTTTGCACAACTGATGGTCATGGTCAATCCTGGCAATGCAAATGGAAGCGTTGAAGCGGAGGTGCCTGGTTTTCCAACCCCACAATTCGAAGCAACTGGATTTGGAGATGGTTTTATAGGATTGAAGATAGGATTGAATGATGCACCCGCCCTCAATCTGGCAGAATTTGCGAAGCATGCTCCTGTACCCTCCATGACGGCGTATTTTAGAATTTGGTATTCAGGCACCTATGATGCCGATCAACCTCTTAACCTCGGCACCAATCGAACCACTTTTGAAATGGGACTGCCCATGGCTATTCCAATAGGACACAATACAAAGAAACCTACCTGGTTTGAAATGTATCCTTCGATCAGGGTCTATACATCAAATAATAATCCTACACTGATCACACAGGCAGATAAATCACAACAGTTGCCTTTGTTTCTGCTGGAAAATCATCTCACACACAATATCACCACCAAGTTGTGGATCGGTGGAGACCTGCGATATCAATATGGAGGTGCCCTTGAACTGGATGGCGTAAACCAGGATAACAAAGTAAATATTCTGGGCGGCTCTGTTTCAGCCGGCTACCAGCTACTTCCGTTTCTAGGCCTCAGCGCAAACTATGGTGGTATCCTGGCAGGCGAAAATGGTGCCCGTTCGGAAATGTTCCGCCTCAGTGCTGTATTTGTATATGCCAATACCAAAAAGTTTAAGCAACCGGAAAATTAAAAGGCCGGTGTAAGTAAAATTCATTTTCATCTAACCAATCAAATAAAACCTAAGTATCATGAAATTAAAATTAAGTATTGCAATGATGGTTTGTGTATTGTTCACCGCAATGGGTTCTGCCCAAATCCTGGGAAACAACAACAACAATAAAAACAACCTGAGTGACTGGAGGCTTATCGGTTCAGCCCAGGCCGCCAGCAATGCTGACCACGATGTGATCACCTGTCAGGGGAATGATGATTTTCGTAAAATCAAATTTAAAGTGACTAATTCTGCAGTTAACATTGACCGCATGGTGGTAACGTATGACAATGGACAGCATGATCCGATTGAAGTAAAGCAGGACATAGAGAAGGGAGGAGAAAGCCGTGAAATTGACCTACAGGGATCCGGTAAGAGGAGCCTGCGCAAAATTGAATTCTGGTACAAATCCAAGGGGATATTTAACGGAAAAGCTGAAGTAACCGTCTTTGGCAAAAAATAAAGAATGTGTTTGTGCGCCTGCTTGCAATCAAGGTTGCAGGCAGGTATTCGACATCAGATACAAAATTGTTTACAAAAAATATTTTATCAATGAAAAAGCTACTCCTTTTTTCGCTTTGGTTGTTGGGGGCATCTACCCTGTCGGCACAAGCTACCAAATATGACCCAGCCGCACTGCTCATCCTGGACCGGATGAGTGATGTGATCGGGGATTTACAATCCTGCAGTTACAAGACGATGGCTTCGCATGATACCTATGTGCCGGAATATGGTATGATCAAGCAGTTTCTCAATAGCGAAGTCCAGATGACAGGCCCCAATAAAATGGTGATCAACTTCTGGGGCCCTCATGGCCATCGCCAGTGCTGGTACAATGGCGAACAATTTGCTTTCTATGATTATGATGAGAACAACTACGGGATGGTAGACGCCCCCGCTACCATCATCGCGACCATTGATAGCATCCATCAATATTATGATGTGGATTTTCCGGCAGCTGATTTCTTTTACCCGGCTTTCACAGATGACCTGATTGAAAGTAGTGATAAAGTCGTGTATCTGGGAACAACCAATATCAATGGTAAAGAGTGTTTTCACATTGCCGCTATGTCCGGTGTGACCAATACACAGATATGGATCAGTAATGATGCCTACAATCTTCCGGTTAAATATGTCATCGACTACTACACCGTAGCAGGGAGCCCTCAGTACGAGACGACTTTTTCTGATTGGCAGATTAATCCGGTCATCCCCGCAGCGCTCTTTAATTTTTCACCTCCTCCTGGTGCACATCAGGTGCGGATCATGTCAACGACAGAACAATAAAACAATCAATCGAAAAAAATGAAAACTGTAAATAAATCAATCAAACTCTATTTGGGTTTAGTCCTTGCGCTGATGCTGACTGTGCAGTACGCGGAAGCCCAGAGAATGAACCATAGTGCTTCACAGCGTTCCTTGCCATCAAAGGCAACTTCCGGTGGAGCTGCAAATAGAGCGGGTACTATCAACGGCGGTAGTGTCAAATCTTCTCCAAGCCGCCCTTCACCATCCTCCATCGGCCAGAATAGTTCCGCTGGAAATAAGCCAGTAGCCGGTAACAATAAAATAGGTGATAATAATAAGGTGGGCAGTAATAACAACAGTGGCAACAAAGTCAACATTGATAACAGCAGGGGGAATAACAATGTCAATATCAATGTAGACAATAGTAAGGATATCAAGATCAACAACAGTCGCAACACTACTGTGCGTCACAATACGTACAGGCCGTATACCAGACCCCCATACTATTATGGTGGACATAGGTATTACTGTTATCATCCTTATCACTATCATCCGTATCGTCCTTTTTATTGGGGTCCCGTATGGCATCCATGGGGATTCTTCGTAGCTACGTTAGCTACTACTGCGATTGTCATGACGGTCAACAATCAGCAATATCACTATGATCAGGGAGTCTATTATCAGGCCGGCAATGGTGGATACACTGTCGTCCAGGCACCTGTTGGCGCAACCATTACAACCCTGCCACCAAGCTCGCAGACGGTTGTGATCAATGAGACCACGAACAATTACTATTACGGAGGAACGTACTATGAAAAATCCAGTGGTGGATACACCGTAGTTCCACCCACATCAGGTTCTGTGGTTGAAAATCTTCCGGAAGGTGGTGAAGAAGTGAAGCTGGGAGATGTGACATACGTCAAGTACGGAGAGACATACTATCAGCCAATTGACCAGGATGGCAAGAGTATGTACGAAGTAGTAGATATTCAGAACGGGAATTAATGGAATTTGCCTTATCCATATCTACTAGTGCAGTTGAAAAGTAATATAATGGAGCATTGCGGTATCAGAAAAGTCTGATACCATTATCAGTTCATAAAGTCAGAGCATTCGGAATCAGTGTAACAGAATGTTTTAATCATTACAATGAAGGATGCTCTTTCTTATGAACGACCAGGGGTTATGCCATTGTCCGGCGGTTGAATCCAATACCCACAATAACACCTATTAAATCTTGTTGATCATGAAATCTATTTTGTCATTTATTCGCGCCACCCTGGCAGGAGGTATTTTCTTATTGCTTCCGCTGATTCTGGTATATACCTTTTTTAATAAAGGACATGCCCTGGCGGTAAAGATACTGGCTCCTCTGGAGCATATATTGCCTGAGACTTTCCTTGGCCTCCATACAGGGAAATTGGTGGCGACTGCAGCATTACTATTAGTATGTTTTATCGCCGGTCTTCTTTTCCGCTTACCGATAGTAAAAAAGGGAATCCAGAAACTCGAAGAAAGTGTGCTAGCCCATTTTCCCGGATATGCACTTCTCAAATCAAAGGCGTCTGATACCCTCAATGAGAAAATTGAATACTATATCTCTACTGTCGTAGTGAGGGATGGCGAGTTTTGGAGCATTGGTTTATTAATAGAAGAGGCCAATGGCTTGTGCACGGTGTTTTTTCCGAAAGCACCCAAAAATGATTCTGGAGATGTCAAGATTATTCCTACCCGGTATGTAACGAAAGTTAATGTGCCCACCAAGGAGACCCTGCAACACCTCAAAGGTTTTGGAAAGGGAACTATCCAATGGATAAGGGAAAGTTAAGGCATGAAGAAATGCTATCTGAAAACAAACACTATCTAATCAATCACCAAACTAATTCATAGAACATGGGAATTTTTGTAATGACACAGAGGAAGGATGGAGAGTTTCAATTCAACCTCAAAGCAGGCAATGGACAAACCATTCTAAGTAGTGAAGGATATGCCCAAAAGGCAAGCTGTCTAAATGGAATCGCATCTGTGAAGGCCAACTCAACAGATGACCATAAATATGACCGTTTGACTTCTTCCAACGGCAAACCTTACTTCAATTTGAAAGCCGCCAACGGCCAGATCATCGGATCAAGCCAGATGTATGAGAGTGAAGTTTCCAGAGACAATGGCATTGAATCAGTAAAAGCAAATGCTCCGGATGCTACCATAAATGACGAGACCGTTTAAGGTTAGAGTCATACGGCTTTGCATGGCCTTATTGCGGATACTAGAAGTTCCTGATGATGAGGCGTATTTCATAAGGCTTCCTATCGGGCGCCTACAGATTTTATTAACTTAAAAATCAAACAATACAATGCGCAGATTTTCATTGATGGTGACGCTCCTGTTAACATTTCAGGGTACTTGCCTTTTAGCTCAAACCACTGAAATTCCAGAGGATTCAATTCAACTCAGTTTTAAACCTTACGGAAGTTTCAGGGGACATTTTGCAGTCTATAATGAAGAGTTAGAGATGCAGGAGAACGGATCAAGGATTGGTTTTGAGTTTGGCGTCAAGCGAAAGAAGACCAGGTTCTATGCCGGATCCGAATTGCAATTGAATATGTTTAAGGGAGATGCTTCCTTTAATGCGGATGCAAATACATCAGGAGGATTTCTGATAGCTGAGAGTCAGCAGGCACGTCAAGTATTTGCTACACGTCTGGGCTATATCGGTGTTGACTTTCACAAGTGGGGTAATTTTTCACTCGGCAAGCAATGGGGGGTGTATTATGATGTTACCTCTTACACGGATAAGTTTAATGTCTTCGGTGGCCAGGCCAGTGCCACCTATGTAGCGAGGACGGATGGAGGTGCTGTAGGTACAGGTCGTGCGGATCAGGCCCTCATCTACAGGAATAAAATTGGTCCTGTTTCCGTGGGAGCACAGGTGCAAGCCCGAACAGGAGTCAATGGACATTTTCTGGATGGCTATGGTCTCTCTGCCCAGGTGGATATCCTGGAAGGTTTAAAAGCCGGTGTAGCTTTCAATCAGGCATACCTGGTCGATACACTTGTCAATTCAGGAGGTATCTTGGGGCTCACAGATCAGCCTAATTATTTTACCATCGGCGCAAGCTATACCGGCAAGCGTTTTGAACTGGGAGCTGTCTATGCTATGGAAACCAACGGAGATCTTTCGCAAGGCCTCGCTAACGTTTCGGGCCAGGGAATCGTAACACCCACTGTAGTGTATGATGCAGTAGGTGTTGAGTTTTATGGAAAATTGAAGTTTGAAAAATTCAACCTGATCGCGGGCTATAATTATTATAACCCTGCAACGGAAGATATCACACTGCCCACCGGTGAAAGACCTATCAGCCCTGATTATGAAAGGCAATATATTATCCTGGGCGCTGAATACAGGCCGATTGAAACAGCCTATTTCTATTCCGAGCTCAGGATATCAAGTGGGAAGACTGCATTAGGAACAGATGAAATTGATGCTTTCACTGTAGGCATAAGGATTGATGTGGAGCGTTTGACCACCAAGACAATCAAGCGATAAACTAAAGGAGGTATTGAAATTGAATGACCTCCTTATAATATGCTAAAAGGTGTGCGTCAGCATCTCTGCCGCATTTAAGTGAATCTCTTCATTGGTCAGGCAACTAACCATTGAAGAGATTCAATTTTTTTATGGCCCATGGACTATTCATTCGATGCATGGAAAGTAATTAACTTTAAGACTGTATTCGGAATAATTAAAGAAAATGAAGGTTCTGGTCATCAGGCTCGTCTTAGGTTTAGGCTTTGTCTTGTTTAACAATTTCCTTTTTTCCCAGAAGGATTCCCTGGTGTTGAACAACGGAGACATCATGGTCGGCGAAATAAAATCGATGGACAAGGGAGTGCTCTTGATAGAGACGCCATACTCCGACAAGGACTTTAATGTCAAGTGGATTGAAATCAAGGAAGTCTATTCCACCACCCGCTTTCTCGTCACGCTCCAGGACGGTCGACGGATTAACACAACTTTGCATACCAATGCCACAGGAGATATCGTCCTGCAATTGGAGGATGGTTCGACAACAACAACTTCCAGAGAAGAATTAGTAAATCTCATCGGACTGAAATCTGAATTCTGGAGCAGGGTCAAAGCCAGTGTTGATCTAGGGTTCAGTTTTACAAGGGCAAATCATATCAGGCAGGGCACCACCCAAATTGCAGCAGGATATCTTGGTGATACATGGTCCACAGATCTCTTTTTTAATGTCTTCCGATCTGTTCAGGATAGTATAGCGCCGACCAGGCGAAATGAGGGCGGTATTAATTATAAATTCTACCTCCAGCACGATTGGTATCTGATGACAGATATCAATTACCTGTCCAACACCGAACAAGCGCTCAAAGCGCGTTACACCGGCAAACTTGGGGCAGGAAATTTCCTGATACATTCCAATCATTCCTATTGGGGAGTCGGTGGAGGTCTTTCGCTTAACAAAGAAAGTTTTACCAATGGAACGGCTTCTCGTAGCAGTGCGGAAGTATATGGTGGAACGGAGTTAAACCTATTTGATACAGGTGACCTCAGTCTCCTTTCAACGCTTTACCTCTATCCGAGTCTGACAGAATCCGGTAGGTTTCGTTCAGATTTCAAAGTGGATACGCGGTATGAGTTTGTCAGTGATTTTTATGTCAAGTTTAACCTCACGCTCAACTATGACAACAGACCCGCGATCGCAGGAAATGAAATGGATTACGTGTATGGTATTTCCGTTGGTTGGAAATTATAGCGTAGCTGCTAATTTTCTTTGGACGTGTTCCCAAAGGTAAACGTATAGCTCAGCATCAATTGAAAGCCCGTTGATTTGATTGTTCCTGTAGCAGTTTCACCGCGGAAAAAATTATCCTCCGATGGATCACTAAAGCTGATCGGTTGAGGATAATCATCACGTTTTGCATAATTGTAGCGTAACCCCACGATCCATTCGCTCCAGCCAAAGTTCCTTTGTGTGCCAATGGTGAAATGATAATTGTCCCATTGCTTGATAGCCGGATTAAATCCATCCTGTTCAGGAATGAAATCACTGAAGTATTCATCCGTCCTGAAAGAGAAAAGAAGATGGTAGTCGTCCCGGATCGTCCAGTCAGCAGCTACTGACCAATTGATGACCGTTTGGTTCGTTGACCATAGTCTTAGCACTTTGTTGGTATACAAGACATTTTCATCGCTTGGTGGTTGCAGGAAAGCGGCATCCCCCGGGTCCAGTATGTTGTAGGTCTTGATCTTGCCAAACCAGGAGACACTGCCGTACATGCGCACTTTTCCAAATGGACGTGAGATGCCGAAAGCCGCATTGACTGGGTATTTGTATTGTGCTTTGATCTTGTCAAATTCACCATTGGCCAGGTAATTTTTTCGTGGCACATTCAGGTCCTCATCGAGACGAATATTCGACAAGCTCAGATCTGCAAGGATATAACCTGTGCCCATGATCCCAAGCGTTGGTGTTGAGATGGCCAGACCAAGATCCCATTCCTTCAGTTTGGTATGCAGTCCGATTTTGGTGTACGTGATAAGTTTCGAGTAACGAGTATAATAATCATAGTTAGTCCCTGTCAGATCCACACTTGCACCACTTCCCTTGTCAGGAATAGCATAAGCTGAAAACTTTTGTGCATACTCTTGTGTGCGGTATAAAAAGTTCTGGGAAATACCTACCGAGAGATTGGGGGTAAGATTCCAACCAATACCGCCAATGATGGCAATCTCATCCAGGTTGGTTGTAATGTTGTATTGCGCCAGGTAATTTTCCTCACCGGGGCTTTCTGTTTCATTGATCAGATTAATCTTTGTCTCTACTCTGTCAGAGAAATTGAGCAGGTCTGTATTGTTTGTATGCAGTGCATACCCAATCACCAGGTTCTTTTCGCTTTTTTTGGGTTTGATCACCCCGGCTGCAAGTGAAGGGAGGATGGTCAGACTACTGTTCTTGATGGTAAAGCCCTCACCGAGGCCATTCTCAAATTTTATATTATTGAATCCCACAGCGTTGGTACTGAAATTAAAGCTGGATTGGGTTGCCTCAGAAAGGGTAGCGGGGTTGACGATGACAGCTGACTGATCTTCAAACTGACTGAGGTTGGCATTATTGAGGATCCCATTTCGTGATCCAAACTGCATCCAGGCATAATGATTATCCTGCGCCTCGACAGGAGATACAAGCAAGAAAGTGATGGTAATGAAGGAGATGGCATTCCAAAGAGTCTTCATAATAGCGGGTTGTACGGCAAGATAATTATTGAACTAAAGGCTTTTTGTAATGTAGTAATTTAACTACAGGGACTCGGTCAAGCCTGATAATAAAAAAGCCATTCCGTGGGGGAATGGCTTTTTCTGTTATATCAGGTAACAAAAGACTAGTCCAATTCCCCGATAAATGGAATCTCCTCAAGGACTGTAGCGCGCATGTCGCTCAACAGGTAAGATTCAATCTGCACGAATTGAGCTGCAGCTTTTACACCCGCTTTCTTTTTCAGCTTGCCATAATACTTGGCGATCAGCTTATCATTGGTGATGGTGATGTCATTCATCTCCTTGATCAGGATGTCAGTAGCATCATCATTCAATGAACTATAGAATTCAGCATACGTAGACAGGAGATTAACTCTTCTCTGTCCCAATACTTTGCGCTCCAGTTCATAGGCATCGTAAATTTCCCAGAAAGCATCTTTCTGAGGTCCTTCCAGCTTGATGAAATCAGCCACGATGTCTTTTTTCTGCATGCCATACAGGGACTGAAGTAAATCAACTTCCTCCTGTGAACTCTGTGCGAAACCCATGGTCGAAACAAAAAGGGCCGCGATAAGTAGTAAGTGTTTCATTTGAATGGTTTGTTGTTTATTGTTAAATGGTTAATGTTAAATGGTAATCAGTTGTGAGTTGTCAGTTGTCAGTTGTCAGTTGTGAGTTGTCAGTAATTAGTTTAAGTTTAGTAATCACTCTTCATTTTTCACTCTTCACTTTTCACTTCCTAGGGCTGTCTGAAGACAAAACCCACATTCAATGCCAGATACGATTGTGCTTCATCCAGTTCGCCGGCTTTGAGTCCGTAGTAGTATTTCAGCATGATGGTGGTGGCAGAGCTGATATTGCTATTGAACTGTACACCAATCTCTGGACACAAGGTGAAATTCCACGCTTCTTCCTGAACGGTATAGAGGTTCATATCCGTATTTCTTCTGCTGTACATCACACCTGTACCAAGGCCGATAAAAGGGCTTACTTTTTCACCTGGGTTCAGGTAGTAGTCTGCGTTGAGCAACATCGGAATATGGTTGCTGTATCTGAATTGTCTGCCGCTCAATGATTCTGTTCCGCTGGTATAGGTGTCAAATGCTTTGTCTTCATAAAAGACATTCCATCCGAGATTGAAACCAACGCCAACATTAGGCTGCACCAGTTTACGGTAATCGATAGCTGCACCTCTGAAGCTGGTTTTGGAAATAAAATCACCGAGGTCGCCCATTCCAAAACCCATGGAATAGGTCATATAGGTATTGCTTTGCGCCTGTAGCATAGTGACAGCGCTGATCAGCAGTATAGCCAGTGTATATTGTATCTTTTTCATGGTCAGCTGTGGATTAATTGGTTTTTAAATAAGCAGATTGCTCAAAAGCCTGGTCTATGCCATTCAATACACGATTGATATCACCAGAACCTGTCAGAAGTCCGTTCATAGCACCTACCCACGCAGTCGGTGATTTATTGATAGGGCTGTCAATATTCGGATCAGCAATGGTCATAATCAATGAACCTGTCGTATAACTGCTCACAGTGTAATAAGGAGGATAATACCAACCCCATCCGCCGTAATAGCCTCCATACCACCAGTCATACCAATACGAATAGAAATACGTCGTGGAAGATATAGCGGCTGGAGTAAGTAATACATCTGCGTTGGCATTGATGTTCACTCTGGTCCATCCCAGAGCAGTCATGTTAGCTTCAATCCGGTCCAGAATCGGACCAGCATAGATGTCTTTCATGTACTCATACGTAGTATCACCATTGTTGGCTATATCTACGTCAACAACGATTTTGTCCGGCATAGCATAGGTGCTCTGACCTTGAAAATCAAATTCAGGATCGTAGTCGGTATACACTACGTCCAGGTCTTCCGTAAAGTCCGGACCCGCTGGATAGCATCCGCCCAACACCAATCCGGAAAGTGATGCGAAAACGAAAAATTTAAAAAATCGATTCATGATTAATTTGGTTTTTAGAAATGGTCAAATTAAACGGCAAAGTAACTAAGAATTAGCCAGTCTGAGGCCTTAAATCTGCCTAAATCGCTGCTCTTTGACGAAAATCATGGCAGAAAACGATTCATGCGATTTATTCAGTTATGAATGGTAAATATTGCTTTTGGTTGCACCTGTTTTTGTAGTAAAATAACTACAAACCCAATCAGTTTACAGAGGTTTAATAGCATAATTATAAAGTCATAGACCAGACTTGATCCACACACGATAAAGACAGGCTGGCAAGGATAATGAAGTGAGCTTGTCAGCCCGGTTTACGTGGGTTCCCCTAAAACCCTTTACCTTGCAAGGGCTTATGCTAAAATTCATCTTTTCCTCCATCCTTATCACGCTTTGTTTTTCTATCGCTGCCGGTCAGGCATTGATCCTATCCGGGAAAGGCTATGATATGCATACCGAACTCAACTGGAACAGTGTATCCACTGCCGACAGGTATCAGATATGGAGGAAAGCAGAAGATGATCCCGGGTATTCATCATTAACAGAGACCAGAAAATTGCGCCTCCAGGATTGGACCGGAAGAGATCTGCAAGAGGACGTTAGTTATCAATATTACATCGATGCACTTTCAGTCACCGGAGTGGTTTTAGAGACATCAGACACCATTGATGCAGTCGTTGCTCCTTTCACTGACGATCAGTTCCTTGACATGGTGCAGGAATATACGTTCCGCTACTTTTATGAATATGGTCATCCTACCAGTGGCATGGCACGCGAGCGGTTAGGCAGTGACGACATCGTGACGACCGGAGGCACAGGCTTTGGAATCATGGCGTTGATAGTGGGCGTACACAGAGGTTATATCACGAGAGAAGAAGGCGTCAACCGATTACTGAAAATCGTGAGTTTCCTTCAGTTTGCAGACCGATTCCACGGAGTCTTTCCGCACTGGATGAATGGAAAGACAGGAGATGTGATCCCTTTCAGCACGTTTGACAATGGCGGCGATCTCGTAGAGACGGCCTTTCTGATGGAGGGCTTGTTGTCAGCCCGTCAATATTTCAATCAAAACCTGCTCACCGAGAATACGCTTCGCGATGTGATTACGTCACTCTGGGAAGATGTAGAATGGGATCACTACAGTCGCAATGATTCAGGGGTGCTCTACTGGCACTGGTCACCAAACTATGGATGGCAGATGAACTTTCCCCTCAGGGGCTATAATGAAGCACTGATCGTCTATCTCCTGGCGATAGCTTCACCGACCCATCCGGTTGACGCGGACTACTATCACAGTGGATGGGCCGGAGCCGGATATGTCAATGGCAATACATGGTACGGCTATAAACTCTTTGTGGGTCCCCACCTTGGAGGGCCGCTCTTCTTTGCGCATTATTCCTTTATGGGCTTTGATCCGCGAAATATCAAGGATGCATATGCCAATTACTTTGATCAAAACCGCAATCACACACTGATCAACAGGTCATGGTGCATCGATAACCCTTTCAACTACGAGGGATATAGTGAAAACTGCTGGGGGTTGACGGCCAGTGATGACCCTTTCGGCTATCTGGCGCATGCACCCGGCCCAGGCACTGACAATGGCACCATCACGCCTGCGGCTGCCATTCCCTCCATGCCCTACACACCACAAGAGAGTCTGGGTGCCCTGAAGCATTTTTACCGCGAATATGGTCCGGATCTTTGGGGGGAGTATGGCTTTTATGATGCCTTCAACCTCAAGCAAGACTGGTTTGCGGATTCGTATCTGGCTATTGATCAGGGACCTATCATCAACATGATTGAAAACCACCGGTCAGGGTTGCTTTGGTCAAACTTCATGGCCAATCCGGAAATATCACCCGCTTTGACTGCTGCAGGCTTTGTGGAAGATCCTGTGTCCACAAAAGACGAACCCTTAATCGCCAGTGACTGGCAAGTCTATCCTACCCTCAGTAATGGAGAATTTTATCTTGAACTGAATCAAATAACAAACCACAGGATGCCCACCATTGCAATCTATGATCTCATGGGCAGGAAGTTGGCTTTTGAATCCCAGGTCAAAGGTGACCAATTGATCCACATCAAACTGGAAGACACTAACATCACTTCCGGATGGTTTTGGGTCACCCTGTATGATCAAAATCATAACATGGGCAGTCATCCTGTGCTGGTCTGGTAGCATAAATTTCATATTCAATACGG
>Ga0116178_10002015_pt1 | contig 16377 bp, 15 predicted proteins | sample AD_STIC12_MetaG_FD_89880 | JGI IMG/M metagenome (GOLD analysis project Ga0116178, IMG submission 89880) | Active sludge microbial communities of municipal wastewater-treating anaerobic digesters from USA - AD_STIC12_MetaG | ecosystem: Engineered > Bioreactor > Anaerobic > Digestate | place: USA... | reverse complement strand
GTTCCTCTTCGAGAAGGGCAAGCTGTATCACATCAATAACTTCATCTTCAACATCCACGCCCTCATCCCCAGCACCGAGAACGGCGAATTCGAGGAGTTCCTCGGTAAACGCGGCAAGGAGCTCTTGGACCATATCGAGGACGTGGTCAAGACCGTTGGTCGAAACTACCTTGAGGACAAACCGCAGGACCCGAAACACCTCGCGCTCATGTTTTATCTGTGGTGCGGCCCCAAGTCGCCCTTCTTCGGCAAGAATGCGATGAAGACCTTCGAGCGCTATTTCCTGAAGGACAAGGCCACGCACAAGGAGCGGCTGCTCTATTGGGCCGAGAACCTCAAGCGAAGGGAGTTCATGGACATGATCATGCGCGAATTCGGCTCCCGGAGGATCGTCTACGGCCATACGCCGGTGGACATCCTCAAGGGCGAAAAAATCGCCTCCGACGACGGCCGCGCCATCAACATCGACGGGGGCTTTTCCGAGGCATATCTCAACAGGGGGCACGCCCTCATCCACACGCCCTACTCGCTCTACGCCATCATCCTCCCGACACCCGAGGAGGTGATCGATTCCCGGAAGAAGATGGAACCGGTGGGCCTGCTCATTGAAACGATCGACACCTTCGACGAGCCGATCCGTGTCCGCGACACCCACAAAGGGGCGATGTTGAAGAAACGCCGCGAGGAACTATACAATTATCTTTCAAAGTATACTTCCTGACCTGATTCGGGGTCGGAAAAATATTTATTATCATTGACTTTTCAAAAGCTGTTATTTACCATAATTTTTAATTGCTTTTAAGGCGCCTTGGCCCCGCCGATCGCGTCGGCGCCATCGAATTTAGCCTTGGAGGATCGAACGTGAACATAAAACAGTTCGTCATCATAGCCGTTATCTGCGCGCTGTGCGCCCTCGTCCCCGTGTCAGGCTACGCCCTCTTCGACATCGGCGCATACGGCGGCGGCAACTACACCGAATACAAGCCCGGCGTCACCAAGTTCGACAGCTATGGCGGTCAATACGGGTTCGTCGCGCACCTGAACACTACCGGCATGGACCTCTGGGTCATCGACCTTGAGATCGGCATTGGCGGTTTTTTCGATCGCGGCAATTTTTACTATACCCGCAACTACAACGGCTACCAGGTCAACAAGACCTCCTATGGGCCCGACATTCGGGTGCTTGTCGACATTCCGTTCATCATCGATCCCTATGTTCGCGGGGGCGCGGCCGCCGGCGAGCAGCTCGACATGACCGACTTCAGCATCAGGGGCAACGATGGCAGCCGCGGCGAGATGGGCCACGCCTGGGGCGCGTATTACTACGGCGGCGGGATCGACATTACCTTTTTCCCGTTCCTGCGTTTCTTCGCCGAGTACATCCGCTATACATCGACCTACAAGGAGCCGCGCAATCTCACCTTCATCCAGAACCAGCTCAACCTGGGGCTCCGGCTGAACCTGTAGCCGTCGGCGGCAATCTTGAAATGATGCGGGCATCGCCCTCCGGCGATGCCCGTTTTTTGTGCGAGAAGCGCATACGCATGATGTGGCGCTAGAGCGATGAGCGATGCGGCGGAGTATGCGTGGTAACCGGACGCCGTATTCGACCTCCCGTTACATCCGGCGCTTAACCGACCACGACCTCCAGGTATGTCTTGATCCGGTCCATCATCCCCTGCGCCCGGCCCGGATCGAGCAATGTGATGGTGCTGGTCTTTTTGCCGGTCACCTCTTCGCTCAGGATGCGGTTGTCGATGCACACGCTGATGGCGTTATTATAGTTGGGAAGCGAGAGCGCCTCGGCCAGCCCCACGATGCCGATATGATAGAGCTGTATTCCCTTGCGGCGCACCTGCACCGTGAAGTCCTTTCGATTGACCTTGCCGCGTCGATAATCCAGCACCGCGCCCAGGACAATGTAGTATGACTCAAGGTACTCGCGAAGGATCTTCGCATAAAACTTGAGCGTGTCCGCGGCCTGATCGCCGATGCGGACCGTCTCGCCGTCTGCGACAACCATCCCGGCGCCGATCAGGTATTGAAGCGCCGCGCGCTCCTCGCGTTCGGGAGCGTCGGCCCCCTCGGCCGAGCTGTGGACGAACTCCCGGCGCATGAGCTCGCGGATGGACGCATACTCCTGCGCAAGCGTCGTAGTGGTGGTCACGCCGCCGCGCCGCGCATCCGCCAGCAATGCCAGCGCGCAATACGACAGCGGGATAAAGTAATGGATGATGCTGTTCTTGTAGAACGCGATCCGCGAGCGGTTTTCCTCCCGGAGGATGTAAAAATCCTCCGCGCCCGCCTCGCCGGCGATCTCGTCGAAGGAAAGCTTCTCGATGATTTTGTCCTCGAGATACGACACCAGGACATACTCGATGATCTCGTCGAGGTTGGCGGCGTCGCTGAGCGAAGCGGAGAGCGTCACGCCGCGCTTGTGGAGATAATCGTGCATGAGCGCGATCTTCTCGGCAAGCATGGCACGCGAGAAACCCTTGACCGACAGGAGCAGGATGGCCGTGGTGGCCAGCGCAAAAGGCGTGACCGTGGTCACCTCGTTTATTTTGTCGATGATCATGGTGCCGATCTCGGAGGGCGCGTCGGCCTGCTCCGGCAGTCGCTCCATGACCTCGCGATACGTGAATGGCGCGTTAAACGAGACATACACCCGGCCGTACTTTCTGCGCAGGAGCTTTCGGCCCTCCAGAAAGCTCGAGGTCGATTCGGCCACCTTCTCCTTGCCCCGCAGCTCCTCGAGGTATGAGGTTTCCTCCAGAATGCGGTCGTAGTTGATTGAGATGGGCACGAACACCATGTCCTTGTTGTAGCCCTCCTGCACCGCCTCGATGAGGAAATGCAAAAACCCCAGCTTTGGCAGCGCGAGCTTGCCGGTGCGCGTGCGCCCGCCCTCGATGAAAAACTCGATGGTATAGCCCTCCGCCACCATCGTTTTGATATACTGCTTGAACACGGCCGTGTACAGCTCCTGCCCCTTGAATGAGCGGCGCAGGAAAAACGCCCCCGAGCGCCGGAAGATGTGCCCCATGGGGAAAAAACTCAGGTTCACGCCCGCGGCGATATGCGGCGGGATGATCTTGTTCTTGAAGAAAATATATGAGATGAGGAGGTAGTCCATGTGGCTTTTATGGCAGGGGGTGATGATGAGCGGCCCCCGCTTCGCGGCGTCGCGGATGAGCTGGAGCGAATCCGGATCATACGAAATGCCGTCGAAGATTTTACGGAACATCCAGTCCAGCGCCTTCTCGAAGAGCTTGATGTAGAGGATCGAGAAGTCGGCCGCGATCTCGCGATAGTAGCGATAGGCGCGCTTCTTGAGCCGGCGGGACGAGATCCGCTGGCTGCGGGACACCTCGCCGATTACGCCGAGCACGTTCTTGTGGTAGAGGATCCGCTCCATCATCTCCTGGCTGGAGCGCAGCACCGGGCCGAGCGCCGTGCGCTTCTCGTAATGGAGCTGCTCGAGGAGCTTGTTGCGGATCCGGATCGCGATATGCGCCGAGTCCGCGGACGGCGAGCTCGCGATCTCCTCCTGTAGGTTGATGGGCGTTGAGAGACGCACGAACGACGGGGTCACGCTCTTGACGACGGCGAACAGGGCCTGCAGGAAGCGACGGTCGCCCAGGGCGCTCGAGCTCAAGATACTGCGCGACTTCTCCGGGTTCATGTTCCAGAAGATCATCTCGGGGATCAGGAAGATGGGGCGCTGGGTACGCCGCTGCATCTCGACAAGCGCGATGATCGAATCGTGCCGGATCTCGAGATAGCGTCGGAGGAAGAAGCGGCGCGACATGAGGGAGACGAGGATGCTTTTCCCCGAGCGCACAAGCCCCTCGACATAGTCAAATTCCGTCGTGATGGTCGCGTCCCGACGCGAAAACAGGCCGTTGAGGAAATGCCCCAGGCGCGAGAAGACGTACCCCAGGGTTTGCAGAAGGAAGGGATTGTACTCCATGGCGTAGTCCGGCGGACTCACGCCCGTGCGCCGCAGCACATGGTGCAGGATGAGCAGGGAAATATTCGATCCATGAAATGAGGCGAAGACGACGCTTCCCTTCTCGCTGTACTCCTTGAGCGTCGTGAGGCTGTTGGGGTCGATATCGAAGTTGCGGAAGAATATCCGCGCAAGAAACTCGACGACCGGATTGAGCTGCTTATGTACGACCCCGGCGAAGAGCGGGGCGTCCGTTCCATGTTCAGTGGTCATAATCGCACGCACCGTCCCGTACGGGGGTTAGATGTCCTGCTCCCGCTCCACGAGGTGGAAGAAATCGATGAGGCCCACCATTTGCAACAGCTCCCGCGTCTTATCCGAGGTGTTGATAAGTATGAGCTCGAGGCCCTCGTCCATGAGCATGTCCTTTATTTTGATGAGCACCCCCAGATCGGCACTGTTGAAGTACTGCTTCCCGGTGAGGTCGAAGGCGACTGCCCTCGCACCATGCACGTTGAGCCGTATGAGCTCGCCGAAGAATTCGTCCGAAAAGATCTCCGACAGGGGATCATCACGCTCCTCGATCTTGACGACGAGGGTTTTGTTTTTATACTCGTGCGGAAAAACCAAACCAGGCCACCTCTTCCCGTGAATATGTCAGAAACCCGCAACGTGCGTACGTTCATACAAACGAATGTGAGAGGCAAGCAATTTTTCAGGTTATTGTCGATTTCTATGAATCTGTACAAAAATTAGACCCTGTGGCCTTGTTACTATGCATGTCTAGCCCCTGGACCGCGTGCAGCACATGTGATAAATTCAAAAGTGTCCGGGTGTTGAATTTATCATAAATCCTCCAAAAAAAAGGATTGATAAATATCATCAATAATGTTCATTGCGTTTAGTTTCCGATAGTTTCAAACGTCGGCAACCGCATACGGGATGTGGCGCAGCCAGGTAGCGCGCTTCGTTCGGGACGAAGAAGCCGGGAGTTCGAATCTCCCCATCCCGAAGCAAATGTCTTTTTCGACGCTGGTTTTCGACTGAGATCAGATTGCGATACATATAAACCGTGAATAGTGCACATGTACGCAACCAATGGCCGGTACCATAATGCACATCGGTGGTAGGTTATAAAGAGGCATGTCTGAATCGGGCAAAATAGAGATTTTCAAGGCCACCTATCCGTCGAAGCGCGAAATCCGGAAGGACATCATCAACGCCCTCGTTAACGCAATCAGCCAGAACAACATCAAGATTAAAATCAACGAAAACGAGCTCTATCTCATCATCGACGAAGCGCTCACCAATGCGATGGAGCACGGCAACAAGTGGGACCCCGCCAAGAGCGTGAGCCTTCGCATGGTGAAAAACGGCAAGCACCTCCATCTCGAGATCAAGGACCAGGGGCCGGGGTTCAAGCCGGAGAGCAACGCCATCGACGCGAACAACATCAAGAATCTGAAGCCCCGCGGCAGGGGCATATACATCATCAAGCAATTTTGCAGTCCACGGTGGAGCGACAACGGAAACACCGTCGACCTCCAAATCGAGCTCGTCAACTGATTCGTGGCCTGCCGCCGCAACAGCACCCGTGTCCCACTTGCGCCCGTTTCCCTGCTTCTGAGCATCGCCATCACGCTCGGCATCGCAAATCTTTGGCGTCCCGCGATTGATCACGCGCCCGACCGGAACGCCCATGCGGGCATCATGGACTCCATCGGCGAGACGAAAAACACCGTCGAGGGCCTGGGCCGCTTTGTGGGGTCGATTCGCACGGCCGTGTCCGCGATCACGGGCTTTTTCGGGTTCCGCGCCATCGTGCTGTTTTGCGCCGTTTTGTTCGTCTCGATGGGCCTCTCGCAGATCGGCGTCCCGCCCGGGCTGTGGTCTTTCTGCGGGGCGATGGCGATCGTCAACGCGATCTGGCTCGCCTGGATGAGGAGCTTTTCGCCGGATTCGAGCGCCTATCTCTCGACCATGCTCTCGGCAAACGCCATGGTGCTCGCCCCCGTGGCCGCACTGGGCGTCATCCGGTGGATCGCGCCGCGCGCATTTGGATTCGCCCGTAGGCTCCTTCGATCGCTTCCGGTATTTCGCGGGCGCCCCGTGAGCGCCGAGCGGCTCACCGCCCTCCTCTCCGACTACCAGCGGGCGAGCGGCGATCTCTCCACGCAGCTCACGCGCGACATCCTCGCCGGCGGGCCCGACGGGGTCGTTTTATCATCGACATCCAAGAAAACACTTGACGAGATCAATTCGATCATCGAACGATTAAAGGCGACACACAGGAATTGATCGCCGGCGCGCCATGGCGGATCGAACATCGCCGCGCCGGCACCCAGCGGAGTAGAGCATGGACATACGCAACACCAAGAGCGGAAAGACCGTCATTGCCCACCTGTCCGGGCAGTTCACCTATTCGGACGACAAGAAATTCATGGATACCGCGCGCGAGCTCGTGCTCGACCAGCCCCTGACGCTCGCGATCGACGTATCGGGCCTCCCCCACGTCAACTCGACGCTGATCGCCGCATTCCTCGCGATCCTGAAAATGGCGAACGAGCAGGGGTGCGAATTCGTTATTTACGGCATGAACCCGGGCGTGATGAGCGTGCTCGAGAAGGTGTTTTCCTCGGACCTGGTCCCGCTGCTGACCGAGGAAGAGTTCATGCGGAAATACCTGTAGGACCGACAATACGGAGGCACGCGTGAGCGAGAAAAAGATCGGCATCATCACCGCCGGCGGGGACTGCCCGGGGCTTAATGCGGTCATTCGGTCCGTCGTCAAGTTCGCCATCAACGACTGCGGCGCGCGCGCCGTGGGCTTTCTTGACGGCTTCCGCGGCCTGGTGCTCAACGAATACGTCGACCTCACCTTCGATCGTGTTTCGAACATCCTGAGCATGGGCGGAACCATCCTGGGAAGCTCGAACCGGGACAACCCGTTCGCTTTCTACTATATCGACGACCAGAAAGAACCCATGGACGTGTCCGACAAGGTCGTGGAAACCTACGAACGGCACGATCTGTCGGCGCTCATCTGCATCGGGGGCGACGGCACGCTGAGCATGTCGCATGAGTTTTCGAAGAAGGGGCTCAATATCGTGGGCGTGCCCAAGACCATCGACAACGACGTGCAGGGCACCGACCAGACCTTCGGGTTCGATTCGGCCGTGTCGACCGCGACCTTCGCCATCGACAAGATCCGCACCACCGCCGAGAGCCATCACCGCGTGATGGTGATCGAGCTGATGGGGCGCACGGCGGGCTGGCTGACGCTCTTCTCGGGGATCGCGAGCGGCAGCGACGTGATCCTCATTCCCGAGATCCCGTTTAGCCTCGATATCGTCTGCGAGAAGGTGGTGGAGCGCAGCGTCTCCGGCAAGCGCTACAGCATCATCTGCGTGGCGGAGGGCGCGAAGGTCTCGGGACAGGAGGTGATCCTCGAGGGCAAGGACAAGCGAACGGGCGTGGTCCGGCTCGGCGGCATCGGAAACCTGATATCCAACGAGATCGAAACGCGGACCGGCATCGAGTCGCGCACCTCGGTCCTGGGACACATGCAGCGCGGCGGATCGCCCACACCCTACGACCGCGTGCTCGCGACGCGCTACGGTTCTCGCGCCGCGGCGCTCGCCATGGAGGGCGTCTTTGGCGTTACCGTTTGCCTCAAAGGAAACGAGATCGACCACTTCCCGCTCGAGAAGGTCGCGAACAATCCGCGGCGCGTCCCCCCGGACTCCGAGTTCGTGAAGATCGCGCGCACCGTGAGCACATCCTTCGGGGACTACTGAGCGTGCTGCGATGACCACCTATCGCACATCCGAAACGCCCACCGAGGTAATCCTCACGCCGCAGGGCGACATCGTGTCGATTCTGCCCGGCGGCCTGCGGGAGCGGCTGCACGAGCTTATCGAGAACGACACGCGCAATATCGTGATCGACATCGCCGCATCGACGTACATCGACTCGCTGTCGCTGGCCGTCCTCGTGGACTGCAAAAACAAGCTGGCCGAGAAGGGGCGCACGATCCGTCTGCTCAACCCGAACGACGACATCGCCACGATCATCAGCGTCGCCTCCCTGGACGTCCTCCTGTAGCGCCCGTTCCGCCGCCGCGCAAAGTACTTGAAAAATACGGCCATCGCTGATGGAGTTGCCGCACCGGCGCATGCCGGTGATCGCCGACTATCGACCCGAGGAAATCCCGATGAATCCACTGAAAAAAATCGCCGCACCGGTCCCGCGCCGCGGACCGCTGGTCTTCATCATCATGGACGGCGTGGGGATCGGCCCCGACAATGAGGGCAACGCCCTTCGCCTCGCGCGAACGCCGAACCTGGACCGCCTCCATGCGACCTGTCCCGTCACGTCGCTCTTGGCGCACGGCCCCGCGGTGGGGCTCCCCAGCGACGACGACATGGGGAACTCAGAGGTGGGACACAACGCGCTCGGCGCCGGGCGCATCTTCTCCCAGGGCGCCAAGCTGGTGAACGCGGCGATCGAATCGGGCGCCATCTTCGAAAGCGATACCTGGAAGCAGCTCGTCGCACGCCCCTCGTCGCACGGCTCGACGCTGCACTTCATGGGGCTCCTCTCGGACGGCAACGTGCACTCGCATATCGACCAGCTCTTTCGCATGATCGCGGGCGCCGCCGCGGCGGGCGTATCACGCATGCGCGCGCATATTTTGCTCGACGGGCGCGACGTGCCGGGCCAGTCGGCGGAGATATACATCGACCGCCTTGAACGCGAGCTCGACGCCTACCGCGCGAAGGGGCTCGACTATCGCATCGCCTCGGGCGGAGGCCGGATGATCACCACCATGGACCGCTACGAGGCCGACTGGAGCATCGTAAAGCGCGGCTGGGACGCGCACGTGCTGGGCGAGGCGCGTCCGTTCCGGTCGGCGCGCGAGGCGCTCGACACCTTCCGCAGCGAGGACCCGGCGATCATCGACCAGTATCTCCCGTCGTTCGTGATCGTCGACGAGGCCGGCCCGGTGGGACCGATCCTTGACGGCGATTCTGTGATCTTCTTCAACTTTCGCGGCGATCGCGCCATCGAGATCTCGCGGGCCTTCGAGGAGGACGCCTTCACCAAGTTCGACCGCGTGCGGCGCCCCGACGCGCTCTACGCCGGCATGATGGAATACGACGGCGATCTCAAGATCCCGTCGCGCTATCTGGTTTCGCCGCCGGCGATCGACCGCACGGTGAGCGAGTACCTCGCGCGCGCGGGCTGCCGTCAGTTCGCGATCTCCGAGACGCAGAAGTTCGGCCACGTGACCTACTTCTGGAACGGAAACCGCAGCGGCAAGTTCGACGAGGCCACCGAGACCTACCAGGAGATCCCCTCCGACCGCGTGGAGTTCGACCAGCGCCCGTGGATGAAGGCGGCGGACATCACCGATGCGGTGATCGCGGCCGTTCGCTCGGGATCGTACGATTTCATCAGGCTCAATTACCCCAACGGCGACATGGTCGGCCATACGGGCCATCTCGAGGCCGCCATCGTCGCGGCCGAGACGGTCGACCTCTCGCTGGGCCGCCTGCTCCCGGTGATCGCCGAGTGCGGCGGGATCGCGCTCATCACCGCCGACCACGGCAACCTCGACGAGATGTACCAGCTCGACAAGAAGGGCGCCATCCAACGGGACGCGCAGGGGGTCCCCGTGCCGCGCACGGCGCACACCCTCAATCCGGTCCCCTTCATCGTGTATGATCCCGGCTTCGCCGGCGGCTACCGCCTCGCGACCACGGACGGCCGTCCCGGCCTGGGCAATGTCGCCGCCACGATCCTGTTCTTCCTCGGGTACGAGCCGCCGGAGGGCTATCTGCCGTCCCTCGTGGCCCCGGCATGAAGATCGCCTTTGTCGCATCCGAGGCCTACCCGTTCGTGAAAACCGGCGGACTGGCCGACGTCTCGTACTCGCTGCCGCGGGAGCTCGCGCGGCGGGGCCACGACGTGCGGCTGTTCCTTCCCCGCTATTACCGGATCGACAAGCGGAACTTCCGCCTCGCGCTCGTCCACGCGCCGCTCGGCGTGCCGCTGGGCTTCGGAGAGAAATGGGCGGCGTTGTACGAATCACCCCACGCCCACCCCGTGCGGACCTATTTCATCGAGCACGACGCCTACTTCGGCCGGGACGGGCTCTACGACGACGGCTACAGCGCCTACGCCGACAACCCGGAGCGCTTCACGTTTTTTTGCCGGGCGGTTTTTCAGGCGATGAAGGCGTTCGAGTTTCGCCCGGACATCATCCATTGCAACGACTGGCAGACGGGGCTCGTTCCGGTGTACCGGAAAACGCACTACGCGAGTGACCCGGATTTCGCCGGCGCGGCGACCGTCATGACCGTCCACAACGTGGGCTATCAGGGCGTGTTCCACAAGGACAACCTCTTCTGGACGCAGCTCGGCTGGGACCTGTTCACCGTGGACGGATTGGAATACTACGACCAGATCAACTTCCTCAAGGGAGGGATCCTTCTGGCCGACGCCGTCACCACCGTAAGCCGGCGCTATGCGCAGGAGATACAGAGCGAGGAATTCGGTTACAATCTCGCGCCCGAGTTCCGCAAGATCCGCGAGCGCCTCCACGGCATCACCAACGGCGTCGATTACGAAAAATGGAACCCCGCGACCGACCCGCGCATACCCAAGACCTATTCCGCATCCTCCATCGCCGGCAAAACGGAATGCAAGCTCCACCTGCAGCACCGGATGGGAATCACCGTCGACCGCGGGATACCGCTTATGGGCATCATCTCGCGACTCACCTACCAGAAGGGGACCGACGTCCTTGCGGAGTCGCTGTTCACGGCGATGCGAACCGACCCCTTCCAGTTTGTGGTCCTGGGCTCCGGCGATGAGGGGACGATCCAGAAGTTCGAGCACCTGCGGGCGACCTTCCCCGGACGCGTGGGGCTCTTCTGGGGGCACGACGAGGACCTCGCGCACCTGGTCGAGGCGGGAATCGACCTGTTCATCATGCCGTCGCGCTATGAGCCCTGCGGGCTCAACCAGATGTACAGCCTCAAGTACGGCTCGGTGCCCATCGTCCGCGCGACGGGCGGGCTGGACGACACGGTCGTGGACTGGGACGAGGCGCACGCGACCGGAACCGGCTTCAAGTTCTCCGAGCTCACGCACGAGTCCGTGTGCGCCGCGATCTCGCGCGCGATTGCAGTCTACTGGAACGCCGCGGCGTGGAAGAAACTTCAGCAAAACGCCATGAAATTCAGCTATTCATGGGGCGACGCCGTGATCGAATACGAACGCCTGTACTCGTCGCTGGCGGGACCGGCGAAAAACCGGTCCGCGGACCGCCGCCCGTAAGCGACCGCCCGCGGACCACAGCGTTAATTGGCAGATGCATCATCCCCGGTCTTCACAGATGATGATTCCAGAAATTTGATCTCCCGCCCGACCACCTTGATTTTAGACTGTATGCGGCCGTCCTTGCCCTCCCAGCGGTCCTGTCGCAGCTGCCCAAACACCATCACCCGCCTGCCCTTGTTGATGCTCTTCCCGCAAAAGTCCGCGAGCTTTTCCCAGGTTTCGATATCGATAAACGATACCTTCGGGGACTCCTCGGGCGAGGAATAATGATTCATGGCCACGGAAAAATGGCAGATCGTTTTTCCGGTTTTCGTGGTCCGCAATTGCGGCTCGTGCGTAACATATCCCTCGACCCTCGCTGACGAATTGTTGCTCATACCTCACTCCTGTTGGTAAAATGTTGTCTACACTGGAGATACGTCCGCCCCGGCGGCATTTTTCTATTTTTTTCGTGTTGATGGCGCATTTCAGCATAAATATTTCTCTTTACACGATCGGCCCGGCGTGCCATCATGATATTCACATCATCCCCAGCGGCCAGGAGCATCCCATGAACAGCGGCGACATTCGCGTCGGTGAAAACATCAAGGAGATACGCGAGACGATGGGGCTTTCGCTCCATGATCTTGCCGCCAAGACCGGCTTCTCCACGGCGCTGCTCTCCCAGATAGAAAACCACCTCATTTCCCCGCCGCTGGGCGCGATCATGAACATCGCGCGCGCCATGAACATCGAGATCGGCCGCCTGTTCAACCAGCAACATCGCGCGCCCTTCACCATCGTCCGGAAGAACGAGCGCCAGGAAACCTCGCGCGTGGCGTCGAAAGAGGGCGTGCGCTACGGGTACGCCTACGAGTCGCTCGCCCCGGAGAAGGTGAACCGCAAAATGGAGCCGTTCCTGGTAACGCTGGAACCCGCCTCGAAGAAGGGCGTTCCCTACAACCACGACGGCGAGGAATTTTTGTTCGTGCTCGAGGGGCGCGTGGAGATCCAGCTTGGCGACTTCTCGGACATCCTCGAGCCCGGCGACAGCATCTATTATGATTCGACCGTACCCCACCGGGTTTCGTGCGTGGACGACGTTCCGGCGCAGATCATCGCCGTCATCCATGCATGACACAGCACGGCGAACGGACGTTTAGCCGCGCTAAACCCCCGCGAGCGACGCCCCCCGGGGATCGGAAAAAATTTCCTTTACAGATTTCGCCATTTCGATTCTCATCGAATTCTGAGCCGTTCATGCCGAACCAACGGACCGCATCCATGATACCAGCCCTGTTCCGGCGTTCACCCCAGTCCTGCAAGCCCCGCGAGGAATGCGGCGTGTTCGGGATCTTCGGAAACGAAAACGCATCGAACCTCATCTACCTGGGCCTCTACGCGCTCCAGCACCGCGGGCAGGAATCGGCCGGCATCGCGACCGGCGACGGGCATCACATCTTCCGCTACGCCGGAATGGGCAAGGTGGTGGACATCTTCAAGACGCGGCACATCCAGAACCTGCAGGGGTTCATGGGGATCGGGCACAACCGCTACTCGACCACCGGATCGTCATTTCTCCGAAACGCCCAGCCGCTGCGGGCCGACTCCATCCTGGGCCCGATCGTGCTTGCGCATAACGGCAACCTGGTGAACTCGGGGGGCCTCCGCTTCGCCTTCGAGCGCGAGGGCGCCATCTTCCAGACCTCCATCGACTCAGAGATCATCGTGCACCTGATGGCGCGCTCCGGGCTGGACGATTTTCTCGAGGCGCTCATCGCCGCGCTCCGGCAGATCCGCGGCGCCTATTCGCTCCTGGTGATGAACAGGAACTGCATCTACGCCGTGCGCGACCCCAACGGCTTCCGCCCGCTGGTGCTCGGGCGTCTGGGCGACGCCCACGTGGTCGCCTCGGAGACCTGCGCCTTCGACATCATCGACGCCGAGTACGTCCGCGAGATCATGCCGGGCGAGCTCGTTGAAATCTCGAAGAACGGGATCAAATCGTACTTCCCCTTCGAGCGGCAGAAGCAGTCACTGTGCGTCTTCGAGTACATCTACTTCTCGCGGCCCGACAGCATCATCTTCAACAACTCGGTGCACGAGATGCGCATCAACCTGGGCCGCATGCTCGCTCGCCAGGCGCCGGTCGAGGCCGACATCGTGGTGCCCATCCCGGACTCGTCCAAATGCGCCGCGCTGGGCTACTCGCACGAATCGAAGATCCCCTACGAGATCGGGATGATCCGCAGCCACTACATCGGGCGCACCTTCATCGAGCCGTCCCAGACGATCCGCGATTTCGGCGCGAAGATCAAGTACAATGTGGTGCGATCCGCCGTGAGCGGCAAGCGCATCATCATCGTGGACGACTCCATCATGCGCGGCACCACCATGCGCAAGATCATCAAGATGTTCCGAAACGCCGGCGCGAAGGAGATCCACGTGCGCATCTCGGCGCCGCCCACGACCTTCCCGTGCTTTTACGGGATCGACATCCCCACGCACAAGGAGCTCATCGCCGCGACGCACACGCTCGAGGAGATCCGGAAGTACCTGCGCGTGGAATCGATCCACTACCTTACGGTGGAATCGTTGATCCAGTCGCTCGATCGTCCCGAGCTCTCATTCTGCACCGCCTGCTTCGACGGGTCCTACCCCGTCGCCTTCGAGCAAACCGAGGACAGCCAGAAATACCTGTTCGAGGACGCTGCGATGAACGAATATTACTGAGCGCCCCTTCCGCTCACGATCCACACGCGACGGCCAAACACCGCTCGTTCGAATCCCTCTTTTCGAGGGTGCGCCACCCAAACGTGTGACATAATCACCCGGTCCCTCGCCGGCATCCCCGGCAAAAATACTTGACACCGCGCCAACCCGCGCCAACAGTGTTGTATTCGCACAGGTGACTAGCTCAATTGGTAGAGCAGCGGTCTCCAAAACCGCAGGCTGGGGGTTCGAGCCCCTCGTCACCTGCATTCGTAGGCTTTACGGGATAAACACAATATGATACGTGCAATCCCAATGTGTGTAATCCAAACTGATGTAATCTTTCATGTTGGCCTCCTAGCTAAATCTTTAGTTTCACAGGAGGCTTTTTTGATACTACTGCTTCACACGGTCAAACACCTGAGAGTCACTCCGGCAGAGCCGGAGGTTTATCTGTTTTAATTATCAACAACCATCCCGCCGCCATCGGCCGCGCGCCTATCCTATTGGGCTAAGCACGTGTATCGCCTCTTTGATCTGTCCATTTTTCTCGTAGTTTTTTAGTGTTATGATGAGTGCATTCGTTATCTTCTGGTTTTTACTGCCCAGTATGACGCCGCTCGCGGTTATCACGTCAAGTGCAAGATACATATCCTCGGTCAATTGGGAAATCGTTGTTTCCTTTTGTGTGAAGGTTTTCCTGGTTCTCTCTATTTGCGTCAGTGCTTTTTCCGCGCATTCCATAATCGACGGATCATATGCGCCGTCCCGTTTCTTTATTTCTTGCATGGCTGCGACCTGATCGTTCACCGCGCTCAATTGCCGGTCAAAATCCAGGGCTATTTTAAGCACTCTGGCCCCGATTGGTATTTCAGCGCCCTTCTTCCCGTCCGACGGCACCCCGGACCCGTCAAAATATTGCTCCTGGTATCGTATGATGTCTGCGACGGGTTCCATTCGCGGAATGCTTCGAATCATATCTGCAGCGACGAGGGAATGGTTTTGCAAATATGTCGGCTGCATAAAACGCTTGCCTTTTTCCAGGCCTCGTGTATTATGGGAGTCTATTCCCGATTGCACGAAGGAGCGAATGCCCACCATGGTACCACGCACGCTGGCACGGACCATTCAATCCGCTTCCGAAACCTTTCCGGTTATTTTACTGACCGGCCCGCGGCAGGTCGGAAAAACAACCCTGCTTGAAGCATTGGCAAAAAAGACCAGGCGCTATGTCACCCTGGACGATATCGATCAGCGAAGCCTCGCGAAAACGGATCCAGCATTATTCCTGCAGACGCATACGCCTCCCATAACAATAGATGAGGTGCAGTATGCGCCGGAGTTGTTTCCCTTCATCAAGATGCATGTCGACCGGCATAAAAAAGCGGGAGATTTCTGGCTGACAGGGTCCCAACAGTTTCGCCTGATGAAAGGAGTGCAGGAAACGTTGGCCGGGAGGGTGGCAATAATCGATCTATTGGGTCTGTCGCATCCCGAGATGATCGGCAGGGCCGATGAAAGCATTCCTTTTGTACCCTCGGGAACCTGGTTGAACAGGATCCGCAAGAGCCCCCGTAAGATATGCACGATGATGGACATGTATACGGCCATCTGGAATGGTTCTTTCCCAAGATTGTTTACCGACAACTTCAAGAACAGGGAGCTCTACTACCGTTCCTATATTAAAACGTATATTGAGCGGGACGTGAAGGATTCATATCAAATTAACAATGATATCGCCTTTTACAATTTCATACGTGCCGCCGCTGCTCGAACCGGCCAGTTGCTGAACTATGCCGACATGGCGCGGGATGTCGCTATAGACGCGAAAACAGCGAAATCGTGGTTATCGATACTGGAGCGTTCCGGCCTTGTCAGGCTCCTGGAGCCGTATTACAACAACACAACCAAGAGGATAATAAAAACTCCGAAACTATATTTCCTGGATACCGGATTGTGCGCCTACCTTACCGGGTGGGACAGCCCCAAAACGCTCGAGGCCGGGGCCTTGAGCGGGGCGATCCTTGAAACCTATGCGTATTCGGAGATCATCAAGAGCTACTGGCACAACGGCAAAGAGCCCGCCATCTATTTCTACCGTGACAACGATCAGAAGGAGATCGATTTCGTCATCGAAGCTGACGGCATGCTTCACCCAATCGAGGTCAAGAAAACGGCGACTCCCAGCCTGACCGACAGTAGAAGCTTTTCCGTGTTAAAGGGCCTCAAGAAGGATATCGGCAACGGTGCGATTCTCTGCTTCCGGCAGGAGATGCTTCCTTTGTCGTAACTATTCAGCACTTTGAGGCATAAATGGCCTGTTTTCAAACAACCCCTGTAGTGCCCCAAATACCGGAACGCCATTTTTTTTCACGGTAGAAATATAC
>Ga0116178_10002013_pt1 | contig 16387 bp, 14 predicted proteins | sample AD_STIC12_MetaG_FD_89880 | JGI IMG/M metagenome (GOLD analysis project Ga0116178, IMG submission 89880) | Active sludge microbial communities of municipal wastewater-treating anaerobic digesters from USA - AD_STIC12_MetaG | ecosystem: Engineered > Bioreactor > Anaerobic > Digestate | place: USA... | reverse complement strand
TGCCTTTTTTACTGGCATGTGGCTGTTTCACCTGTGGCAGATAACGGTTTAAAAGCTCGATCTTGTCCGAGCCACTTTTGATGATATAGAAGCTGCCAGAGGTCAAGTAACCCTGCTTGGCAACCTCATCCAAATCTATCTTGTTGATCTTGTTTCTATCTCTGGATTTGACGATCACAAAGTTTTTGTTTTCATAGCGATACTGCTGTTTGGCCGGCAGCTTGTATTTGGCCACAAAAGCCTGCGGCATCGCTTCATCTTCAAAGATCAGCAGCGATCTGTTGGATACGATGAGATCATCGATTGCAGTGCGCTGGATCAAAGGTATGATCACCTCCGCACCTGCCACAAAAAGCAGCACGAAGAGCGAGAATAATACCCACTTGAGATATGGCTTCAGATAGAACAGCAATCTGGCATAGAGACGACGGTCGTAGATCTTGCCTTTGACGTCATCCGCAACGAAACCCCTGCCTCCGGGGCCACCACCACCCATGCGCATTATTCCTCCTCTCCTTCCAGTCTGGCGCGGATGCGCTGTTTTTCAAAGAGGTCATAATAGAGACCTTTCTGTCCCATCAAGCCGACGTGGTTACCCATTTCCAGCAGGTCGCCCTGACCCAAGACCATGATCTTATCCGCATGCTGGATGGAAGAAATGCGGTGGGCGATGATGATCGTAGTCTTGCCTTTACGTGCTTTGATCAGGCTTTCCAGGATAAAGCGTTCTGTCTTGGTATCCACGGCGCTCAGGGCATCGTCCAAGATCAACACCTTGGGGTCGGTAAGCAGAGCTCTGGCGATGGCTACGCGCTGCTTTTGTCCACCGGAAAGCGTGATGCCACGCTCGCCAACCACCGTCTCAAATTTGTGTTCAAAATCCATGATTTCATCGTATACCTGAGCGATGCGTGCCGCTTCGTAGACGGCTTCCATAGGAGCGTTTGCATCTGCCAGGCGGATGTTGTCTGCCAGAGATTCTGAAAAGAGGAAGATGTCCTGCGGCACCAACACGATCTCGTGTCTCAGCACCTGCAGCGGTATTTGGTTTACCGGATAGCCATCGATCAGGATGCTTCCCTCAGGTGGCTCATAGATGCGTGAGATCAGCTCTATCAGCGTGGTTTTGCCACATCCAGTAGGCCCCACAATCGCCAAAGTCTGGCCGCTGTCTATGCTGGCGGTGATGTCTTTGAGCACCAAGGGCAAGTTTACGCCATAGCGGAAGCTGAGGTTTTTAAACTCTATCGCACCCTGGAGTTCCGTGATGCTCTGGTCTGCATCCACATCGGTGATCTCCGGCTTGAGCACAAAGATCTCATTCAGCCGCTGCAGCGATGCCGTGCCTCTCTGATACATATCCACGATCCAACCGATGGCAATCATCGGCCAAACCAACATATTCAAATACTGGAAGAAAGCGATGAATTCACCGATGGTGATCTCGCCGCGAATCGTGGCTCTACCACCAAAATAGAGCGTGATGATCACCGAAATGCTAATCACAAAGTTCATGAAAGGATGGAAGACACCGGCGATCTTGGCCAGTGAAATGTTCTGCTTCACAAAGTGCATGGACACATCATCCACCTTGGCCAGCTCGGCTTCCTCCTGAGCAAAAGCTTTCACCACCCGGATGCCGGAAACGCTCTCCTGGATGGCACCACTCATGGAGGCAAAACTGGCCTGCACCTTGCGGAAGGTGACGTGCATCTTCTTGCCAAAATAGCCAATGGTAAGCGAAAGTAGCGGCATGGGAAGCACTGCCAAAACCGTGAGCTTCCAATTGATGGTGCCCATAAAGCTGAAGGACGCAACCGTCATCAACACGATATCCATCGCCGCAATCAAACCCATGCCAAACAGCATCCTCACTGCGTTGAGATCGTTTGTAGCATAGGCCATCAGGTCGCCAATCTTACTCTTATTGAAAAAGGTCTGGCTCAAACCCATCAGATGATCATAAAAATCCTGGCGTAAATGACGCTCAATCGTGAAGGAATTGCCGATGATCAAAATGCGCCAAAAGTAACGCAAAGCCATGACCCCCAGAGCACCTGCAAGGATTAACAGCGCCACCCAAAAGAGGCCTTTCTGATCTATGGTGCGCATCTGTAAATTGTCGATGGCATATTGCATCACCTTGGGCATGATCAACTGGATCAAGTCCACCAGGATCAACATGATAATGCCCCCAACGATCTTGCCATAACTCTTCCGCAAATAGGGAAGAATCGAGTCAAAAGTTCGCATTGAAACTCCGTTGTTATTTTATCAACACAACTCACTTTAAATCCAATCTCGACAATTCATAAGCTGGGTTGATACAACAAGAAAGGGTCTGGGGTGCTATCCAAATGGCAAGAGCCTATTTGTCAATAGAAAAGAAGGTTTTCCCCACGAATTACACCAATTTTAGGCCAGCTAACGCCGGAGTTTTTACTCTAATCTTTCTTTGGCCTTACTTACGCAAAATACAGCTTCCTATCTATAGCTCGGGGTAATTCAGGGATTGTACGGTCGCTCGCTGAACCGGCTTGTACGGGCGCTCGCCGTAGCGCCGCTTCTTCTGGATACTCGTACGGTCGCTCGCCGCGCGAGTTTGTCATTTGGTCGGTCCGGCGACCGTCCCTTACAGCGAAGCTGCGTCGCCCTTACTTACCCGCAGGGCGATGCCGTGGCGATACTCGGGTTTTTCCCGAGTGGCTCCGAGTAATCACCGGGCGGGTAAGCAAGGTAGAAGTAGCCGGCGACCGCCGGCTACATGTTAGTTACCCTCCGTATTCATCCGCGGACTTATTCAAATTGCCAGCGTTAGCTGGCCCATAATTCGTGCCAATTCGTGTTATTCGTGGAAAAATCAAAAGTCCCAGAGCTATACGGATCTCAGCAAAAAGCACGCCCATCCCTGAAACCAGCGCCAGCAGCTCTCCATCTCTCCTTCTCTCCCTCTTGCCAGCTTGCTGGCAGCATTCATGGAAGAAAAACAAAATCATCACCGGTGCGGATTTGGTGCCTCGGGTCAAAGCAGTAACGTGCCAACATATTAAAATATCGTCACGATTTGGAACAGTTATTGCATCTAAAACCAGACCAAAACGATGTCATGGTTTTACCAGCATCAGAAAAATAAAAAACTGTACTGGAGGTACAAAATGAGTAAGCTTAGATTAGCTCTAATCTTCGTTGTCGCTGTTATGCTCGTCATGACAGCGGTGAGTTGTGGCAAAAAGTCCACCGAGCCTGAGGATGGTATTCCTAATTTCCAGAACATGGATCAATTTTGGAATTACGTTGAAGGCTTTGATTGGGCTATTGTCCTGGGGTATGAGATAGTGGAAAACGACATGATGGTGTGGATGGCACCCGTTGAGATGCCAGAGATATCTGAAGAAGATACTTTTAGTTTGGTGGTCAACAACCAGGCTATCCCGGTTGAGGTGTACGTTGATTATGATGGAGATGCATACGTGGTGATAAACCATTATCACGACATTGTGCTGCCAAATAGCACCAATTTGGCTGTCAAATTCACTCATAATAACGTAGAAGTAATCAACACATCCATCAGGATGCCGTCTTTCCCAAGCTTACAGAATCTGCCAGAGGCTATTGATTGGACAAAACCATTAACATTGAAATGGTCGCTGAATCCAAACCGAAACAGCAGTTTTCAAAACGTTTGGGCATATGTTGAGAGTGACTACGATGATGACTACGATTATGATGAATATGAGAAGATTGTCAATGGAGCAGCAAGGCAACATACAATTCCCGCAGGTACTTTTTCCATCAGTAATGTATTAAATTATGAAGTGGGTGTAGGGGAGGTGAATCTGAAGAAAGATGGTAATAGCCTCCTGATATCCACTTGTGGTGACATTGTCTCGAATGACTACGGATACTCTCGAACTAATGTACGGAAGGTCGAGAGATTACTTAAAACGAGAAAGTAAGAAGACGATTGAGAAAGCAATCTGGTTGCGGCGCTGCAGGGCTATAAGGTGGTTGATTAATTCACGCCTCTTCAGACCTGAACTTTGGGTAATCCGAAGCAGCCGGTAACGCTTATCAAAGAGATCAAGATTTTCAACCTGCTCAAGTGGTTATCATGCCGCTTGGGCAGGTTTTTTCTATTCTGTGAGGTATGCTGAGGAAGCAGGCTTCGCCCGCTGGCGGCAGTTCGGCGACCGCCAGCTATATATTAGCCGCTTCGGTGTCCATCCGTGTTCATCCGTGTAATTCGTGGAAGAAAAAAAGAAAACCCCGAAGCGGGGAACTCCAGGGTTTTCTTAGAGAGAGTTAGGATCGATTATGCTGTTTGATATTTATGATTCGATTACTTCCACGTTTGCTCTGGGCAGGCTGAACTTGGTGCCGTCTTCAAATTCTGCCTCCAGGATACGCACCATGGTTTCGGATTCCACCTTGGTGAGTTCTTCTGGCAGTTTGGTCACTTTTGCGATGCGGCCAAAGTGAGGTTGACGGATGACACGGATCATGGTTCCGGGTTTCAAGACGGGAACGGCAGCTTCTGGGGCTACCAGTTCTTGGTCTTCAAACTGCAAGGGGATGATGATTTCGGGTCGGATCACGCCAGCGCGGATCTGGGTTCTGCCATGGATGGATGTTTTGTGTCCTTCAAAGTGTTTGAGCAAGTCATAGGTTTTTTGGGCCATATTGATCTTGCCAAAGCCTTCGGTACAAACGATGGTGAGGCCGATCTTCTCGTGTCCGGTGATGGCAACGCCGATATCGTAACCGAGCAGCCTTTTGATATCCTGGTCGTCGATACCGCCGGTGATGATGGCCGTTACGCCATGTTTTCGGGCGGCTTCGATCACTTCATAGCTCACGCAGGCACCTGTGACGATCACCTTACCTTTGCAGGAGTCATCAATATCTCTGACGCCGATCTCATCGCCGGGAGATTTGGCGATCACTTTGAGTTCGCCGACGGTTTCGTCTCCCACGCCGAAGATGCCTTGGATGTAGGCGCTCTTGTTTTCGATGATCACGCCTTCTTCTGGGATCACGTCTGTCACCACGCCGTCCATGAAGGCTTTCACCTGCACGGGGATACGGGGTTCACGTAGCAGCACCTGGCCGGTGACGGCAGAGATGTTTTCCACCTCGCCATCCACGGGTGAGTGAACTACGCTCTTGAACAGTCCGGTGCCGAAGAGGCCTTTGTTTTCGGCCAAGACGGTATCTTTGGTGATCTGCTGTCCGGGCTGCACTTTGATGAAGTTTTGAAGTTGTGAGGGTGTGACACCCAGTTTATTAGCCAGGTTGAAGGGGACGACCTTTCCGGGTAGCAGGGTTTCGGCCACCACGTCTTCGGCTTTCACCTTGTCGCCTTTTTTCACTAACACTTCGCCCTTGAGGGGCAGTACACGCTCTTTTCTGAGGATTATGTTGTCTGTAACTGTGAGTCCAGCGGAATATGCTTGTGCCATTGTTTCCTCCTAAGCCAATATTTCTTCGGGGTAGACTTCTAACTCACGCATCCACTTCTTGAGGTAGCTGATGCGTTGAGTCTTCTCGGTAGGCAGGCCAAAAGGACGGCGTCCACGGGTATCGAGGACGATTCCCACTGTGCCGCCGTGCAGCTCCACATCAAGTTCTTTGCTTCTGTTGCTGTCCAGGGTTAGGCCGCCGGAGGTCTTGAGGTGAGCCTTTGCCACTTCTCCCACTCCCAAGGGGATGAGGCGCAATTCGCCATAGGGGATGTGTTCATCAAATACTTTGCCATTGGGAAGGTTGATTTTGGCATGCAGTGCCTGTTTGCCCAGCTTGCTTCTACCAACGGGTGCTACGCAGGTGCCCAGGTAGAGCATACAGTCTTTGCGGAACACCTCGGTAGCGGCTTTGGTGCTGATTTCAGAGAGCACGCCCAAGTGAGGCATCATGAAGATGCTATCCACAGCGATCTGAGTGATTCCTTCCGGCAAGAAGGCATCGATGAGCATCATGAAGGTTTGGTTTCTTCTGGGAGCATGGGAGAGCACGCCACCGCTTCCCACCAGTAGATCGAGGCTCATCATATCCACGATGGTCGCACCGGAGGTGGATTGGCTGAAAGCCTCGGAGATGTCACGCTGTTTCTGCATTCCCTTGAGGCTGGAGGCAAAGTCCTTGTGTTGGATAAAGGCCAGTCTCAGCGCTTCTTTGGCGATGGCTTGTTCCAGCACCAATTCCTTGAGCAGGAAGGGGATGGTGGTGGGGCGGATCATCTTGTTTTTGATCATGTTGCGCAGCTCACCTTCGTTGATGTCAAAAGGCACCCAGCGCATGATGTTGTCCAATCCGGCAGAGGCCAGGACGTTGGAGATGCTGTAGCTCATGCCGAGGTTGGCGCTTACGGTGCGGTTGAAGATGTGCTCTTCGGTAAAGACGGAAAAGACGTCCGTAGTGGCGCCGCCGATGTCCACGCCCAGCACTTCGATGTTTTCTTCCTGGGCGATGGTCTGCATGATATTTCCCACGGCTGCGGGAGTAGGCATGATGGGCACGTTTTCATGGTCTGGGCCACGTGTCCAATCCATCAGCTTGTTGTAGCCCGGCGCCTGCTTCATCACGTGTTCCATAAAGAGGTCGTGGATCTTGTCACGTGCGGGGCCGAGGTTTTCCGTCTCCAATTTGGGGCGGATATTGTCTGTCATGATCAAGTCAACTTTGTCTTTGAGAGTGTTCTGGATTTCGCCCTGAGCTTCCACGTTTCCGGCGTAGATCACGGGGAGTTTGTAACCTGCACCGAGGCGGGGTTTGGGGTCGGCACCGCTGACCAATTCGGCCATTTCCACCACGTGCTTGACCGTGCCGCCATCTTCACCACCGGCCATGAGGATCATGTCCGGGCGTAGGTGACGGATACGCTCGATCTTCTCGTGGTTCATACGCTTATCGTTGCTGGCGATCAAGTCCATCACGATGGCACCTGCGCCCAGGGCTGCACGCTCTGCACTCTCACCGGTCATGGATGCCACCACACCGGTTACCATCATCTGCAATCCGCCACCGGCTGAGGATGTGGATACATAGGCATCCACGCCAATATCACCGTTGCGGGGGATTACAAATTCACCATTTTCCATAAATTTGATGTTGGGATTGTTATATTTGAGGCGGGCCAGCTCTTCAAGTTCGTTGGTGGCGTTGATCACGCCCTTGGTAACGTCGTTGAGAGGTGCTTCCACGGTGGTGGGAGCTTCGCCTCGGATGGTCTGACGATATTCGCCATCCACCCATTCGATTAAAATAGCCTTCGTGGTCGTGCTACCACAGTCTGTGGCGACGATGCGGGTCAGGCGTTTCTCATCGTATTGCATTATTCCTCCGCTTATTCAGCTTTTTTATCTTTAATTTTAAAGGTCTTTTTCCAAAACTCGCGGCGTTGGGCACGGCGACGCTTGCGCCTGAGTCTCGCTGCCTCACGCCTCTCGCGATTTATCTCTTCATCCAGCTCGTCCATGCGCTGCACCAAGCGTTTCAGGTTTGACTCGTTTTGGATCATGAGCGCAAAACGCTGGTATTTCTTGCTATCAAAGAGCACTTCGGCAAAGGGCAGGACGAAATAGAGCAACTGGCTGCCGATGGAGTGGAGCGGGCGCAGGGATTCCACCATCATGATGCCCGCAGAGGCAAGGTGACGCTCAGCGATGAAGCGGGCTACCTTTTCGATCATCTCAGCGGCTTCGGCATCGCTGATCTCTACGATGATCTCTTGATATTCGTGCTTTTTGAAGTTCATGCAGCCCTCGCTGCGGTGAAGATATTCACTTCTTTAGCGCCATGCTCTTTGAGTAAGATGGCGATCTGATTGGCCGTGGTGCCGGTGGTAAACACATCGTCTATCAATAGGATGCGCTTGCCACTTACGTCTTTGCCTTTCTTCAGAGCAAAGGCTCCATCCAGGTTGTGCTCACGTTCGGTTTTGCTGAGCAGGGTCTGGCTGGCGGTGTACCTGGTTCGCTTCAGCAGTTTATCGTAGCAGATGAGGCTCTTTTTGCTGAGGTAAAGCGCCAAAAGCTCGCTCTGGTTGTAGCCTCTGTCCTTCTTGCGAGTGTAGTAGAGGGGGACGGGTGTGATCAGATCGCAATTGTGCAGCTCAGTCTGCTCTTGATAGGCTCGATACATACCTTCGCCCAGCCAGGTGGCTAAGCTGCTGTAGTGTTGATACTTAAAATAGTGGATCACGTCCTTGATCGGCCCTTGAAAGAGCCAGGCGCTGTGGGCGAAATCGTAGAAAACCTCACCGGTATCACAACTGGGGCATTTGCCATTCAGCATCAGGGTGTGGCAGCGAGGACAGGTGTTATCGCTCAAAGGGACAGCCTTTTCCTGACATTGGCGGCAGAGGATGTCCTGCGCCCTAACCAATCGCTCATTGCAGGAAAAGCAAATGGGGGTGAGGAAAAGGTCAATTCCCGCTTGCAAGAAAGCTCTCAAAGGCTTTGAGGATTTCATAACCGTCTGATGATACGACTGCCTTGGTTGCAGCACGCTCGGGATGCGGCATCATGCCCAAAATGCGGCGGTTTACGCTGCAGATGCCGGCGATGTTGTTTACTGAACCGTTGGGATTGGCTTCAGGCGTGATCTGTCCTGCTTCATCAGCATAGCGGAAGATCACTTGATCATTGTTTTCCAGGATTTCAAGCTGCGCTCTGTCAAGATGAAATCTACCCTTTTTGTGGGCGATAGGGATGTCCAAAATCCGGCCTTTGGTCAGGCCATAAGTCCAGGGTGAATTGCCGGTCTCGACACGGATGTATTGGTGTCTGCAGACGAAGTCAAGCTGTTCATTGGCAAGCAGGCTGCCGGGTAAAAGCTGCGCTTCGGTGAGCACCTGAAAGCCATTGCAGATGCCCAAGATATAGCCTCCCTTCTTGGCAAAAGAGATCACCTCTTTCATCACAGGAGAAAAACGGGCGAGCGCTCCACTACGCAGATAATCACCATAGGAAAATCCACCCGGAAGCACCACTAAATCAGGATTTTGAAGGTCTGTATCTTTGTGCCAAATTGTGCGACTATCATGGCCCAGATCGGCAAAAACGTCCACAGTGTCATGATCACAATTGGAACCGGGAAAGGTGATCACACTTACTCTCAAGACTCTTCCACCTTTTCAATGTCAAAATGATAGAGTTCGGTGTTGGGATTGGCCAAAAGTGTATTACAAATCTCTTTTACTTTGGGCTCCAATAAATCGGGATCATCTTCTGCAAAAACGATCTCTATATATCTGCTGATGCGGGTACTCTGCACCGTATCAAAACCCAACTGAGACAAGGTTCCACTCACCGCTTTCCCTTGAGGATCAAGCACACTTGGCTTGAGCTGCACGAAAATCTTGGCTTTTAGCATTAGCTATCCCCTTTAATTTTAATGAAATTTCCTTTTCTATAGAAGGCTGTAATCAGTCAATACTTTTTTTGGGCACGATAGTCTGAAAGATGGTGTGTAGATTGCTAAGATATTGAGGAGAGAGGGGTTTCTAAGTTGAGAGTTGTGAGCTGGTACGCCTGTAGCCGGCGGTCGCCGAACCGCCGCCAGCGGGCGGAGCACGCTTCTTGTACGGGCTGTTTTGAGTCTGGTCGGTCCGGCGACCGACCCTACAGCGGGTGTGTGGTAACCGATTGTAACTGTAGTACTTGTAATTGTGGAGACAGTGTCTCCACAATTGGAGAAGGGGGGGATTCAGATAGAGGTGTAGCTCTGTCGGCATGTGTTACAGCGGCGGTTCGGCGACTGCCCGTACAGGCAAGTTTTGAGCTTGGTCGGTCCGGCGACCGACCCTACTACGGGGGAGTGGCTAAGGACTGTGCAAGAGCTATGGTACTTGAAGCAAGCTGCGCTTGCTGGCGGCGGTTCAGCGACCGCCGGCTACAGGATTGGTCGCTGCCTTCAAAAGTGCGTTCAGTGAACGCACAATGTGCACATGCGTTAAGAATAATTGTTTCTCCCAGCCGGCTTCTCTCTTGACAAAAAGAGCCGCTGTTGTAGACTTGCAGAACTATCAGAGTAAATACCAAGGAGGTATAAGATGAACATTACAGAGATTACGAGCAAGATCAAGGCTCTGTTTTCGCAAGCGAGCGGAGTGAATGTGTCTTTTGGTGAAGCCAATACGATTGGCGAAGTTACAGTGATCCCCGTGGCCAAGGTGATGCTTGGTGGCGGTGGTGGCGAAGGTAGCAGCAGCAGGCGCAAAAAAGGTAAAAAGCCTGTGGTTTCCACAAATATAGAAACCAAGCCCACTGAAGAAGGCAAGAAGCCAGACGATTATGGTGTTGGATTTGGCGGTGGAGCTACCACTACGCCTCTGGGTATTTTTGCTATCCGTGACGGCAAAGTGGCGTTTCATCCCGTGGTTACGATCGAGAAAGTGTTTGGTTTTGGTCTGCTGTTCCTGATTGCCATCTTTGTTTTTGGCCCCAAGCCCAAGAAATGAGTTGACCAAAGTGCGAGAACTTGGAATCCCAAGATAAGGAGTTTTACCAAAACAAGAGATGCTATTCATCATCAGCCAAAGCAATTATGCGCCCTTCAACATAGCCACAGAGGAATACATCCTCCGCAACATCGCTGAGGATGTGTTCCTGATCTATATCAATGCGCCTTCGATCATCATCGGCAAGCATCAGAACACGCTTTCGGAGATCAATAGTGAATATGTGCGCCAGAACAAGATCCCCGTAGTGAGGCGGTTGACGGGTGGAGGAGCGGTGTTTCATGATCTGGGCAACCTCAATTTCAGCTTCATCGTCACGGATGAGAAGGAAAAGGCGATCTCTTTTCAGAAGTATACGGCACCGATCTTGGATGTGCTCAACTCTTTGGGCGTGAAGGCCTATTTGGAGGGGCGTAACGATCTGCTGATCGATGGGATGAAGTTTTCCGGCAATGCCAAAGCGGTGCTGCTGGGGCGCGTGATCCAGCACGGGACGGTGATGTTTGACAGCAAGATTGAGGAGCTGACCAAGGCTTTGAAGGCCAATCCGCTCAAGTTTAAGGATAAAGCGGTGAAATCCGTGCGCTCTCGTGTTACCACCGTGAATCAACACTTGGCTGAACCGGTAAAGATGGAGGAGTTTATCCGGCTGCTGCAGAAGAGGGTAAAGCAGCAGTATCCGGACTTGAAGGAATACAGCTTCAGTGAGGCAGAGACGCAGGGGATACAGCAGTTGTGCGATGAAAAGTATGACCAATGGAGCTGGAACTACTCAGAGTCGCCACCCTACTCCAACCATAGAGGGATGCGCAGCAATGCAGGCACGATCGAGGTTTATTTTGAGGTGAAGAAGGGAAAGATCGAGGGGATACGCTTTTTTGGCGACTACTTTGGCCAGGAAGATTCAGCGGAATTGGAGGCTAAGTTGACAGGAGCGGATCACAATGAAGAGAGCTTGAGGAGGTTGCTCAGTGAGCTCAAGGTGGAGCGGTATTTTGGGGATGTGGACGCTGAAGATATACTGAAGATGATGTTTTAGGATTTTTCCACGAATTACACGAATTGACACGAATTAAGGTGCCAGCTACCGCTGGCTTGTCTTTCCACGAATACGCACGAATGGCAAGCGACCATGCTTTACTTTAGGGTGGCGACCGCCGGCTACAGGGCTGTTGTAAGGTAGGGCGGTTGCGACACCGCCCTACATCACCGCTCATTCATGGTTATTCTCTGCATTTAGCAAATCCCGATAATCCTCATTATTTGCCATCAGATTCTCGTGCTGATCCTGGATCACAGTTCCTTCGCTCACAAAGAGCACCTCATCGTAACGGGTGATCTCATCCAAATCGTGAGTGATAGTCAATGAAAGGCGATCTGCCACCACTTCCTGCATGAGATCATCTATCTTCACTCTTAGTTCCGCATCCAGCCCCGTCTTGCCCTCATCTACCAGGATCATCTGATACTGCTGTTTCAGCAGCAAGCGCAGCAGGCAGACCATGCGTTTTTCTCCACCGGAAAGCTGCTTGCCTTCTTTGGGGTTGGTCTTAATCCCGTCGGTAAAACGCTCAAAGAACGAGGCAAAACCTTGTTCAGCGATTAGCTTATCCAAGTCCTGCTGAAGATTGGTGTCGCCCAGGAGGATGTTGTCTTCAATGGTGCCGCGGAAGATGTAAGAATCCTGCAGCAAGACAAAGCAGTTCTTTTTCCACCATTCTTCGGCTATCTCAGTGGTTTTGGTGCCATTGATCAGGATGCTGCCTTCCTGGGAATGCATGATTCCATTCAGGAGGTCAAAGAGGGTGGATTTCCCTGATCCCGTCCGGCCTACCAGGACATATTTCCTATTATCTGAAAGAGTTAGGGAGGGGATGCTGAGCTCAAACTTTGATTCCGGATAGGCAAACTTCACCTTCTCAAACTCCACTTTCAGTGCCGGCAAGTCAGGTGGCTGTTTCTGCGGATTGTCCACTGTAGTTGCATACAATTCCGCCACGCGATCCAGAGAAGGTATCCTGCGGTGGTAATCATCACTGATCGCCAGACAGAGTGAGTTTAGTTTGGATATTATAGACGAGGACACATAGAAGATGGCAAACAGGGTTCCCAAGGTCAGGTGTCCTTTGATTACTCCGTAAACACCCACCAAGAAGAGGATTACATAAACTCCTTTATCGAAAAAATCGTAAAAGGAATATAGCAATGTGCCAGCTCTGCCTGCCTTCACACCTGATGTACACACATCTTGGTTTGATTTGCGGATGTTTTCCAAGAGGAAGTTTTCCAGACGTCTCGACTTCACTTCTTTCAAGCGATACAAGGGCGAGTAGGAATCATCAAACCAGATTTCTCTTTTATCATCATGTGCTCTGTCATACTCTTCCATGTTTTTTACGCTTTTTTTGATCAGCAGATAATACACCGGCAAGACCACAATCACACCCAAGATTCCCCAGCCAAAGAGGATATACATAACTACAAGGTCGATAACAAACCGGATCAGCAGCGAAATCATATTGGTGGTGCCAAACACGATTGCACTCTGAAGGGCATCGCTATCTACACCCAACAGCTTGATCAAATCTGCTGAGCTTCTTTTTCCGGATATGTGGTAAGGGAGCTTGATGAGAGTCCTATATATTTCGGTGGCCAAGGAGAAAGATGCAGACCAATTGAATGTGATCAAAATGATCTGCTTCCAATAATCAACAAGGACTTCGAGAATGATTAAGACAACATAAAGGATCACTAGCCCGAGCAGCTCCCTGCCAGGCAGGTTGTCTATTCCATCGATTACAGTTCTGTAGATAAATGGGATGGGTGTTGACAGCAAAGCCGCAAGTAGTGCAAGAAGTGTGATCTGTAGAAACTGCTTGCGAAAGCGATGCTTGATAAACCAAATAATAAGAGCCCTATGGCTCAGCTTTTGTTTCTTTGCTGACATGGTGATACCTCCTTATTCAAAATCTTGGTGAAACTTACGAAATCTGAAATGAAGCAATAATCCTCAGGCACAGCTCGCGCCGAAAGTGGGACTTCAAGGCTTTGTGGCCAGTTGGTGACGAGTAATAAGATCAATATTAACACGGTGAAAAGCATACTATGCTCCTGTGGAGATGCTGTATTTTACAGGTAAAGGGGGCTGAACTGTTGGGGGTTCAGAGTTTCGATAGATTGTGCTACTTCAAAGGGCCACACCGCCATTTGGAGAGCTTCACTTGAGGTCGCTCAAGAGTCACGACTTCAAGATGTGCGTTGGGCAGCGATCTATCTTTGGTTGCTCATCGTGCACACCATCCCGTCTGACAGTGAAGGCAAAAAGAGCCCCTCTCTGAGCGAGGGCAGCTCAGAAAACTGTCATGTGTAGTACGGGCTATGTTGTTAATATTCATCATGGGGCGCAGGGTACAGAGGTGGCGGATGTTGTCAAGCGATAAATCACTTGCCAGAAAAAGAAGTTTTTCTTAGTGTGTTTCAAAATAAAGATTACAGGAGCCTAAGATGTTGTTATCCAGCTTTTTAAACCCGCGCACCATCCTGATTGAGCGGGATGCGCTTGAGCGGGAGCAAATATATAAAAACATGATAGATGCGATTTGTAAGCTATATCATAAGGAAGCACATTCCTGCAGCGATCTGCTGTTGGAAAAGATCTTGGAGCGGGATCGGGAAGCCAGCGTGGGCTATCCTTCGGGTTTGGCCATTCCGCACGTGCGTCTGGATGATTTTCATGACACGGTGTTGTGTCTCTGCTTTTTGAAGCATCCCATAGATTATGAGGGCGTGGAAGTACGCTGGATTGCCATGATTCTCACGGATATAGCTTCCTCAAGGCTTTATCTCAATATCGTTGCGGCGTTGCTGAAGGTATCCAAGGATGCGGATTTTATCCAGCGGGTTTTTGCCTGTGAAAACGCACATGATATCTTTGTGGCTTTTACCAAAGAGAAGATACAGATCAGCAAGAGCCTGCATTTATCCGACATCATGACCACCAATCCGATCACGGTTGCACCGGATGCCACCTTGGGTGAGCTCAATTCTTTGATCAATAAATATGGGCATGCCGTTTTTCCCGTGGTGGATAAAGCGGGGCGTTTTGTGGGCGAGGCGCACATCCTCAATATGCTCAAGATAGGGGTGCCGGATTATATGCTGAGCATGAACAATCTCAATTTTCTGCAATCGGTAGAGCCCCTGGAAAGGATTTTTGAGCAGGAACATGACCTTCTGGTGCAGGATTTTATGGATAAAGAACCGCCAACTTTGGAGCCCTCGGCCTCGATCATTGAGACGGTAAGCATGATGATCCATCGTAATAAGCGAGTTTTCTGTGTGGTCGAGGGCGACAGTCTCAAGGGTGTAATCACAGCCAAAGATATAGTTAGAAAAGTGATAAGGGCTTAAAAATGATGATTTTCATGTTAATCGCCTTGGCTATCTTTGTGGCTACCTATGTGTTGATCATCACAGAGTGGGTCAATAAGATGTTAGCCGCCATGATCGGAGGCTTTTTGATCATCCTCACGGGGATATTACATCAGCATGAAGCGCTTTTGGCGGTGGACTGGAATGTGATCTTCTTTTTGATCGGCATGATGATGGTGATCTCGGTGCTCAAGAAAACTGGCGTCTTCATGTATCTGGCGATCAAGACAGCCAAGGTGGCTCGGGGTAAGCCCTTATGGATAATGATCTTGATGTTTTTGGTCACGGCATTTCTTTCTGCTTTTTTGGGTAGCGTGACCACGGTGATGATCTTGGTGCCGGTGGTGATATTGATCTGCGCTGAACTCAAGATCTCGCCTGTTTCATTTATCATCACGATGGTAATCGCCTCCAACATGGGTGGTGCGGCTACGATGGTGGGCGACCCTCCCAACATCCTGATCGGCAGCGCCACGTCTTACACCTTTTTGGACTTCCTCTTCAATCTCACTCCGCCGATATTGATCGCTTCAGGTACTAGCGTGGTTTTGATGTATCTGATCTATCACAAAAAGCTCAAAGTTACAAACGAGAATAGAGCACGCCTGCTCAGCTACAAAGAAGATACGCTGATCAAAGACAAAAAGCTGTTGATCCGCAGCTTGGTCGTGTTAGGCTTGATGTTGATTGCTTTGGCGATGCAGAGTATTTTGCACATCGAAATTGCCACCATATCCATGACGGCGGGACTGATACTGCTCTTGATGAGCGACCGCAAAGAAGTGGATCAGGTGCTGACGCATGATATTGATTGGGTGACGCTGTTTTTCTTTATCGGGCTGTTCATTTTGGTGGAAAGCCTGGTGAAAACGGGGCTGATTGATAAAATGGCCAATACCATCGTGGCATCCACACAAGGAAATACCAAAAAAGCATCAATGATGATACTCTGGATGTCTGGAATACTTTCTGCTTTTATTGACAACGTCCCTTTCGTGGCAGCGATGATCCCCATGGTGAAAACGATGGGAAATATGTTAGGTGCAGGAGTGGATATGCATCCGGTGTGGTGGGCTCTGTCTCTGGGAACCTGCCTGGGCGGTAATGGAACACTGATCGGAGCATCGAGTAACATCGTGGCGGTGGGAATCTCCAACCGCAACGGCTATCCCATCAGCTTCAAGCAATTTACGGTTATAGGTGCGCTGTTCACCCTCAATACCCTGGTGGTTTCGGCGGTATATATCTTGGTGAGGTATTTCTGGATCAGGGGTTTATAGCGTCCACCGGCTACCTGACCACCATCTGTTTGAATTACTGGAAAATCCACATTACCAGTGGGTCTCAATTTGCACCATAGAATACGTTCACCCTAACTGCCATCCCTTTATCCTTCTATTCGTGTCAATTCGTATGCCTTCATGGAAATAAAAAAGAAGGCTCAGGTTCGATAGGTGTGGATAGAAGCAACGACACCAGAGTTGCTGCCCCCAAGCT
>Ga0116178_10002011_pt1 | contig 16401 bp, 5 predicted proteins | sample AD_STIC12_MetaG_FD_89880 | JGI IMG/M metagenome (GOLD analysis project Ga0116178, IMG submission 89880) | Active sludge microbial communities of municipal wastewater-treating anaerobic digesters from USA - AD_STIC12_MetaG | ecosystem: Engineered > Bioreactor > Anaerobic > Digestate | place: USA... | reverse complement strand
GTTGAGTCCCTAATGTTGGTGTAAACTCCAACCAGTTGTTTTTAGGTTCATCAAGCTCGTTTGAAGTCCTATCTCAGATTACTATATTAAACAGATTAGACGTATCGTCCGACCATGCACATACGATAACTACTTTCGGATAACTGGCAAGAAATTTTTGGGGTTGCGGTGTTTCCCGGCACTCCCATATTGCAATTTACCCACGAAAACAGGATACAGTTTTCAGGCTCATGTTCAATTAGAGTTGGTAAAAGAAATTTCATCCAATCGCGGCACAGGATACTGCAAGACTTTTCATACTATTAACGACATTAGAATCATTGAGTTATGAGAGAAATGATCCTAGCTTTCATGTAATGCTGTTTAAGCGAAGATCAAGCCACCCGCCATAAATGTACTCGAGCCTTTTTGTAACAGCATTTACTTGTCAATCATATTCGTGTATCTGATCTGCAAGGCATAATCGCAAATGCAATTGTGAGTTGTGAGGCATGGTCGCTCAAAGTAGCGACCATTATGGCTGCCAGCGGTATTACACTTTGGCAGAGAAAGTATCAAATTTTGCAGCTTTCCATAGGTTTATGGCTTTCAAGCGGTTACGAGGATAGGATTTTTGATTTTTCGTCATGAGAGCAACATCGTCAGAGTATATTATAGAGGGGGGGCCGACGGTGTCGGCCAGTTGTGAGTTGTGAGTAGTGAGTTGTGAGCCGCTGCGCTGGGGGCGGCTGCGCCGCAGTTGTCAGTTGCCAGTCGTCAGTCGTCAGCCGCTGCGCTGGGGGCGGCTGCGCCGCAGTTGTCAGTTGCCAGTCGTCAGCCGCTGCGCTGGTATCGTAGATGCGGGTGGTTGTGGTGGGGATACGCATCGGTTGGTTTCTTTTTTGAAGCAGGCTGCGCCTGCTGGCGGCGGTTCGGCGACCGCCGGCTACATCATTGGTCGCTACGGCGACCGCCCGTACATGAGCAGCATTACCTCATCAGCATCATCTTGGAAGTCTTCTGGTAGCCGGGTGCAGTCATCCTGATCAGATACACACCGCTGGAGATGCTGCGTCCCTGATCGTCTTTGGCATTGAAAATGCGCTTGTAGTGGCCGGTTGCATGGTCTTCATCCAACAGAGTCCTCAACAATTGGCCTTTGATGTTGTAGATTTCCAGCTTCACCCTGCCTTCCTCCTTAATGCTGTAGCTGATCGTGGTCTCCGGATTGAAGGGATTTGGATAGTTTCCATGCAGCGCTGTAGCCACCACGGGGATTGGAGGATCATCATGCCTCTCAGCCAACAGCACAAAGCGCAAAGCGGTAAAAGTATCCAAGTCTACCCTTACGTCTTCCATAGTCTGGCTGACATATCCCGGAGCGGAAGCTGTCAGGGTGTGAGTGCCCACGGGAAGGGTGAGGGCGTAAGCACCCATCGAGTTTGTGGTGGTGCTCAAAGTCCCATTGGTGATGGTCGCACCCAAGATGGCTCTATTGGTTTTGCTTCTCACCGTGCCCACCACTATCCCGTTGGCAGCAATTTTGTGCAGATGGTTTGACAAAGCGGGTTCAGAGGTCACGCCATTGGTGTATGCGGATCTAACCGCCCAACGGTAATAGCCAGTGGTAAGCGCAGCCCAGCCGTGATCAATAAAATTGGGTGTTGTGATTGGCTCCGGGGTTAAAAGAGTCCAAACACTGGGATAATGTTCCTGATTGACCTGCAGCCGGTAGACCAGATAGCCTATGAGGGCTTTTGAGGCTGTGGATTTGAGGCTGATCCCTTGAGAAAGTAACAATCCAGCCATGCTGCGGCTCAAGCTTTGTTCCGGCTGACGAGAGCTGACATCAGAAGACTGACGCTGTATAGACGCTTTTCTCACATTGCCAATCCGGCTGCTGACGTCCCCTGCTTCTTTCTGAACATCAGGATCGGGATAAGACCAAGAGATTTCAGCCACATTGCAGGTATCATTCACCGCAGCAGTCACGTTTAGTGGAGCGTAAGTTAGCTCTGCGAGGATGATGTTTCCCAGATCATAGTCTGTATCACCCAAGTCTATCTGACCGGTTTGGGTGATGTAGTCGGCGGCACGGATGTCGTAAGCGTAGGTTTTGGTGCCATAGAGGTTGGGGATGGTGAAGCTGCCCTGATCGTCTGCGAGCAAGATGTGAGAACTATAGCCATCCAGCCTGATGACGGCACCTGGGATTCCGGTCATGGTATCGCTGGCGAGGACAGTGCCACTCAGACTTACGCGAGGCAAGAGCTGTAGGGTCGCATTGAGGGTGAGCTGTTCATCTGCCTGAAGCTCAAAATGTTGGATGTGATCAAAATAACCATAGGCGGTGATACAGAGAGTATAGGTTTCGGGCAGGATCAGGACGTGAGGAAACTGATATTCGCCGGCGTCGTTGGTGGTGGTGCTGAAGAGGCCGTCATTGATGCTCAGTTCTGCACCGCTGAGTGGTTGTCCTTCTGCATCAGTCACGATTCCGGATACCTGTCCCAGTTCACCGGGGATCACCGTAAAAGTGGTTTGGGGAAATTGATTGGCAAGGAATCCATGAGGCGGGGCTGCCGGATCCATTTCGAAGTAACTATCAAAACCGTAGCGACTGCGGTTACAGCCTTGGGTCTGGCATCTAAATGTGTTTTCAGAAGCATAAGCGGAACCCATTGGTTTATGAATCAGCATCACCAGGTTGCCTCCATCCACATACATAAAGGGCTGATCCAGGGTGAGTTCGATGATGTTTTGTCCGATAGGAAAATCTACCAAGCCATCAAACACCGGGGTGAGCTGCGTGGAAGGGAGCCAGCCTTCGCTGAGATCGGCTTGGGTGGTGGTTCCCAACCAGATGGAGACAGGTGCGTTTGCTACATCATAAAAGAAGTCGATGTAAAACCTGACTCCCGTGATATGCCCTGCAAATCCTTGCAATTCGTCAGGATAGTAAAGGGTTTCGTAGAGGAAGTATCTGTAAGGCATGCCCATGGGATATATGCCGTCCTGGCTTCCGTCGCCTGCGGTCACAGCATGCAGGCCCGCGGGCTGAACCATGAGGTCGAAGTTTGTAGTGCGATTGTTTGCAGGATGCGCATCGCCGGTCATTTCTACCACAGCGTAGATGGTATGGTCTCCTGCGAGGGTGGGTGTCCAGGGGATCATCACATCCAAGCTCTGCAAGCCGGCTATGGGAGGGCCGTTCACGCTGGCAAGCTCTACGTCGTCCGTCCCCATGATCTTGACGGTGTAATTGGTTTGAGCTTGGACGCCCATGTTTCTGATGCGGAGGGTGTAAAGAGAAGCTTCACCCAGGGTGGGAGTGCGATTGCCCTCGAGCTTCCAGGCGGCCAGGTCGTTTTGGATCAGATCGGCGTTGTAGTGGAAGGTGACTTGGGGGTAGAAGACGGTGAATTCTCCGGAGAGAGGGCTGTTTGGATTTAAATAGCGGGTATAAAAGGCACGGTTTCTGCCTCCTGACTGACATTTGAACCGATCATCGAGAGAATAGAAGCTTCCATCTGCGGTACGGCAGAACATCATGACCAGGTTGCCGCCCGGGTGCACATAGGGTGTCTGGAAATGAATGAGGATGGTGTTTTCACCGGCGGGATAGGTCACGAGTCCTTCAAAGACCAAGCTCAGCTCGGAAGTGGGGATGTAGCCTTCGCTCATGTCGGTTCGGTCTGTACTGCCCAGGTAGATTTGGGTGGGTTTGGCGGGCAGGTGCGTTTCAAAATCGTTGTGAAGAGCCAAAGCGGTAATGGTTCCGCTGGCAAAGCCCAATTCAACCTCTCTGTAAAGCGTCTGATAGATGATGTACTTACCATATGAACCAAAATCCAGGGGGAAACGGGCGAGTTGATCACCTGCACCGATGGTGTCAGATTGGATGTCCTCAGGGGAGATATGCACCTGCATCGGGTCTGTCTGGTTGTTACCCGCAAATTCATCACCGTCAAGCTCCACTTTGCCGTAGATGGTGAGAGGCCCTGCGGTGGTGGGCGTCCAGAGAATCTCCACATCCAGACTCTGCCCGCTGTTGATGGGTGGGCCGGTCATGCTGGCCAGTTGCACATCGTGAAGCCCCATAATCTTCACGGCATAACCACTTTGAGTTTCAGCGCTGTAGTTACGCAAGCGGACGGTGTAGAGGGCAGCGGTGCCCACCGTGGGACTGACATCACCGGTGATGCTCAAAGCACCCAGGTCGTTGATTGGCGAGCCCGGATGGTAGAGGAAAGTTGTCTGAGGAAATTGACCTGTGAGTGTCCCTTCAGGCGGATCGGATGGGCAGATTTCGTCATATGATAAAGCATAGCGGGCGCGATTGTCGCCTATAGTCTGACACTTGAAACGGAATTCCCATCCAAAAGAGCCTGAGTCGGGACGATGAAACATCACCACCAAGTTGCCACCCGCATACACGTAGGGTGTCTGGAAGTGGATGAGGATGTTGTTGTCCCCTGCAGGGTAATTAACCTGTCCATCAAAGACCAGGGTCAGCTCGGAGACGGGAATCCAGCCTGTGCTCAGGTCGGTTCGGTCTGTGCTTCCCATGTAGATTTTGGTAGCTATTTTGAGCCTGTCGTATGGAAAGTGGTTGTAGAGCTCAAGAGAGTTGATGATTCCACACTCGAAGCCCAGCTCATCCGCCATGTAGAGCGTCTGATAGATGGAGTTAAGTTCATAGAAAGCTATGGGGTAGCCTGCAAGCTCATCACCTGCTCCAATGGTGACGGCCTGGGTTCCTGCGGGCTGGACTTCCACTTGCAGGCTGCCGGTCTGGTTGTTTTGGATCAATTCATCGCCGGGGAGTTCCACTTTGCCAGAGATAGCGAAATTTCCCGTGTGGGTGGGCGTCCAGGGGATCACTACCTCCAAAGTCTGAAAGGCATTGATGGTCTGGCCATTGACTGAGGCCAACACGGTGTTGTTTGGCCCCATCAGTTTAATTTGATAGTTGCTTTGGGGATTGCTGCCGTTGTTGCGGATGCTCACTGTGTAGTTTGAAGCTGCTCCCAGCGCGGGAGTGGCGCTGCCAGTGATGCTGAAGGCACAGATATCATCCTGCAGGCCGGAGCTGAAGTGCATCATGATGTTGGGGATATTCTGGTTTACCAATCCGTAAGTGGAGCTTTCCCAATACAGATGCCTTGATTCACCGATGGTATACTTGAACGTTTGTGCATGACCGCACCAGGAGGAGCCATATCTGGTTTCCACGGCGATGATCAAATTCCCTCCAGCATAGGCAAAAGGAGTTTCCAGTTGGAAGCTCTGCCATCCCAAGGTGTTGGGAGTGAAAGTGCCTTCTTTGAGCAGCGTCAGATCAGCCACCATATCCTGCCAGCTCATGCTTTCCAGAGTGGTGACGGCGGTGTTTGTGGCCCAAATCTTGTAGGGGATCACCGCAGTGGAGGTGCTGGAACAATCCCAGCCCAACATATGGATGCTGCCGCTGGCATTGATCTGATCCGCCGTGTAGAGAGCGGCAGAACCTTGCCAAACCGTGCTGGTATCAAAAGGATAAGGCTGGCTGCCCGTGCCGGTTCCAATGATAATGGTGCCTGTAGCCAAAACCTCTGCAAGCAGCTCTACATCGTGGTTTTGTCCTTCATAGACAATGCGCAGGGTGGCGGAAATCTCGCCGGTGCTTACGCCAGTTACGCTGACGGGGATGATCACGCTCTGCGCAGCACCCAAAGAGGCAGGCAGGTTGGCAGGATCAAAAGAGAAGGCACTTGCACCTGCGCCGATGATGCTGATATCGCTCTCAAAAAGGTTCAAGGTTGCAGCACCCATATTGGTAATCTGCACCGGAAGTGGCTCGGCCGAGCCGCCGTTTATCACTGCTCCAAAATCCAAAAAGGTGGGAGAGACAGTCAACACAGGTGTATCTGGCAATTGAGCAAACCAGATCAGGATATTGGGATATGCGGCCACACGAAATCCATCATTGGGTGGATTTGGGCCCGGGTGGTAGTTGTACTGAGTGGCGAGCAGGCTGCGGTGTTGGCCAGCAGTGGCGGTGTTGGCAAAAAAGGGTGTAGGGGCGTTGTAGTCACCTTCACGAAACATTTCATAGACAGCGATCACCAGATTGCTTGAATTGTTATAGATAAATGGGGTGTCCAGGTCTATCTCTATCCAGCCCGGGACGGCGGGGAGCTCCAGATGGCCATCGAAGACTTGCACCATTTGACTGATGGGAAGCCAATCTGCATTGTGGTTAAATACCGTTCTGTTTGTGTGGCTCATGTAGACAATCCAGTCGTTGCTGCTGACGCAGGCGGACGCTCCGTTCCAGTAGTAGGCTATCTTTTCGATGATGCGGGCTTCCTGAATGTCGGATGCAATTTCTGATTGCAAATAGATGCTCTGGGATTGGCTGTTGTAATTGTTGGGCGAGATGGGGAGCCAGCAGGTGTCATTGCCCTCGCCGACTGCCAATGCCACTACAAACGCACGTGTTTCAGAAGGTAGTGATGAGCCGATGCTGTTTCTGGCTACCACCTGCCAAGTGTGGTATCCTGTTTCCAAGCCGCTGATGGTGTAGCGGTTGGACGTCTGATTTTCGCTCACCAAAACTCCATCTATGTAGACGTCATAGGAGCTTGCATCTGCGCTGCCTTCAGATAAAGTCCACCGCAAGGTCTGGCCATCAAGCACATACGCGTTGTCTGCCGGACTTATCAGCCTGGGCGGCAGAGGGACTTCGGTATCCGGAAAGACAAGCTGGATGGAGGCGAGGTTGTCCGTCAGCAAGCGGGCATTGGGGAGGTTGCTGAGGTCAGGATTGATGCTGTTGTGAGGCAAGCTCAGGCCGGTATTGCTGCCCGTGGCGAAGCTACCCCAATAAACGGAGTAATTCAAGCCGGGAGTGCTTTCATGGATGGCGACGATCAGGTTGCTAAAGTTGTCGTAGTTGAAGGGAGTGTCCAAGGTTATCTCCATCCATTCACCTTGGGCTGGGAAGATATCCAGAACGCTGCCAGAGAACACCTGAGTGAGGTTGGTGGCAGGCTCCCAATCCGAAGTGGAAAGAAAAGAGCTGCGGCTGGTATGGCCTAAATAAATCACCCAGTCATGGCTGCTGCCAAAACTGCCCGGATAGGAGCTGTGATGATAAAACCTGATTCTGGAGATCTCGCCTGCGTGATTGATCTGGGATTGCGTATAGATCTGCTGTGTATAATTGTAGCTGTAGCCGGTGTGGATGGGAAAGTAGTTTGCAGCTCCGGCTACGGAACCTATACTGACCGTGGTGGCACTGAGGCCAAAAGCAATCGTAAGTAGCATGCTCAAAGCAGCTAACTTTTTCATATCACACTCCTGTCTTTATTCTCGAAGCGACATGTGAAGCAAGATTTGTTCCAGAGAAACGCTATTTTATTGCCAAATAAAAAGCCGACCCCTACCTCGTCAACCTCCGATAGGTTATCCTCTTCGGGATGGCCGCACTCTCGCCCAGACGCTGGATCTTATCCTCTTCATAGTCGCTGAAGTTGCCTTCAAACCACTTATAACTGCTATCGCCTTCAAAGGCAAGGATATGCGTGCAGACGCGGTCAAGGAAGTAGCGATCGTGGCTGATCACCAAGGCAGAGCCGGCAAATTCCAGTAGTGCCTCTTCCAAGGCGTGGATGGTGTAGACGTCCAGATCGTTGGTGGGTTCGTCCAAGAGCAGCACATTGCCGCCGGACTGGAGGGTGAGGGCCAGGTAAGCACGGTTTTTCTCGCCGCCGCTGAGGAGATTGAGTGGCTTGGTGTGCTCGTTTTTGCCAAAATTGAACTTGCTGATATACTCGCGGGCGTTGATCTCCCTGTCGCCCACCTGCAGCACGTCACGTCCGTCGGCGATCAGTTCCAGAATGGTCTTATCCATGTTCATCATGCGTTTTTGGTCAACGTAGGAGATTTTCACGGTTTCGCCGATGTTGATGCTGCCGCTATCCGGACTCTGGATGCCCATAATCAGTTCAAAGAGTGTGGTTTTACCGGCACCGTTGGGGCCGATGATGCCGGCGATTCCACCTGCGGGAAGGGTGAAGCTGAGATCGTCGTAGAGCAGTTTGTCGTCAAATGCTTTGCTGATATTCACCGCTTGGATCACTTGTGTGCCCAGTCTGGGACCGGGCGGGATGATGATGGAATCCGTGGCGTTTTCCTTTTTGTATTCGATCTTGGAAAGCTCTTCAAATCTCTTGATCCTGGCTTTACTCTTGGCTTGACGGGCTTTTGGACTGCTGCGGATCCACTCCAGTTCGTCGGCTAGAGCTCTCTGACGGCGGCTTTCGCTTTTGCCTTCACGTGCCAGGCGCTCCTGCTTTTGCTCAAGCCAACTGGAATAGTTGCCCTCGTAAGGGATGCCTTCTCCCCTATCCAGCTCCAAGATCCAGCCCGCCACGTTATCTAAGAAATATCTATCGTGAGTGATGGCGATCACGGTGCCTTTATACTGCTTCAGATGTCGCTCCAACCAGAGCACCGTCTCGGCGTCCAGATGGTTGGTGGGTTCGTCCAAGAGCAGGATGTCCGGTTCCTGCAAAAGCAATCTACACAGGGCGACGCGGCGTCTTTCACCACCGGAAATCACTCTGATGGGCAGCTCTGAGGGAGGACAACGCAGCGCATCCATGGCCAGTTCCAGTCGGCTGTCCAAGTCCCAGGCATTGCGGGCGTCCAGCTCGTCCTGAACCCTGCCCTGCTCCTCCAAAAGCCTGTTCATCTCATCATCATCCATGGGCTCGGCAAACTTCAGGTTGATCTCGTCAAAACGCCGCATCAGCTCGATCGTCTCAGCCACGCCTTCCTGCACCACTTCCAGCACCGTCTTGTCATCGTCCAAAACGGGGTCTTGCTCCAGATAGCCGATGCTGTAGCCTTTACTGATCGCCACTTCGCCGATGAAGTCCTTGTCGAGGCCCGCCATGATCTTGAGCAGCGTGCTTTTGCCTGAGCCGTTGAGCCCCACCACGCCGATCTTGGCACCGTAATAGTAGCCCAACCAGATGTCCTTGAGGATGTAGCGGTTGCCGTCCACAACCTTGCTCACACCGCTCATATTGTAGATTACTTTCTTGTCGTCCATGTGTTCCTCACTCTTTTCTGATAGATAACCAAAGAAGTGGCAGCGGCTTTCATGTCAATGCTTTTGGTAAGATCGGTCGGCGAATCGACCATCTCATCTGGAGGCTACGGTTGGATCAGTTGTGCCACAACCCAGAAAATGAATCTCTCCATCTATCTTGTATACAAGGCAGTTACCTCTTTTATACCTTCTTTTCTTTTCAAAATTAGCACTTTCTTCATAAGACTGCTAATTTCCGCTTGCCTCTCGGAAAAACCCGCTTAAACTATGAGTAAATAAACATGTTAATCACCCAAAGGAGGAATTGATGAACTTAGAAAGATTTACACTCAAGAGCCAGGAAGCACTGCAGGCAACTCAGGCGGTGGCTTCCCAGCGAGGCCATCAGGAGATCAGAAACCTGCATCTCTTGGAGGCCATGTTACAACAAACCGATACCTTGATTTTGCCCATTTTGCAAAAGTTGGAGATCCAGCCGGCGCAGATTCAGCAGCGTTTGGAAGAAGAAATGGCCAAGCTGCCGCGGGTAAGCGGAGCACAGAGCTATCTCTCCAAGGAGGTATTGGATGTGCTCAACCAGGCCGAGAAGGAAGCAGCCAAGTTCAGAGACGAATACATCAGCGTGGAACACCTGCTGCTTGCTCTCATGCACAAGGGCGGCTCTGCGGCTAACGTGCTGAAATCGGTTGGCTTAACCGCTGACGACCTGCTCAAGGTCCTCAAGGAATTGCGAGGCAACCAGCGCATCACGGACAGCGATCCGGAGTCCAAATTTCAAGCTCTGGAAAAGTATGCCCGCAACCTCACCGCCTTGGCGCGTCAGGAAAAGCTTGACCCCGTGATTGGACGTGACGAGGAGATCAGGCGCAGCATTCAGATTCTCTCGCGGCGCAGGAAAAACAACCCCATCCTGATCGGTGAGCCGGGTGTAGGCAAAACGGCTATCGTGGAAGGTTTGGCGCGCCGAGTTGTCGCTCAGGACGTGCCGGAAAACCTCAAAAATAAAGAGATTGTGGAGCTTGACATGGCCGCCTTGGTGGCCGGAGCCAAGTTCCGCGGCGAATTTGAAGAAAGACTCAAAGCCGTGCTCAGCGAGGTGGAAAAGAGTGAAGGACGCGTGATACTCTTCATCGACGAAATCCACACCGTGGTGGGTGCGGGAGCCGCTGAAGGCAGCGTGGATGCTTCCAATATGCTCAAGCCCGCCTTGGCACGTGGAACCTTGCACTGCATCGGCGCCACAACCATTGACGAATATCGCAAATATATCGAGAAGGATCCCGCTCTGGCGCGGCGTTTCCAGCCCGTGATGGTAGATGAGCCCAATGTGGACGACAGCATCTCCATCCTGTGCGGCATCCGCGAGAAATATGAAGTGCACCACGGCGTGCAAATCTCCGACGGTGCTTTGGTGGCTGCAGCCGTGCTCAGTGATCGCTATATCTCGGATAGATTCTTGCCGGACAAGGCGATAGACCTGATGGACGAAGCCTGCGCCCAACTGCGCATGGAGATAGATTCCCTGCCGGAAGAGTTAGACGAAGTGGAACGTAAACTGCGTCAACTGGAGATCGAAAAGCTCTCGCTCTCCAAGGAAACAGACGCCCTTTCCGCTTCCCGCTTGGAAAAGATCAATGCCGAAATGAGCGTAGCGCAGGAAAGACGTGATGCACTGCGTCTGAAATGGGAAAACGAGCGCAAGCAGGTGGAAGAGGAGCGTGCAATCCGTGCCGAATTAGACAGCCTCAAAAGTCGCGCCGAACAGGCAGAGCGTGCTGGTGACTATGAAACCACCTCCAAGATCCGCTATGGCCTGATCAAGGAACAGGAACGGAAGCTGGAAGAGCTCATCGCCAAGCGAGGCGAAGGCGGCGAGCGCATGATCAAGGAGCAGGTAGACGAGGAAATGGTAGCGCAAGTGGTTGCCAAATGGACAAATATCCCCGTGGCGAAGCTGATGCAGAGTGAAATGGTCAAGCTGCTTAAACTGGAAGACACCTTGGCCGAAAGGGTGGTAGGCCAAAAAGAAGGCATCGCCGCTCTCTCCAACGCTATCCGCCGCTCTCGCAGCGGCTTGGCAGATGAAAAGCGCCCCATTGGCTCCTTCATCTTCTTAGGCCCTACGGGAGTGGGAAAGACAGAGCTGGCACGCACCTTGGCCGCCTATCTCTTTGATAGCGAAAAGGCTATGCTACGGCTGGACATGAGCGAATTCATGGAAAAGCACTCCGTCTCGCGTCTCATCGGTGCGCCTCCGGGCTACGTGGGCTACGACGAAGGTGGCTACCTCACCGAAGGCGTGCGCCGACGTCCTTACAGCGTCATCCTCTTTGACGAGATCGAAAAGGCGCATCCAGACGTGTTCAATATCCTCTTACAGATCTTGGACGATGGCAGACTCACCGATGGTAAGGGTCGCACCGTGGACTTTCGCCATAGCGTGATCATCCTTACCTCAAACATCGGCTCGCAGATGATCTATGACGCTCAGGATGAAGAACTTGACGCCCTTAGACCCGAACTGATGGAAGAGCTGAAACACTATTTCAGACCCGAGTTCTTGAACCGCCTGGACGACATCATCATCTTCCACCGCCTCAGCAAGGAAAACATCCGCGCCATCGTGGACATCCAGTTGGGCGTGCTGGCCAAGAGGCTGCAACCCAAGGGCATAGAGCTGACTTGGACTGACAGGTTGGCAGACTACGTAGCAGAGGCGGGCTTCGATCCGCAATTCGGAGCCAGACCGCTCAAGCGTCTGATCCAAAAAGAGATAGAAGACGAGCTGGCCAAAGCTCTCCTGGGCGGAAAGATCAAACCGGATGCACCACTAAAGCTGGATTATGACAATGGCTTAGTGATAAATTAAGCGAGAGAACCTGGCTCGCGTCTCATACCTCACCTCCCATATTTGTAGGATGCAGCAAGAGGTTCTCTCTTAGATAGATAGAGCGCAGTAACTGAATAGCCCGCAAGGTCGTTTGGTTGCTGCGCTTTTTTTGTCTGTACGGGCAGTCGTGTAGGGTCGGTCGCCGGACCGACCACGCAGCTTTGCTTTATCCGTGTCCATCCGTGTAATCCGTGGATAAAAAGGAAAGCTCCAAAACTATGCGTATCCTCACCACAACCATTCGCATCTACACCACCAGCGCAGCGACTGACGACTGACGACTGGCAACTGACAACTGCGGCGCAGCCGCCCCCGCGCAGCAACTCACTACTCACTACTCACAACTGCTTTTTTAGTGGACAAAAGCCAGCATCACAACGCCCAAAACCAGCACCAAAAGCTGTAAGACCAGACCCACCTTAAAGTAATCCAAGCTTTGATATCCACCTGCGCCCTTCACCAAGGTATTCACCACCTGTCTTTTGCTGCTCATGAAGTTTGCCGTGCAGCTCAAAGCCACGCCCATCAGGAAGATCCGTGAGTCGGAAATATCTCCCGCAGCCATCTGCAAGGCTATGGCGGACATCAAAATAGTGGCTGGCACATTGTGGATCAGATTTGAAAGCAGCATGGAAAAGCTAATCAGAATGCCCAATCTCAGCCAGAGCGGCGCATGTGCCCCGATACCGCTGAAGGCGTTTACCGCCAGCTCTGCCGCACCGCTACTCCTGAATGCTTCCCCCACGGGGATCATCGCCGCCAGCAGGATTACCAAGCTCCAATCTATGCTGCGAGCCAGTTCATAGGGCGAAACCGTGCGGCATAGAGCCAATACCAGCGCAGCCGAAGCCAGGGCAAAGGGTGGACTGATCACACGTAAGCCCATCAGAATCAAGGCAGCGGTGAGAATCAGGATGCTGAGCGTGGCTCTGAGGGCGTCTTTTTCCTTATTTCCCCGAGGTTTAAGACCCAGACATCCCATGGCGTAGGTGACTTCGTCCAAAATCTGCGTGCGCCCTTGGATGAGCAGGACGTCACCTCTCTCGATCTTGCTTTTGGCCAGGCGGTGAATGCTCTGCCTCTGCCCTCTGGAAATAGCTAACAGATTGACGCCAAAGCGACTGCGGATATTGATCCCCGCCGCAGTCTTGCCCGCCAAAACGGAATCTTTGAGCACCACCACCTCGCGCATTGAGATGTTGCGCGCACCGGTCGCATCCTTATGGAACTTACGCCCTCCCATGAGCTTAGCATTGGTATACTCCATAAAGGTTCTAAGGTTGGCGCTATCCGCCTCAATGATCAAAATATCGTCCGGAAGCAGCTCTTCATCGGGATCGATCACATCCATCTGCAACTTCTCACGCACCAAAGCGATCACCGTCACCTCATAATCCGCATTTTGCATGATGCGCCGCAGCGTTGAGCCCGCCAGACGCGACTCCCGCAGCACTTTCACCTCGGTGATGTAGTCCTCGATGTTGATTTCCTCATCCCGCTTGTCTTTGTGGTCGTTTTTGGGCAGTAAATACCCCGCCACCAGCCCCAAAAAGAGCACGCCTACGAGGGCGATGGGCAGGTTTTTGAGCGAGAAGGTAAAGATGCCCAAACACTCTGGCTGCAAACAAGATACAAAGATATTGGGCACCGAGCCGATCATGGTGATCGTGCTGCCCAAAATGGCGGAGAAAGCGATGGGTAAAAGCACCCGCGAGGCATGAATACCCCTTTTGCCGCTCAGATATAGAGCCACCGGCATCAGCAGCATCACGGTCATGTAGGAGGAGAGAAAAGCGGAAGAAACCATCGCAATCAGCGATAAAACCAGGATCAGATTCACGGGATCAGAACTCATTTTATCCAGGGCCTTGCTCAGGTAATCAAAAATGCCACTTTCTTGGAAAGACCTACTGATGATCATTACGGCGACCAACATGATCACCGTAGGATGCGAAAAGCCGCTGAATGCACGCGCTGCGGGAACAATGTCGGCAAAAACCAAGACAAAGAGCAGAATCATGGCCACCAAATCGTGCCGCAAAAGTCCCCAGTGCCACCAAATGATGGCTACCCCCAACATGATGAACATGAATATGGCTTCAAACATGGCTCTCGTCTTACCTTTTGGAATCACAGTGGCTTGCAAGGCGTTAAATCGCCATTCAAGCACCCATACCCCATCCTGAGAATGAGGATATTTTGTCAATGCAAAAGTGAGGCCGGCAGCGCAGGATCAGTCAATTCCTGCGAATTTACACCGATTTTCACGGACAAACCCAGATAACGCAATGGACTCTTTCCCAAAAGCTGGACTTTTTGCCTGCACCACCCACAACTGCATGGCGGTTCGGCACCTGTCCCTACCTCACTTTCCCGCAGCGAGATGCCATCAAAGATTATTTTGCTTGACGCATTATCCAGATCTACAATAATGTGACCCTGATAAAAAACAACCCATAGGAGTAACACAATGAAGACGCTTAAAAGCTTGATTCTATGTCTTTTCCTGCTCTGTGGAGCAGCGGTTTTGTTGGCGCAGGTGCCCCAATGGCAGTGGGCGACCGTGGCAAGCGGAACAGACGAAGATAACTTGAATTATGGCTCCTCCATAGCCATCGACAATCAGGGCAACCAGTATATTTGCGGAGCCTTTGATGGCACAGTCAGCTTCGGCAACCATGTCTTGACATCACTTGGAGGTGTTATTTATGGTGATATTTTCGTCGCCAAGCTGGACCCCGCCGGCAATTGGCTCTGGGCGGTCAGGGCGGGTGACTCATTTACTGATTCGGGAACTGGCATCGCTCTGGATGGAGCGGGAAACGTCTATGTGACCGGACAGTTTGAAGGCACAGCCTCTTTCGGCAGCCATACCCTGACGGCAAGCGGAGATGAAGACTATTGTGACGTCTTTCTCGCCAAACTTGACCCAAATGGCAACTGGCTCTGGGCAATCCAGGCGGGCGGCACCTACGTTGACTATGGGAATAGCATCGCTATTGACAATGCGGGCAACGGTTACTTAGTCGGTGATTTTGAAGGCACAGCCTCTTTCGGCAATCATACTGTGACGGCAATCGAAAGTAATTGGTATGAAAAAGATGTCTTCGTCGCCAAGTTTGACCCCGCTGGAAACTGGCTCTGGGTGGTCAATGGAGGCGGGGTTGGTGATGATTGGGGACAAAACATCGCCCTGGATGGTAATGGTAACATCTACGTGACTGGAGCTTTTGAACTTACGGCCACTTTTGGCAACCACACCCTGACGATAACCGGAAATGATGATGACACCCGTGACATCTTCGTAGCCAAATTGGATCAAAATGGCAACTGGCTCTGGGCTGTCAAAGCAGGTGGAGCACTTTGGGACATGGGATATAACATCACCCTGGATGGTGCTGGAAACATCTATGTGATAGGGAATTTTGAAGGCACAGCCACCTTCGGCAACCACACCCTGACGGCAAGTGGAGATGATGAAGACTATGGTGACCTCTTTGTCGCCAAGCTGGATCAAAGTGGCAACTGGCTCTGGGCTGTCCGAGCGGGAGGCCCACTTGGTGATTCGGCAACCGGTATCGCCTTGGATGGTGCTGGAAACCTCTACGTGGCCGGTGGTTTTGGAGGAACAGCCACTTTTGGCGACCATACCCTGACCGCAAGCGCAGGTGAATATGAAATTGACATCTTTGTCGCTAAACTGGATACAAACGGCAACTGGCTCTGGGCGGTCAAAGCGGGTGGACCGTTTATTGATATGGCAGCCAATCTGGCTTTGGATGGCGCTGGAAATGCCTACATGACCGGATTGTGCGGAAACATGGCCACCTTTGGTGACCATACCGTAACGGCAAATGAAGGTTTTAACATCTTTGTCGCTAAACTGGGAAACAACACACCGGTGGACGATGATATGGCTCCGCAAGTAACATCCAGACTGCATGACGCCTGGCCCAATCCCTTTGGCAGGGATACCGGCACAACGATTAAGGCAAACGTCCCGGAGCGCTCAACAGGCACCTTGAGCATCTATAACCTGCGTGGCCAAAAAGTCGCCAGCTACGAGCTCAGCTCCGGTTTGCATGAGATCAACTTCTCAGGAGACAACCTTCCCTCAGGAATCTATCTATATAGCCTCCAATGCGGGGATTATCAGGAAACGAAGAGACTGGTGCTGCTGAGGTAGGGTCGCTCGCCGGAGCGACCAAAGAGGTAGCCGGCGCTCGCTGTAGCGCCGCATGTACTGTCACTCGCTGCGCTCCGACCAAAAGTTCTAGGCGGTCTTTGGGCCGCCTTTTTGTTGTACGGTCGCTCGCCGTAGCGACCAATTGGTAGCCGGCGGTCGCCGAACCGCCGCATGCAGGCGCAGCCTGCATCTTCCCTATTGCCTTCCTTAGCTGCACTCCCGAAAGTAGCAACACTCGACATG
>Ga0116178_10002001_pt1 | contig 16441 bp, 13 predicted proteins | sample AD_STIC12_MetaG_FD_89880 | JGI IMG/M metagenome (GOLD analysis project Ga0116178, IMG submission 89880) | Active sludge microbial communities of municipal wastewater-treating anaerobic digesters from USA - AD_STIC12_MetaG | ecosystem: Engineered > Bioreactor > Anaerobic > Digestate | place: USA... | reverse complement strand
TCAGCCCAATCCATCTGGAACTCAGCCCAATCCATCTGGAACTCAGCCCAATCCATCTGGAAAGCCACAGGCTGGTTCTGGTGGAGCTGGGATGGGTGTGTATAATGATATAGTTAAATATATGGATAAAAATAAACTGAGTTATTTTAGTGGTTCTGTTCACGATACAGAAAAGCAAAAAATGTTAGATGAGAATTGGAAAGAGCAATACGCTGCTGGCAAACAATGGATAAACGATGTTAATACTAATCTTATCGACAGAGTCAATAGTGAAATGGACAAGCTTAATAAAAAAGCATTGGGTCAAGTAGAAGGAACTGCCGAACAGAAATGGAAGCAAGAAGGCTTGGGTGGTTCCGATACATTGATAGGCGAAACAGGAACATTAAGTTTAGGGGCACCTAAATACAGTCCGCTTAGCTATATCCCACCAAAACGTGAAATTGCAGATAATAAAAACATTCAGCTAACGCGTGAACAAGACAAGCAGCCACGTGGTCATTTTGGTGCCGGCGGAACCGGCGGAGGTCAACAGCCACAATATTTCGGCTATTCTACATTGGGTATAGATCCGGGCAAGAATCAAATCGTTGGTATAGCTACAGGCAATTCGACACATAACGGTTTAGCTAACTTGTGGGATAGAGCGTTTAACAAAAAAGAATCATTTGATAAACTTGCTGGTGAAGCTAAAATAGCATTGAAACCAAACTTAAAAGGAGATTTAAAACCATTATTTACATATCAGTATAATTTCACAAGCAGAATTTGGGATCCAAAGACTAATCAGTGGTTGGAGAAAAATGAAAAGCTTACGTTGCCTCAGATACTCGAAAAGACAATGGTTGCAGTTTCAGACTCAATGCAATTAACACGCAGAGTAGCCGCCGACAAAGTTAACGATGAGATATTACAAAAAAACGCCGACTCCCCAATTGTTGCCGATGCCAATGGTAATACATACATCAACAAATATTATTTACAGAGTAGTGATGGTAATCGCGCTCAATTGCAACTAATCGCAAGTAATGCTATTAGTAACTTAATGGGAGAACAAACTACAACAGGTTTGCAAAACATGTCAACTGATATGATGCAGAACAACGCAGCAATAACACGCAACATAGTGAAATCGAACCTCAATCCAAGAACTGGACTTGCAGCTGGAGAATATCATTATATAATCACAGACGTATTGATGACATCGTTAGCCGAAGCACTAACAAAGGCACGTAATGGACGATTAACAATTACGTCTGCAACTAAACAAAATAATTTGGGGGGATGAAATGGCTGTAAGAAGACTTGACCCTGAAATATTACGACCACCAGATCCGTATGAGCCAACGCCATCGCCATATGGATGGCAACCATCATATCATGGTGATGAACCTATTTGGGATGTAATTAGCGAGGGCTTAGACAAAAAGAATAAAAAAAAGCTTGCAAAGAAACAGCCAACTCAACAAAAAAAGGAGGAACCGGATCCGCGTTCTTGGTGGGAGAAGTTATACAAACCAGACCCAAGAGAAGTCAAGAAAAATATCTCTAAAATCAAAGAAGGTATGCAAAAAGATTTGCAGGTCGGCATAGATCCACAAAAGGCGTTACAGTATAGATATGCAACGCCAACTGATTTTACTCCAGACAAGGTTGGCATCGGAATTAAATATGGGAAATTAGTAGTTGAAGGAGACAAGATATACAGAACAAGAGAATTTAACGGGAACGTTGAACCTGAAATATTGCCTATTGCCGTAATAAATAACAAGGGCAACATTCAGGTATTTCAATATAATGGTGTAGATAGAAACAAATTTGACCAATACACTTCAAAATCAAGAACAGAATTAGCAAAAAATTGGAAAAGCGATGCTTTCGAAGCGTTTAATCAAGGACTTGAAAAAAGTGTGTTAGCACCGCTAACAACTGTAAACAATATTTTTGGTGATAAATCTATAAGATACGAAGCAACGCATGCGCCATTCATAACACATGCTAAATCAAAGCAATATGAAGATTACAGAACAGCTGGCGAAATCGCTGGTGAGATAGGGAAGGCTGTTGTTCCATTGAGTGTTGCTGGGAAATTTAAGTTAGGCGCACAAATGTTGGATAAAGCATGGAAGGTTGGTTTTGCTACAAGTGCGATTCAGGAAGTGCCACAATTAGCAAAAACGTTGCACGATGATGAAATGCAACCATTCGGAGCGGTAATGTCCTCCGCTCTGAATACTGCTGCCAACATCGCCGGTGTTAAAAGTGGTATGAAAGCAGCCGAAGCGATGCATAAAGCAATCGATGCAGGTAACCGCATACGTGGTGTAGCGAAAACTGTTGGAAAAGAAGTGGCGAGACAAACAGCCATAGCTGCTATGCCAACGGCACATTCACAATTTTCTGCTATGGCATCGAAGCAGCAGTTTGCGAAGGAAATGAACAAGCAAGGTTTTGACTATGAAGCGTATAATGATTTTCTTAAAGAATATTTAGCGAATATGGGCACTGTTGGTGCCGTCAATATCATTACAGAATTAATGGGTATAGGTGGTGCATATCGCGCGAAACAAGCGAAAGAGACAGGAAAGCCATTACGAAATGTTGTGTCCCGGTTTTTTGCTCCGGGAGCCGAGCGAGTTGATGATTTCGCGACTCTTAGCACTCACAGATTAGGTGGGGATATTCCTACAAAAGAATGGATTGATAAAACTATTACAGAGGCTAAACAGGGTGATGTAATTCGCAAGCCAAAAGATGAACAAAGATTGCGTAAAATTCTCGAGCTCCAAAAGCAGAAAATGGGTGGCGACGCAGAGGATCATCTCATTAATCATTTTAACGATAGCAAAGATAATGTGTTTACAAGTCAGGATGTCGAGACCGCTATAAAAGATGCGTATGAAAAAGGAATTATAAAATCTCCTGAGGATGAGAAATCTTTATATACGTTATATAGAAGACATATATCAAATCCGGAAGAGACGTATAATTATATAGAAAACCTTATTAAGCGTGGCTACACAAAAGAGGATATATTAAATTTATACGACCAAAAATATACGGCAGAATCAGGTACAAAAAACAAAAAGATTCTTGGTTTCATCAATCCAGAGTTACTAACTGCTACTAAGGCTAAAAAGAACGAAATGCGTCAGGCAACAAGAGATGCAGTGGAACGCATTTATCATCAAATTGAAGAAAATATAGCAGGTCAGGTCAAGACAAGCGAGGCACCTACAACACAGCCAACTGAACAGGCAAACGATGCAATGCCAGAAACGCAACAATCAACAGATGTAGTTAAGTCAGCAACGGTTCCGGATAGAAAATTGACGTTAGAAGATTTAGATGAGTTTTACAATACATATGCAAATCAGTATCGTGATGCTCGTATAGACCAACATCTTGATCAGAGAGTTTCTAATGCTCGCAATAAAGCAAATACTATATTAAATTTATACTACAAAATAACCGGTGAACAACCGTTTGGTAAATCGTATTCTGAAATTATAGATAGAGTAGGCAAGCATTTAAACGGTGAAGAGCCATCACAAACAATCACAAAAGATCCGGGACTAAACATTTTAGACGCCAAACAGCAGGGAGATGTTGTTAGCGAGCTTGCTGGTTTAGGAGACATGCAATACGTTGTAAAGAATATGCTTGATGAGTTAGATGAGCAATCTTTGCAGCGTGGTGTCGTGTATTCCGATTCTCAGTATAACGCGAAATTGTCAAAGATACTTGGCAGCAAGTCTTCTGTCGATTTCGCAAATATGGGGAGCAATACAGAACGTGCGAAAGCCATAGCGACGCAATTAAACGGCAAAATTACTTATGGAGAATTAGTCGATAAATTAACGAATGAATTCGGTTTAATGATTAACAAGGATGATTTGCACCGTCGTCTTGGTGTTGTAGAAGACCCTGCGCTTAAAGGAGCTACAAAAGGAGAACCAATAGGTGAAGAGACAGCGACAGAGCAATTAAACAATTTACCATCAAACACAACACAAGAGACAAAAACTGCGACAGCAAGTAAACGGACGAAGAAGACCGATAGACTATCAAAGAAATCACAAGAAATCACAACAGTTGAGCAGACTGCGAAGGCATTGCCAGCGCCAGAAGAAACAAAACAGGACGACCCAAATGTGATTGCAGTGGAAGATGCTTTTATGAAAGCAAAAATAAAGCAATTAGTAAAGCAAAAGGATATAAAAAACATAGACCCTGAAACAGCGAAAATGGTGTCGTCGCATCCAGAGGTTGCATATGTATTTATGAGTAAAACGAAACAAATAGAATCCGCAAAAGATGTAGTAGCCCAATTAGCAAAAGACGAGTTTATTAATCTCGAAAATGCGATAAAGAATGGTGAGATAACAGATCCAAACACGCAAAAGATTGTAAATGATATTCGCTTCTACGCAAAGAATGATGATAGATTGCAGGATACGTTTCGCAAGTATTTAGATGGCAACAGACGTTTATCAAAAACGATTAAGGGCAAAATCGAAACACTATTAAATAATGAGTTATCAAACGTTAAAGAATCGTATCATCAAGCAATTAACGATTTATATGATGATACAGCGGATTTGATACATAAACATTTGACTGGTAAAATTATTGATGATATAAAGGCTGATGAAACTTCAACACAAACTGTCGATAGTGAACAGCAACAATTAAGTACCAATGAAAATGTTAGCGCTATAAATGAACAAAACAATCTGGATGCCACAACAGAACCGCAGACTTCACAATCTGTTGCAGAGTCGCCAGCAGTAAAAGAGTTGCCACCAACTGAAACAGTGCCAGAAGGTGAAATAAAAAAAAAAGAATACGGCGAATCACAAAAAAGTGATACGCAAGAAGGGGCGATAAGCAACCAAGAAGAAGCTGTAAATACAGGTCATTCCGCCATAAAAGGAATAGAACCCATCGCGTCGCAACAACAACCACCAGCAGTCATAGAGGAACCAACGACTGCTGGTGCCACTGACAAGATTGAACCGCCAAGCGAAAATATCACGTCAACGCCAAAACCTGAAAACAAAATGGAAAGAATTAGAGTTGAGATAACAGAGAGCGGACTCCCCGCATTGTGGGAAGCCGTTGGTGGTACAACAAACGCCGGCGAAGCCCGCATCATTCGCGACCAAAACGGTCGCCCCAAAAAGCCCGTTTACGTGAAGCGTAGCGGACACCTGTCAAATGGCAACCACGCTTTAATCCCAGTGGAGGTGGGAGACATTATCGTAGAATCCTACCGCAACATGCCGGATTTTAAAATCCACCAAGTATATCGCATCGTGAACTTCGACGGCGAATACGCCGTCGCTGAACTCTTATATGAGTTCAGAGATGGGCAGTGGAACTTCTATCCGCCCGCATACTTACAGCCGGCGATAACGGCTGCATTAGAAAAGGCAAAGGAAGGAATTGCGATACGACAGCAGACCGATGCCAATGCTCAGCAACCGAAGCAAGCCATACAACAAACCGAAGTTACCGCAAACGAGCAGGAAACGCCAAGTATTACACCAGAGCATGAAACTGAAATGCAAAACGCTTCCGCACTAATTGACAATGTGTCAAATACTATCAATGAGATAGATAATTTATTAAAAGATAACGGCATAGATTTTAGCGAGGCAACGACCAAACCGAAAAAACGGAAATCTAAAACCGAAACTAACGAAGAACAAGTGGAAGCGCCGCAACAATCAAGACGTGGCAATCAAGGCAAAGAACGCGTATCAAAAGAACAGTTCGATTTAGAAGCTGAAGTAAACAAACTAAACTCCGAAATATTACAGCTTGAAGATGCGATGTCTAAAACAAAAGACAGCAAGCATTCTAAACAGTTACGTAAACAAATTTTTGATAAGAAAGAGCGTATAAGATTTTTAAAACAACAGTTAAAATCAAAGGGTTATAATAGTTCGGCGCAAATAAAAGAAAACGTAATTAATAAACTTGATGATTGGATTAGTAGAAATGAACGCTATGAGGATGATTATGTTAGTGTTTGGAAAGATGGAGACAAATTAAAAGTTACATTTAAGACAACTGTTAAATCACCGCAGTTATCTAACTTTGCAAATACATTTGGGCTTAACGATAAAGAATTAAGTAAAGTTTTCTTTGGTGTAAGTAAGGACAAGGCAATAACGAGGGGTCTCACAGCTACATTTGCCGTCCCACAATCTAACGCAATAAAAGCAAGCTTGAAAAGTTTTAGCGACGAAATTGCTGGTATCGGTTTATTGATGTATAGTGGCAATCAACAAAACGACGATGAAGAAATAAAAGAAGGTAATATATTAAGCACATTGGCTGCAGTTGCTGGGACAGCTTTGGTTATGCGTGGTGCAGCAAGATATGCTCAAACGAAGCCAAATAGCAAGATCGCCAAATTGATGGAGCGTCTTGGTGTATCTAAAATGTTTATTGACCAGCCAATACCAAACGACAAAGTATTTGAACGATACAAAGCTGATATGTTGCGTAAAGCAGAAAATCCAAGTGAACAACAAAAATTAATTAATAAATATAACCAATACGAAGTAGCTGGAAAGGATACGGAAGAATCTACGATTTCATTGTTTCGCTCCCTTAACCATATACAAAGCGATGCTGAACCTGTAATTGAGTTGAAGTCAGCATTCTACAATGGCAAAACAAAAGCCAATGAAGCTTTGCAACAAATAAGAAATGCTCAGGACTCTTATACTTCCGCTTTGGATCATTTTTATCGTCTTTATGCAGAAAAAGTAGGAGATAAATCAAAGAGTGAATTACAGGAAATATTAATTAAAACGAACGATGATGTATTTTCGGAAGCTATTAATATTAAAAAGAATTTAAATCCAGAAGAATCGCGCATAAGGTTAAGCGAATTAAATACATCAGAATATTTAAAGAATAAATTGAAGGCTAACGGAATTGCAGATTCAATGCTTGACGATGCCATTGTTGTTTACAGACAACAGCGTGATGTAATCGAAGCAATCACGCAACATCAAGCCAATGCAAATTTATTACAGAAATATGGATACACATTTGAAGAATCCGAACAAATCACAGAAAAAATAAATCAAGAATTATCAGCTGTTCAACTTGAAGCTAACGATATACGTGCTCAAATAGCAGATCGTATAGAAGCAATAAAACAAACAGAGACATATCAAAAATTAATCGATACAAAAAATAAGACGTCAGGACGCATATTAAGAGATTTGCGTGCTGCCGAAAAAATATTGAGTAACGATAAAGAGCTTGCAGTATTAAACGCCCGTCTATCTATAACAAAGAAGAAGCTTGACAACTTCAAAAATGAACTGTCTGCAATAGATGAGCACACCAAGTTTGTGTCGATGTCATCACGAATGCACTACATGCCTGAACGTTGGACTTATCAACGTAGTAAAGGAGATTATGGTTTATCAATTTATATGATAGATTCAAATGGAAAGCGTTTATCATCTTACGACGACAAAGTTAATCTGTTTAAATTCTTTAAAGATACAAAGGAGCGTAATACTTATTTAAATGATTGGTTAGAAAAGCACAATGCTAAACCTCTGGATTCTCCTGACTATCCAAACGTATGGGAAATCGAATATACAGATGTCGATGGCAACAAGATAAAAGGGCGCGTAAAAGTAAAAGAAGACTTAAATGTTCGAACTATCGAAATGCTTGTGGCGCAAACTACATCTGCGATGCGAAGACGCTTCTTTGCTTTATTAAGAAAAACCGCTGATTACAATATAAACAAAAAAGAATTAATCGAAGAATTAAGCAAATTAAAAAGCGAAATACCCGCAGACGAGTCTGTTCCATCAAGTGAATTTGATGAAGGCACCACAAAAACAATCAATGACACGATAGAGGCGTTAGAAAAATTGAACACGCAAAATATCGACTCGCAAGTCTTAGAAGATATATTCGCGTATGTCTTGAAGCCAAAATCAAAGAGTTTAATCGAAACTAAAAACACTCGTGGATATAAAGATGAAGACGATAGGTGGATTGATTTGTGGGATGCTGGTATACAACGCATGGTTAATCGCATATCAGCACAATACGCAAATGGCAGTTTAAAAAATGCTGTTGAGAAACAGATATTAGAAACAAAGACACTTGGGATTAATAATACATACACTGAATTTCTTGATGGATTGCATGGTGATTTACTGTATTCGCCAGCGAGTAAATCATTTGCAGACAAAGTATTGTCGCCAAAATTTAAACGCGCTTGGCAGGTAACAGAAAGCATAATGACTGCTGGTGCATTAGGTTGGAATACATTATCTGGTATTAAAAACAAATTGGGTGGTTTTACTACTGCCAGCATACAATTGGTGCGCAAATTTGGTATTAACAATTTACCTAAAATAGTAAAAAGCATGGTAACTGCTCCACGCGGTGAATTGAAATTTTTACGCAACATACAGTCGGATAATATATACGGAAATATACTTGATGACATTCGCAAAAGAATTATTAAAGAAGGTATTCCAGAAACAACAGCCGTCAAGTCGTTGGACGATGAATATAGTAATTTAATGGGTAAGGTGTCGAAGGTTAAGGACAAACTATATGCATTAATGCGTCTAACAGAGATATCTAATCGTTATGAAACGGCAATGAGTTTTGCGCAGGTGTACGTTGATACAAATCCATTCGAAAAGTCTGGTTTAACTAAGGACGAGTACATATCACAGGTTGTAAAGAAGGCAGCTATCTTTGTTGGAGAGACGCAAGGTATGTTTGATTTTATATACAGAACTCCTGTTGAAAAGTTTGTTATAAAGGAGGTGCCATTTTTAGGAAGATCATTTTTAACACTCGTATCGCCGACTATAAATCATCTCGCGTTAGTTAGTAATATGTATAAGCATGCCATCAAAGCAAGTGATAATACTGCGAAAAGAAATGCGGTTGCTGGCGTATTATCTCAGGTTGTGGTTGCATCGATGTTGGGTGGCGTCGAGTTTGTAGTAGGGCTATGCGATGCATTAAAAGTAAATGATATATTAAGTGGTGGTGATGAAAAGACTATCGACAAGTTAGATGGCGATTTGAGAAAGGCGCTTTACGATGCTGGTTTCGGTAACGAGACGATAGATAAGATAGTAAAGTCTGCACGTTATGGGATAAAATCAGCGTTGCTGGATGTAGATTTACATATGGATATATCAGCGTACGAACTATTAACTCCATTTATGATGAGAGTTATTGCGGAAACATTCGCTACTGATATTCCTAATATTTTAGAAAATGGTGCGGATGGATTACTCGATGTGTTATCTAAACGTTTTGTTGCATTGGGTCGTGCTGTCAAAGCAGGGCGACAATATGCGGTAGGCATGACTATGGATAAAAAAGGCAACCCAACCGGTGAAGAGTATGACTTTGGCACAATGGTAAAAGAAGGATTATTTGGAGAATCGTTGCATAATCGTTACTCGCGTTTAGCATCAAATTCTGCTAACTTAGCTTATTTAAATTCAGGTGGAAAGCGTAAATTTGTAAACGAGTTATTAAGTGGCGCAAACAAACAGGAATACGAGAGTAGCGACATTGACGAAGCGATAACAGAGATATTGCAGGATGAGAAACTAATAGATGATTTTTACTATAAATACAATAATGTGATTAAATCTGACGATGTAAAGGAAGCCATTGATCACAACAAAGACTTATTAGATAACTTCATCAAGTCAAATTTAAAAGAAATTTATGGATTAATGACACGAGATGATACAGGCGTAACCGGCGCAAAAGCATTTGCGAGGAAAAAGGCATCGCTATATAATTACATAGAAGATTACATATTATCATCCAAGAGAACAGAATTAGCAAATGAAATGTTTAATAGGGCAGGATTTGATGTGGAGTTCCCATCAAAAGTAGAAGACTACGACCAGCTTGATTTATCTGAGTATTTACCAGATGGAACCATGTTGATGAATTATCCGGAACAAGATAGACCATTTTATTATGCATTGTATAAATTATACAGCAAACAAAAGAAGGAGGAAGAATGAAAGATCTTGTAGTGCTTGATGGGCTTGCAGAGGCGCTCATCTTGGAAAAGCAAAGCTACATTAAAAAACTGCTTACGTATTTTTTGATAGGTAAAGCTGTAAACGAATCGCACTCACATTTAAACGTTCCGCAATTAGCGGATATGATTGGCTGTCAGGTGAATACCTTGCAGCTATGCAAACGTATCGCAACATACTTTAAAAATAATGTTGTGGCGTTTAAACATTTCATTGATGCGAATCCTAACATTCGTTCACTTACAGCAATAAAGAAGGCGTTATTTAACGAGAGTCCAAAGACAAGTGATGCAACGATAGCATTAAACAATGCATTGAGAAATATTATCAACACAGCCAACAGTTTAGGTTTTGATGACCGTGCGGAACTAATAAAAAAAACAAATAAGTCGCTCAATCATTTTCGCAGTAAATTACCCGATAGTTTATTAATAGGAGATACGAATTACATTAAATATAATGAATGCGTATTTTGCGGAGCTTATCCACCACCAGAAGAAGGATTTACATTAAAGTTTCTTGATGAGTTTGGATTTGAGAGGGTTGCTCTACCGATATGCAACGAGTGCATTAAAAATGAAATAGAAGAACCAGACTGGAAATTAGTCGCGAAACTATATTGTGGATATGCAGTGGAGTTAGATAATGCGTTCGAAAACATTTACAAATGATATTGCGAAGCGACAATTTAGATTGGCATTACATCCTGTTGTTACAGCATACATAAAGATTATTCGCAAGTGGTATTTTTTAAAGTTCGGTGTAGCAATTACGAAGAAGCATGCTGTTGCTTTGGCAATCGCATCCATCGATGTTGTATATCCAATGAGATTGACCAGAATATCGCAGCGGTTACGTTTGATGAGCGAAGACCCGATATACATCACATTAGATAATACATCATTGTTTTTATATAATAAATTAAAATACATAGCAGACTTATTGCCATTTTCAAACAGGCAACTCGTCGCAACAGCTTTTGTTGTATTATTTGCTTTACATGTAAAACGCGAAATAAGTAAGCTAAAAATCAAAACACTGAGAATATATACAGACGGCGTTAAAGATAAACTCGTAAAACGTTACTCTGACATTTTGCATAATAGGGTTAAAAATTAAATTTAATTCACAAATCAAATTTAGTTTTGAAATTGTAATTTTAAATTTTATATTCGCAATAAATCATTGCGTTTATTTCTATTGATTAACTACGGAGGTTTTATGGTGTCGCCAAACAGTATTAATTCAGAGTTTATACTTCGTATTAGGAGGATAATTCCATTAAAGTTTTTTGCCAATAAGATTGGAGTAAAGACGCAAACATTTTATCACAGGTTATATCGCAAATCGAAAATGAACAAATTAGAGATGAATGCGATAGCGGAACTTATCAATCAACTTATTCGCATAGGCGCTATTGACCAGCAAGAATTAGAGCGGTACATCAAAACTAACGAGAAGGAGCAATAAGTAAATGAATAGCGTTTATATAATAGGCAAGGTATCTGGTTTGGATAGAGAGTATGTAGAAAAGAAATTTGCTAATGCAGAAGAGCATTTAGCGAAGCATTTCAAGACTGTTGTCAATCCAACAAAGTTAGTTCCCGCAGATACGGATTGGGAGACAGCGATGAAAATGTGTATCAAAAGTATGCTTGATTGCGACGCTGTTTATGTTATGAATGATGTAAGTTCATCTATTGGTGGGTTATTGGAATTGCATATAGCACGTGCCTTAAAGATACCATTGTATCTTGAAGGCGACGTATAGAAATAAAAATAATGTATTATTTAAAACAATTTAAAGAGGTTCATATGTGTATGAAAAGTAATTTAAAGTGCGATGCAGTGCTCACATCATTAGATGTGCCGTCAAAATTACATCCACGCCAGCCAAATATGATATGCAACATCGATATGGCAGAGAGGGTAACCGAGAATGCTTACAGCGAATTGAGAAATGCTCTCGCTATAGCCGATGTTACGCTCGATGCATTCTTTGAGCAGTATATAGATGCGGAAACGTTTTTGCAGCATATATTGCCACACTGTATGCGAGCCATTACTTCTGTAAGAAGACTAAGCGCGTCAGCATACAGATTGCTATGCGACTTCTGGGAGGCAGTCGAGTGGGGAAAAATCGAGGCGATGAATGTAGATAAAATAGATAGCAACGACGACGTCAGTTATCCACTAATAAAGCTTCATCGACAAGATGACTGGAAGAGTCTAAAATTCCAGCGTAGCGTTTGGATAGAATACGAAACGAAAATCTTAGGTATAGTTTTATGGTGCAAAAAACTTGGAGCGACAACGAGCGATCAGTTCACAGATGATAAAATCGAAGAGATAGAAAATCATCTATTGTGGCTTAAAGTGCTTGGAGAGGATTTATATAATTACTGCATTAGGTTAATCATTGATGTGGAGCTTGCTTTACACTGGGCTAACAACGAAGCTGTATATCACGATACGTTAGTAAGCAAATAAAAATAATTTCAATAATATTTACAAAGGTCTAACATGCATAACAGAGAACCAGTAAAATACACTTGTCCTTTGATTGACAAGTGTATTCAACAGATTAAATCTGTTATTGATAAAAGTATAGATGTTTCGTACAGCAGAGATGTTGATACGATGGAAGAATGGATTTCAGATACTATATGGTTAATGGATAAAATTATTGAAACATTAGAAGAATTGCGGGACAGCAATTCTGAACTTAGAGAATGGGGTTGTAATGAAGCAAGTCGTGTTGATGAATTAGAAGAAAAAATTGAAAAATTAGAAAACAAAATTTATGAACTAAGTAGTGAGGTAGAAAATGATTAAAGTAATTGAGTTATATAAGGGGAATTAATATGAAAACATTTGAAGATATTCTAAACGAAATGGCTCGTAGAATCGTACGAAAATTAGAATTCCAATACGATGATGAGCCTGAGGAATTAGAAAACTTAGTTTATGCTTGGTTCAATTATGGTGGTAGCGAGAAGCTATTCGACGACATTAAAGAGGCTTTTGAGTATGTGAGAGCGGATGACGATTTGTATTTTGATAATTATGATGATGCAATCGCATTTCTCAAAAGTCTTTCTCTACCAATAGCAAAGTGTATTGATATTATGATTGATTACAATTATAAACCTGACGAAATTAACACAATAAATCTTGCTAACGTATTAGCAGAATATAAGGCAAGTGCTTGTTTTTATATTCAGCTACCAAACAACAAAGAAAATCTTGCTCACTTAGTAGCAAAAAATTTAGCGTATGAATATGGTATTATAAGTCATTTATAGGAGGATTGATGATGAATGATTTTGATGAACTCTATTGGCATTTATATAATGATATTGCGGATAACAGGGACAACAGAAATGACACCAATAGTTTATTAGCAGCGTTGAAAGATATACGCCTGCAACATTATCGCGATGTTATCGAGAAAGATATAGAGTTCCTTCTTTACAAAGGATACAGCAAACAGGAAATTACAGATGAACTAACGCATCTATATAGACAAAATTTAAATCAACGCCAAATACAAAACGCAATCGACAGTATTATTGGTAATGATTAACAGCTCACTCCTACTGTTTTACCAGCGTTAATATCCGAGATAAGCCCCGCTTAATATAGTCGCCACTTCAATAAACGAACGCCCCAGCTCTTAATAAGGCTGGGGCTTTTGTCAGTGTGAGAGACTAATTTTGTCAGTGCGACTAAATATAAGTATTACATGTCCACAGCTTTACTTGTCGCTTTGTTATCTCTCGAATTGTATGCAAAATAAAATTTGCAAAATTTAAAACTAAACATTATATTAGTATTAAAAGCAATTGCTTTTTAAATGTTATATGTTATTTTTTTCAATAAAAAGGAGTTTAAAATGAAAAAGATTATTGTAAATCGCAAGTTTAAAGGTATCGAAGTTTTAAACGGTAGATACCACTACAATGGAGACCTGAAAATAGAAGCGGAAACCGTGTACATCGTCGAAGAACTCGTAATCAATGGCAACCTTATTGTAAATGGCAATCTGGTTGCCTGTGAGAATTTAACAGTCAGCGGTCGGGTCGAGGTCGCCGGCTATTTCATCGCATGCTGCGATTTTGCAGCAGGTGGAGATGTAACAACAGGGGATAAATTCCACTGTGAAGGGAATGCCCGGATCGGTGGAAACGTGGACGCAGGATATTATATTAACGTCCACGATAACTTGATCATTATGGGGAACGTGTCTGCACAAGACACATCCGTTATTAACGGATCGTTGATGTGTCGAAATGCCACAATCATCGGCAGTTTGATTGTCGATGAAATGCTGCAAAGCGGACGTATCAGCGTCACTGAATATCTTTGTGCAGAAGAACTGTTCGCAGACGACATTGATGCAAAAGGAGTTGAAATACGAAAATTGGGTACAATAATAAAATAATAAACATGGTCGATGCTTTACAAGCACCGACCATTTTTTTGCAACTAATTGGATATAAATAAATAATTTGTAAATGTAAAATTATAAAAGGAGTTTAAAATGAAAAAAGAAGTTATTCCAGCAGTACCGGTCATCATCGAATGTTATTTGCCAGATCTTATAGAGATGGTGCTGGCGTATGATGATTATGAAAGCGTAGATGATACAGTCTTTGCCTACAACTACGCTCGCATAGCTAATCATATTGTCAAAAAGACAAAGGATTGGCTTGAAGATGTTATTAAATGTTACGCACCGAATATAATCGTAGAAGAAGACGAATACGTCTTCTCAGGAGATTACAATTATGGTGCAGATATTATGGAGTTCTCGTTAAAGTTAGATAACGACGATGATAACGTAGAACATGTAGCGTTTCACGCAGTGAAACGCATGTTGGAAGAAGACGGTGCATACGAAGACGGTGCATACGAAGCGTTTCTTGAATACCTTAAACGGATAACAACATCACGTTCTGGATATATACCACGATATGAGATGGAAGAGGTGTTGAGAACCCCACATCTGTTTGTGCAATTTGCGATACAATTTAAATTTAAATGTGATTACAACATTATATGTGAATACATTTTAAGTTAAAGGAGAGAGTATGTCAAGGTATTATGATGAACACAAAGAGAAGGCAATCAAATCCATTGCCGAGACATTTGTAGCAGCTCCAAGCTACAACACGGAAGATAAGATTAAAGAATTGTCATCCATAATCACGTTAATCAGAGACAACGAGATTATGGATACTGAATACGGTGAGACTATAGATGAGGTCATACGCACGGCTTCTGAGGTTATCTACTCAGGTATAGCGATGGAGGTGTTGGCTGCATACGACCCGTCATTATGCAGTGCATTAGCAATCGCTGAGGAGTTGGGATACAAAGCAGGTGATTTAAACTCAGAGATCTTAGCAACATTAGTAATTGAAGATATGCTAAGAGAAGACTTAGATTTCATTTTAAAAGAAGTTGCTAATATTTTAGAGCAACATTTAGATAATTTAACATACAAAGGAGAGTAACAATGAAAAACAATCCATCTTATCAAAAACACTTTGATAAAGCAGTTAGACTTTTAGCATTAGTAGTCGAAGGATACCATATGTTAAAGTACACCGATGGTGTTGAAGCGTTAAAGCAGAATATTGCAAGCGTCAAAGAAGATAGATACAGATTTGACCGCATATTTGCTTATTATGTAAAACAGTGTATAGAAAACATACAAATAACAGATTACGATGAGTGTGTGCAGTTTTTACGTGGCGAGCAGATACCAATAGGTGATGCTATACAGTTAGCAATATACGCAGGATACGAATACGATACGATAGACTTCGAAATAGTTGCAGATACAGTTTTACGGAGCAAATTACGTGCAGATAGGGAGAAATTAATAGATGCAACAATTGAATTTTTATCAAGACAATTTAATTAACCATATAAAGGAGCAAAGAAATGAAAAAAGAAATTAAAATTAGCAAGAACTATGAAGGGCTTGAACTAAAAGATGGTGTATATCATTACACCGACGATTTAAAAATCGACTGTAATGCGTCGATTTACGAGGATTTAATCATCAACGGAGATTTAGTCGTAGCCGGTAATCTAACTTGTCATAAAGATCTAAAAGTATTAGGTAGCATCTTTGTATGTGGCGATTTAACAGCAGCAGGCAATGTAAGCGCAGACGAAGTTATCGTTGATGGAGACGTGTTGATAAACGAAAGCCTTGACGTCGAGCTATTTTGCGTGCACGGTAACATTACAGTAAATGGCAACCTTAAAACAAGACGGGTGTCGTCGTGCTATGGGAATGTGAAGACATATAATTTAGTAAGCGACGACTACATTTACGTAGGCGG
>Ga0116178_10001981_pt1 | contig 16562 bp, 13 predicted proteins | sample AD_STIC12_MetaG_FD_89880 | JGI IMG/M metagenome (GOLD analysis project Ga0116178, IMG submission 89880) | Active sludge microbial communities of municipal wastewater-treating anaerobic digesters from USA - AD_STIC12_MetaG | ecosystem: Engineered > Bioreactor > Anaerobic > Digestate | place: USA... | reverse complement strand
TCCCCGACGGAGACCGGGTCATCGCCTTCGCGGCCTGTGTCGGGGGGACGCCCCGCGAGCTCACCGACCGCCTGGCCCGCTACCGGAACGCGGCGAACATCGGCGCCCTTCTCGACGAGGAAGCCCGCATCTACGAGCAAAAAAGGGTCAAGCTCCTCGGCCTCTACGCCGGCGTCGCCGAGGCCGTGACGAACTGCCTCCACTGGAACGTCCTTTACCAGCCCGGCCGCCACCGCCTCTACCTGCCGGACGGCCGGGCCGCCCTCATGCCGCGGCCCGACGGGCGGCCGGACGACTGGACGATCCAGGGGACCGACGCCTTCCTCGACGTCCTGGCCGTCTCGCTCGAGAGCCAGAAGCTGGCCGTCGACGCCCTGACGGCCGTCCTCGAGACCCAGTACCCGGACGGCCGCCTGCCGGGCTGGCGCGGCCGGACGGGAGGGAGCGCCGACCGGTCCCAGCCGCCGGTCGGCGCTTACGTCACCCTGAAGCTCTTCGAACGGCTGGGGGACCTGGACCTCCTCCGGCGCGCCTATCCCTATCTCCAGCGCTGGCACGAGTTCTGGACGGCGCCCCAGCCCGGCGGCGCGGCCCGCCGGGACGGCAACGGCGACGGGCTCCTCGAATGGGGGTCCGACAAGGCCCTCATCGCCAAGGACGCCCCGTCCTGGGAGAAGAACGCGCCGGGGCGCATCCGGGCCGGTTGGGAATCCGGCCAGGACGATCTGCCCAACTGGGACGACGCCCCATTCAACGAGGAGACCGGCACGCTGGCCATGAACTGCCTCGACCTCAACGCCCTTTACGCCCTGGACGCCTGGTCGCTCGCCGAGATGGCCGCCGTCCTGGGCCGGGCGGCCGACGCCGAGCGCTACCGGGACCAGTACAGGAGGGTGAAGGGCCTCGTCAACAGCCAGCTGTGGAACGAGCGGGAAGGCTTCTATTTCGACCGTCACTGGGACGGACGGTTCTCCGTCCACAAGGCCGCCTCGGCCTTCTTCACCCTTCTCGCCGGCATCCCCGACGAGGCCCGGGTCCAGCGCATGCTCAAGCGGCTGCTCGACCCCCGCCAGTTCTGGGGGGACTACGTCATCCCGTCGGTCTCCCGCGACGACCCGGCCTTCCGGCCGGAAAGCCAGGAGGCCTGGCGCGGCGCCGTCCGCCCGTGGGCGAACTACCTCGTCTATCAGGGCCTCAAGGCCTGCCGCCAGGACGTCGTCGCTTCGGAGTTCGCCCGGAAGAGCGCCGAGATGTTCATGCGGAGCTTCAAGAGCTTCGGGCTCTCGCCCGAGGCCTTCGATTCCCTGACCGGCGCGGCCGCCGGCCAGAGGTTCGCGAGCGGCGGCCCCCTGGCCGCCCTGATCGCGGTCGAGGAGTGCCTCGACTTCACGCCCCACGAGGGCTTCCGCTTCGGCATCCTCAAACCGGAGAAGAGGGCCCGGCTCTCCCGCGTCCTCATCCAGGGCCGCCACTACGAGGTCGAGGCCTCGGGCGGGGCGACCGTGCTGAGGGAGGAAGGCGTGACGGTCGTCTCCGTCGGCGGCGGCGCGGTCGTCCGGAAGTTCCTCTACAGCGAGGCGGAGGTGTCGTTCGAGATCAACGCCCTCAAGGACGTCAAGGTGTCGCTGACGCTCCTCAAGCGGGGCAAGTACCAGCTCCTCGTCGACGGCCGGGTCGCGGACGTCTTTCACGGCCGGGCCCGCAAGTTCGGCGTGCCCGGGGGCGAGCACGTCGTGCTCGTCCAGCTCCTCGAGGACCTGGAGAAGGCCCCCGGGCCGGCGGGCTCCCGGCCCGGGGAAGAAGAAAGGGGGAGATGACATGACGGCTTTGTCGAGACGGGACTTCCTCCGGACCGGGGCGGGCGCGGCCGCGCTCGCCGCCGGAAGCGGCCTGAAGCTCCGGGCCGCGACGGCGCCCGGCTCCCCCCCCGGCCCCCGGGTCGTGGCCAGCGGCAACGGCCTCAAGGCCACGGCCAAGGCCATGGATGTCCTCCGGGCGGGAGGCGCGCCCCTCGACGCCGTGATCGCCGGGGTGAACATCGTCGAAGACGACCCGGACGACATGTCCGTCGGCTACGGCGGGCTCCCGAACGAGGACGGCGTCGTCGAGCTCGACGCCTCGGTCATGGACGGCCCGACCCATTCGGCCGGGGCCGTGGCCGCGCTGCGGAACATCCGGAACCCGTCCAAGGTGGCCCGCTTGGTCATGGAGAGGACTCCCCATGTCCTGCTCGTCGGCGAGGGGGCCTTGAAATTCGCCAAGGCCCAGGGCTTCGAGGAGGAGGACCTGCTCACCGAGAAGTCCCGGGAGGCCTGGATGCTCTGGAAAGAGAAGAAGTCCGGCGCGCCCGAGGCGGAGGGCCGCGAGGTCCCGACGACGCACGGCACCATCAACTGCATCGCCGTCGACGCCGCCGGCCGGCTGGCCGGGGTGACGACGACGAGCGGCCTCAGCTGGAAGCTGGCCGGCCGGGTCGGGGACTCGCCCGTCATCGGGGCCGGGCTCTATGTCGACAACGACATCGGCGCGGCCGGATCGACCGGGCTGGGCGAGGCCAATCTCCTGACCTGCGCCAGCTTCCGCATCGTCGAGGCCATGGGCCGGGGCGCCGGCCCCGAGCAGGCCTGCCTCGAGGCCCTCGAGGCGGTCGCGGCCAAGGTCCGGCTCATCCCCCGGCTGCGCGACGCCGACGGCCGGCCGAACTTCGGCCTCGAGTTCTACGCCCTCAGCAAGAAAGGGGAGTTCGGCGCGGCCGGCTTCTTCGAGGGCGGCCGCTACGCCGTCCACGACGGGGTCGAGAACAGGCACCGGGACGCGGCCTACCTGTTCAAACGGCGGCCCGGCCGTCGCCGGGCCGGCGGGGAGCCCCGTCCCGGATGATGATGACCGGATAGCCCTCGTCCGCCAGGCGCCGGGCCAAGGCCTGAGCCTCGGCCTCGGTCGTCTTCACCCGGACCCGGTAGAAGGCGCCGCTTCCCGTATCGAGGCGAACGACGGCGACCCCGGGGCAGGTCCGCTCGAGGCGCCGCTTGACCGCGTAGGCGTTTTCCTGGACCGAGTAGGCGCCGACCTGGATCCAGACCTCGGCCTCCCGCTCCGGACGCGGCGGCGCGGCGGCGCCCAGAGTCTCCAGGCGGACGCGGGCCGTGCCCGGGCCGACGAGGCCCAGGACCCGGGCCGCTGCGTAGGACAGGTCGATGACGCGGCCCGGGACGAAGGGGCCGCGGTCGTTGATGCGGACGACGACCGAGCGGTCGTTGGCCAGGTTCGTCACCATGACGTTCGTGCCGAACGGCAGGGTCCGGTGGGCCGCGGTCATGTCGTTCATGTCGAAGACCTCGCGGCTGGCCGTCGGCCGGCCGTGATAGTCCTGGCCGTACCAGGAAGCGACGCCGGTCTGGACGCCGCCCCGCGGGCCCATGGGCAGACGGGCGCAGGCGACGGAGAGGAGCGCGGCGAGGACGGCCGCGACGGCCGGGGCGCGGGCGGCCCCGTCAGGCAAGGGTCTCCGACAGGCGCTTCTTGAGATAGGCGAATGCCTGGCGCGGCGTCGAGCAGACGCGGAAGAGCTTGAGGTCGTCGGCGCAGATGGCGCCCTTGGCGGCCATCGAGTCGAAATCGATCAGGTCCCGCCAGTAGTCGCCGCCGTAGAGGACGAGGGCCATCTCCCGCTTCGAGATCTTGCTCGTCTGGAGGAGCGTCGCGATCTCGAAGAACTCGTCGAGCGTGCCGAAGCCGCCGGGGAAGGCGATGATCGCCTTGGCCTTGTAGGTCAGCCAGAACTTGCGCATGAAGAAGTAATGGAAGGAGAAGGACAGCTCCGGGGTGATGTAGGGGTTGGACGGCTGGGGCTGGGGGAGGGAGATGTTCATGCCGATCGTCTTGCCGCCGGCCCGGGCCGCGCCCCGGTTGGCCGCCTCCATGATCCCCGGCCCGGCGCCCGTGCAGACGACGAAGTCCTTGCCCTTCGGCGCCTTGACCGAGATGGCCCACCTGGCCAGGAGGTAGGCCAGCTCCTCGGCCTCCCAATAATAACGGTGGAAGGCGGAGGCGGCGTCGGCCGGGTTGGCCTTGGCCGAGCCCAGGAAGAGGATGGTGCTGTTGACCTTGGCCTTGTCGAGGCGCGCCATGGGGCCGAGGTACTCGCTCAGGATCCGGAGCGTCCGGCCTTCCAGGGATTCGATGAAATGAGGGTCGCGGAAGGATTCTTCGGGCATCGGGACCGCCTTTCCGGCCCATTCTACCAGAATCTCTCCCGGGCGCTCAAGGGCGGAAGCGGCCGCCGGCCCTCTTTGACTTCGCGCGGGGGCTCTGTTAAAGTGAGGCGGGAAAGGACGTTCCGATGGACCCTCAACGCATCGACATGGCGGCGCTCGAGTATCCCGGCCGGGTGATCGTCATCGGCGCCGCCCCCTCCGGGCGGGCCGCGGTCGTCTACGCCATCACCGGGCGCTCGCCGTCGAGCCAGGCCCGGAAGCTCGTCCATCGGGACGGCGGCGTGTGGGTCGAGCCGACCGACGAGGCCGCGCTCAAGACGGGGAACGTCGACCTGCTCGTCTATCCCGCCCTCTTGTTCTCGCCGGGCGGCGTCGCCGTCTCGAACGGCAAGCAGACGGCCGACGTCCGCGACTGGCTCCGGCCCGGGCTCGGCCCGGTCCCCATCCTCTCGGCCGCCCTCGCCGGCTGGGACTTCGAGCCGGACGCGCCCATCTTCACGCCGCGGATCAGCGGCTGTCTGGCGGCCTCGGGCGCGGCCCTGGGCGTCGTCCGCCGCGGGCCGTCGGGGGAGACGCTGCGGAGCTTCTTCGAGGTCCGCCTCCGGGCGGGGGAGGGGCGCCTCGTCTCGACCTACGAAGGCCCGAACGCCGACCCGCTGCCGGTCTTCCGGGGCGAGCCGCGCTTCGTCGACCTCGTCGGCTCGACCGCCGCGGAGACGGCGGCGGCGTGCTACGGCGCCCTCGGGCCGGCCGCCGAGGGCAGGGACTTCCGCGTCGCCGTCGCCGTCGTCTTCCTCGATCCGGCCGCGCCGGACAGGTCCGAGGTCCGCGTCATCAACCGGCACGAAAGGACATGACCCCATGAGCGAGCCCGAACGGACGGCCCGGAGCCAGTACCAAGCCAAGGTGCGGGAGGACTTCCCGGAGACCCTGCGCGTCGGCGAGAGCGCGTTCGTCAAGAAGTTCCCGATGCGCTACGGCGAGAATCCCGGCACTCCGGCCGCCTTCTACCAGGAGGTCGGGGCCGAAGGGCCCAACATGGGCCGGATCGAGGTCCTCCAGGAGGGCACCAAGGGCCTGAGCTACATCAACGTCGGGGACATGGACCTGGGCCAGCGGCTGGCCCGCAAGCTCGTCCAGGTCTTCCCGGGACGCCAGGCCTGCGTCATCATCAAGCACGAGATGCCGAGCGGGGTCGCCCTGGGCGACGAGGCCGTGGCCACCTTCGAGAAGGCCTGGGGGTGCGACCCGCTGTCGAACTTCGGCGGCGTCGTCGTCGTCGGCTACCGGGTCACCGCGGCGCTGGCCCGGCTCCTCGCCGAGAGCCCGCGCAACGTCGAGGTCGTCTACGCGCCCGACTTCGCCGCCGATGCCCTGGAGGCCCTGGCCGCCCGCAAGGTCCTGCGCGTCGTCAAGATGGGCGCCGCCCTCGACGCGCCGTCGGTCGACAGCGGCCTCGAGCTCAAGCGCGTGGCCGGGGGGCTGCTCGTCCAGAAGCGCTTCGACTCGAAAATCGTCTCGGCCGAGTCCGTGGACGTCGTCTCCAAGAGGCGGCCCGGCCCCGAGGAGGTGCGGGCGGCCCTCTTCAACTGGACGGTGGCCTGCTTCACCCGGTCCAACGCGGTCGTCATCGGCACGGGGGACAAGACCCACGGCATCGGCTCCGGGCAGCGGAGCCGCGTCGACTCGGCCGAGGACGCGATCCGGCTCTCCCGGCGCGGCTACGGGCCGGAGGGATGCGTCCTCGCCTCCGACGCGTTCATGCCTTTCCCCGACGTCGTCGAGCTGGCCGGAAGGAACGGCATCAGCGCCATCATCTACCCGCTGGGATCGGTCAGGGACCGGGAGGTCATAGACAAGGCCGACGAGCTCGGCCTGGCCATGATCGCCACCCGCAAGCCGGGCGAGGTCGATTCGGAACGCTGCTTCCTGCACCGCTGAGGGCCCCGAGGAGCCGGGATGAGCCGCCGCCTCTTCCTGTTCGCGGTCCACAACCACCAGCCCGTCGGCAACTTCGATCACGTCGTCAAGGCGGCCTTCGACGCCTGCTACCGGCCGTTCCTCGAGGTCCTGGCCGGCCATCCCGGGTTCCGCTTCGCCCTCCACTTCTCCGGACCGCTCTGGGAGCACATGGAGAAGAACGAGAGGGGCTGCTGGGACCTCGTGCGGGAGCTCGCCGGCCGCGGCCAGGTCGAGCTCCTCGGCGGCGGCTTCTACGAGCCGGTCCTGTCCCTCATCCCCGAGGCCGACCGGGCCGGCCAGCTGAGGATGATGAACGACTTCATCCGCGAGAGCTTCGGCCAGCGGCCGCGCGGCCTCTGGCTCACGGAGCGCGTCTGGGAGCCCCATCTCCCCAAGGTCCTGGCCGAGGCCGGCCTCGAATACACGCTCCTCGACGAGGAGCACTTCCGCTGCGCCGGCGTCCGCGACCTCGGCGCGAGCTACATCACCGAGGAGGAGGGCCGGACGCTCCGGGTCTTCCCGGTCGACAAGGCGCTCCGCTACCTCGTCCCGTTCCATCCCCTCGGCGACGTCGACGCCCGGCTGCGGGCCATCCACGACGCCGGGGGGACGGCCATCCTCGGCGACGACGGGGAGAAGTTCGGGCTCTGGCCCGGCACCCGCGCCCGGGTCTACGACGGCGGCTGGCTGCGGTCCTTCTTGGCCCATGTCGAAGACCGGGGCATCCGGACGGTCTCCTTCTCCGAGTTCCTGGACACGAACCCCCCGGCCGCGCGGATCTACCTGCCCCCGGCGTCGTACGAGGAGATGACGGAGTGGGTCCTCGAACCCGAGGACCAGGAGGCGCTCGCCCGGCTCAAGGCCGGCGTCCCGCCCGAGGCCCGGCGCTTCCTCCGGGGCGGGTTCTTCCGGGACTTCCTGCGCAAGTATCCCGAGGCCAACCGGCTTCACAAGCGCATGGTCATGGTCTCGGACGGCCTCCGCGCCGCCGGGGCGCCCGGAGAGGGGCTGAGGCACCTCTACCGGGGCCAGTGCAACGACCCGTACTGGCACGGCGTCTTCGGGGGGCTCTACCTGCCCCATCTCCGGGAGGCCGCCTATCACCATCTCCTCGAGGCCGAGAAGCGGACGCCCGACCCGCCGGGCTGGATCACGCTCGACTACGACGGGGACGGGTTCCGGGAGCTGGTCTACCGGGACGCCGCGTTCGGCCTGATGGTCAAGCCCTCCGCCGGCGGCGCCCTGGTCGAGATCGACCACCGGCCCGCCTCGCGGAACATCTCCGACGTCCTCGGCCGGCGGCCGGAGGCCTACCACCGGCAGGGCGCGAAGGACGGGGAAGGGGAGGGCGGGACGGGGAAGAGCATCCACGAGCTCGCCAAGAGGCTCCCTCCGGACACCGCCGAGCTCCTGCGCTACGACCTCTATCCGCGCCTCTCGCTCATCGACCATGTCTTCGCCCCGGGCACGACGGCCGAGGCGTTCCGCTCGGCCGCCTTCGAGGAGCTGGGCGATTTCGTCGGCGGCGCTTTCACGCCGGCCATCGCGGGCCCGTCGCTCCGGCTGGAGCGGCGCGGCTCGGTCCGGGGGGAGGAGGGCGGCCGGCCCATCGTCCTCCGCAAGACGATCGCCAGCGCCGGCGGGGCGCTCCGCGTCGACATCGAGATCGAGAACGGGGCCGGCCGGCCTCTCTCCCTTCTCTTCGGCTCCGAGTGGAACCTGCTGGCCTTTCCCCACGAGTACGAGCTCCGGGACGACGGCCGGGTGTCCCTCTACGGTGGCGCGCTCCTCTTCGAGCCGGCCGGGGCCGCGGCCCTGTGGGCGTTCCCCCTGCGGACGCTCTCCCAATCCGAGGAGGGTTTTGATATAATCCACCAGGGTTATTGTCTCTGTCCGGTCTGGCCGCTGGAGCTGGCCCCCGGCACCACGCAACGCTTGTCGGTCGCGCTCAGGGAAAGTGATGCCCGGTAAGTATTTCTCGCTCGTCCTCCACAGCCACATCCCGTACGTCCTGGACCACGGCAGCTGGCCGCACGGGATGGACTGGCTCTACGAGGCCGCCGCGGAGACCTATCTGCCGCTCCTCGACGTCTTCGAGCGCCTGGCCGCCGAGGGCATCTCCGCCCGGACGAGCGTCAGCTTCACGCCGGTCCTCATGGAGCAGCTCAAGGACCCCGTCTTCGCCGGGGGCTTCGACGCGTACCTGAGGATGAAGGAGGACGCCGCGGCCGACGACCGGGCCCACTTCGAGCGCGCGGGGGAGAGCGGCCTCCGGGACCTCGCGGCGTTCTGGGAGGGCTGGTACCGGGAGCTCCGGGCGAGCTTCCACGGCCGCGCCGGCGGGGACATTCTCGGCGCGTTCCGCTCCCTCCAGGACCGCGGCCACATCGAAGTCCTGACCTCGGCGGCGACGCACGCCTATCTCGCCCTTCTTTCGCGGGACGAGACGGTCCGCCAGCAGGTCCGCCAGGGCCTCCACACGTACAAGAGATATTTCGGCCGGGAGGCCCTCGGCTTCTGGCTCCCCGAGTGCGCCTACCGGCCGGGCTACGCCTGGAAGAGCCCGGTCGGCGACGGCGACGCCCATCCCCGGCTCGGCCTCGACGAGATCCTGGGCCAGGAGGGCCTCCGCTATTTCTTCGTCGACGCGCACCTTCTCAGGGGCGGGGAGACCGAGGGCGTCTACCTCGACCGTTTTCCCGGCTTGAGGCTCCTCTGGGAGAAGGCCCGGGAGGCCGTCCGGCCGGCCGAGGCGCCGTCCCGCGACCCCTATTCCCCCTACGCGGCCCTTCCCTCGGGACTCCCGTTCTTCGCCCGGGACGACGTCTCCGGCGCGCAGGTCTGGAGCCGGGACACGGGCTATCCCGGCGACGGCGACTACCTGGAGTTCCACAAGAAGCGCTTCCCGGGGGGGATGCGCTACTGGCGCGTCACCTCGGGCGAGGCCGACCTGGGCCTCAAAGAGCCTTACGAGCCGGACCGGACCGCGGCCCGGGCGGAAGAGCACGCCGCCCACTTCGTCTCGGCCCTCGAGGCGACGCTCGCGGCGAGGGAGGCGGGGACGGTCGCCGCCCTCTACGACACCGAGCTCTTCGGCCACTGGTGGTTCGAAGGGCCCGAGTGGCTCTACCGGGTCGTCAAGAAGCTCCAGGCGGGCCCGGTCCGGCCGGCGACCGCCGGGGCCGCGCTCGAGGCCATGCCGCCGGCCGCGTCCGTCGCCCTCCCCGAGGGGTCCTGGGGCCAGGGCGGCTTCCACGGGAACTGGCTCAACCGGGACACGGCCTGGATCTGGGAGAAGATCTACCGCGTCGAGGCGGCCGCGGCGGCCCTGACGCCCCGGCTGGCCGGCCTCGACCGGCGGCTCCTCCGCCAGTTCTTCCGCGAGAAATACCTGCTCGAGAGCTCCGACTGGCCGTTCCTCGTCTCGACCCGGTCGGCCCGCGACTACGCCGAGAGCCGGGCCGCCGAGCACTTCGACAGGGCCCTGACCCTCCTCGGCTGGCTCGAGGCCGGCCGGGCCCTCGGCCCCGCCGAGGTCTCGCTCCTCGAGGCCTTCGAGTCCGACGACCGCATCTTCAAAGAGATCGTGATGCCCGATGGAACTGTTATCTAAGAAGACCCTGACCATGGTCCTCTGCGGGGGCAAGGGCGAGCGTCTCTATCCGCTGACGCGCGACCGGGCCAAGCCGTCCGTCCCCTTCCTCGGGGCCTACCGGATCATCGACTTCAGCCTGTCCAACGCCCTGAACTCGGGCCTGCGGCGGATCGCCCTCCTGACCCAGTACAAGTCGCTCTCCCTCGACCGCCACATCTTCAACGGCTGGAACATCTTCCATGCCGAGAGCGGCGACTACATCCTGTCCCTCCCGGCCCAGGGCCGGGTCAGCGACAGCTGGTACGCGGGCACGGCCGACGCCGTCCTCCAGAACATCTACACCATCCAGCAGGAGAGCCCCGAGGCCGTCCTGGTCCTGTCCGGCGACCACATCTACAGCTCCGACTACCGCAAGCTGCTCCTCTTCTTCGGCCAGGCGGACGCGGACGCCGTGATCATGACCCGGACCATCCCCGTGAGCGAGGCCTCCCGCTTCGGCGTCATCGGCGTCGACGGCGAGCGGCGGATCGTCGAGTTCATGGAGAAGCCCAAGAAACCCTTCGCGACGCCGTGGGACGCGGGCAAAAGCCTCATCTCCATGGGCGTCTATCTCTTCAAGACGGCGGTCCTGATCAAGGCCTTGCTCCGGGACGCCCGGTCGTCAAGGAGCACGCACGACTTCGGCCGCGACATCATCCCGGCCCTCATCAAGAGCCACCGCGTCTTCGCCTACACGTTCGACGACTACTGGGAGGACATCGGCACGATCGACGCCTACTGGGAGGCCAACATGGCCTTCCTCTCGCCGGCGCCGCCGCTCATCCTGCGCGACCCGGCCTGGCCGGTCCGGACCTACAAGCCCCAGTACCCGCCGACGTTCGTGGCCGGCGGGGACATCCGGAACTCGATCGTCGGCGCCGGCGGCTCGTTCAGCGACTGCCGGATCGTCAACTCGATCGTCGGCGCCGGCGTCCGGGTCGAGCCCGGAGCGGACATCGTCGACTCGATCGTCTTCGACAACGTCCGCGTCCTCCGGGGCGCCCGGCTGCGCAAGGTCATCATCGACAAGTCCGCCGCGGTCCCCGAACGCTTCGAGATCGGTTTCGACGCCGACAAGGACGCCCGCAACTTCAAGACGAGCCGGGCCGGCGTCCGGGTGGTCCCCAAGGGATGGTCCTCCGAATGATCGAGACCTACAACATCCTCTCCCCGAGCTTCGAGCGGGAGGCGCCCCGCGAGCTGATGCTCCTGTCCATCATCTCCCAGAGCTTCTTCCAGCCCTTCTCGCTCGAGGACAACCTCCTCGTCGTCCTGACCGCCCTGACCTCGGGCTCGGGCGTCGGCTTCAACCGGGCCATGCTCTTCCTCAAGAGCGACGACCGCCTCAGAGGCGAGATGTGGCTGGGGCCGCGCTCGGCCGAGGAGGCCGGGCTCATCTGGGAGGTCCTGTCGACGCCGGGCATCGGCTATGTCGAGATCCTCGAGCACAACCGGGCCCTGGTCAACAAGAACGCGGACACGCTCAGCGCCCGCCTCCGGGGCCTGGTCTACCCGGCCAACGACCCGAAGGCCCTCATCCCGGCCTCCGTGGCCGGCCGCAAGGAGATCCTCCACGTCCGCGAGGCGGCCCAGGAGCCCCGGGTCGACCGCCGCTTCCTCAACATCATCGGCGTCGACGAGTTCCTCTGCGTCCCGCTCGTCGCCGGCGACGACGTCGTCGGCGAGATCATCCTCGACAACGCCATCACCCGGACGCCGATCTCGCCCTCCGACATCAAGCTGGCCGGCATCTGCGGCCTGATGGCCGGCAACTACATCCACTCGACGACGCTCCACCGCCGGCTCCTCAACATGGAGAAGATGGCGGCCATGGGCGAGATGGCCATGTTCGTCACCCACCAGCTCCGCAATCCCATCGTGGCCATCGGCGGCTTCACCGACCAGCTCCTCAAGCCCGACCTGCCGGAGGAGAAGAGGGTCCGCAACCTGAACATCATCCGGGACGAGATCCGCCGGCTCGAGGTCATCATCTACCAGATGGGCCACTTCCTCAAGGTCAGCCTCAAGGAGCCCGTCTTCTTCGATCCCGCGCCGGCCATCGCCGAGGTGCTGGACAGCCCGCAGGTCCAGAGCCGGGCCAAGGCGTACACGCTCGACGCCAAGGTGGACGCCTGCCCGCCCAAGATCCTCTGCGACCCCACCTCCTTCGGCGAGGTCCTGCGCAATCTCATCGACAACGCCTTCGACGCCACCCCGCCGGGCGGGACCATCTCGGTCCGCACCTACCGAAGGTCCCCGACGGCCTTCGCCCTGTCCGTCCGGGACACGGGCCGGGGCCTCACCAATCCGGCCAAGGCCCATCTCTTCCAGCCCTTCTTCACGACCAAGGACAAGGGCATGGGCCTGGGCCTGCCGTTCATCAAGCGGGTCATGGACACCTGCGGCGGGTCGGTCGAGGTCCTCAGCCGGGTCGGCCGGGGCTCGGTCTTCAAATTGCAATTCATCAGCCAGGAAAGGGAGTCGACGTCATGACAAAAAGGATCCTGCTCGTCGAGGACGAGAAGCCCCTCTGCCTGCTCTACGAGGAGGAGCTCCGGGGAGAGGGCTACGAGATCACGGCGGTGACGGACGCGGAGGCGGCCCTGGCCGCCCTCCGGGAGGGGTCCTTCGACCTCATCGTCACCGACATCCGCATGCCGGGCAAGAACGGCATCGAGCTCATCACCGAGATCATGGGCCTGCGCAAGGACATCCCCATCATCATCAACTCGGCCTACCAGAGCTACAAGGAGGACTTCATGACCTGGGCGGCCGACGCCTACGTCGTCAAGTCCGCCTCGCTCGAAGAGCTCAAGGCCCGGATCAAGCAGCTGCTGGGGGAATGATGTCGGAGCTGAGAAAAGACCTGGTCAGCGGGCGATGGGTCATCATCGCCACCGAACGCAGCAAGCGCCCCGACGACTTCCGGCCGGCCGGAGGCGCGGCCCCGCCCCCGGAGGCGCCCGGGTTCTGTCCGTTCTGCGAAGGCAACGAGGCGAAGACGCCGCCCGAGGTCTTCGCCCTGCGGAAAGCGGGGACGGGCCCCGACACGCCGGGCTGGACGGTCCGGGTCGTGCCCAACAAGTTCCCGGCCCTGACCCCCGGTCCGCCGCCGCCCCGGGCCACGGAGGGCGCCTTCCAGTCGATGGAGGGCCGCGGCGTCCACGAGGTCGTCATCGAGAACCCGGACCACGCCCTCGAGCTCGGGGACCTCGCCGTCGCCCATATCCGCGACGTGTTCAGGGTCTTCCAGCTCCGGATCCGGGCCATCGAACGCGACCTCCATTACCAGTACGTCCAGATCTTCAAGAACAAGGGCAGGGAGGCCGGGGCCTCGCTGAGCCACCCGCACTCGCAGCTGGTGGCGACGCCGATCGTCCCCAAGCGCATCAAGGAGGAAATCTACGGCGCCGACCGGATGTTCCGGACCTTCAAGGAGTGCGTCTTCTGCCGCGTCCTGCGGGAGGAGGAGGCGGCGGGGAAGAGGCTGGTGGCCCGCAACGCCCATTTCACGGCCATCGCGCCCTACGCTTCGCGCTCGCCGTTCGAGATGGCCGTCTTCCCGCGGCGGCACTCGGCCTTCTTCACCGACGCCGGCGAGGACGAGCTCCTGGCCCTGGCCGGAATCCTGAAGGCCGTCCTGACCCGGCTCAAGGAAACGGTCGGCGACCCGCCCTTCAACATGGTCCTCCACCAGGCCCCCAACCCGGCCCTCTCGCTCAAGAGCTGGCCGGACATCCACCTGAAGTCGCACTGGCACGTGGAGATCATCCCCGTCCTGACGAAGATGGCCGGGTTCGAATGGGGGACGGGGTTCTACATCAATCCGGTCCCGCCGGAGACCGCGGCCCAGTTCCTGAAGCAGCCTTAGGTCAAGAAGCGGCGATCATCTCGTAGAGGCCGAGGTAGGTCTCGGCCGAGCGGCCCCAGGAGAAGTCCGCGGACATGGCGTTGCGGACGAGCGCGCTCCAGTCGGCCGGGCGGCCGAAGGCCGCGACGGCCCGGGCCGAGGCCTCGAGCAGGGGCCCGGGAGCGGCCTCGGCGAACTTGAAGCCGTTGCCCGCCGCCGCCGCGGCGTCGAACTCCTCGACGCTGTCGTCGAGGCCGCCGGTGGCCCGGACGACGGGGACCGTCCCGTACCTCATCGCGTACATCTGGGTCAGGCCGCAGGGCTCGTAGCGCGAGGGGATGAGGAAGATGTCGCTCCCGGCGTAGATCGTGCGGGCGATCTTCTCGTCGAAGGCGATCTTCAGCCCGAACTGGGCGGCGTGCTTTTTCTGGGCGGCGGCGAGGAAGTCCTGGATCTTCCGGTCGCCCGTGCCCAGGATGACGAGCGACAGGCCCTGGCCGAGGAGCGCTTCGAGGGCCTCGCAGACGATGTCGAGGCCCTTCTGCCCGGCCAGGCGCGTCACCATGCCGGCCAGCGGACGGCCGGGCTGGAGAGCCAGGCCGAAGAGGCGGGCGAGCTCTTCGCGGCAGGCCTTCTTGCCGGCCAGGTCGCCGGGGGCGTAGTTGCGCGGGATGAGGGGGTCCGTGGCCGGGTCCCAGTCCTGGTAGTCGACGCCGTTGAGGATGCCGTGGAGGACGCCGGCCCGGCTCCGCAGCAGCCCGTCCAGGCCGCAGCCGAACTCGGGCGTCTGGATCTCCCGGCTGTAGCGCGGGCTGACGGTGGTGACCGCCGTCGAGTAGAGGATGCCGGCCTTGAGGGTGTTGACCTGGCCGAAGAATTCGAGGTCGTTCATGTTGAAGAGGGACTCGGGGAGCCCGATCGCCGGCAGGACCTCCTTCCCGAACAGCCCCTGGTAGGCCAGATTGTGGATGGTGAAGACCGAGCGGGCGCCGGAGAAGAAGGGGTCGCCGGCATGGACGAACCTGAGGTAGGCGACGGCGGCCGCCGCCTGCCAGTCGTGGGCGTGGACAATCGCCGGCCGGAAGCCGACGGCCCGCATCGTCTCCAGGGCGGCCCGGGAGAAGAAGCCGAAGCGCTCGGCGTTGTCGGGGTAATCGCCGGCCGGCGTGCCGTAGAGGGCGTCCCGGTCGAAATAGCCGGGGTGGTCGACGAAGAACGTCGTGACGCCCTCGGCCCGGTGGGCGAAGACGGCGTAGGGGATGGACCGGCCCCCCATGGTCAGTTTGGCCTTGTCGAGGACCGGCTCGAGCGGCAGGCTCTTCTTCCGGACCTCCCGGTAGAGGGGCATGAAGGTCCGGACTTCGGCCCCCTGGCGGACGAGGAATTTGGGCAGGGACCCGGCCACATCGGCCAGCCCGCCCGTTTTGGCGTAAGGGTTGACTTCGGAGGCGAGGAATGCGACTTTCATGGTCCCGTCATTCTAGCACAATCACCGCCGTCCCCGAAGCGGATGGGGCCGGATCGGTTCGCCCGGAGGGTGAGAACGCCCGAATTCAGGCCTGCGGGACACGTGCCGGGGCGGCACATGTCCCGGCACGCGCCTCGAGCACCCGGCAACCGACATGAGTCATTCAGGCTGGCGGCGCGCCGGACGGGACGGCGCGCTTGTCAACGGGGCGGGGCTGGAATAAGATGGGGCGGAAACGGCGAGACATGGAAGCCGAAGAGAGCAAGACAAGGAAGGTGACGGCGGCGGTCATCGAGCGGGACGGCAAGGTCCTGTGCGCCAGGCGGAAGGCGGGGCTCGTGGCCGAGGGCCTCTGGGAGTTCCCGGGCGGCAAGCTCGAGGACGGGGAGGCGCCGGAAAAAGGGCTGCGGCGCGAGCTCGAGGAGGAGCTGGGGGTCCGGGCCCGGGTCGGAGAGTTCCTTTGCTCGGTCCCCTTCGCCGGGGCGCACGCGAGCTTCGAGCTCATCGTCCATCGGGCCGAGCTTCTCGGGGGCGACCTCCGTCCGACCGACCACGACGAGGTCCGCTGGCTGGCCCCGGCCGAGATGGACGAATCCCTTTTCTCCAAGCCGGACCGCCCGGTCGTCCGGATGCTGGCCCGCCTGGCCGCCGAGGAACGAGAGAGGCCGGGGAGGGGCGGGTGAACGCCGCCGTCCTCAAGCCCGGCCGCGACAAGGCGGTCAAGAACCGTCATCACTGGATCTTCTCGGGCGCGGTCCGCGACCTGCCCGATTTCGAGGACGGGGAGGTCCTCGCGGTCCGCAGCGCCGGAGGCGAGCTTCTCGGTCACGCCTATTTCAACCGCAAGAGCGCCATCGCCGGACGGATGATCGCCTTCGGGACGGAGCCTCCGGACGCGGCGGTCCGGGCCAGCCTCGGGCGGGCCTTGGCCCTTCGGAAGGCCTTCTTCGACCCCGCCTCGACCAGCGCCGTCCGGCTGGTCAACGCCGAGGGCGACGGGCTGCCCGGGCTCGTCGCCGACCTCTACGACGACGTCCTCGTCCTCCAGATCGCGACCCTGGGCATGGAGAAGCTCAAGCCGCTCGTCCTCGAGGCCCTGCAAGCGGCCCTGGAACCCCGCGCCATCCTCGAGAGGTCCGACCTCCCGGCCCGGCGGGAAGAAGGCCTGGAGCCGTTCGAGGCCGTCCTCTTCGGCCAGCCCGTCGACCGGGTCCGCATCCTGGAGGACGGCGTGCCGTTCTGGGCGGGCCTGGCCCATGGCCAGAAAACGGGCTTCTACCTGGACCAGCGCGGGTCCCGGCGGCTCGTCCGCGAGACCGCGGCGGGGCGCCGGGTCCTGAACGCTTTTTCCTACACGGGATCGTTCTCGGTCTCGGCCCTTCTCGGCGGCGCCGTCCGGGCCGATTCGGTCGATTCGTCGGAGGAGGCCCT
>Ga0116178_10001977_pt1 | contig 16583 bp, 14 predicted proteins | sample AD_STIC12_MetaG_FD_89880 | JGI IMG/M metagenome (GOLD analysis project Ga0116178, IMG submission 89880) | Active sludge microbial communities of municipal wastewater-treating anaerobic digesters from USA - AD_STIC12_MetaG | ecosystem: Engineered > Bioreactor > Anaerobic > Digestate | place: USA... | reverse complement strand
TTCCCGGACCTTGTTCGGGGCGGTCCGGCCCCGCTCCTCGAAGAGAGCGGCGAAGACCTCCTCGAGGACGCGGTTGCGGCGGAAGGTCGTGACGCCGGGGCCGGGCTCGACGATCTCCGCGCGGCAGCCCGTCTCGTCGGCCGCCTTCCCGGCGAGCTTCCGCGCCTCGTCGACCAGGCGCCCGAGCTTGGCCATCGAATCGGCCCGGAGAGAGAACCGGCCCCGGGCGTAGTCGGGGACGACGTTCGGCGCCTCGCCGCCCGCCTCGATGACGCCGTGGAAAAGGGTCCCCGGCCGGAGCTTGGCCCGGGGCAGGGCCGCCGCGTGATAGAAGAGGACCAGGGCGTCGAGGGCGTTGCGTCCCTCGCGCGGCGCGGCCGCGGCGTGGGCCTTCCGGCCGAAGAACTCGACGACCAGGGTCCGGCGGGCCAGGGCCTGGCCGACGACCGTGTCGAGCGAGTGGGGGTGGACCTGCAGGACGACGTCGGACCCGGCGAAGACGCCGTCCCGGATGAGGCGGACCTTGCCGCTGCCGCGCTCCTCGGCCGGCGTCCCGACGACTTCGACCGCGCCCGCGCCGTCGCCGCCCATGACGGCCTTGAGGACGATCGCGGCGTAGGCGCCGGCCGCGCCGATGATGTTGTGCCCGCAGGCGTGGCCCAGGCCGGGCAGGGCGTCCATCTCGGCCGTGAAGGTGACCCGGGGCCCCCCGTCCGAGAACCCGTGGACGGCCCGGAACGACGTGGGGAGGGCCTCCGACGCCGCCGAGACGTCGAAGCCTCCCTCCTCCAGGACCGAACGGAGAAGGCGCGACGTGCGCACCTCCTCGAAGGCCAGCTCCGGGCCGGCGTGGATGCGGCGGCTCAGGTCGAGGATGGCCTCGCGGCGCTCCTCGACGGCTGCGGCGATCCGGGTCTTGATATCCATGGCCGGGACAGGGAGGTATGATAATTCAACGCGGAAACCCTTGTCAAAGGACCGCGGCCGGCGGCGGCCGGGGCCCGCGGCGGCGCCGACGCGGTCGTCAAGGGTATCGTGCGGGTCGAGGGACGGATCGAACCGGTCGGTTGAGGGCGATCCCCTTCGCCGCCTCGAGTGGGGAACTGGGCAACGATTCGGTGATCCGGCTCAGAGGATCAGCATGGCGTCGCCGTACGAAAAGAAGCGGTAGCGCTCCTTGACCGCCTCGCGGTAGGCCCTCATCGCAAGGTCGCGGCCGGCGAAGGCGGAGACGAGCATCAACAGGGTCGACCGGGGCAGGTGGAAGTTCGTCAACAGCCTGTCCACGGCGCGGAACTCGAAGCCGGGGGCGATGAAGAGCGCCGTCGGGCGCCTGCCGGGGCGGACGCTTCCATCGCGCCAGGCGCTCTCGAGCGCCCGGACGACCGTGGTGCCGACGGCCGTAACAGGCCGGCCCTCCGACTTCGCGGCGTTGACCGCCTTGGCCGCGGCCGGGGACACGCCGTAGGTCTCCTCGGGCATCTCGTGGTCGGCGACGAGCTCGGCCCGGACCGGCTGGAAAGTGGCCAGGCCGACCTCGAGGGTGACCCGCCGGACGTCGACGCCCCTGTCCCTCAGGGCCCTCAGGACTCCCGTCGTGAAGTGCAGGCCGGCCGTCGGGGCGGCGATCGCGCCTTCCTTCTTCGCGAAGACGGTCTGGTAGCGGGAGATGTCCTCGGGCCTTCTCGCCTCGTCCCGCTCGCCCCGCTTGATATAGGGGGGGAGGGGAGCGTAGCCGTGGTCGCGGAGCAGCCCGAGGACGTCCGTTCTCCCGAGGTCGAGTGTCCGCCGGCCCTCCGCCGCCGCTCCCGCCACGCGGGCCTCGACCGCTCCGGGGAAACGGACCGGGTCGCCGACGCGGACCCTTTTCGCCGGCCGGCAGAGGACCTCCCAGAGACCCGGCCCGCTCTCGCGGACGAACAGGAACTCGATCCCGGCCTCGCCGCTCGTTCCCCAGAGCCGGGCCGGCAGGACCTTGGCGTCGTTCAGGACCAGGACCTCGCCTGCGCCGAAGAAGCCCGGGAACTCCCGGAACCGGCCGTGCCGGACCGCGCCGGTCCGCCGGTCCACGACCATCATCCGCGAATCGTCGCGGCGCGGCAGGGGGCGCTGGGCGATGAGCTCGGGCGGGAGCTCGTAGTCGAAATCCGAGACGCGGAGGGGCTTGCCGGAGGTCATGGCCGGTCGGGCGCCGCGCTCAGTCCTTGAACAGCTTCCTCTGGCCGGGGGGCGGGGCCGTCCGGCCGCGCGATCCGGGCTCACGGTATTCGTAGCCCAGGTGGGCGTAGGCTTTCGGCGTGACGACCCGGCCCCGGATCGTCCGGTCGAGGAAGCCGATGCGCATGAGGAAGGGCTCGTAGATGCTCTCGATCGTGTCCTTCTCCTCGTCGATGGCCGCGGCGATCGTGCCGATGCCGACCGGCCCGCCGCCGAAGTTCTCGACGATGGTCGAGAGGATCTTGCGGTCGACGTCGTCGAGGCCCAGGCGGTCGACCTCCATCATGTCCAGGGCCCGCTCCGCCTCCCTGGCCGTGATGACGCCGTCGCCCTTGACGTCGACGTAGTCGCGGACGCGGCGCAGCAGCCGGTTGGCGACGCGCGGCGTGCCCCGCGACCGCAGGGCGATCTCGCCGGCCCCGGCGTCGTCGACCTTGACCTTGAGGATCTTGGCCGAGCGCTGGATGACCTTTCTCAGGTCCTCGTCCCGGTAGTAGTCGAGGCGGTGGATGATGCCGAAGCGGCCGCGGAGGGGGGCCGTGATCCGGCCGGCCCTCGTCGTGGCGCCGATGAGAGTGAACTTCCTGATCTTGAGCTTGTGGCTCCGCGCTCCGGGCCCCTGGCCGATGACGATGTCGAGGCTGAAATCCTCCATGGCCGAGTAGAGGATCTCCTCGACCGACGGCTGCAGCCGGTGGATCTCGTCGATGAACAGGGCCTCTTTCGTCTGCATGTTCGTGAGAATGGCCGAGAGGTCGCCCGTCCGCTCGATGACCGGGCCCGCCGTCGGCTTGATCCCGACGCCCATCTCCTTGGCGATGAGGTAAGCGAGGCTCGTCTTGCCCAGCCCCGGCGGCCCGTAGAGGAGGACGTGGTCGAGGTGCTCGTCCCTCTTCTTCGCCGCCTGGATGAAGACCCTGAGGTTCGACTTGACCTTGTCCTGGCCGACGAACTCGTCGAACGTCCTCGGCCGGAGGCTGTCCTCGAAGAGGACGTCCTCCTTGGTCCGGATGGGGCTGAGGATGGCGGGCATGATTATGGCTCTCTGTTATTTTACTCAACTTCTCGTTCCGGGCAAGTCCGTTGTGAAGGGAGGCGGAGGCGCCCGCGGATGACCCTGAGGAGAGGCCGGACCCTCAAGGACGTCCATCCGCCTCGGCCTATTGACAACCGCCCGTGGGCCGCGTTATCGTTGACCTATCTTTAACAGGGTCGAACGTCCAAGACGGGACATCCGAGTTCTTTCAACGCCGGCCCGTGGTGCGCGCGCGCAGCCTGATAGGGGAACCATGAGATACCGTTCGCGGTCGTTCGTCGCGTCCTTGGCCTTGATCGCCGTCCTGACCGGTTGCGGCGGAGGGGGCGGCAATACCACGCCGCCGGCGATCAGCGTTCTGGTCACGCCGTCCTCGCCGGCCGTCATCCTCGGCGCCTCCCAGCAATTCAACGCCGCGGTCTCGAACACGACCAACAAGTCCGTCACCTGGTCGGTCACGGGAGCGGGCACGATCTCGGCCTCGGGCCTGTACACGGCGCCGGCGACCCTGACGACGCCCGCCACGGCCACGGTCAAGGCGACGTCGCAGGCCGATACGAGCAAGTCCGATTCCGTCTTCGTCGTCATCCCGGCTGTTTCCGCCGCGGTCTCGCCCGCGGCGCCCTCGGTCGTTCTCGGCGCGAGCCAGCAGTTCACGGCCGTCGTCGGCAACGCCACCGATACGAGCGTCGCCTGGAGCCTTGCGGGGCCGGGTTCGATCACCGCGGCGGGCCTTTACGCCGCCCCGGCCGCTCTGGCCACTCCGGCCACCGCGACCGTCACGGCGACACCCGCGGCGGACCCGGCGAAGGCGTCTTCGACCACGGTCACGATCCCCGCGGTCACGGTCTCCGTTTCGCCCGGCGCTGCCGTCCTGAACGCCCGGAATGCCAGGTCCTTCGCCGCGGTCGTCGGCAACGCCACAGATACCTCCGTAAGCTGGAGCGTCACGGGTGGCGGGACGATCGGCGGCTCCGGGTTCTATACGGCCCCGTCCACGGTGGCGGCCCCGGCGACCGCGACCATCACCGCGACCTCGGTCGCCGACCCGGGCAAGACGCACACGGCCACGGTCACGCTCAGTCCTTATACGGTCGACGTTTCCGGCTATGTCATTATGACCGATTTCGTCCACAACACGCTGACGGTCGACGCGATCGACTCCGCGACGGGCCAGCTTCGGCCGAATGGCCAGCGCTTCATGGACGCGGAGGCCAACCCCTACTGGACGATCGTCCATCCCTCGGGGAAGTTCGCCTACGCGGAGATGCGGTCGGCGACCGTGGGGGTCCTCGGCTACGCCATCGGCGCCGGCGGCGTTCTCTCCCCGGTCCCCGGCTCGCCCTTTCCCGCCTCCTGGCTGACCCTTTCCGCGCCGGCCATCACGCCGGACGGAAAATATCTCTACATCCTGTCCTACGGCACGACCGGTGGCCTATGGGCCTTCGGGATCAACGCGTCGACCGGCGCGCTGACGCCGATCGCAGGGTACACGCCGATGAATATGGGGTTCAACGGCGGGGCCTTGGTGGCCTCCCGCGACAGCAAGTTCCTCTACGCCTTCACCAATAACGTGTCCAACGTAATGGACGGCGTCATCATGGTCTATGCCATCGACGGCGCGACCGGCCATCTGAGCTTCGTCCAGCAGGCTTTGGCCCCGGGCGTCACGTACGCGAAAAAGATGGCCGTCGATCCCGCGGGCAAATTCCTCTACGCGACGTCGATCAACGGCGGCAAGGTCGTCGGCCTGACGATCGATCCTTCGTCCGGATTCCTAACCGTCATGCCAGGGGCGCCCTTCGCCGGAGACGTCTCCGGGCAGGCTAACGCCGTCACGGTCGATCCGCAAGGGCAGTATCTCTATCTCACGGGCGTCTCCGGGATCCGCATGTACACCATCGACACGGCGACGGGCATCCCGACCCTGCTCCCCTCCGTCTACGCCGAGGAGGCGGGGGACCTCGAGCCCGACCCGGCGGGGAACTTCGTCTACGCCAATTTCCCCTTCACCATGGCCGCCCTGTCCGTCGACCGGTCTAGGAACCAGCTGACCTTCCTGAACTCCCTCCACAGCCGGACGACGACGGGAGCCGGGCGGGGGCTCTTCTTCGGGGTCGCGCCCGCGACGACGCCTGTTTCCTACAAGCCGGCCGCCGCCTTTGTCCTCAACAGCGGCGACAACACGGTCTCCGCCTATACGGTCGACGGGGCGAGCGGGCAACTCGCCGCCGCGGGCGCGGCCGTATCCACGGGCGGAACGAACCCGGCGGCCCTGGCCGCCGACGTTTTCGGCCAATACCTGTTCGTCGTCAACAAGGACAGCGACACGGTCGCAGCGTTCGCCATCAACGGCACGACCGGCGCCTTGACGGCGGTCCCCGGCTCGCCTTACGCGACCGGGCTCGCCCCGACCGGCGTGGCCGTCGACCCTTCGGGGCGGGTCGTCTATGTCGCGAATTCGGGGGACGGATCTCTCACCGTCTACGCCCTGAATAGCGCGACGGGAGAGCTCGCGCACCTCTCGGATATCTCATCCTCGGGCCTGTGCTCGGGAATGCGGTCCCTGGCGGTCGAGCCCCGGGGGCTGTACCTTTTCGAGTGCTGTGCGGCTTCGGGCCTGGTCCTTTCGCGCTACCTCGAACCGGACACGGGCATCCCGGGCGACCCCGGCCAATACGCTCCGGGCGGGCTCTCGCTCGCGGTCTCCCCCTACGGTGCCGCGCCGCCGTATACGTCGCTCGTCGATTGGCACAGCTTCGCCTTCCTGATCGACCCTTCTGACCGGTCGATCATGCGGTTCATCGTCGGGAACCTGGGTGAGCTGCAGTCACCGGCCGCCGGGCCGGTCAGCGTCGACCGTGGACTCGCGTTGGACCCGCACGGCCGCTACCTCTACGCGGCCGATTCCGGCTCGAACACGATCCACGGTTGCGCGATCGATCAGAGCGACGGCGGCCTGACGGCCCTCTCCGGCTCGCCCTGGGCGTCAGGGATGGCCCCAGCGGACGCCGCGGTCGATATCTCGGGGCGGTTCCTTTATGTCCTGAACAAGGATTCGAGGACGGTCTCGGGCTTCTACATCAACCGTCCGGACGGCGCACTGACCCCGATGTCCCCGCCGACCTTCGCCACGGGCAGCGCCCCGGTGGCCATCCTGACGGTCGGCGCCGTCCGCTAGCCCGGCGCTCGCGAACGCAGGATTGGGAAGGTCCTGTCCGTCACTGCGGGCGGCGGTTGCGGTGGAGCGTCGCGTCGACCGCCGCGGCCATGGCCTTCTCGTCGAGGCCGGGCGCGCCGAGGAAGTCGGCGATCCTCCGGATCTCGGGCCCCGGCTCCCTGACGAGGGCGTTGTAGCTGACGAGCAGAAGCCTCACGTCCGCCCGCGCGGCGAGCCGGCTCTTGGTCATCTCGTTGAGCTTGAGGAAGGCCGCCTTGGTCCCCTCGCGGTCGGGGTCCCGGACCTTGGCCATCTTCTCCATGGAGTCCAGGACTTCCTCGATGTTGCGCTCAGTGTAGACGATCCGGTATTCGCCGGGCGGCAGGAACTTCATCCCGTAGGCCGTGATCTTGATGAACCGGCCCCGATAGTCGGCCAGCGGGAAGACGCCGTCCCGGAGGCGGCTGATGATCTTGCCGCCCTCGAGCTCGAAATAGCCGCGGGGATTGTTCTCGTCGGGCGGCCGCGAGGCCGTGTCGAAGGCGCAGGGGACGCCCCCCGCGCGGAGGACCTGCATGAGGAGGGACGTGCCCGAGCGCTCGAGCCCCGATACGATGTAATTGACCCGTCCGTCGAGTTCCATGTCGCGCGGCCCCCTTCCTAGATCTTGGCCAGGCGCTTGAGGCAGTCGCGGAGGAGCTTCTCGAACTCCGTCCCCGGCTTGTTGGCGGCCATCGCCTGGTCGGCGACCCGCTCCGCCTCCTTGCGCCGGAAGCCCATGTTCTGGAGGGCCGAGAGGAGGTCCTCCTTCTCCGGCGAGCCCTTGGCGGCGAGGAGCTTCTCCTTCTGCTCGAGCTTGTCCTGGAGCTCCATGGTGATGCGCAGGGCCGTCTTCTTGCCGATGCCGGGGACGAGGGAGATCCGCGCCAGGTCGCCCGCCCGGACGGCCTCTTCCAGGTCGCCGGGGGCGATCCCGGACAGGACGTTCATGGCCAGCTTGGGGCCGATGCCGGAGACGCCGATGAGCTTGAGGAACATGGCCTTCTCGTCCTCCGTGACGAAGCCGTAGAGGGCCATGGCGTCGTCCGAGACGTGGGTGTGGACGTGGAGCTCGACCGTCGCGCCGGCCTCCCCGATGCTGGCGTACGAGGAGACCGGGACGGCCGCGGCGAAGCCCACGCCGCCCGTCTCGACGACGACGTGGCCGGGCGTCTTGCGGACGAGCGTGCCCTTGAGATAGGCGATCATGGCGGCTCCTTCCCGTCGACCTTGAGCTGGAAGAGGCGGGTGTTGAGGTGGCAGATGGCGGCGGCCAGGGCATCGGAGGCGTCGAACGGGACGCTCGCGTCGTCGAGGCCCAGGAGCGACCGGACCATGGTCAGGACCTGTTCCTTGTCGGCCTGGCCGTAGCCGGTGACGGCCTTCTTGATCTCCAGGGCGGAGTATTCCGCGAGGGCGCAGCCCGCGGCGGCGACGGCGACGAGCACGGCGCCGCGGACCTGGCCCAGGAGCAGGGCCGTCTTCATGTTCTGGGCGTAGAACGGGTTCTCGACGGCCGCCTCGGCCGGCCCGTAGGTCCGGATGAGCGTCTCGAGCTCGGCCTTGATCTCGGCCAGCTTCAGGTGGAGCGGGAGCCCGGCCGTGGGCTTGACGATCCCGTAGGCGACGGGGCGGAGGGCGCCCCCGGCCTCCTCGACGATCCCGAACCCGGTGGAATGGAGGCTGGGATCGATCCCGAGGACCCGCATGGCTGCCGCCGGGGCGTCACCCGCCCTGCGAGAAGCTGGCGATCTCCTCCTCGGAGATGTCGAAGTTGGAGGAAACGGACTGGACGTCGTCGTGGTCCTCGAGCTCCTCGACCAGCCGGAGGACCTGCTGGGCCTCCTTGCCCGTGACCTTGACGTAGTTCTGGGGCAGGAACCCCACCTCGGAGGCGGCCACCTCGATCTCGGCCTTCTTGACGGCCTCGAGGACGGCTTCGTAGCTCTCGGGCGAGGTCGTGACCTCGAACAGGGACTCCTCGTCCTTGAGGTCCTCGGCGCCGGCCGCGAGGGCGACGTCCATGAGGATGTCCTCGGAGGCCTTGGCCTTCTCGACGTCGATGTAGCCCATGCGCTTGAACATCCAGGCGACCGAGCCCTTCTCGCCGAGCGTCCCTCCGTTCTTCTGGAAGATGTGGCGGATCTCCGAGACCGTCCGGTTCTTGTTGTCGGTGACGGCCTGGAGGAAGATGGCCACGCCGCCGGGGCCGTAGCCCTCGTAGGCCACCTCCTCGTAGGTCGCCCCCTCGAGCTGGCCGGTGCCCTTCATGATGGCCCGCTTGACGTTGTCGGCCGGCATGTTGGCGGCCTTGGCGTCGTTGATGGCCTTGCGCAGGCGGGCGTTCTTGTCGGGGTCGCCGCCGCCGGCCCGGGCGGCCAGGCTGATCTCCCGGATGAGGCGGGTGAAGATCTTGCCCCGCTTGGCGTCGGTCGCGGCCTTTTTATGCTTGATGGAGGCCCACTTGGAATGTCCGGACATGGTCTTCTCCTTGTCTCCGAGAGCCCCGGAAGTGTAGCACAAAAGGGGGCTTTCCCGCAACCTCGGCGAAATCACTACAGGATCGGTAGGGATTATGGTAGAATGGCGAGGAGGTGCCGATGAAAAAGAACATGGGACGCCTGGACCGGACGCTCCGGCTTGTCGCCGCGGCGGCGATCGCCCTGCTGCTCCTCGGCGGCGCGATCGAGGGGACGCTGGCCGTCGCGCTGGCCATTCTGGCCGCGGTCTTCGTCATCACCGCCTTCGTCGGGTTCTGCCCGCTCTACGTCCCGCTGGGCCTCTCGACGGGGGGGAAGGGCGGCGCGCCCCGGGCCGACGGCTGACCCGCCGTCCGTCCCCGTTCGCCGCGCGAACGTTCAGGAAGGGAGGCCGCCGTGAGCGAAGCCCGCTTCGAGTTCTCCGTCACCGGAATGAGCTGCGCCAGCTGCGCCGCCGCGATCGAGCGCTCGCTCCGCCGGGTCCCCGGCGTCCGCGAGGCCGTCGTCAACCTGGCCACCGGCCGGGCGACCGTGCTCTACGACGACCGGCGCGCCGGCCGGCGCGAGCTGGCCAAGGCCGTCCGCGACGCCGGCTACGGCGTCGCCGCCACGGCCGAGGAGGCCGGGGCCGGCCCGGCCAAGGAGTATCGCGCCCTCCGGGCCTCGGTCATCTGGGGCGGCGCCCTGGCCCTGACGATCTTCCTCGGGAGCATGAGGCGCTGGTTCCCCTGGATGCCGGCCATCCTCCAGGACTTTTTCGTGCTCTGGGCCCTGGCGACGCCGGTCCAGTTCGTCCTCGGCCTGAGGTTCTACCGGGGCGCCTGGAGCGCCCTCCGGCACGGCACGGCCAACATGAACACGCTCGTCGCCGTGGGGACCTCGGCCGCTTACCTCTTCAGCGCGGCGGCGACGGTCTTCCCGGGATTTTTTCGCCGGGCCGGGGTCGAGCCCCAGGTCTATTTCGACACCTCGGCCGTGATCATCGTCCTCGTCCTGTTCGGGCGCCTTCTCGAGGCCCGGGCCAAGGGACGGACCTCCGACGCCATCCGCCGCCTCATGGGCCTGAGGCCGCGGACGGCCCGGGTCGTCGAGGCCGGCGGCGAGCGCGAGGTCCCCGTCGAGACGGTCCGCCCCGGCGACGTCCTGGTCGTCCGGCCGGGGGAGAAGGTCCCGGTCGACGGCGTCATCGTCGAGGGCCGCACGGCGGTCGACGAGTCCATGATCACCGGCGAGAGCATCCCGGCCGACAAGGGCCCGGGCGACGAGGTCGTCGGGGCGACCCTCAACAAGTGGGGCAGCTTCCGCTTCCGGGCCGTCCGCGTCGGCGAGGACACGGCCCTGGCCCGGATCGTCCGCATGGTCGAGGAGGCCCAGGGGTCCAAGGCGCCCATCCAGCGTCTGGCCGACGTCATCGCGGCCCGGTTCGTCCCGGCCGTCGTCGTCGCGGCGTTGCTGACCTTCGGGGCCTGGTGCCTGTTCGGCCCGGAGCCCCGTTTCGTCTTCGCCTTGCTCAATTTCGTGGCCGTCCTGATCATCGCCTGCCCCTGCGCCATGGGCCTGGCGACGCCGACGGCCATCATGGTCGCGACGGGCCGGGGCGCGGAGCGCGGCGTCCTCGTCCGCAGCGGCGAGAGCCTGGAGACGATCCATCGCGTGGACACGTTCGTCTTCGACAAGACGGGGACGCTGACCAACGGCCGTCCCGAGACGACCGACGTCCTCGCGGCCGCCGGGTCCGGACGGGCCGAGGTGCTCGGCCTGGCGGCCTCGGTCGAGCACGGCTCCGAGCACCCCCTCGGCCAGGCCGTCGTGCGCAAGGCCCGGGCCGAAGGCGTTCCCGTCGAGGCGGCCCGGGACTTCCGGGCCCTCGAAGGCATGGGCGTCGAGGGCGTCGTCGGCGGGAGACGCGTCCTGGTCGGCAGCCTCCGCCTTCTCGAAGCCGAGGGGGTGGACGCCTCGGCCCTGGCGGCGGACGCCGAGCGGTTGACGGGAGCGGGCAAGACCGCGGCCTTCGTGGCCGTGGACGGGAAGCCGGTCGGCCTCCTGGGCCTGGCCGATACGCTCAAGGCGGGCGCCCGCGAGGCCGTGGACGCCCTGCATCGCGCGGGACGGCGGGTGGTCATGCTGACGGGCGACAACGCCCGCACGGCCCGGGCCCTGGCCGCGGAAGCCGGCATCGAAGAGGTCCGGGCCGAGGTCCTGCCGGGCGACAAGGCGGAGGTCATCCGCGCGCTCCAGGCGGAAGGGCGGCGGGTGGCCATGGTCGGCGACGGCATCAACGACGCCCCGGCCCTGGCCCAGGCCGACGTCGGGCTGGCCCTGGGCACGGGGACCGACGTGGCCATGGCCTCGGCCGACATCACCCTCATGTCGGGAGACCTGGGGGGAGTGGTGTCGGCCGTCGCCCTCAGCCGGAAGACCATCCGGACCGTCCGGCAGAACCTGTTCTGGGCCTTCGCCTACAACGTCGTCGGCATCCCGGTCGCGGCCGGGGTCCTCTATCCCTTCCTGCGGGTCCGCCTCGACCCGATGATCGCCTCGGCCGCCATGGCCCTCAGCTCGGTGTCGGTGGTGTCGAACTCCCTCCGGCTCCGCCGCGCCCGCATTTAGCCCGGCGGCCCGACCGGGCCACGGACCGGGGCGGTCTCGGATGCGAGGCCCGAGGCGTGAAGCCGCGCTCGGCGGGGCTGCCGGTCCCCGGGAACGAAGCGGATGGGGCCGGATCGGTTCGCGGCTGATCCGGGCTAGAAGACGAAGCGCAGAGCCAACCCGGCCCGGATGTAGGACGGGTTGACGCGGATCGTCCCCAGCCCGAGCGCGGCCTCGATTTGGTCGAGGGCCTGGGTGATGAGGTCGTCTTCGGCGAGGCGCAGCTGCTGGTCGGACCCGGCCGCGCCGTACCAGCGCAGGTCGAAGGCCAGGATGATGTTCCGGGCGGCCGCGTAGGCCGCTTCGACGCCGGCGTTCAGGCCGTATTTCGTCTGGGGACCGAAATCCGCGACCATATGGTAGGTCCCGCCGCGGAGCGTGTAGACGCCGGCCTCGTAGGACAGGTCGTAGAAGGTGTAGTCGATGTAGCCGGCCCGGCCCTCGAAATGGAAGACGCTCGGCCCCGCCGAGGCGCTGATGGACAGGTTGTCGGCGACGCGGAAACGGGCCAGGGCGTTGAGGCTGAAGGTCGTCTCGCTGAGGCTGCCGCTCGAGTCGAGCGCCCCGAACTCCGTGACCCGTGTCTCGGGCTGGAAGGCTTGGAACTGGGCCGTGACGGTGTAGGGGGCGGAGGAGCCGCCGATCCCCGGCCGATGGTAGTCGGCCAGGACCTGGAGCCCGATGTTCTCGGCGAACAGGACGTTGAGGAACCCGTTCAGGCCGTAGGTCGTCCTGCCCTTGAAGGTGACGCGCTGCTCGGCCGAGCTGGCGATGTAGTTGGCCGGCGGGTCGAAAGGCGGCCGGTACCGGTTGACGTAGCGGGCGTTAAGGGACGGGCCGACCAGCGTCCAGCCGAAGCCGAGCTCGAAGCGGAAGTCCGCCCCGAGGGCGGCCGGGGCCGCGGCGAGCAGGGAAAGGCAAAGAGCCGGGAAAAGCTTCCTTCTCATTGGCTTGGCGCCTCCTGGCGGGCTGAAGATTAACACGCCGGTCCGGAAAAGTCAACCCCCGGGACCGTCCAAGTCCTTTAAGATCAATCCTTTTCGGTCAGGGGGCCGGCCGGTCCGGACCGGCTCGCCCGAAGGGGGGGAGGGCGCCCGATGAGAGGAGATAGGGGGAAGGGCGGTCCCGGGGACGGCTAGCCGAAGAAGACCTTGGCGATCTCGTAGAGGTCGGCGTCCACGGTCTTGGGCTCGGCCAGGGCCTCTTCGAAGGGCACGTGGACGATCCTGTTCCCTTGGAGCCCGACCATGTAGCCGAACTTCTCCTGCTGGACCATGTCGATGGCCGCGACGCCGAACCGGGTGGCCAGGATGCGGTCGAAGGCCGTCGGCGAGCCGCCCCTCTGGATGTAGCCGAGGACGGTGACCCGGGTGTCGATGGCCGTGCGCATCTCGATCTCGCGGCCGATGAGGTTGCCGACGCCGCCCAGCCGGACGTGGCCGAAGGCGTCCTTCTCGCCGGACAGGGCGATCAGGCTGGAGTCCTTGGGCCGGGCCCCCTCGGCCACGACGACGATGCTGAACATCTTGCCCCGCTCCCGGCGGCTCTGGATCTGGGCGCAGACCTCGTCGAGATCGAAGGGGAACTCCGGGATGAGGATGATGTCGGCCCCGCCGGCGATGCCGCCCTCGACGGCGATCCAGCCGGCGTTCCGGCCCATGACCTCGACGACCATGACCCGGTGATGGGCCTCGGCAGTCGTGTGCAGGCGGTCGAGCGCCTCGGCGACGATCGAGACGGCCGTGTCGAAGCCGAACGTGTAGTCGGTGCCGCGGAGGTCGTTGTCGATCGTCTTGGGCACGCCGACGCAGCGCAGGCCCTTGTCGTGGAGCTTGCTGGCGACGCCGAGCGTGTCCTCGCCGCCGACGGCGATGACCGCGTCGAGCTCGAACTTCTCGACCTGGGCGAAGATCTTGCCCACGCCGTCCTCGACCTTGAAGGGATTGGTCCGGGTCGTGCCCAGGATCGTCCCGCCCCGGGGCAGGATGCCGGAGATCGAGGCCAGGTCGAGCGGCAGGATCCGGCCTTCGATGAGGCCCAGCCAGCCGTTCTTGATGCCCAGGATGTCGAAGCCGTAATGGACGATGCCCTTGCGGGCCACGGCCCGGATGACGGCGTTGAGGCCGGGGCAGTCGCCCCCGCCGGTCAGGATCCCGACTCTCATGAAGACCTCCGCAGACGCTCCTCCGGGCCCGTTTCCGCGAGAGAGTATACTCCCGGGGCCGGCGCGGTTCAAGGGCCCGGCCTTGACCGCCCTTGACCGCCCGGGCCCTCTCGTTTAAAGTAAGGGAGGCACGAGAACGATCATCGAGGAGGACGGCATGGCGGCCACGATCATCAGCGGCAAGGACGTCTCGGCGGAGATCCGCGAGGAGCTCAAGGAGCGGGCGGCCCGCCTCAAGGAGAAGGGACACGCGCCCGGCTTGGCCGTCGTCCTCGTCGGCGAGGACCCGGCCTCGGTGTCCTACGTCACGGCCAAGGGCAAGGCGGCCGAGGAGATCGGCATCTTCGAGACGACCATCCGGATGCCGGGAGACTCGTCCGAAGAGGAGATCCTCCGCCAGGTCGACGATCTCAACCGCGACGACCGCTACGACGGCTTCCTCGTCCAGCTGCCCCTGCCGAGGTACGTCAACGCGGGAAAGGTCATCAACCTCATCTCGCCGGACAAGGACGTCGACGGCTTCCACCCCGTCAACGTCGGCAAGATGCTCCGGGGCGAGCCCTGTCCGCTGCCGTGCACGCCCTACGGCGTCGTCCAGCTGCTCGTCCGCGGCGGCTACGGCCCGGACGGCAAGCACGTCGTCGTATGCGGCCGGAGCAACATCGTCGGCAAGCCGCTGGCGGCCATGCTCATCCAGAAGCGGAAAGGGGCCAACGCCACGGTGACGGTCTGCCACACGGCCACGCCCGACCTGCGCCGGTTCACCCTCCAGGCCGACATCCTCGTCGCGGCCATGGGCGTCCCGCGGGCCATCAAGGCCGACATGGTCCCGGACGGCTGCGTCGTCATCGACGTCGGGGTCAACCGGGTGCCGGACGCCGCGGCGGCCAAGGGCTTCCGCCTCGTCGGCGACGTCGACTTCGAGCCCATCAAGGAGAAGGCCTCGGCCATCACCCCGGTGCCGGGCGGCGTCGGGCCGATGACGGTGACCATGCTCATGATGAACACGATCGAGGCGGCCGAGCGCAAGGCCGGGCTCATCTCCTGACGAGACGGGCGGCGATGAAGATCGGCAAGATCGACGAGGCGGATTTCCGCGAGCTCATCCTGGGCAAGTTCGGCCGCCGCGACCCGAGCGTCATCGTGCCGCCCCGGACGGGCATCGACGCCGGGGCCGTCGATATCGGGCGCGGCCGGGTCCTGGTCGTGGCCGAGGACCCGATCTTCACCATGCCCCGCCTGCCCCTCGAGATGTTCGGGCGCTTCGCCGTCCACATCGGGGCGAGCGACGTCGCCGTCATGGGCCTGCCGCCCCGCTATCTGACCTACACGCTGCTGCTGCCGCCGGACACCCCGCGGGACGACATCCGGCGGATCGTCGGCTCGATCCACGCGGCCGCCCGGGGCCTCAAGATCGCCATCGTGGGCGGCCACACCGGGTTCTATCCCGGCTTCGCCGCGCCGACGATCGGCGGCGTCACCGTGTTCGCCGTCGGCCGCCGCCGGGACCTGATCACGCCGGCCGGGGCCCGGCCCGGGGACGAGGTCATCCTGACCAAGGGGCCGGCCATCGAGACGACCGCCCTTCTCGCCTCGCTCCGCGAGAGCGAGCTCCTGGCCCGGCACGACGCCCGGCTCGTCGGCAGGGCCAAGGCCCTGGCCCGGTCCATCACCGTCGTCGAGGACGCGCTCACGGCCGCGGCCGCGGGCGGGGTCACGGCCATGCACGACGCCACCGAAGGCGGCGTCATGGGCGGCCTGTACGAGATCGCGGCCGCCAGCCGCGTGGGGATGGAGATCGACGAGGCGCTGTTCGTCTATCCCGACGCGGTCCGGATGGTCTGCGACGCGTTCGGGATCGATCCCGTGCGGTCCATCGCCGAGGGCAGCCTTCTCGTCACGGCGCGCCCCGGCCGGAGCGCGGCCGTGCTGGCCCGCCTGAGGAGGAAGCGCATCGCCGCCTCGGTCGTCGGCCGCGTCGTCCGCGACCCGGAAGTCCGGACGCTCCGGCGCGCCGACGGGCGGGTCGAGCGGCTCGAGATCCCCGCCCAGGACCCCTTCTGGCCCGCCTTTTTCGAGGGCCTGGGCCGCCAAGGGTAGGGGAGGGGGGGCCGGCAGGGAGCGGGAGAGCCCGCTCCGGCCGGAAGACGGGGCCCGGTCAACGGCCGGCGCGGGCCTGGGCCTTCCGGCCCTTCTTCCCGGCCCGGGCCATGACGTCCCTCAGGGTGAGGCTCTCGAAGTAGTCCCGCAGGAGGTCGCTCGCGCCCTTCCAGATGTCGAAGGTCGGGCAGGTCCCGACGAACTCGCAATAGGAGCCGTCCTCGAGGCACTCGACGAGGCAGCAGTTGCCCTCGACGGCCCTGAGAATCTCGCTGAGCCTGATGTCCTCGGGCCCGCGGGCCAGGCTGTAGCCCCCGCCGGCGCCGCGGACGCTCTTGACCAGGCGGTTGATCTTGAGGGGGATGATGATCTGCTCGAGGTAGCGGATGGAGATCCTCTCCTCCTCGGCGATGCGCTTGAGGATGACGGCGTCGGCCCCGTTCCCGTAGTGACGGGCCAGGTTGAGCATCAGACGTGTGCCGTAGCGGCCCTTGGTCGAAAGCTTGATCATGGCCGGCTCCTTGGTCCTCGCTCCATTCTACAGGACGCGCCGGCGGAAATCAACATTGTTTTATAGGAATTATCAGATTAGTCAATCGGGCGCCGGCCGACGCCTGTTAGCAACTTTTGAAAAGTGAACTGTTATCTGATTCAAAAGTGAACTCTTGGGAACTGGGAGAGGGGGTAGACGAGAGAGTGGACCATTCGGTTGTCCCACCAGAAGCGGAGCTGGAGAGA
>Ga0116178_10001966_pt1 | contig 16636 bp, 16 predicted proteins | sample AD_STIC12_MetaG_FD_89880 | JGI IMG/M metagenome (GOLD analysis project Ga0116178, IMG submission 89880) | Active sludge microbial communities of municipal wastewater-treating anaerobic digesters from USA - AD_STIC12_MetaG | ecosystem: Engineered > Bioreactor > Anaerobic > Digestate | place: USA... | reverse complement strand
GCCTCCCCACCAAATCGGGGATTGAAACTCCCAAAGTCTATAACCGGCTACCGATACGCCGCAAGTTCTAACGGCCTCCCCACCAAATCGGGGATTGAAACTCTGTGGTGAGTTCTACATTGTCGATTGCCATAGTGTGTTCTAACGGCCTCCCCACCAAATCGGGGATTGAAACTCCTGGGTAGCAAACACGCGGACGCCGTTGATAGTGAGGTTCTACCGGCCTCCCCACCAAATCGGGGATTGAAACCATTGTTATTTTATAACCCCCAAATTTGCCACCATTTTTGGGGTGTGATATATTCAAAACTGATGCATATAGTTTCTCAGAAAAACCTGAAAGACTTCTGGAAACTTTACCCAGACGCAGAATTTGACCTGCGACGCTGGTATTTGTTTGCGAAAAAGGCCCGCTGGCTCAATCCTTCTGAAGTAAAAAAAGTGTTTTCGTCAGCCAGCTTTGTTGCAAACAACCGGGTTGTTTTCAATATCTGCGGAAACAAATACAGACTGGTCGTCAAAATGGTCTATGAAAGCCGACGTATCTATATTCGATTTGTTGGAACCCATCAACAATACGATCGTATTGACGTCAGCAGCATTTAGCAGGGAGAACTAACATGAAACCAATCAAGCCGATCAGAACCGAAAAAGATTACCTGGCCGCCCTCGCAGAGATAGAACTTCTTCTCGATGCCGAAACCGGCACGGCAAAACATGATCGTCTCGAAGTTCTCTCGTTGCTGGTAGAAGCTTATGAAGAACAGGCGCATAGAATTCCTGTCGAAGATATTGATCCGATTGACGTTATTAAATTCTGGGCGGAACAAAATAATATGAGCCGAAAGGATCTCGAACCTTACCTTGGTAGCGGGTCCAAAGTCTCCGATGTCTTGAACGGAAAAAAGCCGCTGAGCGCAATGATGATTCGAAAACTGGTCGGCGCCGGAATTCCCGCAGAACTGCTCATCAAACCAATCAGCATCGAAAAAGCTGCCTGAAGTCAGAAAGCTTGCCACACACGATTTTATAGTCCGATTGCCAAAGCAGAAAAGATGCAATAAAGCTTGGCAATGAACTGCAACTTATTGGCACAGACAATAATCTTTTTTTTGAACAACGATTGTCTCGTGCACTTATCTCCATGTGTCAGCTGAATAAAATCGCAGTTGAGCAATACCAAACTGGAGAGAAGCATGAGAAAATATTTTTTAAACCGGGCTGTTGCCCTTCTTTTGTTCACTCTGGCGGCCATAACCGCCAGAGCAGAATTCAACCTGAACCCCGATGTTTCGGTTAAGCTAATTCTGCTCGAAAAACAAAGATCTGGCGACTCAAAGAGACATTCGCGGGTAAATTACAAAGTCGACGAAGACGTTACCGACAAAAACGGCAATATTCTCATCAGAAAAGGCACGCCAGCTTATGGCACGGTGCTGAATTCAAGACGTGCCGGCATGCTTGGCCGCCGCGGTTCCTAGATGTTTCTGTCGACTACACCACTGCCGTCGATGGTCAGAAAGTTAACCTGCGTTCAAGCAAAGAAAAACTTGGCAGCGGCAACAAGGGCCTGATTACCGCAGGCGCTCTGCTTGTCGCCTGGCCACTCGCCTTCTGCAAAGGCTCGAATGTTACTATCGATGCCGGCACCACATTCGTTGCCTATGTTAACGACAGCGTTGATGTAAAAACTTCAGAAAGGACCCAGACCGGCGTTGACGAAAAAAATGATCAACCGGTCGCTCCAGATAAAATTGTCATCCTGAAAAATGGTGATCGCATTACCGGCAGCATACTATCAATGAATGGCGGCATTTATAAAATCAGAACACCACTTGGTGAACTTAATGTCGCCGAAAAAGAAGTCGAAAATATTCAAACAATTGAAACTCCGGCCGAAACCGGCAAAGCAGCAGAAACAGACAAAAGCGAGCTGCAGAAGCGCCTCGATGCCCTTAAGAACAAAAAGCAGCAGGAGAAAAAATCGTGAAAAACACCCGCGTTAATCAAGTCTTACTTATGCTTTTGCTCAACGTTACCCTGCTTGCGATCGGCTGCGGCGGTGGAGGTGGTGGCGGAGGTGGTGCCCCGGCAGCCACAAACCCCTCGACAACAAACATTTCAAGCTCCACCCCTGCTAAAAACTTCATTGCCAGGCAGATCGCCGGCACCTATTCGTCTCTCGCAAATTATTCCAGTGCCTCAAAAAGACAAAATTGCCGTGGAACGGGCGCTGAACTTAAGGCCTCTACTACAACAAAACATGGCGTTGGCCAGACCAGAGTAACATACGATAAAACAGAGACCGTCAACATGTGGGGGGTTAATTATACATACAATTCCGGCTATCAGGACCTTATAACCAGAGACACCTCTGGCCGCCTTACAGACACAGAAGAACTTTTCGACAGTCTCGAAATAAGCAGCGTCAACATGGGATGCAGTATCAACGACGGTGCCAGCATCATGAACCTGGTTTACAACGGGAAAATCATTTTTGCGGGCTTTTACAATGCTACAACTCTGAATGTCAGGGTCCAAAACCTTAACATGTCAGGAAATATAAACGGCATCGACCAGATCAGCTGGACCATAAACGGCAACGTCAGTGTCAACGAAAGCAGCTACCCATACCCGGTAAATGGTTCCGGCGAAAGTGGAACGCTGATTTTCAATGGCCATACCTACAATTACACTACGACCTACAACGGCTCCAACATTGCAACAGTTAATTTTACAGGAGCAGAATCCTTCAGCCTGACAATAAATCTTGCTACCGGTGCCGTTGCAGACATAAACACTAATACGCAATCAAGTATTTATGGCAGCTGGAAACTTGTCGAAGAAGAACGCGTGGGCGTTATGATACCGGTTAAACCCAATGAATCCGGTAATGTTTCAGTTATACACTTCTACAATGACAACAGTCTTAAAATCGAAACTGTCGAACGATTCACCAACACTTCAATCGACTACTGGCAAAGCTTTAACGTGCCGGCAAAAGTTACCCACGGAACCTGGCAACTAAACGGCAGCCAGCTTTCGATGCAATCTGGCGGGCAGACCGTACAGCACAGTATGACTTTTATCGGCAGCAACCGCTTCATTCAAGTAAATCAATACGGTGAAAAATACGTCTGGCAGAAAATCTGAGTCATAAAAAGCACCCGCCGACAATAACAGGTGTCGGCGGGCGCACTTTTTAAAGAAAATGAAGCTTAACCCGGGTCGATGACTTCGTGTGCCATTCCCTAAAAAGGGCGGTTTTTCACGTCAAAAAGCTGTAAAGCAAGCCATGACCAGAGTTCAAAACCAAATCCTTTCTTTTAAACGCAAGAATGGCCTCATTCATTAGATAAAGCGTCCTCCTTCTGCAGAATTTCCAGAACCCGCTTTTCGGCAGCCAACAACAGTTTGCGACGCAGTTCGTAACCGGCAAAAGACGCCCGGAATCCGTTTTTTACAAGGTTAAGAATATCCATGCGACTTAGCCCGCCAGGCGTAAGGCGGGCAGCCCGCATCAACTCTTTTGTGGCATCAGTGCGCGAAATGCCCGGGTTATCAGTGTTTACAAGAACCTTTAACCCTTTTTCGAGGTATGATTTGAGAGGGTATACCGGCAGATTAGAGGTTTCCGGCAGATGATTATCTCTGAAACCGACTATCTGAAAGTTGCTCGATGGGCACATTTCCACGCTGATGCCGCGGTCAAGAAAATGTCCCAGAAGTTTTCCGCTTTCGATAAGTTTGAGACCATGACCGATGCGCTCAGCATTGAGTGTATAAACAGCTTTCCAGATGCTTCCAGCTGGCTTGGTTTCTCCGGCATGCACCGTTATATGCAGGCATTGTTCAAAATGAGCCACCAAGAGTGCCAAGCAGCAGCATTTTTTTTCGCATCGGTAAAATCCTCGAAGTGTTTATTTAATGACGCTCAAGCAGGAAATCGGGCAAATAAAGGCGCCTGATGCCATTACGGCCATTTCCCCAGATTTTATCCATGGAAAGAACGATTTTGGGGAAATTGTCGTCGATCTGCTCGAGCGATCTGAATTCACGTTTTTCAGTTGCTTCAGAAGCCAACAGATATGATACCTGAACGTAAATGGTTTCGTCGTTTCTGCGCGCGACAAAGTCGACTTCCAGCGACTCGTAACGGCCGGTCGTCACCCGGTAACCTCGGCGCAGAAGCTCTATATAAACGATGTTTTCGAGTATGCTGGCGATATCGTTCTGGCGGAACCCGAGTGTCGCATGACGCACGCCGGGATCTACGACATAGTATTTATCTGCCAGCTCCAGATGCCTTTTCCCTTTGAGGTCGTAACGGCCGCATGCGTAGACGAGAAAAGCCTCGACGAGATAGCTGATATAATTCTGCACGGTATCGACGCTGGTTTTTATCTTTTGAGACTTGAGAAAGTCGGTGATTTTGTTGGCGCTGGTGAGATTGCCGCAGTTATCGAAAATAAAGGCGGCAATTTTTTCGAGCAGAAAAACATCACGGATGTTGTATCTGGAAACGACATCCTTGAGCAGAATAGTATTGAAGATCGAATCTACATACTGAAAAACAACCTCGTCAGTCAGTTCAAGGTGATGAATGCCGGGCAGACCGCCATATTTGAGATATCTGGCGAATTCGTCTTCGATAACAGTCGGCTGTTGCGCCTGACGAAAGGTGAGAAACTCCTCGAAAGACAGAGGAAACATGGCAAGTTCAACGTAACGACCGGTGAGCAGAGTTGCGAATTCAGAGGCAAACAGGCGGCAATTGGAGGCGGTCAGATAGATGTCAGCCATGCCCTCGGCAAGAATCGAATTGACGGCTTTTTCCCAGCCGGGTATTTCCTGGACTTCATCGATGAACAGGTATTTCTTCTGCTTGCCGCGTGCAAGGTTCTTTGCGATATAGTCATAAAGAACTTTATGATCGGTGATGAAGCTGAATTCCATGAGTTCCATGCTGATGTAGAGAATATTCTTCGCGGCCGTGCCATTATTTTTGAGGTGTTCGATCAGCAGTTTAAGAAACGAGCTCTTGCCGCATCGCCGCATACCGGTGATAAGCTTGATCACCGGCTTGCCCATGAATGGTGCAATCTTGTCAAAATAGCGTTTCCGCTGAAACATAGCGCCGCCCCCTGCCACGAAAAGCTTAGACTATAGTCGAAACTTTTTTGATTATAGCACAAACCTTCGACTATAGTCGAAACTTAAAAAATATGTTAGAATAACAACATGTGATTGAAATGGAGACCGACAGATGAGCAGGGTTTCGATAAGATTTTTTGACGATAGAGAAGTTCGAGCCGTATGGGATGATGAAAAATCCAGATGGTGGTTTTCCGTTATCGATATCATAGGCGTTCTGCGTGCTACAAACGATTACGAAAAAAACCGAAATTACTGGAAATACCTCAAAGCTAAGCTGAAACGCGAAAACAATCAACTGGGTAGTGTGACTACCCAGTTCAAATTTACTGCACCTGACGGCAAAAAGCGCGCAGCCAACGTTCTTGATTATGACGGCATTATCAAGCTTGCTAAAAATTTCCCGGGCAAACAAGCGAATCGTTTTATCGAGTGGTTCACTTACAGCGATGAAACGATTGACGGAAAGAGCAAATCCAAAGCATATGCCCTTTTTGAGAGTTCGATTATCGAGAGAATAGAAATTGGCACAGTTAAAGGCTTGCAGCAGATTCACGCCTATCTGTTCGGCGGTCTTTATGATTTCGCCGGGCAAATCCGGACGCTGAATATCGCCAAAGGCGGTTTTCAATTCGCTATGGCGAGATTTTTACCTGAAACCCTGAAAAATATTGAAAAAATGCCCGAAAGCACTTTTGATGAGATCGCGGATAAATATGTGGAAATGAACGTCGCCCACCCCTTTATGGAGGGCAACGGCAGAAGCACGCGCATCTGGCTTGACCTGATCTTGAAAAAGAACCTGAAGCGCTGCATGGACTGGAGCAAAATCAGCAAAAAAGACTATCTGAGCGCCATGGAAAAGAGCGTCTCAAATCCCGGGCAAATAAAAGCTCTATTGCAATCCGCTTTGACAGACAGGATAAACGACCGCGAGATGTTTATGAAAGGCGTGGATTATTCCTACTATTACGAGCAGGAATACGAGCTTTCGGAATGAAGTCAGAGACCTTCAGCCGGGCTCTCAAAATTGTCTAACCCGATAATTGCCGGCAAAATCGCCAGCCGTTGTTGCCAGCCTGATCTCTTCGATCAGAGGCAAACCGGACGCGACATTGGCCAGGTCATCGCGTTGCGAAAAAAGTTTTCAGGTAGTTTTTTCGAATTCGGCCACAGCCCAGCCAAAAGGCTGCATTCCTTTCGCCGTATCAGGCTTTTTTTGCCTGGAAGCAAGCCATATTGTGGTGGCTTCTTCGCCAAATTTGGGCGGTTTCCCGGGTGCGCTGATCTTAATACGCCTGCTGCCATCAATGGTTATAAATTCTGCCCCGGTGTGCAAACCAAGTTTTACAGGGATACAGGTTCTGAATAAATTTTCTTTAAATTCGCCTATTTTAGCCACAAAACTGCTAGACGCCTCGACACTTCTCAATATCTCCTGCAGTCTTGATATTTTATTTAAATAAAACATTTTTGCGCTTTTCATAAGTGCATCGAAATGCACCTTTCGGCTACTGGCCTCTGATTCAGGAAATTTATCCGGCTCGCCGACACTAAACTGCCCTTCAAAAACGGCGCCTGGCATTATAAGTTCAAGCGGCACGGTTAAATTATCTTTAAAGGCTTTATCAGGCTTTCGCGATCTGCTTACTGCATAGCGAATCTCAACTTCTGGCTTTACTTCATGCGCATGCAAATCTGAAACTTTTACAAAACGGAAGGGATCTTTATTAAAGCTTCCGCCGAGAATTTTCTCTTCAATATTCGGTCCCTGCAGCTTAAGCTGAGTAGCCACAGAACTCATCCAGATGTTTTTCAGACAGCCTTTCAGCGATGATCCAGGAATATAAGGCGCCGCATTACATTCATTGTAAATCGTGCGTTTAAGCTCAAACTGATTCGTTATATTGCCGCTTTTTACGCCTTTAAGAACATCTTCATATCTTGCAAGCAAATCAGGACTCGCCTTGATTGCGCGATGTTTGATGGCTTTGGAAAAGTTCGCTTTGAAAAAGCGAAAAACTGGCACTATATCATGCATGTTTTGACAGATTCGACTGAATTCTTCAAGCTGTTTGTCATTCAGGGCTGCAAGAAAATCGGCAGTATTAAAAACCAACATTTGGCCATCGGTGTCAAAAACGAACTGTGTTGGGTCGTAGGCATCGCCAGAGCCGATATGTATCGGAGTCAAAACATGCAAACGGATTTTATAACGCTCAATCATTCTTCACCCCCGCTTTTATCGGAATATACAGCGCATACCCCTGTTCAACCGTTTCAGAGTGCCTGCTCAAACCTCTGATGGCCCGACCAATATACGGTTTTTGCGGCCATTTGTCTTTCAACGGCATCAGCACTGCACCGGCAGCAGCTTTTAATACCGGCTGCTTGAAAGGTGACGCGCCGGTCGCAAGAACATTTCCATGTTTGCCAAACTTCACAAAAGGATCGAAATATACAGCCGAGTAGGTTTCTGCTTCAGGAACCACAGCCGAGATAACACAGATTGCATCTGGTTGCGCATTACCAAAATTTGCCAGATCTACCTCCGATTGCTCTGTTATTTCAAAACGCCCCTTGCCAGTTGATGCGTCGGCACCATAACCGGTAATGCCAATTCTGCTTAATGCCTTTTTAACGGCTGCAATTTTGATGTCGCCACGTACTCCGACAAAGACGGCGAACCTGGTTTCGGGGTGCCAGGAATACTGATTCACTGCATAAGGAGCAAAGGCCGCGCCTGTTCCGGTGGTGCCGGTCAAGCGATCAATGCTGTTGTGCGTCTGCCTGACAGTTTTCATACCTTCCCATTCTGGCGGTAAAGCATATCTTGATTTAATTTCCGCAACACCGGCCATAGTCTCTTCTCTCGTGTGGTCAAGTTTTAAAGACGTGGAAGTTATTGTCCATTTCAGGCGTTTTCTTCGCTTTCGATCATTCTCTTGTCGCATTTGTCCGGCAGGGTCAGCGACAATGTCTTTTGAACTCTGCGGTAAAAAAGGCGCTTTGAACAGGTATTCTCGGCTGCCATTTTTTTCAAAAAACATAACCGGGTCAGATACCACGCAAAATGGCTCTTTATCATAATTTTGCAGCAATGCTGAAATATCTCCGGCTAACCCCGGATCCTGTGCCAGTTGCCAGCAAATATGACCGAAAAGAGTGTCACCCTGCAGCTCTGTCGCAAAGTCGGAACGCAGCACAAGAGAAAATTCAAATACTTTCATGGCAATCTTCCCTTCGACGTCATTCTTCATTCAGGTTTTCAAATTTTATTCTGCCGTATCCCCTGCTGCCACTACCACCAAGAGCGTCTTTTTCCAGAAGCTCGAGACCTTTTTTGAGTTTTTCGAAAAGCTTCTTGTCATCATCACAGAGAATCTTGAAGCTCAGTCTGAAATCAAACGCGGCTCCGGCAGGAACCATTTCAGTTTGACGCAATGTTCCTCGTTTGGCTGTTCCGCTGATGCGATCAATTGCCGTTTCGGATTTTTCAATTGCAAGCGGCCACATATTTTCGATCGCTTTCTCTTTCCATTCTTTATTCAGGTAACAATCGGCAAAGGCAGCCCTTGTTGGGCCAAGGCTTGCGGCCAGGCCATCTTCATCATCTTTGTCAGAACCGCTGAAACCAAAAATTTTCAAGATATCGCCCACTTCATTTTTTTTATCACCGGCAGATCCCTTGAACAATGCCAGACTCGCCAGGCCACCGCTGTTTGGGGTTTGTTTGTAAGCGTCTTGCGCAACACCACTGCTTAATTCCATCAGAGATCGAACTTTACCTTTTATGGATGAGCCTGGAATGTAAGGCTCGAGAGTGTGCGGATGCTTTATGATCGGATTATCTGTGCCACCAATATGCATGTCCATATTGCCCGAGCCAATGTGCAGGTTGCTCTCGAGAACGAGTTTGCCTTTTAATTCAATAATTTTTTGTAATTTGATTTCCATTTTTTACCTTCTCCCTTCTCTTACGTGAGCTTGTCTGTTTTTTGCATCTTCTTTTTCATATCTGTAATAACCGGTAAAGGCTTCAAAAAAGCTTTTAAGCATTTTCAGATCTTCGGGTTCCTTCAGGTTGTCAATAACAGCCGACCTGATTAATTCGGCAAAGCCGGGACTTACCAATTTTCTTGCTTCAGCGTATTTTACTTTCGGTATCAGCATGTGAGCAAAAGGTAACTGTTGTTTGAAAATGCGTGCCCTTTCTTCGTCAGAAGTGGCTTTCCCGGCCGCCATTCTGTAGCGGGCTTCGAACGAAACGATTTCGTCAAAAAACTTGCGCAGTTGTGTCAGTTTGTTAACGGTATCGGTTGATTGTTCCTGCACCAGTCTGGCTTCAGTTTCGGCCACTTTCGAAAAGAGGTCTGTTTTGGGGATTTTCTTTGCACGGTCTTCCCAGAATTGTATTGCCATATTTCCTCCTGTAAGTTTATCAGCGTTTTCGTCTGCTGTAGATTGCCCGCCATAACGGAATCCGCATGGCATCTTTATGTTCTTCTATCCAGCCGATCATTTGTTCCAGATCTGCTTTGCGCAGGGCCTCATCACCTGGTTTTAAAGCTATTTCGCTACGACTTCTGATCAGGCTATATTTCAAGCGTGCCTTCCATGAAAGGGCCGAGGCAAGTTCAGACAAAGTCATCCTGGCTGCTTTTTTTACTGCCATATCCGCGCGTTTTACTTCTTCGATGGCTGTATTGAAACGGTAGAGCATGGCTGTGTTCAACATTCCGTTAGACAACCAGGTTTGTATCTCATCACCCAATTTTTCAAGCTCTGCAAGTCTTGCAAATTTAACAGTCTCACCGAATATGGTTACCGAATCTTTGCCCGGGTTGCTTTTTGAGCGATCAAGAGCCTCTTCTGCCGCCATGGCTATCTCTCTGACCGGCTCGTTGGGCTTGTGAATGCTTATTCCAATGGAGATTGTGATGTCGTCATTTTTGCAGACAAATTCGGCAAACTTCCTTTTAACGACGGGAGCCAGCTTAAGAATATCGCACCAGGGACCGATCAGAAAAAGATCGTCGCCACCGGCAAAAACCGTATAAATGTTGGGGTATTCATTCCGCAGCAGATGCGGTAAATAAATTGCAAAGAAATTATTAAACTGCCTGCTTAAAATCGAAATGCGGGTCAGTGTCTGTATATCCTCATGCAACCCATGCCTGAAAATCATACCAAGGTTGTCCACATCGGCCTTTAATACACCCAGGGCGGAAACACCAGTTTTGCCGCCCCCCGGGCCGCCATTTTTAACGGCGCTGTGCGCTATAGTTTCAAATGATTTTACGGCACCGGCTTCAACCGGCTCTATAGCATTGAGACTTTCATTTTGTTCATCTTCTGCAGTATATACCGGCACATAGCCTTTAAGTGGCTTATAAGCTATTCTGCGCCACTCTGGTTCTTCTGATGCAGGCGTAATACGAGCCATGCTGATCAATTTGCCTTTTTCAGCACGCTTGATCACTTCGCCAAGCGAGCCAAGCCAGACCTGATAAATACCGAAAACAGGCTCATGCAAAATGCGGTCAAAGGCTTCATTGTCGTTTTTCCACACTGCAATGGCCCCGGCTTTAACCAGACGCTTGCCCAGATCAAGCTGATCGTGACAGATTCCGCAGATAGTACTGCCTTCCTGGTCGTCATCGAATCTATCGGTGGCCGGTCTCTGCCCGCAAAATGGGCAAATGCCAAAGTTGTCGTCGAATCTCTCAAAAAACTGTTTTTGAACTCCTCCGAGGCGAGAAATATCAAACTTCTGATATTTTTGTCGTTCCATCGCCCGTCCTAATTTATTCAACACTTTGCGATATTCCTGGCCTATGGCTTGCTGTGACACGGGAACACAGGCGACACCGAGCGAAGTCTGACCATAAAAACAATTGATAAGCCAGTCATTAACCTGCCGCTTGACCTTTTCTACTGACTCTCTAACTCGCGGAAGATTTGGAGCCAGTATTGTCGCCTGACCGGCAGCGTTAAAAATCAGCGATGTTATTGGCAGCCCGGTTTCACGCAAAATCATATCAGCAACCAGCTCTGAAAGGAGCGAAACATAAAACGATCGGCCTCGCAGGATTTTTGCAGCGGCCTTATTGGTGGATCCGCCTGATGCGAAAATAAATTTTTGAATACCGAAAAAACCTGCACCTATGAACAACAGTTTGTCGGCATTACCATCTTCAACATCCGCTATTTCAGTCTTTTTATTTTCGGAATGATACTGATAAAGTGCCACGGCTATGGCAGCGGTAATTTTTGAATGATCATACAATGAGATATCCTGCATTGCCGGGCTTACAGTTGCAGCTGGAATCTGCCCGGCATATCGCATATAAAGATTTTCAAACTGTTCAAACCATAACTCGACATTGCCGGTGAATTGTTCAAGCCCTCTCAATTCCTCAACAAATTCATAGAACAGTTTACGGTATTCGTCAGCGCCGGCAGAGTTATTATCGGGCACAGCATCTGATTTTTCAGCAGGAAAAAATCTGTCTTCCTGCAACGCTTTAAGTGGAACTCTGTATTTAAATGAACCATCATTATGATTTATATCAGAAGCTCGACCGGTTCTTATCTTTTCCATTACAGGCCAAAGTCGTGCTGACTTAAAATTTGCAATTTCCTCATTGCGGTTGTAGCCCTCGTCAAAATTTCGAAAACCTTCCCGGTCGAGAGCAGAAGCAAGCCGGTCTGCAATTGCAATTATCCAGCGCTCAAAGCTGTGCCAGTCTTTTACGTAGCTTGGTTGATCTTCGCGTCTGACAAAATGGTGACCGGCGGCAAGATCGCCGACCCATTCGCGACCAGCCCAACTCGCTCTATAAAAACATTTCGGCAGAACCTTTTCAAGATGGTCAAAAAAAGCGGCCGTATAGATGGCATGCTCGTGAGAATACTGCTTTGTCAGGGGATTGCAAGGCTGCAACCTTTCACGATTGTCGTCGATAAACTTCTGAGATGGGTAAAATGCCGGCTCTCCAGATTCACCCACCTTACCGCGTGCCCGCTGAGCGAACTTGCCAATATCATGCAAAAAGGCAGCCAGTGCTATTTTAAGTGTTTCGTCACTCAAACAAGTTTGCGAGTCCTTCATGTTGAGTATCCTTTCAGTTCTTTGCTCTTTAATAAGTTATTTCTTCCAAACTTATTCAATTAATTTCAAGATATTTTTCTAAGCTTTTCGATCTCCAGCAACTCACCGAGTTGCCATGGATTCTGCTGCTGCTCGACTGCCGTTCGGCGATCGACGAAAGCGACACGTTCAACCGGCAGGTGGTTTTTAGCAGCTTCTTCGTATGCGGATTGCATAACCCACTGCATTGCGGTTGTGCCGCCAGTAAGATTGATGATAATTTTTTCAGCCTCTTTTATCTGAGGCCACATCTGTTGCAATAATGCCGGCGTTTCGTTGAAACCCGCGAAAACGTCACTCATAGTAAAAACATGAATTCGGCCCATGTCGCTGAAACCGGCTTTGTCACAGGCTTCAGCGACGGCATTACGAAATTTGTCGCTGGTTATGACAAGCACAATATCTGGTTTAACATGATAAACAGCTGAATATAGCAAACCAAACGAACTGCCCATGCCGCTCACCAGGACTTTTCCATGCTTAGCGTTCTTCAAATCCGGCGACTCTCCTTTTAGGATGCAAAATCTCGTCTTTGATGCGATCGAATTTATTCGGTTCAACAAAGTAGCTTCTGTCAAAAAACAGGGCTTCAAAATCCTCGGCCCTGGAAGGTTTATGTGAGCTGAGCGAAAAAATTATCGTGTTTGCCGCAAGACCAAAAAACTTTTTAAGCGCAGCAGCCTTGTAAATAATTGGCGCCGCCTCACCCGCCCTGTTTACCCCACCGGTTTTGCACTCAATAACATAGAGTTTGTTGTTAAGTGTAAAAACCACATCAAGCTCATTTAACTCATTATTTTCAGTTTTAAACGTTAAGTCGAGCATAACGTCATCCGGCTGAAGGCGCTCTTTTACAAAAGAAAATGTGTGTTCTTCAAACCAGCCTCCGGTTAAGTAACGGGTTTCATGCTTTGAAAGAAAATCAGCTTCGCGCAAAGGGAAGTCAATTTTCTCAAGGAACTCTGACAGCCTCTCGATTTGCGGAAATTGATCGTTTCCAGTCTTCTCAACGTCACTTATTTTCAGGTCTTTGTCGCGATATTTGCGTAATTTTTCGATAATTTCTGCATCTTTGCCCAGGCGATTCAAGAAAAAGTCAGAAAAACCATCAGTGTAGCTTTTTGCCTGAGATGGGCAATCCGCATATCTGAAAAGTTTCAGTCCGTGCAGCTCCATGTATTCTTTAACTTTCAGTCTGTATTTCAGAGGAGTCTTTTCATCATCGCTCTGCATAGGCCGCAACAGGTAATTTTTCGGTAATGGCAGATAATAAAATTGTGCATCATACCTTTCGAAGACTTTCTGAATCGCAAGACCCATGAATTTGGTGCCGCCTGTGATATTTACCAGATATTTACTGTCTTTTGTCAGCCTGGCTTCAATTTCACGACACATCAGATTCCATTTTTCTTCAGCATCGTCGTCAGAAAAAACCACTGAACTGACTTTACCTTCAAGATCTGCCAGACAGCTCTCGATCATCTTCAGTTTCGGAAACATTGTGCGCGAAGAAATAAAAAGTAAAGAGTCACCTTTTTGAAAAAGTTCCCGAATTACCAGGTAGTTTGGCGCAGCCTGTTGTGACAGAACACTTACGATCGTTCGATTTGCTTTCATGCTTTGCTCCAATATTTCAACTGCAGAAAACGCTGCTGGGTTCACTGGCCGGCAGTGCGATGCCGCCGTCGCAGCTGATGCGGCCCTGGCCGAAAGTCGTGCTTCGGCCGCATCTTATAACTTCGCCGGCGCGGAGAAGGTCGATAAAACCTTTTACCGGGCCGGTATAAGATACCTGACCGATTACACCGGAAATTGGAATGCGCTGCTGCTGACGCGTTGAAAAACGCTCCCAGTAGACCGGTTCGAGGTTTATTGCCGAAATCTTTACCTGACGGGCCAGGCGCGAAATTTCGGCGAAGTTCCAGGTTATGCGGTTGCCCTCTGATGCTTCAAAGGCCGTATAGCGGCGCATAAGCGAACCGGTGATTCTTGAAAAATCAGGTTCGAGTGTTAAATTGCCGCGGCTTTGATCTTTGAATGCCACCGGCGTAACGAATTTAAGACGGATCTCGCCATCTTCAACCGCAGACAGCGATGGCTCGACAAGCTGCAGCTGCTGTGCCACGGGCATTTTGAACTCATCGGTTGCAGATGACCATATTATCGCGCCAGTACCGGCATCTGTTACCCGTTCTAGCTCGCACGGCACCCGAAGCCGTGTCAGACCTGACTGCCCGGCCTTCTGCGCGGCAACCACAATGTAAGGTGCCATTTCAATGCCGCGGCCGAAAAGCTGTATGAAAAATTCAAGCCTGCTGCCCGCTGCCAACACCTGATTGCCTGGCAAACCTGCATCGATGACCATAAGATGTGGAACATCTGAATTGCCGGCCAGAAATTCTTTGCCGATATGCTGCGGAGCCGTCTCATAACAAAGAGCATACGCACAGTTGGCAGCCACAGAACAGACGCGGCAACCCTGTTCTGACGTCTTGCGCTGAACGCAAGCCAGCCGCTGCAGCTGAAACCCGAGGGCGCCACGAAAAGTGTTGACCGGATTGTCCGGAAAACTGATCTCGCCGCCTGCACGAAAACTGAATGCGATCCTGCAATACTGCATACTTTCACCCTCACTCTGGAAACCCACCGGCCGGCACAACCGTTTTTCTGATAGGTCTGTGCCGCCAATGCCCCGAGAACTTTAATTTCCTTAAAGATATCTATCACTTTGCCCCTTGTTTTGCAAACATTTATCTTTACCTTCTACCAGAACCCGATGACATAAGCATCAGCGAAATTACAAAGGTAAAAAGCCCCGGACAGAAAACAGCCATAAACAGAAAAACCAGCGGGTTGCTTATTATCAAAACAAACAGATACATGACGGCGATAAACTTGAGCAACCCGATTGCCAGCTGCATGAATGCTTCAACCAGCATAATCATGGTTTCTATTAATTCCATTTGTTGACCTCCTGCATCTGTCAAATTGCTCTTCATAATTTTGTTAAGTCTGTTCTGGGCGGTCTGTTCAAAAAAAATTACAGCCAATCGGGCAGATCGTCATCTTCCAGGTTTATTTCAATAATCTCACGGTCTATCTGGCCGCTCCGGCCGGGCTGCCGCACAAAATAAAAATCAGGGTCGCTGAGCCTGCCGGGAAAACCCAATACGCGCATGCGTCTCTGCGCTGCCCGCGAAAGGCCATAAACCCTGACACTGTCGACCGATGCATCCATCAAACCATAGATTTTATGCATCATCCTGTCGAAAGTCGGGCCGTCAAGAAATGTCTCAAACACACTTTTCTGCACCGGAACCGCATAATTCTTCAGCATCTTATGAAGCTTTGTGCGGCGTTTGTTAGACGGCGAATCGTAACAGATGATATAAAACATGCCTTTATCTGCCATCAGATCACCACCGGAAGATATTCGTCACGCTCGCCGCTGACAACCGCACGATACTGATAAGCCTGCCGACGCAGAAGATCTTTGATCGGGAACTGATTCTGCGTGAGCGGGTCGGCAACCTTTGCTCTGAGGCGTGCCTGCAACTCTCCAGTCAAAAGTGCGATTGTCTGCTCGCGCATGCGTGTGCCCTTCGCATCATCGAAGAAAAAATCAATCGGTCGCACACGCACCAGGTTAACCAGGCGCATGACAACCATATCAACCGTGATTACTCTGAATTCTTCCATGAGATCGAGGGCCAGTGACGGTCTGCGATCCTGAATTGCATGCAGATTTGCAAGGTAGGCATCGAGCCCAACCTGCTCAACCGCAGCCAGCACCATGTTGTAAAGCAGTGTATAACCGAAGCTCAGCATCGCATTAACCGGGTCTTTCGGCGGCCGGCGATTGCGTTCGCTAAAGCCCAGGTCCTGCTTGAGCAGATAACGGTAGCCGTTGAAATATTCGCGGGCCGCAATTCCTTCGATGCCCATAAGCTCGTCAGGCGTCTGCGCTGCTCCGAGCATTTCAAGTGCTGTGGCTATTTTCCAGATGCTGTCGCTGACGGCTTCACATGCCGGTCGATTGCGACGCACCAGAAAACTTTTTGCATTCAACAACTTGCCACTAAGCATGGCCCGGGCAATTCGCAGTCTGAACCCGGCTTCAGCCGCTTTTGCATATTGGTTCTGCCGGCATTTTACCTGCGCCGGATTCATGTTTGACAACCGGCATTTGAAACGGCCGGCCAGGCTCATGTAAACAACATCGATGCCGAGACGCAACAGCTGAATGATTGCCGCCCCGGTAATTTCGACACTGCCAAGGCAGACAACCTGTTTGACTCTGAAAAAAGGCACGTCTTCAAGAATTTTATC
>Ga0116178_10001959_pt1 | contig 16652 bp, 11 predicted proteins | sample AD_STIC12_MetaG_FD_89880 | JGI IMG/M metagenome (GOLD analysis project Ga0116178, IMG submission 89880) | Active sludge microbial communities of municipal wastewater-treating anaerobic digesters from USA - AD_STIC12_MetaG | ecosystem: Engineered > Bioreactor > Anaerobic > Digestate | place: USA... | reverse complement strand
TCTCCCGGGGGTCGCCGACGATCCTCAGGACGCTCGGGCCGAGCAGGATGCCCGTCAGGAGGTAGCCGATGACGACCGGCAGCTTCAGCTTGTGGAAGACGTAGGTGATCAGGACCGAGGCCGCCAGGACGACGACCAGCTCCCGCAGGAGATAGACCTCCATCTCACCGCTTCGCGCCGGGGCCGGGGAACCCGATCTTTTTCATGTCGCGCCCTTCAGGCTTATAACATAGGCTTTCCGGGCCGGTCAACCGAAGGGGACCGTCGGAGGGGGTTAGCCTTCAGGGGTCGATTTCACCCTGGATAACACCTGAAAAGAGGATGCGGCGGGCCGGGAGGGTCGGTTACGCTGGGAGGGCGATCACGTCCCCGAGGAGGTCCTCATGAAGAAAACCATCGTCGCGGCCGTTTTGGCCGTCGCCCTGACGGCCCTCGTCCCGCTCGGCCTCCAAGCCGGCGTCGGCCTCAAGGGCGGGCTGAGCTGGTCGTCCCTGGCCATCACCTCGACCCCGCCCCTCCCCTTCAGCTTCGACAAGCTCCAGTTCTATGCCGGCGGCCTGTCCTTCAGCCTGGGCCTGGGGTTCGTCGCCATCCAGCCGGAAGTCCTCTATGTCCGGATGGGCGGCCTCTACGAGGTCGACGCGGACAACAGCCTCGAGCTCCGTCACAGCTACGTCCAGGCGCCGCTCCTGCTCAAGCTCAATCTCGTCCCCGGCGGGCCCATCCGCCCCTTCATCTGCGTCGGCGGGTACGGCTCCTACCTGATCAAGGCCGAGGGCGTCATGAAGGTCTCCGGCGTCATGGAGACGGAAGACCTCTCGGAGGACTACCAGAAGTTCGACTACGGCCTCGTCGGCGGGGCCGGCCTCACCTTCAAGCTGCCCGGCATCGCCCTCTCCGTCGAGGGCCGCTACAACTACGGGCTGGCCAACATCGCCAAGGACCCTTCCCCCGGCTATTCCTTGAAGAACAGGTGCCTGATGGCCCTGGTCGGGATCGGGTTCTGACCGCGGCCTCCGGGCGAGCCCTCCCTCCAGGCGCCGCCCCCTCCCCCGCGGGGAGTGAGGTTCATTGTTGAATCGGGCCGGCCCCGGGAGTAGAATGGGATCAGCCCGTTCCGGGGGGAGGCCGGTCATGAAAAAGACGATCGTCACAGCCCTCGCCGCCTTTTCGGTCCTGGCCTTCGGCCATCGGGACCTCGGCGCCGAGGTCGGCCTCAGGGCCGGGGTTTCTTTGGCGAAATACCAATGGGCGCCCGAATCGGACGATCTCCGTTGGCGGTTTCTCCCGTTCGCGACGGGCGGCCTGGTCCTCGAAGCGGGCCGGGGCGTCCTCTCCGTCCAGCCCGGCCTGTTCTTCACCCGCATGGGCGGGCGATACGCCGTCGACGGGGACAGCCTCGAATTCCGGTTCGACTACGTCCAGTTGCCCCTGCTGTTCAAGATGAACAACCTGACCGGGGGCACGGTCTGCCCGTTCTTCGGCTTCGGCGGCTACGGGGCCTACCTCGTCAAGGCCCAGGGCGTCCTGGTCCTCGGCGGGGACCGGGAGGTCGAGGACCTGATCGAGGAGTACGAGCGCTTCGACGCCGGCCTCCTTTTCAGCGCCGGCTTCGACTTCCGGCTCGCCCGGACGACCTTCACGCTGGAGTGCCGCTACGCCCATGGCCTGCTGAACGCCCTGAAGTTCCCCGACAAGGGCGAGTTCATGAAGCACCGCTCGATCATGGCCCTCGCCGGCGTCGGCTTCTGACGGCCGGCGCCGGGTCCTGGGAAGAAATGGGGAAGCGCGCCCGGGGTGACTCGAACACCCGACCTGCTGATTCGTAGTCAGACGCTCTATCCAACTGAGCTACGGGCGCGCAGGGCGGAGATGCGGGGGAATTATAGCCGATAAGCTCTCTGTTTTCAACTCTGAAAACGGGGACACGCACCGAAGCCGTGCATGTCCCCTAGCGGATCTCCAGGACGGCGGCGCCGTTGATCCGGCCAGCGCGCAACAGCCGCAGGGCGTCGTTGGCGTCCTCGAGCGGGAAGGTCGAGACCGTGGTCTTGACGGGGACCTCGGCCGCCACGGCGAGCAGCTCCTCCCCGTCCCGCCGGGTGGCGTTGGCGACGCTCAGCATCCGCCGCTCGTGGTAGAGGTAGCGGTCGTAGTCCAGCTCGGGGACGGGCGTCATGTGGATCCCGGCCGAGACGACCGTCCCGCCCCTGTCCAGGACCCGCAGGGCGTCGAGATAGAGGCCGCCGACCGGGGCGAAGATGATGGCGTTGGTGAGCTTCGCGGGCGGCTCGTCCTTGGCCGTCCCGGCCCAGTCCGCGCCGAGCTCCCGTGCCAGGGCCCGGTGCTCCCCGCTCCGCGTGAAGACGAAGACGCGCGCGCCCCGGTGCTTGGCGATCTGCAGGCCGATGTGGGCCGAGCCGCCGAAGCCGTACATCCCCAGCGTGCCGCCCGGCTCGATGCCGCTTAGGACAAGGGCCCGGTAGCCGACGATCCCGGCGCAGAGGAGCGGCGCGGCCTCCGCGTCGCCGAAGCGCTCGGGAATGGCGTAAGCGAACTTCTCCGGCAGGACCATGCGCTCGGCGTAGCCGCCGTCGGCGTCGTAGCCGTTGAACGTCGCCGCTTCGCAGAGATTCTCGCGGCCGCTCCGGCAGAACCGGCAGGCGCCGCAGGCCGACCGCAGCCAGGCCGCCCCGACCCTCTGGCCCACGGCGAAGCGGCCGGCCCCCTCCCCCGCCCTCACGACGGTCCCGACGACCTCGTGCCCGGGCGCGAGCGGCAGGCGATGGGGCCCGAGCTCGCCCGTCACGACGTGAAGGTCCGTATGGCAGACCCCGCAGCAGCGGACCTCGACCAGGACCTCGCCCGGCCCCGGCTCCGGGACCGGAATGTCCCTGAGCTCGAGCGGCGCCTCCTCGACCGGCTTGGGCGCCTCGAGGACCATGGCCCTCATCGCGCCGCCCCACCCCGGCCTTTGGCCAGCTTGCCCTCGAGGCGGGCGATCCGCTTCTCGAAGTCCCGCACGGCCTCGGGCGACCGTCCCTTGGCCAGGGCCAGGCCTTCCCCGGCCACCCGGGCCGCTTCGGCGTAGTCCTTGGCCGTGTGCTCGAAGTACATGGCCAGCTCGCGGAGGCACTCTACGTCCTCGCCGGCCGCGGCCTCCCGCCAGACCGCCAGGGCCTTGTCCCAGTCCTTGGTCCTCTTGAGGTGGCGCGACAGCCTCTTGCGGGCGTGATGGGAGGCCTCGGCGGAGAGCCCCCGTCCTCCGGACAGGGCTCGTTCGAACAGAGCCGACGAGGTCGCCGCGTCGCCGGCCCGCTCGAACAGCCTGGCCACCCCGAAGACGTCCCCGGGGTCGTCGGCGGCGGGCGGGCCGGCCGCCCCGCGGTGGCGTTCGACCAGGACCGCCCCGGCCACGACGACGCCCAGGAGCGATAGGAGGTCCTCCTGGTTGTGATAGAGGATGGGCTCGATGAGCGAGAAATCGCCGCCCCGGATGTATTGGAAGTAGCGCTGGGGGATCTCCGCGCCGGGGATGTCCTCGGACCGCTCGGCCTGGACGATCTGCCGGGCCAGGTCGAACAGCCGGCAGCTGTCGGACTTGTGCTTCCACAGGCTCCGGGCCGAGAACAGGAAATCGAGGTGCGGCAGGCCCCGCAGCGGACAGGGCGTCCGGTGCAGGGTGAAGCGCGTCTCGACGAGGGGCAGGTCGAAGGCCTTGCCGTTGTACGTGACGATCGACTTGAAGCCCATGTCGCGGATGAACCCGGCCAGCTCCCCGATGAGCCGGTCCTCTTCGGCCGGGTCGTTGAGGAAGAACTGGGTCACCCTGAAGCGGTCGTCCCGGTAGTAGGCCAAGCCGACGAGGAACGGCACCGTGCCCGCGCCGCCGGACAAGCCCGTGGTTTCGAGGTCCAGGAAGAGCGCCGAGGAGAGGTCGAGCCCCTCGAAGGCCGCGTCACGGCTGAGGAACCCGATGATGTCGGCCGGGACCTGCGCCCCCATCCCGATCGGGACCTGCCCGTAGCGGGCGCCGAGGGCATAGGAGTTCTCGAAGACCTGGACGGGCTCGGCGCGCCTCTTCGGCGCCGGCCGCGCTTCGGCCCGCGGGGCCGGGCCGCGGCCCTTGTCGGTCAGGGCGATCAGGCGCTCGAGCTTCTCCTTGACCGAGAGGCCGGCGTCCCTGTCGATCTCCTCCCACGCGGACTCGACGCTCCGGGCGCGGCCGCGGGCCTCGCGTTTGCGGCGGAGATCCCTGAGCTGGTCCTCGAGCGGCATGCGGGTATTGTAGCAAAAAGGGGGGCGCGACCCCAAGACGGGGGCACGCGCGCGGCACAAGTCCCCGGGCCGCTTGAAAGCGCCCGCGATTCCGAATATAAAGGAGAAGCGAAACGAGCATGGCGGACCCGAACGGAGCGGCGCACTTCCTGGCCTTCGACCTCGGCGCCGAGAGCGGCCGGGCCGTCCTGGGAACGCTCCGGACCGGGCGCCTCGAGGTCCACGAGGTCCGCCGCTTCCCCAACACGCCCCTCGCCCTCGCCGGCCACATCCACTGGAACGTCTACCGGATGCTCGACGAGATGAAGGCGGCCATGCGCGACGCGGCGGCCGCGCTCGGGGCCAGGCCGGCCAGCCTCGGCGTCGACACGTGGGGCGTCGATTTCGGGCTGTTGGCCAAGGACGGGACGCTCCTGGGACTCCCCTTCTGCTACCGGGACCGCCGCAACGAAGGGGCCATGGAGGACTATCTCAAGCTCGTCCCGCGCGAGGCCCTCTACGAGGCGACGGGCGTCCAGCTCATGCCCTTCAACACGCTCTTCCAGGTCTATGCCATGGTCCGGGAGCGCTCCCCCCTGCTCGACGCGGCCAAGGACCTGCTGTTCATGCCCGACCTGTTCAACTATCTCCTGACGGGGAAAAAGGCGGCCGAGGCGACCATCGCCTCGACCTCCCAGATGCTCGATCCGCGGACCCGCCGATGGATCCCCGGGCTCTTCCAGGCCATGGGGCTGTCGAAGAAGCTCCTTCGCGACATCGTCGACCCGGGGACCGTCCTGGCCCCGCTCTCCGCCGAGACGGCCGCCTCGACCGGGCTCCGCGACGTCCCGGTCGTGGCCACGGCCGGCCACGACACCGCGGCCGCCGTGGCCGCGGTCCCGGCCGAGGGCGGGGACTGGGCCTATATCTCGTCCGGGACCTGGTCACTGGTCGGCGTCGAGACCGACGACCCCGTCATCACGCCGCTGTCCCTGGCCGCGAACTTCACCAACGAGGCGGGCGTCGGCGGGACGGTCCGCTTCCTCAAGAACGTCACCGGGCTCTGGCTCGTCCAGGGCTGCCGCAAGGCCTGGTCGGCCGAAGGGGCCGCTTCCTACGAGGAGCTGGCCCGGGCCGCCGCCGAAGCGCCGCCCTTCGCCGCCCTGGTCGACCCGGACGAGCCGTCGTTCCTCAATCCGCCGGACATGCCCGGAGCGATCGCCGCGTATCTTCGCCGGACGGGCCAGCCCTCGCCCGGCTCGAGGGCCTCCCTCGTCCGCTCGCTCTACGAAAGCCTGGCCTTGAAATACCGCTCCGTCATCGACGAGCTCGTCCGGACGCTCGGGCGCCCCATCCGGCGAATCCATATCATCGGCGGCGGCTCCCGCAACGAGCTCCTGTGCCGGTTCACGGCCGACGCGACCGGCCTCCCGGTCGTGGCCGGCCCGGCCGAGGCCGCGGCCGCCGGCAACATCATGGTCCAGGCCATGGCCCTGGGACGCGTCTCCTCGCCGGCCGGGATCCGGGCCGTCATCCGGGACTCCTTCGACCTGAGGACCTATGAGCCGGCCGGGCGCGCCGGTTGGGACCTGGCCTACGGGCGCCTCCGCGCCCTGGCGGGGCATTGAAAGAAAAGGAAGAGAACCAGGAAAGGAAGCCTGCCAGAATGGCGTTCTTGCGAGGAGGGTTGAGGATGGATCACGCCGCCGTCGAAAGGACCTATGCCGCGGCCCGCGACGAGTACGCCGGGCGCGGCGTCGACACCGAGGCCGCCCTGGCCCGCCTCCTGGCGATCTCCCTCTCGCTCCACTGCTGGCAGGGCGACGACCTCGCCGGTTTCGAGAAGCGCGCCGCGGGCCTGGCCGGGAGCGGGCTCCAAGTCACCGGCTGCGCCCCGGGCCGGGCCCGGGACGTCGACGAGCTCCGGGCCGACATGGCCCAGGCCTTCGCCCTCATCCCCGGCCGCCATCGGGTCAACCTCCACGCCATGTACGGCGAGTTCGGCGGCCGGGCCGTCGACCGCGACGCGATCGAGCCGGAGCACTTCCGGGGCTGGCAGGAATGGGCCCGGCCCCGGGGCCTGAAGATCGACCTCAACCCGACCTGCTTCGCCCACCCCCGGGCCGCCTCGGGCTACACGCTGGCCAGCCGGGAGAGCGGCGTCCGCAGGTTCTGGGTCGACCATGTCAAGTGCTGCCGTAAGGTCGCCGCCTCGATCGGCCGGGAGCAGCAGGCGCCCTGCCTGCACAACCTCTGGGTCCCCGACGGGTCCAAGGACGTCGGGGCCGACCGTTGGGGCGCCCGGGCGGCCCTGCTCAAGTCGCTCGATGAGATCTTCGAGGTCGAGTACAGCCCCCAACAGGTCAAGGACGCGCTCGAGAGCAAGCTGTTCGGCCTCGGCAGCGAATCGTTCGTCGCCGGCTCGCACGAGTTCTACCTCGGCTACGCCCTGACCCGCAAGAAGATGGTCTGTTTCGACCTCGGCCATTTCCACCCGACCGAGTCCGTGGCCGACAAGCTCTCGGCCGTCCTGCCGTTCACGGGCGAGGTCCTCCTCCACGTCAGCCGCGGCGTCCGCTGGGACAGCGACCATGTCGTGCTGCTCAACGACGAGGTCCGCGACCTGGCCGCCGAGATCGTCCGGAGCCAGGCCCTCGACCGGATCCACATCGCCCTCGACTACTTCGACGCCAGCTTCAACCGCGTCGGGGCCTGGGTCCTGGGGGCGCGCGCCATGCTCAAGGGCCTGCTCATCGCCCTGCTCGAGCCCCGCGACCGGCTCCGCGAGCTCGACGGCGGACCGAAGACCCTGGCCCGGCTGTCGCTCCTCGAGGAGCTCAAGGCCCTGCCCTTCGGCGCGGTCTGGGACTTTCACTGCCTCAAGAACGGCGTCCCGCCGTCCGACAAGTGGCTGCGCGAGGTCGACGCCTACGAGAGACGGGTCCTCAGCCGCCGCTGAGCCCCGGCGGCCCTCCGGCCCGCGCGGCCGGGGCCAGGGCCGCCTCCCGCCCCATTCACTCGTTGACCCGAGGGCCCGCTTCGACTAAACTTGGGCCGTCAGAAGAGGCCTGACACGCATGGGTCATCCGCGACCGGACCCGGCCGTCGAAACCCAGGACCCGGACGGCCTCGTCCTCGTCGACAAGGAGGTCGTCCGGAGGGTCGAGGACATCCTCGCCTGCATGGCCAACGCCGTCTCGGCCATGAAGCTCTTCCCGTCGGACCACGCCACGGTCCGGAACTTCGTCGACGTGCTGGCGGAGAAATTCGAGGAGTTCTTCAAGACCCAGGACCGCCTCGAGGTCGGCGTCGACGAGCATACCTTCACCTACGCCGGCCGGGCCGCCTACACGGACGAGACGACCATCAAGAGCCTGCCCTTCTTTTTCTTCAAGGACGGGACCCGGGTCCTCTATTTCTACCGGGGCCTCGACCGGCGCGAGCTCCTGGAGTTCCTCGAGCTCGTCAAGGCCGTGGCCCAGAAGCCGGGCGGCGACAACGACATCGTCGCGGCCCTCTGGGAGAGCGACTTCTCGAACATCCAATACTACGCGCCGGACGAGTTCATCGAGAACCGGATCCTGGCCGAGAAACGGGGGCACCCGGCCGGCCAGGGCCTCCCGGGTCTTCCCTCCGGGCAGGGGCCCCCCGAGCTCCCCTCGGACCTGGGCTACGAGACCCTCGAGGTCAAGGTCGACCTGGACAAGCTCTCCCAGGGCCGGATCGAGCTCACGCCGGAGGATAGGGAGAGGCTCCGCTGGCGGCCCGGGGCGGAGGAAAGCGCTCCTGTCGAAACCCCCGTCAAGGCCGAAGACCGGCCGGGCCCCGCGCCTTCCCCGGAGGGGTCGGGGGGCCTCGCCCCCAGCCCGGTGGCGACGGCCGATCCGAACCTGAGCGAGGCCGAGGTCCGCCAACTCGACGAAATGATCCATGCCAACCGGATCCTCTGGCCCGAGGAGGAGTTCGTCAAGATCGCGGCCGAAGTCGTCTGGCTCGAGAACGACCTGACGATCTGCGCCGCGAGCCTCGACGCCCTCCTCGATTTCGAGCTCGAACAGCTCCGCCAGGGGCAGTTCCCGGCCGCCTCGATGATCATCGGCAAGATGCGCGATCTCAAATCGCGCGTCGAGCCGAACTCCCCCGGGAAAGCCGCGCTGCTCGAATCCTGCTTGGAGCGGCTCGCCGGCCCCAAGCCCCTCGAGGCCGTCGCCGCCCACCTGGCGGAGAAAGGCGCCGCCGATTGGCCGGCCCTCCTGGATTTCTTCAGCCTCCTGGGACCGGCGGCGCTGCCGCTGTCGGCCGGGTTCTTCGAGGGCCGGAAGGACCCGGAGGTCCGGGCCCTGATCCTGTCCTTCATCGAACGAACGGGCGCCGACGACCCCGGCCTCATCGCCGCACTGGCCAACGACTCGCGGCCGGCCCTGTCCCGCGAGGTCATCCGCATCCTCATGAACTTGCCCGGACAGAAGGGGACCGCGCATCTCGCGGCCTTCCTCAGGTTCAAGGACCCCGGCCTCAAGCTCGAGGTCATCCATGCCCTCGGAGGCCTCCGCGACGACATGTCCAACAAGATCCTGATGGGCTTCCTGAACGACCCGGACGAGGAGATCCGGATCCAGGCGGCCATGAAGCTCGACCCGACCGAGGAGAGGTCCCGGATCGCCCACGTCCTCCGCGAGGCCTCCGATCCGGCGTTCCTCAGAAAGAGCCTCAAGGAGAAACGGGCCATCCTCTCCTTCCTGGGGCGGACGCGCTCGGCCGAGGCCCTGGCCTTCCTGACGTCCGCTCTCGCCCGGACGACCCTCTTCCCGTCCGCCAGGAACACGGAGATGCGCCTGGCCGCCGTGGCCGGGCTGGAGAGCATGGGGACCCCCGAGGCCCGGGAAGCCCTCGAGGCCGGGGCGAAGAGGCGCGGCCGGCAAGTGCGCGAAGCCTGCGGAGAGGCCCTGGCCCGGACCGCCCCGGGCCCGGCCGGGAAAGCTTAGGCAGCCATGTCCGAAGAACCGAACGCCCGGACGAGCGCCGAACGGCGGCCTTCGGGCGGCGCCGACAACAAGGCCTTCCAGAAGGCGGGCCTCGCTCTGCTCATCCGGTTCCACGTCCTCGAAAAGCTCGCCAAGATCCACGACCCGAAGAACGATGCCTTCCAGGAACAGGGCCGGGCGCTCTTCGAATCGCTGGACCGCCTCCTGGCCGAAGCGGAGGAACCGGCGAGCCTGCGCATCCGCCACGGCGCCTTGCTCCTCAACGGCGTCAGGCTGAAGTCGTCGCTGGGGACCTATCCGATATTCAGATCGGTGATGGAGGAACTGCGCCGCCGCGAGCTCGACGCGGTCACGTTCAAGCCGGGGCTGACGCACGACGAGCTCTTCCGCTTCATGCCCATCTTCGCCCGGCGGGAGCGGAAAGAGGGCTCTCCGCACGCCCGGCTCCAGGCCGAGATCGACGCCGCCAACATCCTCCACGTCGGGGTGGAGAAGGCCTCGGCTCTCGAGAGCCCCTCGAACCTCAACCGCAGCGCGGCCCGGATCTTCTTCCTCAGCATCGTCCATCTCAAGGAGTCCTTCCGGCGGAACCAGGAGAGCCAGGGGATCAATGTCCACTCGACCCGGCGGCTCATGCAGTCCATCTACAACCACATCGTCGACAACGAGTCCTTCGTCTTCGGCCTGACCAATCTCAAGAACCACGACGAGTACACCCTCAACCACTCGGTCAACGTCTGCATCCTGGCCACGGCCCTGGGCCGGCGGCTGGGCCTCAACCGGGGCGAGCTCGTCGACCTCGGCATCGCCGCCTTCTTCCACGACCTGGGCAAGCTCGAGACGCCGCTCGAGATCCTGAACAAGCCGGACAAGCTCGACGACGGCGAGCGCGAGATCATGGAGCAGCACCCCTTCAAGGGCGCCGAGAAGCTCGTCCTCCTGCAGGGATCGAGACGCCTGCCGCTTCGGGCCATCCACGTGGCCATGGAGCACCACATCAAGGAGGACCTGAGCGGCTATCCGCGCTACTTCGACAAGGCCGACGTCAACCTCTTCAGCAAGATCGTCAAGGTCGTCGACTTCTTCGACGCCATCACGACCAAGCGCGTCTACCGGGCCAAGGTCTTCACCCGGTCGGAGGCCCTCAGCCTCATGCTCGAGCAGTCGGCCTCGGAGTTCAACCCCATCATCCTGAAGGCCTTCGTCAACCTCATGGGCGACTTCCCCATCGGCTCGCTCGTCGCCTTGGACACGGGCGAGATGGCCGTCGTCTTCGACCTCAATCCCGATCCCAAGCTCGCCCTCCGGCCCACGGTCAAGCTGATCACCGACGCCTCCGGGAACAAGATCGACGGCGACGTCGTCGACCTGGCCGAGCGCGACCCGGCGACGGGGCGCTTCGCCCGGACGATCCTCGGGGCCCTGAACCCCGCCGAATACGGCGTCGAGGTCTCGGATTACTTCCTGGCCCAGGCCCAGTGACCCCATGCCTCCCCGGCCGCCCGTCAGCCTCCGCTGCGAATACCTCGACGAGCCCTGCGGCGTCGACACCCCCGCGCCCCGCCTCTCGTGGCGCATCGAGAGCTCCGTCCGCGGCCAGCGCCCGAGGTCCGTCCAGGTCCTCGTCTCGTCGGCGGCCGAGCTGCTGCGGAACGACATCGGCGATCTCTGGGACACCGGACGGATCGAGGCCCCGGCCCTGCCCTTCCTGGACTACGGGGGCGAGGCCCTCCCGAGCTGCGCCCGCACGCTCTGGAAGGTCCGCTGGTGGGACGCCGAGGGCGCGGCCAGCCCCTGGAGCGAACCGGCCTCGTTCGTGACCGGCTTCCTCAACCCCGGCGACTGGAAGCCTAAATGGATCGGGGCCGCGGAGGTCCGGGAGTTCCGCTCGAAAGGGACGGTCCTGCTCGGCCACGCCGGCCCCGACGACGTCCAGCCCTGCGCCGTCTACCTCCGCAAGGAGTTCGCGGTCAAGGGGCGGATCGCCCTGGCCGTTGTCTTCATCTCCGGCCTCGGCCATTATGAGCTCCGCCTCAACGGCGACAGGGTCGGCGCGAGCGTCCTCGACCCCGGCTGGACCGACTACAGGAAGCGGGCCCTCTACGCCGCCTACGACGTGACCGCCCTCGTCCGCGACCGGAACGCGGTCGGCGTCATCCTCGGCAACGGCCGTCACATCGGGAGCTACGGCTACGGGGCCCCCCGGCTCGCCTGCCGCATCGAGGTCGAGCACGAGAGCGGCGAGCGCGAGGTCTTCTTCTCGGACGAGAGCTGGCGGACCTCCGCCGGCCCGGTCCAGGAGAACGGCCTCTACCACGGCGAGCGGGTCGACGCCCGCATCCGCATCGACGGATGGGACCGGCCGGGGTTCGACGACCGGGGCTGGGTGAAGGCCGTCTCCGTCCCCGGCTACCTCCTGGCCGCGCAGATGATGCCGCCCGTCCGGGCCGTCGAAAGCCTCGCTCCCCGGACGGTCGTCCGTCTCGAGAACGGGGCCTGGATCGTCGATTTCGGCCAGAACTTCTCCGGCTGGGTCCGGCTCCGGGCCGAGGGCCCGGCCGGCACGGAGATCCGGGTCCGCCACGCCGAGCTCCTCCACGGCGACGGGACGCTCAACGTCGGCCCCAACGAGAACGCCGAGGCCGCCGACGCTTACGTCCTCCGGGGCGGCGGGCCCGAGGTCTTCGAGCCGCGCTTCACCTATCACGGCTTCCGCTACGCCGAGGTCTCGGGCTATCCCGGTGAGCCCGGCGACGGCGCGTTCGAAGGCCGGTTCGTCCACACCGACGTCCGGCGGACGGGCGAGCTCCGGACCTCGGACCCGCTCGTCGACGCCATCCACCGGAACACCGTCTGGGGCCAGCTCTCCAACCTCATGAGCGTCCCCACGGACTGCCCCCAGCGCGACGAGCGGCACGGCTGGCTCGGCGACGCCCATCTCTCGGCCGAGCAGGCCTTCTACAATTTCGACATGGCCGCCTTCTACGCCAAGTTCCTGGACGACATCCGCCTGGCCCAGCGCGAGGACGGGAGCCTGCCGGACGTCGCGCCGGCCTACCTTTCCCGCTTCTACCCGGCCGACCCGGCCTGGGGCGCGGCCTACGCCGCCCTGCTCTGGCTCGCCTGGGAGCACACGGCCGACGCCCGCCTCGTCGCCCGCCACTACGCCCCCCTCAAACGCTACGTCGACTTCCTCGGCCGGAACGCCGACCGCGGCATCGTCCGCACGCTCGGCAAGTACGGCGACTGGTGCCCGCCGGGGAGCGTCGTCCCCAAGAAGACGCCTGTCGAGCTGACCTCGACCTGGTTCTACTATCACGACCTGCTCGTCCTCGGCCGGCTGGCCGCGGTCGTCGGCCGGGCCGAGGACGCGCGCCTCTACGGCCGGCTGGCCGAGGAGGTCAAGGCCGCCTTCAACGGCGCCTTCCTCGGCGACGCTCAGTACGCCGCCGTCCGGGTCAGCCCGGTCGATACCCATCCCGACCAGACGGCCAACGCCCTGCCCCTCTACCTGGACATGGTCCCGGCCGACCGGAAGGACAAGGTCCTGGGCAGCCTCCTCGACAGCGTCGTCCGCTTGCACGACCATCACGTCGACACGGGCATCCTGGGCACGCGCTATCTCCTCGACGTCCTCGCGGCCCACGGCGCGGCCGAGACGGCCTTCCGCGTGGCGACGCGGAAGAGCTATCCCGGCTGGGGCTACATGGTCGCCGAGGGCGCCACGACCCTCTGGGAACGGTGGGAGAAGCTGGGCGGCCGGGCCATGAACTCCCAGAACCACATCATGTTCGGCAGCGTCGACGCCTGGTTCTACCGCGTCCTGGCCGGCCTGTCCCCCGCCCTGCCGGGCTGGAAGTCCGTCCGGGTCAAGCCCCATCCCGTCGGCGACCTCGCCTCCGTCGAGGCCCGGCTCGAAACGGTCGCCGGACGCGTCGGCGCGGCCTGGACGAGGAGCAGCGAGGCTTTCACGTGCGAGGTGGACATCCCGGCCGGCGCGGGCGCCGAGGTGCACCTGCCGCTGCTCTGGCCCGGGGCCCGCGTCCTCGAGTCCGGCCGCGTCCTCTGGCGGGCGGGCCGGGCCGTCGAGGCGTCGCCGGGGATCGAGCTCGCCGGGGACGACGGGGAACGGGCCGTTCTCAGGGTCGGCAGCGGCGTCTTCAGGTTCGAGGTGAGCCGGAGCTGAGCGTCCCGCCGGACGGCTCTCAGCCGAGGTGCTTCTTGATCAGCCGGGCGGCCTCTCCGTAGGCGGCCAGCGTGGCCCCGATCTCCTTCTCGCCGTGGGCGGCGGAGACCGCCCCGCCGCCGTGGACGATGTCGATGCCGTTGACGAGCAGGGCGAGCTTGAGGATGTCCTCGCGCAGGGCCACGTTCGAGCGCCGGTCGTCGTGGACGTCCTCCGGCCGGTCGTAGGCGATGTCCTTCTCCCGGGGGAAGTGGACCATGAACAGGGAGCTGCCCGCGACGGCGGCGTTGCCGCCGCCGGTCGTCCGGGCCGGCACTCCGGCCTCGGCGAAGGCCCTCTCGATCCCCCGGCGCAGTCTCTCGCCCGCGGCGGCGAGGCGCGGGTAGATCGTCGCCGCGCCCGAGGCCAGCCGCCTGAGCATGACCAGGCCGGCCGTCATGTACTCCGCGTGGGCCGAGAAAGTCCCCCCCTCGAACTGGACCCGGCCGCGTCCGCCGTGGCCGCGCTCGCAGGCCTCCATGACCTCCCGCGTCCCGACGACGGCGGAAACGGCGTGGCCGCCGCCGATGATCTTGCCGAACGTGGTCAGATCGGGCCGGACGCCGTAGAGCGTCTGGACGCCCGTCGGGCAGAACCGGTAGCCGGAGATGATCTCGTCGAAGATGAGGAGGATGCCGCGCGCGGCCGTGAGCGCCCTGGCCGTCTCGAGGTACTCCTTCGTGGCCGCCAGGAAGCCGCCGACGCCGAGGAACGGCTCGACGATGAAGCAGGCGATGCGGTCGCCCTCGGCCCGGACGACCCGCGTCAGGTCGTCCAGGTCGTTGAACCGCGTGACGAGCGTCCGCCGGACGATGTCGTCGAGGAGGCCCGCCGAGTCCCGGCCCTCGAAGCCCTCGCCGGCGCGGTACTTGACCCCTTTGAGCAGATAGGGGGAGGCGCCGTGCCACCCTCCGCCGACCTTGAGGACGAGCTCCCGCCCGGTCAGCCCGTGGGCCAGCATGACGGCGTACATCGTGGCCAGCGTCCCCGAAGTCGTGAACCGGACCTTGGCCCCCTTCCCGCCGAGGCCCCGGGCCAGCTCCTCGGCCAGCTCGATCTGGCGCTCGGCCTCGAAGCCCGTGTGGAGGGCCCCCCGGCGCAGGCAGGCGGACATCTCCCGGAGGACCGGCCGGGGGTTGTGCCCGAGGATGTTGGCGTAATGCCCCTGCCAGTAGTCGATGTAAGTGTTGCCGTCGAGGTCCCGGACGTAGGGGCCCTCGGCCGAGCGGACGAAAAAGGGATAGGGGGGCCAGAGCCGCATGGTGTGGCTGCCGCCGTCGACCATGACCTTGGCGGCCCGGGCGAAAGCCGCCCGGCTTTTCGGGGTCCGCTTCCGGTATTCCCGGAGGAGGCGTCGGCGCAGTCTGTCCAAATCCGGCATGTTGTCCTCGTCGCTAGGCATCATATAATCCTTCGCCGCGGCCAAAGTCAACATTTTCAAGACACTTCTGGGGCCGGACGTTGACCGCGGGCCGGGTCTGGGGTAAAATATCCCGTCCACCGGCCGTAGGAGGCAGAAGAGCCCGACGATGCCCGCCCCCAAGCGAAAGAAGACCGGCCGCGCCTGCGTCATCGGGCTCGACGGCGTCCCCTACGGCATGATCGTCGAGCTGGCCCAGCGGGGCATCATGTCGACGATGGCCCGGCTGATGGACATCGGCAAGATCCACCGGATGCGGGCCAGCCTGCCGGAGGTCTCGGCGGTCTCCTGGACCGACTTCATGACCGGCGCGGACGCCGGGACCCACGGCATCTTCGGCTTCACCGATTTCAAGCCCAAGTCCTACGCCGTCCGCTACCCGAACTTCCTCGACCTCAAGGCGCCGACCATCTGGGACCGGCTCGGGGCCCGGGGCAAGAGGAGCATCGTCATCAACCAGCCGTCGACCTATCCGGCCCGGAAGATCGAAGGCCTCCTCGTCTCCGGTTTCGTCGCCCTGGAGATGGCCAAGGCGGTCTGGCCGATGTCCTACCGGGCCGCTCTGGAGCAAATCGGCTACCAGATCGACGTCGACGTCGTCAAGTCCCGGGAGAACCCCGAGGTCCTGTGGCGGGAGCTCAACAAGGTCATGGCCGGCCGCCAGAAGGCCCTGAACGCCTTCTGGGAGGAGCCCTGGGACTATTTCGAGTTCATCCTCACGGGCACCGACCGGCTCCATCATTTCCTCTGGCGGGCCTACGAGGACGCCTCGCACCCGGCCCACCAGGCCTTCCTCGATTTCTACCGCTACATCGACCGGCTCATCGGCAAGATCCTGGCCGCCTACCAGAAGCTGGCCAACACCGTCTCCGGGTTCTACATCCTGTCCGACCACGGCTTCACCGGCATCGTCCAGGAGGTCTATCTCAACGCCTGGCTGGAGAAGAACGGCTACCTTCGGTTCCTCAAGCCGTCGCCGGAGAGCCTGGAGGACATCCACGGCCGCTCCAAGGCCTTCGCCCTCGACCCCAACCGGATCTATCTCAACCTGAGGAACAGGTTCCCCAAGGGCGCCGTCGAACGGTCGGCCCGCCGGGCCCTCCGGGAGGAGATCGCCGGGAAGCTCCGGGGGCTCGAATACCGCGGGCGGCGGGTCGTCCGGGAGGTCTTCTTCGCCGAGCAGGTCTACGCGGGGCCCCACGTCTCCAAGGGCCCCGACCTCATCGTCGTCGGCGAGCCCGGGTTCGACATGAAGGGCTCGGTCAGGAAGAAGGAGGTCTTCGGCCTGTCGGGGCTCCAGGGCATGCACACCTGGGACGACGCCTTCTTCTGGGCCCAGGAGGACTTCGGCGACGGCCTGCGCATCGCGGACATCGCGCCGATCGTCCTGAAGAACTTCTGATGAAGAGGACCGTCCCCCTCGCCGTCCTGTTCGCCCTCGCCGCCCTCGCCCCCCCCCTGGCCGGCTACATCGGCCCCGGGGCCGGCTTCGCCTTCCTGTCCTCCTTCCTGGTCTTTTTCCTGACCTTCCTCCTGGCCCTCTTCTCGCTCGTCTCCTGGCCCTTCCGCTTCCTCTGGAAGGCGCTTCGGGGCCAACGGGCCTATCGCGGGGCCGCGGTCGACCGGCTGGTCATCCTCGGCCTCGACGGCCTGGAGCCCACGCTGGCCGAGAAGTTCATGGCCGAAGGCAAGCTGCCGAACCTGGCCCGGCTGAGGAAGGAGGGCTCCTACGCCCGGCTGAGGACGACGACCCCGGCCATCTCGC